>SCPN01000581.1_pt1 | contig 78777 bp, 73 predicted proteins | sample 6106831 | NCBI WGS metagenome assembly SCPN01 (sample SAMN10720447, study PRJNA508395) | human gut metagenome | isolation source: Participant 1, 0 month
CGCCGACCACCAGTTGCCAGAACTGCGTTTGTGCGTTCCACAACACAATTTCCGCAACCACGATCAACCCGACGCAGAAGACAAAGACTTGCTTCATTTTGCGCTTAACTTCAGCGTAGATAATGAAAGGCACGACCGAGCCAAAGGCGATTAACATCGTCGCCAGATAGACCTTCCAGTGTTCAGCCGCCGGGAACCCCGCATCAGCTAGCTGTCCGGGCAGGGCAACAAACGTAGACATCAGAAGCATGTGCAGACACATAATGCCAAAGTTGAGTTTCAGCAGCCGCGGTTCCGCCAGCACTTTACTGAAACTGCCTTTCACCATTCCGGACTCACGATTAAGCAATGTGGAAGCGCTAATTTCGTTGGCACAACCAAATGGTCAACGCAATGCCGGTTGTTGCCAGAATAGCGATCATCCAGAACAGCGCGTGCAGCCCAAGTTTGTGAGTGATGATCGGGCCAAGCACCATCGCAATGGCAAAGGTAATGCCAAAGCTCACGCCGATAAACGCCATCGCTTTGGTGCGGTTTTGTTCGCGCGTGAGATCGGAAAGCAGCGCCATAACGGCGGCGGCAATTGCTCCAGAGCCTTGTAGCGCCCGGCCCAGAATAATTCCCCAGATGGAGTCGGAAAGCGCAGCGATAACGCTACCGGCGGCAAACACCGCCAGCCCACCGACAATTAATGGTTTGCGACCAATGCGGTCGGAAAGCAGGCCAAACGGAATCTGAAAAACGGCCTGAGTCAGACCATAAATACCAATGGCAATACCGATTAATGCTTCGCTGGCACCTTGCAGAGCCATGCCGTACGTGGTCAGAACCGGCAGAACCATAAACATGCCCAGCATGCGCAACGAGAATACGGTCCCTAAACCCCAGGTCGCGCGCCTCTCACCTGGCGTCATTTTATAATCGTTCATTACCACCCCTTAAAAAAATGCCCACATAGTGTAGTGCGGAGCGCATGTTGGGTAAACAGAGTGTTAATGAGAAAATATTACAGAGGAGAGTAATTTGTGTGTCAGGTATGTTTTTTTGCATTCATAAAATGAATGCTCTATATGTTGAAAAAATGAATTTTAAAACTAAATAGTTTTACATCAAAAAAGTAATAATATCATTTCTTGATTGCCATGTGCATTTTTTATCTTACGAATATGCTAGTTTTATCTCACTAAATAAACGATTTGGTGACATGGATGATAATGTTTCAGGCTAAATGTGTGCTTATTACTTGGACCTTTATGGCACTGTATTTATTCATTAAATGGATATTTGGTGGTTAATTATTATGGAAATATATGACAGTGAGGACATAAAGGTATACATGTTAACTAAAAGAATATTATTTTCTGTAATGCTGATAGTTTCACCAAGCGTGGTGGCCAGCGAGAAAGCGCATGAATTGTATGACAGCATATACGGTGGTAAACCTGCTCCCGATGTTATAAATACACTGCATAAAATGGCTGAATCGGGAGATATCGACGCGCAGAGCCTGTTAGGCTGGGAATATTATCTGCCTCGTTATGATACCAAACCTGATGTTCAGGAAGCGATTAAATGGTTCGAGTTAGCGGCTAAACAAGGTGACAGAGAAGCTCCGTTAGCGCTGGAGGGTATCTACTACGACGGTGAGCAGGTGCGGGTGGATTATGCCAAAGCGTATGCACTATTTAATCAGGCCGCGCAGCACGGTGTGAATTTAGCATGGTCCAGGTTGGGCATTATGTACGCCAATGGTCAGTATGTTGAGGTAGATTGTAAGAAAGCGAAGGAATATCTTGATAAAGGTGTCCACATTTATGGTGGCCCGGAAGACTTTCTGGCTACTTGTCGAAAAGACATGATTGACAGAAAAACGGTTGACGATACGTTACCCGTGATTACGGTTACCCGTTCTGGGATGCGAGATAATTTTTTAGATAAAGGTTTTTCCTGCATGGATAGCCTCTTCGCCACCACCAATAAATTAGGCGAAGTGGCCAATCTTCGCGTGACATTCAGCATTCGTCGCCCATCCGGTAAGGAGATTAACCAAACGGTTGGCTTCGCGCCTTTCGGTTTAAACCGGCTGAATATTAGCTTTACTGATTACCTATTTGGTTCATTTACCAGTAATTCGTCTCTTATTCTTTATAAACCGGAATTTGAGCGAAAATCTTGTGCAACTGTAAGGACCACAATCGTTGCCGCAACGGCAACCATTAACGGCAAGGATGTGGAGTTGCTGAAAGCGGGGGCAATTGAACAAAAGTGGTAACGCTGCTCAGCCCCGGCTGAGGAAACCACCTGGTGGTATGATAATTCTAAGCCGCGAGAATATGCTGAATCGCCAAAACATAGGTACAGCACCAGCATTGGTGTCGCTGAAAGCTGAAACAAAGCCGAGACGAGCATAAAATTAATGGCGGCAGGGTCAGCATCAAGATAAACCCTTTAATTGGTAATGCCGGTGAATTATTTTTACATGTTCAAAAATCACATAGTAGGTCCTGACCAAAGCCCCGCTTTGATACTTCCACCCCTTCAACATGACTAATCTGACAACAACCCAATTTCTGAAGGTTGTGAACCCTGAAGGACGCCAGAAACGCGTTGTTTTCCAGCGAATATGCCGTAAAAGTACAGATGCCGATCAGTTCACCACTTTGTCTGTCTCAAGTGCTTTAGCCGCACAGTCGCTATTACGCACACTTTTCTTTAGCGATGCGCGTACAAATTTATCGATAACAGGGTTACCGCAATCAAACTGTTTTTGCCCGGATAAGTAATATCAGACTGATAATTACAGGAGAGGACTATGGGCAGAGTAATCTCTTCATGCTTGTCGACCATCGCTTTCCTTTTCATTAACGCCTTGAGGGCGAGCGTCGGTTGAGCAGGTTCAGCGATGAGTTGGTTCATCAGTTCCCAGCTTTGATTCGAAAGCTCACGGCGACGTTGGTTATCAAGCACACTTTCGGCGCGTTCCATAGCAGCGCTCAAAATAAAAGCGCTTAAATCTACCCCAACGGCTTGCGCAGCTTCACGAAGTTTGTTTTTGGCGTCGGGACTGGTTTTGAGTTCGACCCGCGCATTTTTCAGCGTTTTATCGACATCGGGTAGAGTGGCTGTTTTTCCAGGCATTATGACCTCTTTGATTAACTGAATGAAATCGTAGGGAGTCGATCTCATACATAATACGGCTATCAACCGTATGATTAATTTATGTTCATCTGCTCACTCTGTCAAGACATACGGTTATTAGCCGTATCTCTGATCTCAGACAATAAAAAAGGTGCCGTAGCACCTTTTTAATAGAGAGGTTTTGTTACCACACAGCAGCCAGCAGCGTATGCGAGTCCGGTACCATAAAATCAACGGACATCATCACCGAGAGGGCAGTGATGGCGATGATAGAGAAGCCGAACAGCTTGCGCGCCCAGATTCTGTCATCAGCAACTTTATAACCGCGCAGAGCCATACCTAACCACCAGACGCTAACCGCCGCGGCGACCACCAGATATTTATATCCAGCGTAACCGCCAAGAGAGAGCATCAGCGTGGCAACGGCAAAGGCGATGATATACAGCGTGATGTGATTCTTCGCCACCGAAATGCCTTTTACCACTGGCAATACCGGAATGTTTGCCGCCTGGTAATCCTTAAAGCGGAAAATGGCGATGGCATAGGAGTGAGGCATCTGCCACAGGCTGAAGATAGCCAGCAGGATCGCTGCGCCGCTATCGAACTCGCCGGTTACTGCACAGTAGCCAATCACCGGCGGCGCAGCGCCGGAGAGCGAACCAATCAATGTGCCGTAGACTGAGTGGCGTTTCATGTACAGGCTATAGACGCCGACATAAACCACAAAGCCCATCACCCCCAGCCAGCAGGCCAGCGGATTCGCGCCAAACCACAGCAGCATAAAGCCAGCAATACCCAGCAAGGTGGCGTACACCAGCGAGACAGCAGGAGAGATCAGGCCTTTAACCAGCACCCGATTCTTCGTCCTTTCCATCTTTCTGTCGATATCCCTGTCGATGTAGTTGTTAAACACACAACCCGACGCCACAACCAGTGACACCCCAACCAGCGTGTAGATAAACAGGGATAATAATTGCCCTTGAGGCCAGCAGGAATCCCCAATCACCGGATCAGGTTGCCAAAGATGATGCCTGGTTTCGTTACTTGCAGGTATTGCTTAAACATCATAACCGCCGCTCTTAGTGCATCATCATGTTGTAGTTGAGGTTCCACATAATCCAGATGGAGCCTACAACCAGGATAGCGATGATTAGCACGGTGAAGACAAACGCCGTCATGTTCCAGCCTTCATCTGATTTGGTATTCATGTGCAGGAAGCACACCAGATGCACCAGAACCTGTACCACTGCCATTGCCAGGATTGTTCCCAGAATTACGGCCGGAGAGGCAGCCCCTGTCATCACCATCCAGAACGGAATCACCGTCAGAATGATCGACAGGATAAAGCCTGTCATGTAGGTTTTTACGCTGCCATGGGACGCGCCGCTGTGATCGGTAGAATGACTCATTACATCGCCCCCATCAGATAAACAACAGTGAACACACAGATCCAAACCACATCCAGGAAGTGCCAGAACAGGCTCAGGCACATGATGCGGGTACGGTTAGTGCTGGTCAGGCCGCGACGAGCGATTTGTACCATCAGCACCGCCATCCAGATAAGACCGGAAGTGACGTGCAGACCGTGCGTGCCGACCAGCGCAAAGAACGCTGACAGGAAGCCGCTGCGATCCGGACCCATGCCGTTAACAATCAGGTGATGGAATTCGTAGATTTCCATCCCGATAAATCCGGCACCAAACAACCAGGTCAACGCCAGCCAGGAGATAACCTGGCTTTTGTTGTTTTTGTACATGGCGATAGCCGCCATGCCGTAGGTGATGGAGCTGAACAACAGCAAGAAAGTTTCAACCAGAACGAACGGCAGTTCGAAAATGTCCTTACCTGTCGGACCGCCTGCGGTGCCGTTCACCAGAACGGCATAGGTAGCAAACAAGATTGAGAACAGAATGCAGTCGCTCATCAGGTAGATCCAAAATCCGAAGATTTTGGTTCCGCCTGCATCGTGGTGCCCGTGTTCGTGCGCGTGGGCAGTCGCGTGCGTCAAAGTATCAGTTGCCATTTTTCAGCCCTGCCTTAGTAATCTCATCGAAATGCTGGTTTTCCAGTTTTTCGATTTCTGCCACCGGCACGTAGTAATCCACGTCCTCGTCGAAGCTTTTCACGATCCAGGTGATGATCATGCCTGCGAAGCCAACAATCGCCAGCCACCAGATATGCCAGATCATGGCGAAACCGAAGATGGTGGAGAAAGCTGCAATGACGATACCTGCACCGCTGTTTTTCGGCATATGAATTTCTTCATAGTGGTCAGGCTTTTTATACGCTTCGCCTTTCTCTTTCATTTCCCAGAATGCATCACGCTCGTGAACGTGCGGCACAACGGCAAAGTTATAGAACGGAGGCGGGGAAGAGGTTGCCCACTCCAGCGTACGGCCACCCCACGGGTCGCCAGTCAGGTCACGGTTCTGGTCGCGGTCGCGAATAGAAACGTACATCTGAATAACGAGGCAGAGAATACCCAGCGCAATCAGTACTGCACCGCTAGCTGCAATCATCAGCATGGTGTGGAACTGCGGGTCAATCTGCTGGCTCAAACGACGGGTCATGCCCATGAAGCCCAGCGCATACAGCGGCATAAAGGCAACGAAGAAGCCGATGATCCAGAACCAGAACGCGCGTTTACCCCAGGTTTCATTCAGTTTGAAACCGAAGGCTTTAGGCCACCAGTAGGTCATCCCTGCGAAGCAGCCGAAGACCACGCCGCCGATGATCACGTTATGGAAGTGCGCAATCAGGAACAGGCTGTTATGCAGAACGAAGTCCGCGCCCGGTACTGCCAGCAGCACGCCAGTCATCCCGCCCACCGAGAAAGTGACGATAAAACCGATGGTCCACAGCATCGCAGAATGGAACACGATGCGGCCCTGATACATGGTGAACAGCCAGTTGAAGATCTTCACCCCGGTCGGGATGGCGATAATCATTGTGGTGATACCAAAGAAGGCGTTTACGTTCGCGCCCGCACCCATCGTAAAGAAGTGGTGCAGCCAAACGATGAACGACAGCACGGTGATACAGACGGTTGCCCATACCAGCGAGGTATAACCAAACAGACGTTTACGCGAGAAGGTTGCCGCAATTTCGGAGAACACACCGAAAACAGGCAGGATCAGGATGTAAACTTCCGGGTGGCCCCAGGCCCAAATCAGGTTGATGTACATCATCATGTTGCCACCCATATCGTTGGTAAAGAAATGGGTGCCCAGATAGCGATCCAGGGTCAACAACGCGACGGTAACCGTCAGAATTGGGAAGGAAGCAATAATCAGTACGTTCGCGCACAGTGATGCCCAGGTAAATACTGGCATCTTGAACATGGTCATGCCCGGTGCGCGCATCTTCAGAATGGTAACGAAGAAGTTGATACCGGTAAGCGTCGTACCTATACCGGATAGCTGGAGACTCCATATCCAGTAATCGACACCGACTCCCGGACTGTACTCTATTCCCGATAGCGGTGGATAGGCCAGCCAGCCGGTCTGCGCAAATTCGCCCACGCCGAGAGAAACGTTAACCAGAATCACACCAACAACAGTAAACCAGAAGCTTAAGTTGTTGAGGAACGGGAACGCAACGTCACGCGCGCCGATCTGCAGCGGAACCACCAGGTTCATCAGACCGATAACGAAAGGCATCGCCACGAAGAAGATCATAATCACGCCGTGCGCGGTGAAGATCTGATCGTAGTGGTGAGGTGGCAGGAAGCCCGCTTCGCCCGCCGAGGCAAGAGCCTGCTGGCTACGCATCATAATGGCGTCAGCAAAACCACGCAGCAACATCACAATCGCCACGATGATATACATGATACCGAGGCGTTTATGGTCGACGGAGGTCAGCCACTCTTTCCACAGGTAGGTCCACTTACCGAAGTAAGTGATCAGGCCAACGAGCGCCAGACCTCCCAAAATAATGCCAGCGATCGTAACCATGACGATAGGTTCATGGAACGGGACTGCATCAAGTGATAATTTTCCGAACATCTTTATTCTTCCTCAACCCCTTTAATGGGCGGATTCCGCGTGGCTCATGTCCATGCCTTCCATACCTTCGTGTGCGCTGTGCTCACCTTCTGGTTGGGTCATGTCCATGCTCTTACCGTGAGCCATAAACTTGTTAATCAACATCAGCAAACAAGTCTGGTTTCACGTTGGAGAAATATTCCACTGGTTGTATTCTGCTAGGCGCGGCCAGTTTTTCGAACGCTGCCATGTCAGACATGGAGTTCGGCGACTGTTTCGCTTTTGCGACCCACTGGTCGAATTCGGCGCGATCCGGTGTTGCAATAGCTTTGAACTTCATGCCTGAGAAGCCCGGCCCGCTGTAGCTGGCGGAGATACCGTCATAAGTACCGGGTTCGTTGGCGATCAGATGCAGGCGAGTCTGCATACCGGCCATGGCATAAATCTGGCTACCCAGACGCGGAATGAAGAAGGAGTTCATCACGGAGTTGGAGGTCACTTTGAAGTACACCGGAGTGTTCGCCGGGAAAGCGATTTCATTCCGGTAGCAATGCCCTGTTCCGGGTAGATGAAGAACCATTTCCAGTCCATGAAACCACTTCGATGGTAATGGGCGTTCTCGTCAGTGTGCCAGCGGCTTGCTGGCTCAGAGCGTGAGTGGTTTTCCAGTCAGTACCGCAAGGAAGATGATGATTAAGATAGGGTACCGTCAGACCACAGCTTCCACTTTATTGGAGTGTGACCAGTTCGGGCTGTACTAGCATCTTTATTGCTCGCACGATACTTCCAGGCGAAACCAACAGCCATCAAGATTGCGGGAATAACGACAATCAACATCAGGCAAATGCCGTCAGTATCAGTGAACGTTGCTCCAGACCAATCTGTCCTTTGGGATCTAACAGCGCAGAATTACAGCCACTGAGCAATACAGTGCCTGCAAATAATGACAACCATCCCAAACTTTTATTGTATTTCCTGAGTCTCATTTAACGACCTCAATTCCACGGGATCTGGTGGCGTTTAAAGTGTGTGGGCATTTTACGGGAAGGTTACATTACTGTAAACATGATTAAATTCCTGTTACTTGGATTTGGCTGTCAGGTCACATATGTTGCAAAACATATCAAGTTGATTTTAAGAAGCTGTTGCAAAAGGGCGTTATAACGAAAGGGGAGTGCAGAAGGAGTTTGGACGGGCAATTGGTATAACCAATCTGGAATAAAACAATTGTTTAACAAATAATTATCATTATGGTGACAATTGGGTGGGGGGGAAAATAAAGACTCATTAGCTGAATCGTGTAAGAAAAAATAGAATTCATAAATTGCGTCAATAATTTCCAAACGCTAAGCCGCACAAAAGAACAAATATTATTAAGCGATACTGATGTTTATTTAGCCGTAATAATTACGGCGAGTGATTACTACAGCTAAATAATATTTACAGATTACGTCAGATGCGTTTTTCGTAGCGCCAGATAATCCAGCAAACCACCAAGCACGACGCCAGAAAGGGCGACTAAAACCCCGACTTCCAGCAGAGCAGGCAGGAAAGAGAAGTGCGTCAAATCCAGCGCGTCCATCGTCAACAGCAGTAACCACACGGCCAACAGGCTGACGCCCGCCGCCAGTGTCCACATGGCAAAGGCATAACCTGCCGGATATTCGGTACGGGAGATAAAGTTGTCATTTACTCGTGTATATTCAAGCGTCTGGCGGCAAACCAGCAGCAAAATAAGCCCCGGTACGGCAGCGGCGACGGAGAATAGATAGAATGTCGACCAGCCGTGTGCTTCAACAAACCAACCCGCCACGGGGCCGACATAAACTCGCCCTACAGCGGAAAGCGCTGAGAGCAGGGCAAATTGAGTTGCGGAAAATGACTTATTACACAGCGTCATTAACAGCGCGACAAAGGCTGATGTGCCCATCCCGCCACAGAGGTTTTCGAAAAAGACGGCTGCGCCCATGCTGTAGAGATGCTTATCAGTAATCGACAGCAGCCAGTAACCAGCGTTAGACGCACCTTGTAAAATGCCGAAAATCAGCAGCGCCCGGAACAGCGACAGGCGCTGCATCAAAATCCCACCGTACAATGCGCCCACAATGGTCGCCAGTAAGCCAAGCGTTTTGTTAACCACGCCTACTTCACCCGCATCAAACCCGACGCCGCGAATCAAAAACGTGGTTGTCAGGCTCATGGCGAATGCGTCGCCCAGCTTATACAGCACGATAAGAAGCAAAATAAGCCAGGCATTATTGCGACCAAAGAAATCTCGCAGAGGTGCAACAACCGCTTGTTCCAGCGTTTTTGGCACAGGAATGGTGTCGGTCGGTTCTGGTGCAAGCAACGTCGCGATAATACAAGGGATCAACAGCGCCGCCATCAACCAGTACATGCCCTGCCAGCCCAGCCATTTATCTGCCAGCCACAGGGCTAAGCCGCCGGAAACCAGCATCCCTAAACGGTAACCCAGCACGCTGATTGCCGCGCCCGCACCACGTTCTTCTGCCGGGAGCACATCGGTTTTCCACGCATCGAAGACAATATCCTGGGAGGCCGAGCAAAAAGCGATCACCACCGCCAGTGCCGCCATCCAGCGGAGTTGGGTGCCAGGTTCGAGAAAACCCATCGCCGCAATGGCGACTAATAACAGGATTTGCGTGGCGAGCAGCCAACCGCGCCGCCGCCCAAAAAATGGGGGCGTGTAGCGGTCCATCAGCGGTGACCAGAGGAATTTAAAAACGTAAGCCTGGCCTACCAGAGAGAAGAAACCAATGGTTTTGAGATCAATATTCTCGACCGTCATCCAGGCCTGTAAGGTGCCGGATGTCAGGGCGAGCGGTAGCCCGGAAGCAAAACCCAGGATCAGCAATATGGCTGAACGCGGCTGTTGAAAAATACGTAAATATTGACTGGACATGGGCGTCTACAGGCCCGGCTTGCACCGGGCCAGAGGGCAGAAATTAACGCGCGTTCTGCTTGATGAATTCGTGGATGCTGGTGTCCTGAGACATATCAGCGATGGTATCGGTCAGCACACTGTTAACCGCATCGGCGATATTTTTGTTGGAGGCCTGGAACGCACCTTCAACGTTGTAGCTGGCACGATAGTTTTTGGTCATTTTGTTGCCATTCTGCGCGGTAGCGATGATGGCGATATCCGCTTTGGTAGCGATGTTGTAGCGCACGTTGCCCTGGGACACGTCAGCATACAGTTGGCTAACGATGATTTGCAGATTAACCGGGCCATTCGGACCAACCATGTAACCACGCGCGGTCATCTGTTTTTCCAGCACTTCTTGCAGCAGGAAACGCAGATCGCGGGAGGCGGTCAGGGTAACGATTTGATTATCGCGGGTGACTTTTGCCAGCGCCTGATCGGTACGCTGATCGGCACCATTAATGCTTACGGTGACGCCCATCAGGCTTGGATCCTGCTGTGGCAGTGTAATCGTCGGGGAAACTTCAATAGTTGTTGGCGGTTTTGCGCATCCTGCAAGCATAAACAGAGCAACTAACGGGAAGAGGATTTTTTTGAACATGTTCGGGCTCTCAGAGACTCTTAAGCGTGTTTGGTAAAAATTCCCGCCATCATAACATTGCCAACGGCGAGGGGAAGTGGGTAAGGCATGTAAATTCATCATGTTGACGAAATAATCACCCCTGGTAAAAGAAACGCTGATGCGAGGCCTGTGTTTCAATCTTTAAATCAGTAAACTTCATACGCTTGACGGAAAAACCAGGACGAAACCTAAATATTTGTTGTTAAGCTGCAATGGAAACGGTAAAAGCGGCTAGTATTTAAAGGGATGGATGACATCTCAGCGTTGTCGGAGGAGATATTTCATGATGATACGTGAGCGGATAGAAGAAAAATTAAGGGCGGCGTTCCAACCCGTATTCCTCGAAGTAGTGGATGAAAGCTATCGTCACAATGTCCCAGCCGGCTCTGAAAGCCATTTTAAAGTTGTGCTGGTCAGCGATCGTTTTACGGGTGAACGTTTTCTGAATCGTCATCGAATGATTTACAGTACTTTAGCGGAGGAACTCTCTACTACCGTTCATGCGCTGGCTCTGCATACTTACACTATTAAGGAGTGGGAAGGGTTGCAGGACACCGTCTTTGCCTCTCCTCCCTGTCGTGGAGCAGGAAGCATCGCGTAAAAACGCATTTGCAACTGTCGGCGCTTTTCCAGTATGTTGCTAAAGATTTTATGAAAAACGGCCTGCGGGCCGTTTTGTTTTGTCTGGATTTTGCGCTTTTTGCCCAGCATTCAGACGAAAATTGCCCGGGAATTGTGAAAAAATACGCGACAGCGCGCAATAACCGTTCTCGACTCATAAAAGTGATGCCGCTATAATGCCGCGTCCTATTTGAATGCTTTCGGGATGATTCTGGTAACAGGGAATGTGATTGATTATAAGAACATCCCGGTTCCGCGAAGCCAACAACCTGTGCTTGCGGGGTAAGAGTTGACCGAGCACTGTGATTTTTTGAGGTAACAAGATGCAAGTTTCAGTTGAAACCACTCAAGGCCTTGGCCGCCGTGTAACGATTACTATCGCTGCTGACAGCATCGAGACCGCTGTTAAAAGCGAGCTGGTCAACGTTGCGAAAAAAGTACGTATTGACGGCTTCCGCAAAGGCAAAGTGCCAATGAATATCGTTGCTCAGCGTTATGGCGCGTCTGTACGCCAGGACGTTCTGGGTGACCTGATGAGCCGTAACTTCATTGACGCCATCATTAAAGAAAAAATCAATCCGGCTGGCGCACCGACTTATGTTCCGGGCGAATACAAGCTGGGTGAAGACTTCACTTACTCTGTAGAGTTTGAAGTTTATCCGGAAGTTGAACTGCAGGGTCTGGAAGCGATCGAAGTTGAAAAACCGATCGTTGAAGTGACCGACGCTGACGTTGACGGCATGCTGGATACTCTGCGTAAACAGCAGGCGACCTGGAAAGAAAAAGACGGCGCTGTTGAAGCAGAAGACCGCGTAACCATCGACTTCACCGGTTCTGTAGACGGCGAAGAGTTCGAAGGCGGTAAAGCGTCTGATTTCGTACTGGCGATGGGCCAGGGTCGTATGATCCCGGGCTTTGAAGACGGTATCAAAGGCCACAAAGCTGGCGAAGAGTTCACCATCGACGTGACCTTCCCGGAAGAATACCACGCAGAAAACCTGAAAGGTAAAGCAGCGAAATTCGCTATCAACCTGAAGAAAGTTGAAGAGCGTGAACTGCCGGAACTGACTGCAGAATTCATCAAACGTTTCGGCGTTGAAGATGGTTCCGTAGAAGGTCTGCGCGCTGAAGTGCGTAAAAACATGGAGCGCGAGCTGAAGAGCGCCATCCGTAACCGCGTTAAGTCTCAGGCGATCGAAGGTCTGGTAAAAGCTAACGACATCGACGTACCGGCTGCGCTGATCGACAGCGAAATCGACGTTCTGCGTCGCCAGCTGCAGCGTTCTTCGGTGGCAACGAAAAACAAGCCTGGAACTGCCGCGCAGAACTGTTCGAAGAACAGGCTAAACGGCCGCGTAGTTGTTGGCCTGCTGCTGGGCGAAGTTATCCGCACCAACGAGCTGAAAGCTGACGAAGAGCGCGTGAAAGGCCTGATCGAAGAGATGGCTTCTGCGTACGAAGATCCGAAAGAAGTTATCGAGTTCTACAGCAAAAACAAAGAACTGATGGACAACATGCGCAATGTTGCTCTGGAAGAACAGGCTGTTGAAGCTGTACTGGCGAAAGCGAAAGTGACTGAAAAAGAAACCACTTTCAACGAGCTTGATGAACCAGCAGGCGTAATTTACGCAGCATAACGCGCTAAATTCCGCAACAAAGGCCCGTCACCGCCAGGTGGTTTTTTTGTCATGAATTTTGCATGGAACCGTGCGAAAAGCCCTTTCGGTGTTAGCGTAACAACAAAAAGATTGTTATGCTTGAAATATGGTGATGCCGTACCCATAACACAGGGACTAGCTGATAATCCGTCCATAAGGTTACAATCGGTACAGCAGGTTTTTTCAATTTTATCCAGGAGACGGAAATGTCATACAGCGGCGAACGAGATAACTTTGCACCCCATATGGCGCTGGTGCCGATGGTCATTGAACAGACCTCACGCGGTGAGCGCTCTTTTGATATCTATTCTCGTCTACTTAAGGAACGCGTCATTTTTCTGACTGGCCAGGTTGAAGACCACATGGCTAACCTGATTGTGGCGCAGATGCTGTTCCTGGAAGCGGAAAACCCAGAAAAAGATATCTATCTGTACATTAACTCCCCAGGCGGGGTGATCACTGCCGGGATGTCTATCTATGACACCATGCAGTTTATCAAGCCTGATGTCAGCACCATCTGTATGGGCCAGGCGGCCTCGATGGGCGCTTTCTTGCTGACCGCAGGGGCAAAAGGTAAACGTTTTTGCCTGCCGAATTCGCGCGTGATGATTCACCAACCGTTGGGCGGCTACCAGGGCCAGGCGACCGATATCGAAATTCATGCCCGTGAAATTCTGAAAGTTAAAGGGCGTATGAATGAACTTATGGCGCTTCATACGGGTCAATCATTAGAACAGATTGAACGTGATACCGAGCGCGATCGCTTCCTTTCCGCCCCTGAAGCGGTGGAATACGGTCTGGTCGATTCGATTCTGACCCATCGTAATTGATGCCTGAGGCGCAACTGTGCCGCTATACTTATCCAGGGCGGCACAACGCTGTAAGCGGCTTGCGCCTGAGAATGGCATTTGCGTCGTCGTGTGCGGCACAAAGAACAAAGAAGAGGTTTTGACCCATGACAGATAAACGCAAAGATGGCTCAGGCAAATTGCTGTACTGCTCTTTTTGCGGCAAAAGCCAGCATGAAGTGCGCAAGCTGATTGCCGGTCCATCCGTGTATATCTGCGACGAATGTGTTGATTTATGTAACGACATCATTCGCGAAGAGATTAAAGAAGTTGCACCGCATCGTGAACGCAGTGCGCTACCGACGCCGCATGAAATTCGCAACCACCTGGACGATTACGTTATCGGCCAGGAACAGGCGAAAAAAGTGCTGGCGGTCGCGGTATACAACCATTACAAACGTCTGCGCAACGGCGATACCAGCAATGGCGTCGAGTTGGGCAAAAGTAACATTCTGCTGATCGGTCCGACCGGTTCTGGTAAAACGCTGCTGGCCGAAACGCTGGCGCGCCTGCTGGATGTCCCGTTCACCATGGCCGACGCAACCACGCTGACCGAAGCCGGTTATGTGGGCGAAGACGTTGAAAACATCATTCAGAAGCTGTTGCAAAAGTGCGATTACGACGTACAGAAAGCGCAGCGCGGGATTGTCTACATCGATGAAATCGACAAGATTTCTCGTAAGTCAGACAACCCGTCCATTACCCGAGACGTTTCCGGTGAAGGCGTACAGCAGGCACTGTTGAAACTGATCGAAGGTACGGTAGCTGCTGTTCCACCGCAAGGTGGGCGTAAACATCCGCAGCAGGAATTCTTGCAGGTTGATACCTCTAAGATCCTGTTTATTTGTGGCGGTGCGTTTGCCGGTCTGGATAAAGTGATTTCCCATCGTGTAGAAACCGGCTCCGGCATTGGTTTCGAAGACGGTAAAAAGCGCGGAACTGACAAAAGGTTGAAGGCGAAGGCTGGCGTATTGAACCGGAAGATCTGATCAAGTTTGGTCTTATCCCTGAGTTTATTGGTCGTCTGCCGGTTGTCGCAACGTTGAATATTGAACTGAGCGAAGAAGCTCTGATTCAGATCCTCAAAGAGCCGAAAAACGCCCTGACCAAGCAGTATCAGGCGCTGTTTAATCTGGAAGGCGTGGATCTGGAATTCCGTGACGAGGCGCTGGATGCTATCGCTAAGAAAGCGATGGCGCGTAAAACCGGTGCCCGTGGCCTGCGTTCCATCGTAGAAGCCGCACTGCTCGATACCATGTACGATCTGCCGTCCATGGAAGATGTCGAAAAAGTGGTTATCGACGAGTCGGTAATTGATGGTCAAAGCAAACCGTTGCTGATTTATGGTAAGCCGGAAGCGCAACAGGCATCTGGTGAATAATTAACCATTCCCATACAATTAGTTAACCAAAAAGGGGGGATTTTATCTCCCCTTTAATTTTTCCTCTATTCTCGGCGTTGAATGTGGGGGAAACATCCCCATATACTGACGTACATGTTAATAGATGGCGTGAAGCACAGTCGTGTCATCTGATTACCTGGCGGAAATTAAACTAAGAGAGAGCTCTATGAATCCTGAGCGTTCTGAACGCATTGAAATCCCCGTATTGCCGCTGCGCGATGTGGTGGTTTATCCGCACATGGTCATCCCCTTATTTGTCGGGCGGGAAAAATCTATCCGTTGTTGGAAGCGGCGATGGACCATGATAAAAAAATTATGCTGGTCGCGCAGAAAGAAGCTTCAACGGATGAGCCGGGTGTAAACGATCTTTTCACCGTCGGGACCGTGGCCTCTATATTGCAGATGCTGAAACTGCCTGACGGCACCGTCAAAGTGCTGGTCGAGGGGTTACAGCGCGCGCGTATTTCTGCGCTCTCTGACAATGGCGAACACTTTTCTGCGAAGGCGGAGTATCTGGAGTCGCCGACCATTGATGAGCGGGAACAGGAAGTGCTGGTGCGTACTGCAATCAGCCAGTTCGAAGGCTACATCAAGCTGAACAAAAAAATCCCACCAGAAGTGCTGACGTCGCTGAATAGCATCGACGATCCGGCGCGTCTGGCGGATACCATTGCTGCACATATGCCGCTGAAACTGGCTGACAAACAGTCCGTTCTGGAGATGTCCGACGTTAACGAACGTCTGGAATATCTGATGGCAATGATGGAATCGGAAATCGATCTGCTGCAGGTTGAGAAACGCATTCGCAACCGCGTTAAAAAGCAGATGGAGAAATCCCAGCGTGAGTACTATCTGAACGAGCAAATGAAAGCTATTCAGAAAGAACTCGGTGAAATGGACGACGCACCGGACGAAAACGAAGCCCTGAAGCGCAAAATCGACGCGGCGAAAATGCCGAAAGAGAAAGAGAAAGCAGCAGATGCAGCTGAAAATGATGTCTCCGATGTCGGCAGAAGCGACCGTAGTGCGTGGTTATATCGACTGGATGGTACAGGTGCCGTGGAATGCGCGTAGCAAGGTCAAAAAAGACCTGCGTCAGGCGCAGGAAATCCTTGATACCGACCATTATGGTCTGGAGCGCGTGAAAGATCGCATCCTTGAGTACCTTGCGGTTCAAAGCCGTGTCAACAAAATCAAGGGACCGATCCTCTGCCTGGTAGGGCCGCCGGGGGTAGGTAAAACCTCTCTTGGTCAGTCCATTGCCAAAGCCACCGGGCGTAAATATGTTCGTATGGCGCTGGGCGGCGTGCGTGACGAAGCGGAAATCCGTGGTCACCGCCGTACGTACATCGGTTCTATGCCGGGTAAACTGATCCAGAAAATGGCGAAAGTGGGCGTGAAAAACCCGCTGTTCCTGCTCGATGAGATCGACAAAATGTCTTCTGACATGCGTGGCGATCCGGCCTCCGCACTGCTTGAAGTGCTGGATCCAGAGCAGAACGTAGCGTTCAGCGACCACTACCTGGAAGTGGATTACGATCTTAGCGACGTGATGTTTGTGGCAACCTCGAACTCCATGAACATTCCGGCTCCGCTGCTGGATCGTATGGAAGTGATACGTCTGTCCGGTTATACCGAAGACGAAAAACTGAACATCGCCAAACGTCACCTGCTGCCGAAGCAGATTGAACGTAACGCGCTGAAAAAAGGTGAGCTGACCGTCGACGATAGCGCCATTATCGGCATTATTCGTTACTACACCCGTGAAGCGGGCGTGCGTGGTCTGGAGCGTGAAATCTCCAAACTGTGCCGTAAAGCGGTTAAGCAGTTACTGCTCGATAAGTCTTTAAAACATATCGAAATTAACGGCGATAATCTGCACGACTACCTCGGCGTACAACGCTTTGACTATGGTCGCGCAGATAATGAAAACCGCGTAGGTCAGGTCACGGGTCTGGCGTGGACGGAAGTGGGCGGTGACTTGCTGACCATTGAAACCGCATGTGTTCCGGGTAAAGGCAAACTGACCTATACCGGTTCGCTCGGCGAAGTGATGCAGGAGTCTATTCAGGCGGCGTTAACGGTGGTTCGTGCGCGTGCGGAAAAACTGGGGATCAACCCTGATTTTTACGAAAAACGTGACATCCACGTCCACGTACCGGAAGGTGCGACGCCGAAAGATGGTCCGAGTGCCGGTATTGCCATGTGCACCGCGCTGGTTTCTTGCCTGACCGGTAACCCGGTTCGTGCCGATGTGGCAATGACCGGTGAGATCACTCTGCGTGGTCAGGTACTGCCTATTGGTGGTTTGAAAGAAAAACTCCTGGCAGCGCATCGCGGCGGGATTAAAACAGTGCTAATTCCGTTCGAAAATAAACGCGATCTGGAAGAGATTCCTGACAACGTAATTGCCGATCTGGACATTCATCCTGTGAAACGCATTGAGGAAGTTCTGACTCTGGCGCTGCAAAATGAACCGTCTGGCATGCAGGTTGTGACTGCAAAATAGTGACCTCGCGCAAAATGCACTAATAAAAACAGGGCTGGCAGGCTAATTCGGACTTGCCAGCCTTTTTTTGTCTCGCTAAGTTAGATGGCGGATTGGGCTTGCCCTTATTAAGGGGTGTTGTAAGGGGATGGCTGGCCTGATATAACTGCTGCGCGTTCGTACCTTGAAGGATTCAAGTGCGATATAAATTATAAAGAGGAAGAGAAGAGTGAATAAATCTCAATTGATCGACAAGATTGCTGCAGGGGCTGATATCTCTAAAGCTGCGGCTGGCCGTGCGTTAGATGCTATTATTGCTTCCGTAACTGAATCTCTGAAAGAAGGGGATGATGTAGCACTGGTAGGTTTTGGTACTTTTGCCGTTAAAGAGCGTGCTGCCCGTACTGGCCGCAACCCGCAGACCGGTAAAGAGATCACCATCGCTGCCGCTAAAGTACCGAGCTTCCGTGCAGGTAAAGCACTGAAAGACGCGGTAAACTAAGCGTTGTCCCCAGTGGGATGTGACGAAGTTCAAGGGCGCATCTACTGATGTGCCTTTTTATTTGTATTCGGTGACTTTCTGCGTCTTGTAATGGACAATTGCCCCCGTTTCTTGTCACAATAGGCCTTTGCGCGCATCGATACGTTGCGTGAGGTACACAGTCATCTACAGCGGAGTGTTGTTACACCATGATGGACAGCTTACGCACGGCTGCAAACAGTCTCGTGCTCAAGATTATTTTCGGTATCATTATCGTGTCGTTCATATTGACCGGCGTGAGTGGTTACCTGATTGGCGGAGGCAATAACTACGCCGCAAAAGTGAATGACCAGGAAATCAGCCGTGGGCAATTCGAGAATGCCTTCAACAGCGAGCGTAATCGCATGCAGCAACAGTTGGGCGATCAATACTCCGAGCTGGCAGCGAACGAAGGCTATATGAAGACCCTGCGTCAACAGGTGCTGAATCGTCTGATCGACGAGGCGCTGCTGGATCAGTACGCTCGTGAGCTGAAACTGGGTATCAGCGATGAGCAGGTTAAACAGGCGATTTTCGCGACCCCAGCCTTCCAGGTTGACGGCAAATTTGATAACAGCCGCTATAACGGTATCCTCAACCAGATGGGGATGACCGCCGATCAGTACGCCCAGGCGCTGCGTAATCAGCTCACTACTCAACAGCTGATTAACGGCGTTGCCGGTACCGATTTTATGCTGAAAGGTGAAACCGACGAGCTGGCGGCACTGGTAGCTCAACAACGCGTGGTGCGTGAAGCGACTATCGATGTTAACGCGCTGGCGGCGAAGCAGCCTGTGACCGAACAGGAAATTGCCAGCTACTACGAACAAAACAAAAACAATTTCATGACGCCGGAACAATTCCGCGTGAGTTACATCAAGCTGGATGCCGCAACGATGCAGCAACCGGTTAGCGATGCGGATATCCAGAGCTACTACGATCAGCATCAGGATCAATTCACCCAGCCGCAGCGTACCCGCTACAGCATCATCCAGACCAAAACTGAAGATGAAGCGAAAGCGGTACTTGATGAGCTGAATAAAGGCGGTGATTTTGCTGCATTAGCCAAAGAAAAATCTGCCGATATTATCTCTGCCCGTAACGGCGGCGATATGGGTTGGTTAGAAGATGCCACTATCCCCGACGAACTGAAAAATGCTGGTCTGAAAGAGAAAGGCCAACTGTCTGGTGTCATCAAATCTTCGGTCGGTTTCCTGATTGTACGTCTGGACGACATTCAGCCAGCGAAAGTGAAATCGTTAGACGAAGTGCGTGACGATGTCGCGGCGAAAGTGAAACACGAAAAAGCCCTCGATGCGTACTACGCTCTGCAGCAGAAAGTGAGCGATGCGGCAAGCAACGACACCGAGTCTCTGGCCGGTGCAGAGCAAGCTGCCGGCGTTAAAGCCACTCAGACGGGTTGGTTCAGCAAAGATAACCTGCCGGAAGAGTTGAACTTCAAGCCGGTTGCCGACGCTATCTTTAACGGCGGTCTGGTAGGTGAAAACGGCGCGCCGGGCATCAACTCTGACATCATCACCGTCGATGGCGACCGCGCATTTGTGCTGCGCATCAGCGAGCACAAACCGGAAGCGGTGAAACCGTTGGCAGATGTTCAGGAACAAGTTAAGGCACTGGTTCAGCACAACAAAGCTGAACAACAGGCGAAAGTAGATGCTGAGAAACTGCTGGTTGATTTGAAAGCCGGCAAAGGTGCGGAAGCTATGCAGGCTGCCGGTCTGAAATTTGGCGAGCCGAAAACCTTAAGCCGTTCCGGTCGTGACCCGATTAGCCAGGCGGCGTTTGCACTGCCACTGCCAGCGAAAGACAAACCGAGCTACGGTATGGCGAACGATATGCAAGGCAATGTGGTTCTGCTGGCGCTGGATGAAGTGAAACAAGGTTCAATGCCGGAAGATCAGAAAAAAGCGATGGTGCAGGGTATCACCCAGAACAACGCACAAATCGTCTTTGAAGCTCTGATGAGTAACCTGCGTAAAGAGGCGAAAATCAAAATTGGCGATGCGCTGGAACAGCAATAATCCTGAAGCCGCCTCGCAAAAAAATGCTTTGCAGCTGTAACAAGAAAAGGTCGCTTTCGCGGCCTTTTCCATTTCTGAACATTGCCATTTGTTTACTGTTTTCACTGCCGTTAAGGTGATTCCACTGTTAACAAACAAGGAGAAAACAGTATGAAACACGGAATTAAAGCACTGCTCATTACCCTGTCTCTGGCTTGTGCCGGAATGTCTCATAGCGCGCTGGCGGCAGCTCCTGCGGCGAAACCGACAACGGTAGAAACCAAAGCGGAAGCTCCTGCAGCACAAAGTAAAGCAGCAGTACCGGCGAAAGCCAGTGACGAAGAAGGCACCCGGGTCAGCATTAATAATGCCAGCGCGGAAGAGCTAGCCCGCGCGATGAATGGCGTTGGCCTGAAGAAAGCGCAGGCGATTGTCAGTTATCGCGAAGAGTACGGTCCGTTTAAAACGGTGGAGGATTAAAGCAGGTGCAGGGATGGGCAATTCGCTGGTGGAACGTAATCTGGCGGTATTAACCCTGTAATTAATTTGCATAGTGGCAATTTTTTTGCCAGACTGAAGAGGTCATACCAGTTATGACCTCTGTACTTATAACAGTTCTTATAACAACAACGTAAGGTTATTGCGCTATGCAAACACAAATCAAAGTTCGTGGATATCATCTCGACGTTTACCAGCACGTCAACAACGCCCGCTACCTTGAATTTCTCGAAGAAGCCCGCTGGGATGGGTTGGAAAATAGCGACAGTTTTCAGTGGATGACGGCCCATAACATCGCCTTCGTCGTGGTCAATATCAATATTAACTATCGTCGCCCAGCGGTATTAAGCGACCTGTTAACTATTACCAGTCAGTTGCAGCAATTAAACGGTAAAAGCGGCATCTTAAGCCAGGTCATTACACTGGAGCCGGAAGGGCAGGTGGTAGCGGATGCGCTTATTACGTTTGTTTGTATTGATCTTAAAACGCAGAAAGCATTAGCTCTGGAAGGGGAATTGCGCGAAAAGCTGGAGCAGATGGTTAAGTAAACGTTTTGTGGTGCCGGATGCTCAAGCCGCATCCGGCGACACCCGGAATAATTACTTCAACCCGGTTTTCTGCTTCATCGCTGCCATCACCGTCGGTTTATCGGCCAGATAATGATTCAAACCGTTGGCACGTAAATTACACGCCGCACAATGACCGCAACCGTCGCCTTTAATGCCGTTATAGCAGGTCAACGTTTCGTTACGGACTAAATCCAGTTTGCCGTAATAATCTGCCAGCGCCCAGGTTTCCGCTTTATCAATCCACATCAGCGGCGTTTCAAAACGAATATCTTTCGCCATGCCCAAACTGACGGCATGGTTTAGTGCTTTCACAAACTCATCGCGGCAATCCGGGTAGCCGGAGAAATCCGTTTCACAGACGCCGGTAATTACGGCTTCTGCTTTTACCTGATACGCATATATTGCCGCCAGCGTCAGGAACAAAATATTACGCCCTGGGACAAACGTATTCGGGATGCCATCGGCTTCAGGTTCATAATCAGGCACCGGAATGCTGTCACGTGTCAGGCTGCTGACCGCCAGCTCGTTGAGCAGCGTTACATCAAGAACCTTATGCGCGCGTGCTCCCAGTTTCAGCGCCAGTTCGCGTGCCACGTCGATTTCTGCGCGATGTCGCTGACCGTAATCGAACGTCACGCAATGGACTTCATCATATTGTTGTAATGCCTGCACCAGACAGGTGGTGGAATCCTGGCCTCCACTGAACACAACGACAGCACGTTTCATAGATAATCCTGCTTGAACAATAAAAGCGTTATGGTAACGCCTGCGATTAACCCGGACCAGCTATTCATTGCGACGGCGCGGGAAGCCAGGCTTCGGTAAATTCAAACCAGCCGCGCGGTGTCAGTCGCACACCGTTCACGCCGGGAGGGGCACTAATGCGATAGTGATAGTTGAACAGCGGCGTCAGCGTCGCGTCTGCCATTAACTGGCTAAAAACCGCTTTCAGGGCATTAAATCGGTTTTCCTCATCAGGCATTACTTGCACCGCGTCCAGCGTCGATTGCAGATGTGCATATGCTGGAGCGTCGAAAACATGTGGCCATAGTGGATCGCAACGTAGCCATTGCTCCAGAGTATATTCCGGTGCTTCGCCAATTAATCTGTCGCCCATCATGAGGTCTGCGTGTGCCAGTAGGGTCGTGTCGTCCCAGTTTTTTGCGTTATGAAAAATAATTGTGAGTTCACAGCCTTCCGCTGCCAGTGTCGCCTGTAGGCGTTCTGCCATGGTATGAAGTTCTATCGGTAAGTGATAAACCAGCGTCAAGGTTTTCGGTAGTTTGACTTCATCCGGTACTTGCCAGTGCGGAATAGTCCAGCCTGGCAGTAATGCATGACTGGCGGTGATCAGGTTTTCTCCGACTTCTAACGTTTGTAATAAACCGGATTGATGAATAATGGAGATCACTTTTCGCGCCTGCCAGAGGGAGAGTCGGGGACTTTTGCGCAACGTTAAATAGCAAAAACCTAAACTGATGCCACTACTGACCTGGCTGACCCGTTGCAGCTCCTCCGGTTTGCCGATGGTGATTTGCACGGGATGCCGACAACTGGTTCCCAAATCTTTTTCGAAAAGCGGCGGAGTTATCCAGTACTCAACCGCTTTAAGCAGCGGATGACGCAAATGGTAATAATCATGGTTCCAGCGCAATTCAGCCCGGCTGGAATTGTAAGCGGACCGCAGTGCCGATCAGTGGATAATTGCGGATGCGCCAGATGGCTGCAATAGCTCGCCAGCCGGTGCGCAAGCCAGTAATCGGGGCGATGTAAAAAGAAGGTCAGACACTGCGGATGGGTGACTTCAATACGCTTCACGCTAATAAATAATTGATCCAGTGCTGGCAGTTGTAACAGCATCAATAATCGCTGGTGTAAGTGTGAGGCTTTTACTGCATCGCCGTTATGCCAGTGTAGGGTTGAACGAAGATAAAAGTCCCAGCGTAACCCGTCAGTAGAGGTTTCCCAGTGATGCGCTAAATCGCCAATCGGGCGCTGAGTATTATTATCGAAGCGGGTCAGGCCGGAAAATATCTGCCCGGCGAGATGCTGCTCGGCACGGCCGGGCAAAAAGCCTGGTTGTAGCGGTTCGAGCGGGCGATAGTAGGGAATACGCAACGTGGGTGTATCGTTTTGCCATTGTCCGCCCATAAACGGCTGTAACAGAGTGCGCAGCTCACCTGGGGCCAGTTGCGCCAGCTCCAGCACATCTTGCTGCTTTCCGGTTTCCAGTGCCTGTTCCATCATCGCATTGCGTAGCGATTCCGGCGTGACCAGAAAGCGTAATTGTCCGCGCTTTCCGCGTCCTGACTGCGCCTGCCACTCCAGCCATCCCGCCTCCTGTGCCTGACGCAACAGCGTACGAACATGGCGTTCGCTGCAAAAACAGCGTTCGGCCAGTTCGCTGACGGTGACGGTTTGCGGCTTTCCGGCTGAAGGTTGCCACAGACGTTGATACTGGTTAAGACGGTTGAGCAATCGCATATAAACCCGGAACAATATTATTTAACTATTCACTATTACTTCCGTATATATCAGGTGATACTCAATCACCATTAACCGTGTCACAGAGTGGAGAAAGAAATGGCTCGTCTGGCAGCATTTGATATGGATGGCACTTTATTGATGCCTGACCATCATTTAGGTGAGAAAACCCTCTCTACTTTGGCGCGACTGCGTGAACGCGACATTACCCTCACTTTTGCCACGGGGCGTCATGCGCTGGAGATGCAGCATATTCTCGGGGCGCTATCGCTGGATGCATATTTGATTACCGGCAACGGAACGCGCGTGCATTCTCTGGAAGGTGAACTTTTACATCGTGATGATTTACCTGCGGATGTCGCGGAGCTGGTGCTGTATCAGCAATGGACAATCTTGTTTTGCGCAATACGCATCTCTCACCGACGACGGTTGGTTTTACCGGAAAGAGATCCCCGGGGCGCTGGGTTGCAGGCACGGTCTATAAATTTCGTCAGATAATCGATGTCAAAAAAATGCCACTCGGCAGCGTCACCAAGATCTGCTTCTGTGGCGATCACGACGATCTTACACGCTTGCAGATCCAGCTATACGAAGCATTAGGCGAGCGTGCACATTTGTGTTTTTCCGCCACGGATTGCCTCGAAGTGCTGCCGGTGGGCTGCAATAAAGGCGCTGCATTGACGGTGCTGACCCAACATTTAGGTTTATCGTTGCGCGATTGCATGGCCTTTGGTGATGCGATGAACGATCGCGAAATGTTAGGCAGCGTCGGTAGCGGGTTTATTATGGGCAATGCGATGCCGCAACTGCGCGCGGAGCTCCCGCATTTACCGGTGATTGGACATTGCCGAAATCAGGCTGTCTCTCACTATTTGACGCACTGGCTGGACTATCCACATCTACCTTATTCCCCCGAATAATGAGATCCCTTCCAGCACCGGGCAATTGCCCGGTTTTTTTTGCGTTGAATTTGTCATTTTGTGCCGTGGTGTTTAAACCGCACAGAATAAATTGTCGTGATTTCACCTTTAAAATAGAATTAAAAGAGAAAAAAATTCTCTGTGGAAGGGCTATGTTAGATAAAATTGACCGTAAGCTGCTGGCCTTACTGCAGCAGGATTGCACCCTCTCTTTGCAGGCACTGGCTGAAGCCGTTAATCTGACAACCACCCCTTGCTGGAAGCGCCTGAAACGGCTGGAGGACGACGGTATCCTTATCGGCAAAGTCGCCCTGCTGGATCCGGAAAAAATAGGCCTCGGCCTGACCGCCTTTGTGCTGATAAAAACGCAACATCACAGCAGCGAATGGTATTGCCGCTTTGTCACGGTGGTTACCGAAATGCCAGAAGTGCTGGGGTTCTGGCGCATGGCTGGTGAATACGATTATCTGATGCGCGTCCAGGTTGCCGACATGAAACGCTACGACGAGTTTTATAAGCGTCTGGTAAACAGCGTGCCGGGGCTGTCGGACGTCACTTCCAGCTTCGCGATGGAACAGATTAAATACACCACTTCTTTACCCATCGAATAAATATCCAGAATCAGGTCAGGACACAACGCGTGCGATTATTTGCTCAATTAAGCTGGTATTTCCGTCGGGAATGGCGTCGCTATCTCGGGGCTGTCGCCTTGCTTGTCATTATCGCGATGCTGCAACTGGTTCCGCCAAAAGTGGTTGGTATTGTTGTCGATGGCGTGACAGAACAACACTTTACTACCGGGCAGATCCTGATGTGGATCGCCACCATGGTGCTGATTGCCGTTGTGGTTTATCTCCTGCGTTACGTCTGGCGCGTATTGCTGTTTGGTGCGTCTTACCAACTGGCTGTTGAATTACGTGAAGATTATTACCGTCAGCTAAGCCGGCAGCATCCTGAGTTTTACCTGCGTCATCGCACGGGTGACCTCATGGCTCGTGCGACCAATGACGTCGATCGCGTCGTGTTTGCCGCCGGAGAAGGGGTGCTGACGCTGGTGGATTCACTGGTAATGGGCTGCGCTGTGTTGATTATGATGTCTACGCAAATTAGCTGGCAGTTGACCTTATTTGCCCTGTTACCGATGCCAGTGATGGCGATCATGATTAAGCGCAACGGCGATGCCTTGCATGAACGCTTTAAGCTGGCACAGGCGGCGTTTTCTAGTCTTAATGACCGCACCCAGGAAAGCCTCACCAGTATTCGCATGATCAAAGCCTTTGGTCTGGAAGATCGCCAGTCGGCGTTATTTGCCGCGGATGCCGAAGATACCGGCAAAAAAAACATGCGGGTGGCGCGTATTGATGCTCGTTTCGACCCGACCATCTATATCGCGATTGGTATGGCGAACTTGCTGGCGATTGGCGGCGGTAGTTGGATGGTGGTGCAGGGCAGTTTAACGCTGGGCCAGCTCACCAGTTTTATGATGTATTTAGGTCTGATGATTTGGCCAATGCTGGCGCTGGCATGGATGTTTAACATTGTGGAACGTGGTAGTGCTGCGTACAGCCGTATTCGCGCGATGCTGGCGGAAGCGCCGGTGGTGAACGATGGTAGCGAACCCGTGCCGGAAGGGCGTGGCGAACTGGATGTAAATATTCACCAGTTCACGTATCCGCAGACTGACCATCCTGCGCTGGAAAACGTCAATTTCGCCCTGAAACCCGGTCAGATGCTGGGTATTTGCGGGCCGACTGGTTCCGGCAAAAGTACCCTGTTGTCGCTCATTCAGCGTCATTTCGACGTCAGCGAGGGGGATATTCGCTTTCATGATATTCCTCTGACGAAGTTACAACTCGATAGCTGGCGTAGCCGCCTGGCGGTGGTCAGCCAGACGCCATTCCTTTTTTCTGACACCGTGGCGAATAACATCGCGCTGGGTTGCCCGAATGCCACCCAGCAAGAGATTGAACACGTAGCGCGGTTAGCCAGCGTACATGACGATATTTTGCGTCTGCCGCAAGGTTACGATACAGAAGTGGGCGAGCGCGGCGTGATGCTTTCCGGTGGGCAAAAACAGCGTATCTCCATTGCTCGAGCGTTATTAGTCAACGCGGAAATCCTCATCCTTGATGATGCGCTTTCGGCGGTGGACGGACGCACAGAGCACCAGATCCTGCATAACCTGCGTCAGTGGGGACAGGGAAGAACGGTAATCATCAGTGCCCATCGCCTTTCGGCACTGACGGAAGCCAGTGAAATTATTGTGATGCAGCACGGACATATCGCCCAGCGTGGCAATCATGATGAGCTGGCGCAACAAAGCGGCTGGTATCGCGATATGTATCGCTATCAACAACTGGAGGCGGCGCTCGACGACGCTCCGGAAATTCGCGAGGAGGCCGTCGATGCGTAGTTTTAGCCAACTGTGGCCGACTCTCAAGCGTCTGTTAGCGTACGGTTCGCCGTGGCGTAAACCGCTGGGGATTGCGGTCCTGATGATGTGGGTTGCGGCAGCGGCAGAAGTCAGTGGGCCGCTGCTTATCAGCTATTTTATCGACAATATGGTAGCGAAAAATAACCTGCCGTTGAAAATGGTTGCAGGGCTGGCTGCGGCGTATGTTGGGCTACAACTGTTTGCCGCCGGGCTACATTACGCGCAGTCGCTGCTGTTTAATCGGGCGGCAGTAGGCGTAGTGCAACAGTTGCGTACCGACGTGATGGATGCCGCATTGCGCCAGCCATTAAGCGAGTTTGATACCCAACCCGTCGGGCAGGTGATTTCCCGCGTCACTAATGACACTGAAGTGATCCGCGATCTCTACGTTACCGTAGTGGCAACTGTCCTGCGTAGCGCCGCACTGGTGGGCGCGATGCTGGTGGCGATGTTCAGCCTCGACTGGCGAATGGCGCTGGTGGCGATAATGATTTTCCCGGTGGTGCTGGTGGTAATGGTGATATACCAGCGTTACAGCACGCCGATTGTCCGCCGTGTGCGCGCCTATCTAGCGGATATCAACGACGGCTTTAACGAAATCATCAATGGCATGAGCGTTATCCAGCAGTTCCGTCAGCAGGCGCGATTTGGCGAACGTATGGGGGAGGCCAGTCGTTCACACTATATGGCCAGGATGCAAACCCTGCGCCTCGACGGTTTTCTGCTGCGTCCGCTGCTGAGTCTGTTTTCATCGCTCATTCTTTGTGGCTTGTTGATGCTGTTTGGCTTCTCCGCTAGCGGCACCATTGAAGTGGGCGTGCTGTATGCGTTTATCAGCTATCTTGGGCGACTTAACGAACCATTAATCGAACTGACCACGCAACAGGCGATGCTGCAACAGGCTGTTGTTGCTGGTGAGCGCGTGTTTGAACTGATGGACGGACCGCGCCAGCAATATGGCAATGATGAGCGCCCGTTACAGAGTGGCACCATCGAAGTCGATAACGTGTCATTTGCTTATCGCGATGACAATCTGGTGCTAAAGAACATTAATCTCTCTGTGCCTTCGCGTAACTTTGTGGCACTGGTCGGGCATACCGGCAGTGGCAAAAGCACCCTCGCCAGTTTATTGATGGGCTATTACCCGCTAACGGAAGGTGAGATTCGCCTTGATGGTCGTCCATTAAGTTCGCTAAGTCACAGCGCGCTGCGCCAGGGCGTGGCAATGGTGCAGCAAGATCCGGTGGTGCTGGCGGATACCTTCCTCGCCAACGTGACGCTGGGGCGGGATATCTCCGAAGAACGCGTCTGGCAGGCGCTGGAAACTGTGCAACTGGCGGAGCTGGCGCGTAGCATGAGCGACGGTATTTACACGCCGCTGGGCGAGCAGGGGAATAATCTCTCAGTTGGGCAAAAGCAACTGCTGGCACTGGCGCGCGTGCTGGTCGAGACGCCGCAAATCCTGATCCTTGATGAGGCAACCGCCAGCATTGACTCCGGGACTGAACAGGCGATTCAACATGCTCTGGCGGCGGTGCGTGAACATACCACGCTGGTGGTGATTGCTCACCGCTTATCGACCATTGTTGATGCCGACACCATTCTGGTGCTTCATCGTGGGCAAGCCGTGGAGCAGGGCACTCACCAGCAACTGCTGGCGGCCCAGGGACGCTACTGGCAGATGTATCAACTGCAACTTGCGGGCGAAGAGCTGGCAGCCAGCGTGCGTGAAGAAGAATCATTGAGCGCCTGAATAGCGCAATATTTCATCGTTGGTGCAAAAATGTAACGCACTGTGCACTGTCATAGTGCGTTTTCATTTTCAATCTTCTTAACTTCCTGCTCTCTTTCTCGTTTTTCATTTCTGGCACACCGCTTGCAATACCTTCTTCGTGTAGCAGAACCATTACCGAATTCTGACCGGAGGGGATCTATGAAGCTGGTGACCGTGATAATCAAACCATTCAAGCTGGAAGACGTTCGTGAAGCGTTATCTTCCATTGGTATTCAGGGCCTGACCGTCACCGAAGTGAAAGGTTTCGGGCGTCAGAAAGGGCATGCCGAGCTGTACCGGGGGGCGGAATACAGCGTCAACTTCCTGCCAAAAGTAAAAATTGATGTGGCGATTGCTGATGACCAACTCGATGAAGTGATCGATATCGTCAGTAAGGCGGCTTACACCGGAAAAATTGGCGACGGCAAAATCTTCGTCGCTGAATTGCAACGCGTCATTCGTATTCGTACCGGCGAAGCCGACGAAGCGGCGCTGTAATCTCTGGCACACAGCAACAGGAACGAAAAATGAAGATAGCGACGATAAAACTGGGCTTGCTTCACTGGCGATGCTGCGGGACTGGTAATGGCTCACCTGCGGTGGCCGATAAAGCCGACAATGCGTTTATGATGATTTGTACTGCGCTGGTGCTGTTTATGACTATTCCGGGGATTGCCCTGTTTTACGGTGGGTTGATTCGCGGCAAAAACGTGCTGTCGATGCTGACGCAGGTGACGGTGACGTTTGCACTGGTCTGTATTCTCTGGGTGGTTTACGGTTACTCGCTGGCGTTTGGTGAGGGCAACAACTTCTTCGGCAACATTAACTGGTTGATGCTAAAAAACATCGAACTGACGGCGGTGATGGGCAGCATTTATCAGTATATCCACGTGGCGTTTCAGGGCTCGTTTGCCTGCATTACCGTCGGCTTGATCGTTGGGGCGCTGGCGGAACGAATCCGCTTCTCAGCTGTGTTGATTTTCGTGGTGGTATGGCTGACGCTCTCTTACATTCCGATTGCGCATATGGTGTGGGGCGGTGGTTTGCTGGCTTCTCACGGTGCGCTGGATTTCGCGGGTGGCACGGTGGTGCATATTAACGCCGCAATCGCCGGTCTGGTGGGCGCGTATCTGATAGGCAAACGCGTGGGCTTCGGCAAAGAGGCGTTTAAACCGCACAACCTGCCAATGGTCTTCACCGGTACTGCCATTCTCTATATTGGTTGGTTTGGCTTTAACGCCGGGTCAGCGGGCACGGCGAATGAAATCGCGGCACTGGCATTTGTGAATACTGTGGTCGCAACGGCGGCGGCAATTCTTGGCTGGATCTTCGGTGAATGGGCGCTGCGTGGTAAGCCTTCTCTGCTGGGAGCGTGTTCTGGCGCGATTGCCGGTCTGGTCGGCGTGACGCCAGCGTGTGGCTACATTGGGGTTGGCGGCGCGTTGATTATCGGCGTGGTAGCTGGTCTGGCGGGCTTGTGGGGCGTTACTATGCTCAAACGCTTGCTGCGGGTGGATGATCCCTGCGATGTCTTCGGTGTGCACGGCGTTTGTGGCATTGTCGGCTGTATCATGACTGGGATTTTTGCCGCCAGTTCGCTGGGTGGCGTGGGCTTCGCTGAAGGTGTGACGATGGGCCATCAGTTGCTGGTACAGCTGGAAAGCATCGCCATTACGATCGTCTGGTCCGGTGTGGTGGCATTTATTGGCTACAAACTGGCGGATCTGACGGTTGGTCTGCGTGTACCGGAAGAGCAGGAGCGAGAAGGGCTGGATGTCAACAGTCACGGCGAGAATGCCTATAACGCGTAACAAGCACTGCAAAAAATAGCCGGACGGTTTTACCTCCGGCTATTTTTTTAATTGTGATTACGCATCACCCCTTCCTGAACGGTCGAGGCAACCAGCACGCCGTCCTGGGTATAAAACTCACCGCGCACAAAGCCGCGTGCGCTGGACGCCGAGGTGCTCTCCACGCTATACAGCAGCCATTCATTCAAATTAAACGGGCGATGGAACCACATGGAATGGTCAATGGTGGCAATCTGAATCCCCGGTTCGAGAAAACCGATGCCGTGCGGCTGTAGAGCTACCGGCAGGAAGTTAAGATCAGAAGCGTAACCGAGCAGATACTGATGAACGCGCAGGTCATCCGGCACGCTACCATTTGCGCGGATCCACACCTGACGATGTGGTTCTGCGACGTGACCTTTCAGTGGGTTATGAAACTCCACCGGACGGACTTCCAGCGGACGATCGCAGATGAATTTATCTTTAAGCACTGGCGGCAGCAGGTGCGCCAGCGATTGGGCGATTTGCGTTTCCGAAGGCAGGCCATCAGGCGCTGGCGCGGACGGCATTGTTTTTTGATGTTCGAAACCCGCTTCTGGTGCCTGGAAAGAGGCCGTCATATAAAAAATCGGTTTGCCGTTTTGAATAGCAGCAACCCGGCGGGCGCTGAAGCTGTTACCGTCACGCAGCGTTTCGACATCATAAATAATCGGCTTCTTACTATCGCCAGGGCGAAGAAAGTAGCTGTGAAACGAATGTACCAGCCGCTCTTCAGGGACGGTCTCTTTTGCAGCATACAAGGCCTGACCCACGACCTGGCCGCCAAACACCTGGCGTAAACCTAAATCTTCACTCTGGCCGCGAAAGAGTCCTTCCTCAATTTTTTCCAGATTTAACAATGTCAGTAAATTTTTTAGCGCCTGACTTTTTTTTTTCTCATATAACTCTCCAGTAACAAAGCTGCCGCAGCAAGCCAAAGTGAGTTGAGTATAACGCAAATTTGCTACTGGTCCGATGGGTGCAATGGTCTGAATTACGGGCTAATTACAGGCAGAAATGCGTGATGTGTGCCACACTTGTTGACGTTACTATTTTGTTAACCACTCTTCCGGCGAGGAAAGTTAGCCCGCTGGTGCATTGATAATAAGGAGAAATGAATGAAACTCGTGCACATGGCCAGTGGTTTAGCGGTTGCGATTGCGTTGGCGGCTTGCGCAGATAAAAGCGCGGATATTCAGACGCCAGCCCCGGCTGCAAATACGTCTATTTCAGCAACACAACAACCTGCTATCCAGCAACCGAATGTCTCCGGTACCGTCTGGATCCGTCAGAAAGTCGCACTGCCGCCTGATGCTGTGCTGACCGTGACACTTTCTGACGCGTCGTTAGCCGATGCACCGTCAAAAGTGCTGGCGCAGAAAGCGGTGCGTACTGAAGGTAAACAGTCACCATTCAGCTTTGTTCTGCCATTTAACCCGGCAGATGTTCAGCCGAACGCGCGTATTCTGTTGAGTGCGGCGATTACCGTGAATGACAAACTGGTATTTATTACCGATACCGTTCAGCCGGTGATCAACAAGGGCGGAACTAAAGCCGACCTGACATTGGTGCCGGTGCAGCAAACCGCCGTGCCGGTTCAGGCCAGCGGTGGTGCAACGACTACCGTACCTTCGACTTCACCAACTCAGGTGAATCCGTCTTCGGCAGTTCCAGCTCCTACGCAATATTAAGCGACGTTAACCCTCTCCGCCCGGAGAGGGTTAGTAGTTCCAGCGATAACGCTGCAAGTCGATTTGCCCGCTTCCCGATACCATCACACCTTCTGCCAGTAATGCCTGTCGCTGACGCTGTAAATCCGGTCCGGTTAGCGAAATTGTGCCGTGGCGATTAACCACCCGGTGCCAGGGTAAGGTGCTGCCTTCAGGGAGACGCTTTAACACACCGCCCACCTGGCGCGCGGCGCGGGGCGATCCCGCCAGTTTCGCCACATCACCGTAAGTGGTGACATAGCCTTCGGGAATAGCGGCGACGATTTGCCAGACGCGTTGGGGAAATGAATCTTCTTTTTCCATCTTTTCTTCCTGAGGTAATTTTTCAGCATAATCTGGAAAAACGCCCGAGTGAAGTCGCATTGCGCAAGAAACCAGCATCTGGCACGCGATGGGTTGCAATTAGCCGGGGCAGCAGTGATAATGCGCCTGCGCGTTGGTTCTCAACGCTCTCAATGGGGGCTCTGTTGGTTCTCCCGCAACGCTACTCTGTTTACCAGGTCAGGTCCGGAAGGAAGCAGCCAAGGCAGATGACGCGTGTGCCGGGATGTAGCTGGCAGGGCCCCCACCCATTTCTGCCTCCCACCGTTTCGTCAAAAAACCCCAACATGGCTAAACTTTAACCACAACTGACGTCGCAAGAATTGTCTGGCTGCGCAGTACGCTTCGGAGGTATGTCTGATGAAGTATGTTGATGGTTTTGTGGTTGCCGTTCCTGCCGATAAAAAGGATGCCTATCGGGAAATGGCCGCTAAGGCTGCGCCATTGTTTAAAGAGTTTGGCGCGCTTCGTATTGTCGAATGCTGGGCCAGCGATGTACCGGATGGCAAAGTGACCGATTTTCGTATGGCGGTGAAAGCGGAAGAGAATGAAGAGGTTGTCTTTAGCTGGATTGAATACCCTTCAAAAGAGGTCCGCGACGCTGCTACTCAAAAGATGATGTCGGACCCACGGATGAAAGAGTTCGGCGAGTCCATGCCGTTTGACGGCAAGCGAATGATCTATGGCGGATTCGAGTCAATCATCGACGAATAGGTAGCGTGACGGGCTGTGCGGCGTGCCGTCAGCCCAAAAATTCACAAATGTTGCTCGGCCCAGCGTAAGAAATCTTCTTTCGGTAATGCCTTGCTGTAGAGCCAGCCCTGACCGTAGTGCACGCCATGCTGGCGTAGCCACTCTTCTTGTTTACTGGTTTCGATTCCCTCCGCTACCATTTTCAGTTTCAGTGTTTTTGCCATTTCGATGATATGCGGCGTGACATTTTTATATTCCAGCGCATCAACGAAAGATTTATCGATCTTCAGAATGTCGACATCCAGATCCTGTAAATAACTTAAACTTGAATATCCCGTACCAAAATCATCAAGATAAATTTCATGGCCCGCCTCCCGGTAGCGAGAAATTATCGGGGCGCTGGTTTTCGGATCGGCAAACTCGCGTTCAGTGAGTTCAAGCGCGATCTGTCTGGGATTAACCTGATAGTGATTGATCATTTCACGCAGCAATTGCGGGATTTTTTCCGAGGTGAGCACGGTGGATTCAAGATTGATCGAAATATGCTGCTGTGGATGCTGACGCAGCCAGTCGCCCATATCTTCAAAGGCGCTTCTTATAATCAGTAGCGTCAATGGCTCAGAAAGGCCCGTTTGCTGTGCCAGCGGAATAAAACTATCTGGTGACAACCAACTACCGTCTGTCTGCGGCCAGCGCGCCAGTGCCTCAGCACCGACAATTTTGCCATTGGCTAAGGAGACAATCGGCTGATAGTGCACGCAAATATCACGATTTTCGATAGCATCCTGCAGCCGATGATGCGGTGACTGGATACGGCGCAAAATACGCAGCACAAACATCGCTGCCAGCAGGCCAATCACCAACCCGAGCGGTAACCAAATAAAGACTTGCCGATGCCAGCCTTTCTGCAACATTTTCGTTGAAGCCCAGGTGATGATCGAAATATTCATCTCCGGGAAGGGCAGGATATCGTAAATGATTCCATTATTTTCGATATGCTCACCGGGTGTTTTTTGTAGCCTGGTAATAATTCCCTGAGCAATTTCATCGCTGCTGGTTATGACAACGTTATGGGCATTGCCAATAATGGCGGCATCAATTTGCCATGAGCTATAGGGAATGACATCAATAAAGGAAGCGGGGTCGATCATGACGACATAATGTGCCGTTCCCATGGCGACCATGTAACGGATAATGCCTAAATCGTTATGCGATGTTAACCAGACACGATAACCATCTTTCGAAATTTTACCTGGCTCGGGGAAGGTATCGGGCGGACTTTCATGCTCCAGAGACGAACACTGGGGAACGTTGTTATCGATATAAACCACTTCCTGAATATAGCGATAACTGTAAGATACCCGACGCATTTCCATGAGATGGGCTTCGCTACAGGCAGCGCCTTGCCATCTTTCCAGCTCTTGCAGCGCATCTTTCCCTTGTGTCGCCACCTTATTGGCCCGAATAGCGACGCGGGAGGAATAGGTATCCAGCTCTTCAATAAACGATGTTTCTACCTGCTGATGGGCCAGCCAGATGCTTAAGCCGACAGGCAGCAATACTGAAAGAATCAGTACTCCCGAAATAAGGCCGACCAGATGTCGTGTTCTCACCAGCATATCCTTATTAACACAGTGTAGGGAAAGTATATCTGATTGTGGAAAAAGGCTGGCAGGAGATAAGGAGGTAGAGCTGGTATTTCATGAAGTGATGGGTGGAAACGATCATTGTCATTTGACCAGGCGCAGAGCTTTACGCCTGGTATGTAACCCTAACTTAAGATGTTGATTCGGCGCGAGCGAGGGTAAAAATATCGTAAAAAGACAGTTCACCTTTACGGACGATCATTTTTTGCAGTTGTTCCTTATGAACATCCGCGACACGCGGAGAGTTCAAGATGGCTTCAACCAGCGCGGCAGGTACAAAGCGCGTGTTGTACCATTCGCCGTTATAGCAAACGCGGAAATCCAGCACGTCGATATCTTCATAACGGTAGCGTGGGTAGACATCGAAAAAGAAGAAACCATTAAGCAGGATAAATAATACAACCAGTAGCCAGACAGAGCCTGACAGCGTTTCGGACTGCAACATCACCGCCAGGGTGGCAAAAAAAGCAACGTACATACCGATAAACAGCCCCGGATGTTTACGGATAAAACTGATACTAAAGCGGGGTTTGTTGTCGCGTTTTTCGCGGGTATTCAGAGACTCAATCGTTTCGGTCAGCAGGCGTTGTATTTCGGTCATCGTTTGCCTTCGTGGTATCTGCAACTTTCCAGGGAACACCCTATTTTAACGTGGGAATAGTAGAGGGGAAGTAACAGATTTACCACAATTTTGCATAACAGTTGCGAAAAACCGATTACAATTTTTTAATTATTCTGGCTGGATTACCGCCCACGACAACGTTGTTCGGGACATCTTTTGTGACAACTGCACCTGAGGCTACCACGACGTTATCACCAATGGTCACACCAGGGTTAATGACCGCGCGTCCGCCAATCCAGACGTTATTACCGATGGTGACGGGTTTCCCCAGTTCAGCACCGCTATTACGTGCTACAGGGTCGATGGGATGTGTTGCCGTGTAGATATGAACGCCTGGTGCCAACATACAGTTATCACCGATGCGAATAGGGCAGACATCAAGCATCACGCAATCGAAGTTGGCGAAAAAATTATTACCGAGAAAAATGTTATAGCCATAGTCACAGCGAAACGTTGGCTCAATATAAGCCTCTGTCACCTGACCGAATAGATCAGCGAGAATTTGCTGGCGTAATGTGTGCTCTTCCGCCAGGGAATGATTGTATCGGTGAATAAGCTGACGAGCGCGCAGGCGATCGCGAGATAACGTCTCATCTGCCGAGCGATACAACTCACCAGCAATCATCTTTTCTTTTTCTGTGCTCATTACTGACCTCCGGTTGCTGAAAATGCGGCAACACAGTAAGACGAAAAGTCAGTGAAGAGAACGTTCCCATTACATCTGTGTGATAAAGATCACATAGGGTATGTCTTCATGGCGAAAAAGTATAAAATTCTTAATAAACAGCCGGTTATAGCTCCGAAAGCGAATTATTTATTAGCGAATAAATTTCCATACTGAGGAAGGGATCTTGTCGTACAGTTTATTCATGGTCAATTCGGCGAGGCGGTGATCTGCGGCTGAGTAAAATACCGCCAGTTCATTATCTGATAATTCGTATTTATTTTTCTCGATAACACGCTCCAGCGTGTCAATTGTCTGGCAACGACGTAAACGCATTAAATAATCGGTTTTCGTTAAAGGTTTTTCGGACATACTTCTACCCATGGTTGTAATAATTCTAACAAGATAAACTCGCAGGATTCTCTTTCGTCGCATTGACAAAACAACGGAATAGTCGATTACCTGACTTCCGCCATTTCTGAAGATCCTGCATATTAATACCATAACTACTGAACAACATAAAGGTGTCATCCAGATATTCGTCGATCTGCTCAATGAGCTTATTGTCTTCATTATACTTAATTTTGTAATTAAGTGCGAAGGTCGCAATATGCTCAATCAGTTCATTCAACTGGAGGTTGATCGCCGAGGTTGGGTCGTTAACCCAGCCATGATTGCTTTCTTCAAGGTTTGCAAGGCAGTCATGATACAGGGTTTCACAGAGAAACTTAAGCTGTGCGATATCATGTCTTTTGGGTGAGTATTCATCCATAACGCGTCCCCTTCTTAGCGGTTGAACTAACGGACACCTTTCGGGATGGAAAAAACTTACTGACCTGGACTTGCCCTCTCGTTTGTTAGCTTAACTATAAGCCACTCTTTGCAGGTTTTCATCGCATTATTACGAAAAATTACAATTAGGAAGGAATCGGGACAGGACTCACTTTTTCATACTAGCACTAACCCGCAGCAGGTAAAAGCAGTCTGCTCGAACTGTTCATAACATTTCAGGATTATCGCCAGATGAAATTGGTGACACTAATACCAGGATTGCTCTGAATATGACGTAATAACCGAGGAATGAATAAAGAATTACCGCAAATAATTAAGAATAGCCTCTAAATGATTATGGATTATTAAATCTATTAGCGCTACTTAATATAAATTAACTAACAATCAGTATTTTTTATGAATTTTATCCGTGGTTAATACTGGTTTTCGTATGAGATCCTGAGTTGGTGGTTCAATTACTCCTTAATGTTCGTAGGTTATGATAAAAGCAAGCTTGCGCGGCCTTAGTGATTACACGTTGTATCAATGATGATCGACAGTATGGCTGTGCTCGATATCTTCATTCTTGCGGCTAAAGCGGCGGCGAACCACCACAAAGAATACCGGAACGAAGAAGATTGCCAGTACCGTTGCGGTCACCATCCCGCCCATTACACCGGTACCTACTGCGTTCTGCGCGCCGGAACCAGCACCAGTACTGATAACCAGCGGCATAACGCCGAGGATAAACGCCAGCGAGGTCATCAGGATCGGACGTAAACGCATCCGCACTGCATCAAGCGTCGCTTCAATCAGACCTTTACCTTCTTTATCCATCAAGTCTTTGGCGAATTCGACGATAAGTATCGCGTTCTTCGCCGACAACCCAATGGTTGTGAGCAGGCCTACCTGGAAGTAAACGTCATTGGTCAGGCCACGGAAGGTGGCAGCCAGCAACGCACCGATAACCCCCAGCGGAACGACCAGCATAACGGAGAACGGAATCGACCAGCTCTCGTACAGCGCCGCCAGACACAGGAATACGACAATCAACGAAATCGCGTACAGTGAAGGTGCCTGGTTGCCGGAGAGGCGTTCCTGATAGGACATCCCCGTCCAGTCATAGCCAACACCGGTAGGCAGTTTGCTCGCCAGTTGTTCCATTAGCTCCATTGCTTCACCGGTACTTTTACCCGGTGCCGCCTGGCCTAAGATTTCCATGGATGGCAGGCCATTGTAACGTTCCAGACGCGGCGAACCGTACTCCCAACGAGAAGAGGAGAATGCCGAGAACGGCACCATCTGACCATCAGCAGCACGAACATACCAGTCGCCGATATCATCCGGCAGCATACGGTATTTCGCTTCTGACATGACGTAAACTTTCTTCACACGACCGCGGTCGATAAAGTCGTTCACATAGCTACCGCCCCATGCAGCGCCCAGAGTGGTGTTAATGTCGTTGATAGAAACACCCAGCGCCTGCGCTTTTTCCTGGTCGATATCAATCTTAAACTGCGGGGTATCTTCCAGACCGTTTGGACGTACGCTGGTCAGCATATCAGGGTGCTTCGCTGCTTCTGCAAGCAGCTGGTTACGCGCCTGAGTCAGTTTTTCGTGACCAAGGCCAGCCTGGTCAATCAGCTCAAAGTCAAAGCCGGTTGCAGTACCCAGTTCCACGATTGCGGGCAGGTTAAAGGCGAAAACCATCGCATCTTTGATTTGCGAGAAAGCGCGTGTTGCACGCATGGTAATCGCTTCAACTTTGTTTTCTTCGCCCGGACGATCGGCCCAGTCCTTCAAGGAAACGAACGCAATACCGGTATTCTGACCACGTCCCGCAAAGCCGAAGCCGTTAACGGCGAACACCGACTCAACGTTGTTCTTTTCTTTGGTCAGATAGTAATGCGTTACCTCATTGAGCACTTTCTGCGTACGTTCCTGCGTTGCACCTGCTGGCAGCTGAACCATGGTCATAAATACGCCCTGGTCCTCATCTGGCAAGAAGGAGCTTGGCAGACGCACGAACAGATAGGCCATGCCGACCACGATGATCAGATACAGCACGGTAACGCCCGTACTGCGCAGAATACCGCCTACGCTGTCGGTGTAGTGGTGCGTGCTCTTCGAACATGCGGTTAAACCAGCCGAAGAAGCCTTTTACCTTCCCGTGATCGCCTTTGGCAATCGGTTTCAGCATGGTGGCACAAAGAGCCGGAGTCAGGATCAACGCTACCAGTACCGACAGCGCCATTGCTGAAACAATGGTAATAGAGAACTGGCGATAGATAGCACCAGTAGAACCGCCAAAGAAGGCCATCGGTACGAATACCGCCGACAGTACCATCGCGATACCGACCAGAGCGCCCTGAATCTGCCCCATCGACTTACGGTAGCTTCTTTGGCGGCAAACCTTCTTCCGCCATAACACGCTCCACGTTTTCTACCACAACGATAGCGTCATCCACCAACAAGCCGATAGCGAGCACCATCCCGAACATTGTTAGCGTGTTTATCGAGAAGCCAAAGGCGGCAAGGACGGCAAAGGTCCCGAGCAATACCACCGGTACGGCAATGGTCGGAATCAACGTCGCGCGGAAGTTCTGCAGGAACAGATACATAACCAGGAACACGAGGATGATCGCTTCGACCAGCGTTTTAACCACTTCGTGAATAGAGATTTTCACGAACGGCGTGGTGTCGTACGGGTAAACAATTTTCAGACCCGACGGGAAGAACGGTTCCATCTTCGCCAGTTCAGCACGGATTGCCGCAGCGGTATCCAGCGCGTTTGCACCGGTCGCCAGCTTGATCCCCAGACCGGAAGCCGGTTGGCCGTTAAACTCTGCGATGATGTCGTAGTTCTCACCACCCAGCTCAATCTTCGCCACATCACGCAGCAGTACGCGGGAACCATCTTGATTCACTTTCAGCAGGATTTTGCCGAACTCTTCAGTAGAGGTCAGACGCGTCTGAGCAATAATAGAGGCGTTAAGCTGTTGGCCTTTCACCGGCGGCGTACCACCGAGCTGACCCGCCGCAACGGGCGTTCTGCGCTTTGATGGCGGTAATGACATCAACCGGCGTTAGCTGGAATTTGTTCAGCTCATTCGGGTTCATCCAGATACGCATCGCGTACTGTGAACCGAACAACTGAACATCACCCACGCCCGACGTACGGCTGATGGCATCTTTCATATTCGCCGCTACGTAGTCAGAGATATCCTCCTGCGTCATGGTGCCATCGGTGTTGATAACGCCGACAACCATCAGGAAGCTGCTGGATGATTTCTCAACGCTCACCCCTTGCTGCTGAACTTCTTGCGGCAGCAACGGCATCGCCAGCTGCAGTTTGTTCTGCACCTGAACCTGCGCGATATCCGCATCAGTACCAGACTCAAAGGTCAGGGTGATCTGCACGGTACCCGTGGAGTCACTGTTAGAGGACATGTACATCAGGTTATCGATACCGTTCATATTCTGTTCGATAACCTGTGTCACCGTGTCCTGCACTGTTTTCGCATCAGCGCCGGGGTAGGAGGCGGAGATCGTTACTGCCGGCGGTGCAATCGTAGGATATTGCGCCACCGGCAGTTTGAGGATCGCCAGCCCCCCTGCCAACATGATGATAATGGCGATCACCCACGCAAAAATCGGGCGATCGATAAAGAAATTAGGCATGTCTTAACGGCTCCTGTTTAAGTTAAGACTTGGACTGTTCAGGCTGAGCACCGCTTGCGGCTTGCTGGTTATTATCAGCGGTAACTTCTTGTGCTTTTACGGACACCAGGACGCACTTTCTGCAGCCCACTTATTACTACGCGATCGCCTGCTTTCAGACCTTCTGTCACCAGCCACTTATCGCCAATAGCCTGGCTTGCAACGATCGGACGGGTTTCCACTTTGTCATCCGCGCCAACTACCAGTACGGTGGCATCACCACGCGGCGTACGGGTTACGCCCTGTTGCGGGACTAAAATAGCGTTTGGATTAAGCCCTTCTTCCAGACGTGCGCGCACGAACATACCCGGCAGCAGAGTGTGATCCGGGTTCGGGAAGATAGCGCGTAGGGTGATAGACCCAGTGGTCTGATCAACGGTAACGTCAGAGAATTCCAGCGTACCGTCCTGCGGGAACTTAATGCCGTCACTGGTGATCAGCGACACTTTGGCTTTGCCGTTCTCTTGTTTCAGCGTGCCATTCGCCAGTTCCTGTTTCAGGCGCAGGAAGTCGTTGCTGGACTGGGTCACATCAACGTAGATCGGATCAAGTTGCTGCACGGTTGCCAGCGCAGTCGCCTGACCGTTCTGTACCAATGCGCCTTCCGTCACGTTCGACTTACCAATGCGACCGCTAATCGGAGAGGTGACTTTGGTGTAAGCCAGATTGATCCGCGCAGTTTCAACGGCAGCTTTCGCCGCAGTTACCGCAGCATTCGCCTGTTGCGCATCAGCCAGAGCCTGATCGTACTCTTGCTTACTGATGTACTGAGTACCGAGCAGTTTCTGATAACGATTCACCGTCAATTGCGCGATATTGGCTGCAGCCTGGGCTTTCGCCAGATCACCTTTCGCACTGTCGTATGTCGCCTGATAGGTCGCAGGATCAATCTGATAGAGAGAGACACCAGCTTCGATGTCGCTACCTTCTTTGAAATTACGCTTCAGGATAATCCCGCTAACTTGAGGACGAACTTCTGCGATCCGGTAGGCACTGGTGCGACCCGGAAGCTCGGTTGTGATCTGCAGAGGTTCAGTTTTGACTGTTACTACGCCAACGGCGGGCATCTGCTGGCCACCTTGTTGGGCCTGTTTGTCGTCACATCCTGTTAGGGCTAAGCTGCCTGAGAGCATCAGAACGACCGCCAGAGGCGTAAACCCTCTGTTTTTGTTCATATGTAAACCTCGAGTGTCCGATTTCAAATTGGTCAATGGTCAAAAGTTAATAAACCCATTGCTGCGTTTATATTATCGTCGTGCTATGGTACATACATTCACAAATGTATGTAAATCTAACGCCTGTAAATTCACGAACATATGGCACGAAAAACCAAACAAGAAGCGCAAGAAACGCGCCAACACATCCTCGATGTGGCTCTACGTCTTTTCTCACAGCAGGGGGTATCATCCACCTCGCTGGGCGAGATTGCAAAAGCAGCTGGCGTTACGCGCGGTGCAATCTACTGGCATTTTAAAGACAAGTCGGATTTGTTCAGTGAGATCTGGGAACTGTCAGAATCCAATATTGGTGAACTAGAGCTTGAGTATCAGGCAAAATTCCCTGGCGATCCACTCTCAGTATTAAGAGAGATATTAATTCATGTTCTTGAATCCACGGTGACAGAAGAACGGCGTCGATTATTGATGGAGATTATATTCCACAAATGCGAATTTGTCGGAGAAATGGCTGTTGTGCAACAGGCACAACGTAATCTCTGTCTGGAAAGTTATGACCGTATAGAACAAACGTTAAAACATTGTATTGAAGCGAAAATGTTGCCTGCGGATTTAATGACGCGTCGGGCAGCAATTATTATGCGCGGCTATATTTCCGGCCTGATGGAAAACTGGCTCTTTGCCCCGCAATCTTTTGATCTTAAAAAAGAAGCCCGCGATTACGTCGCCATCTTACTGGAGATGTATCTCCTGTGCCCCACGCTTCGTAATCCTGCCACTAACGAATAACCCTGAATCTGACTCCAGGATTTTTCCTGGACATTTTCGTCGTTGCTATTCTGGTTCACTGCGTCGTGATATTCTTGCGGTTTGACTTTTTCAGGTCGTTCTTCAGGTTCAGAAACCTTCATTCATCATGACTATGTTCCAGTATTACAAACGATCACGGCATTTTGTTTTTTCAGCATTTATTGCTTTTGTTTTTGTCTTGTTATGCCAGAACACGGCGTTTGCGCGGGCGTCATCGAATGGTGATCTGCCGACAAAAGCGGACCTGCAGGCGCAACTTGACTCACTAAATAAACAAAAAGATCTTTCTGCTCAGGACAAACTGGTGCAGCAGGATCTGACAGATACATTAGCCACCCTCGATAAAATCGATCGCATAAAAGAAGAGACAGTTCAGCTACGGCAAAAAGTCGCTGAAGCGCCGGAAAAAATGCGCCAGGCGACCGCGGCGTTAACAGCACTTAGCGATGTCGATAACGACGAAGAAACGCGCAAAATTCTGAGTACGCTTTCGTTGCGCCAGCTGGAAACTCGCGTTGCCCAGGCGCTGGACGATTTGCAAAACGCACAAAACGATCTGGCGTCTTATAACAGCCAGCTGGTTTCGTTACAGACGCAGCCCGAACGCGTGCAAAATGCGATGTATAATGCTTCGCAGCAGCTGCAACAAATTCGCAGTCGTCTGGATGGGACTGATGTCGGCGAGACTGCCTTACGTCCCAGCCAGAAAGTGTTAATGCAGGCTCAGCAGGCGTTGCTGAATGCGGAGATTGACCAGCAGCGTAAAAGCCTGGAAGGGAACACCGTCTTGCAGGATACCTTGCAAAAGCAACGTGATTACGTGACGGCGAACAGCGCCCGTCTGGAGCACCAGTTGCAGCTGTTGCAAGAAGCGGTAAACAGCAAGCGCCTGACTTTAACTGAAAAAACGGCGCAGGAAGCCGTCTCCCCGGATGAAGCCGCGCGTATTCAGGCTAATCCGCTGGTGAAACAGGAACTGGAAATTAACCAGCAGTTAAGTCAGCGTCTGATTACCGCGACTGAAAACGGTAATCAGTTGATGCAGCAAAACATTAAAGTCAAAAACTGGCTGGAGCGGGCGCTGCAATCGGAACGCAATATTAAAGAGCAGATTGCCGTCCTGAAGGGCAGCCTGCTGTTGTCTCGTATCCTTTACCAGCAACAACAAACGCTGCCCTCGGCGGATGAACTGGAAAACATGACCAACCGCATTGCGGATTTGCGTCTCGAACAGTTTGAAGTTAACCAGCAGCGTGATGCACTCTTCCAGAGCGATGCATTCGTCAACAAACTGGAAGAAGGTCACACCAACTGAAGTCAACAGCGAAGTTCACGATGCGTTATTGCAAAGTGGTTGATATGCGTCGCGAATTGCTGGATCAACTCAACAAACAGTTGGGTAACCAGCTGATGATGGCCATTAACCTGCAAATCAACCAGCAGCAGTTAATGAGCGTATCGAAAAACCTGAAATCCATCCTGACTCAGCAAATCTTTTGGGTGAACAGTAACCGTCCAATGGACTGGGACTGGATCAAAGCGTTCCCGCAAAGCCTGAAAGATGAATTTAAGTCGATGAAAATCACGGTGAACTGGGAAAAAGCCTGGCCTGCCGTTTTTATCGCTTTCCTCGCCGGTTTGCCGCTGCTGTTGATTGCCGGGCTGATCCACTGGCGTCTGGGCTGGCTGAAAGCGTATCAACAGAAACTGGCTTCCGCTGTGGGTTCCCTGCGTAACGATAGCCAGCTCAACACACCAAAAGCGATCCTTATCGACCTGATCCGCGCGCTGCCGGTGTGCCTGATTATTCTCGCGGTTGGCCTGATTCTGTTGACCATGCAGCTCAACATCAGCGAACTGCTATGGTCGTTCAGTAAAAAACTGGCGATTTTCTGGCTGGTGTTTGGCCTGTGCTGGAAGGTACTGGAGAAAAATGGCGTTGCCGTGCGTCACTTCGGCATGCCGGAGCAGCAGACCAGCCACTGGCGTCGGCAAATTGTCCGCATCAGTCTCGCGTTGCTGCCTATCCATTTCTGGTCTGTGGTGGCAGAACTTTCCCCGCTGCATCTGATGGATGATGTGCTGGGGCAGGCGATGATTTTCTTCAACCTGCTGCTGATTGCCTTCCTGGTATGGCCAATGTGCCGCGAAAGCTGGCGTGATAAAGAGTCGCACACCATGCGACTGGTCACCATTACCGTGCTGTCGATTATCCCGATTGCATTGATGGTGCTGACTGCCACGGGTTATTTCTACACCACGCTGCGCCTCTCCGGGCGTTGGATTGAAACCGTTTATCTGGTGATCATCTGGAACTTGCTCTACCAGACGGTATTGCGCGGCTTAAGCGTAGCGGCGCGGCGTATCGCCTGGCGTCGTGCGCTGGCGCGTCGGCAGAATCTGGCGCGTCGGCAGAATCTGGAACAGGTTAACCAGCAGACGCTGCGTATTACCATGTTGCTGATGTTTGCGCTGTTCGGTGTCATGTTCTGGGCAATTTGGTCCGATTTGATCACCGTGTTCAGCTATCTCGACAGCATCACGCTCTGGCATTACAACGGCACTGAAGCTGGCGCTGCGGTGGTGAAAAACGTCACCATGGGCAGTCTGTTGTTTGCGATTATCGCCTCAATGGTGGCCTGGGCGTTGATTCGCAACCTGCCTGGTTTACTGGAAGTGCTGGTGCTCTCGCGACTGAATATGCGTCAGGGCGCGTCGTATGCCATTACTACCATCCTTAACTACATCATTATTGCCGTTGGTGCGATGACGGTGTTCGGATCGCTGGGCGTCTCGTGGGATAAACTCCAGTGGCTGGCGGCAGCATTATCCGTAGGTCTTGGTTTTGGCTTACAGGAGATCTTCGGTAACTTTGTCTCTGGTTTGATCATCCTGTTCGAACGTCCGGTGCGTATTGGTGATACGGTAACCATTGGTAGCTTCTCGGGGACGGTAAGTAAGATCCGTAACAACGATTACCGATTTCGATCGCAAAGAAGTGATCATCCCGAACAAAGCGTTTGTTACCGAGCGTCTGATCAACTGGTCGTTGACTGACACTACTACGCGTCTGGTGATCCGTGGCGTGGCGGCCGATCTGGAAAAGTGCGTAAAGTGTTACTGAAGGCAGGGTGATGCACGAACCAATGCCGGAAGTCTTCTTTACGGCGTTTGGTGCCAGCACGTTGGATCATGAGCTGCGTCTGTATGTGCGTGAACTGCGTGACCGTAGTCGTACTGTCGATGAGCTGAACCGTACTATCGATCAGCTGTGCCGTGAAAACGACATCAACATTGCCTTTAACCAGCTTGAAGTGCATCTGCACAACGAGAAGGGCGATGAGGTGACGGAAGTCAAACGCGACTACAAAGGCGATGACCCGACGCCAGCGGTAGGGTAATAACCAAAGGTGGCGACATTTAGTTGCCCCGAGATTACTGACAAAGTGCGCGTTGTTCATGCCGGATGCGGCGTGACCGCCTTATCCGGCCTACGAAACCGCAAGAATTCAATGTATTGCAGGAGCGGTGTAGGCCTGATAAGCGTAGCGCATCAGGCAGTTTTGCGTTTGCCCACAATCTTAGGGGACATTTAGCGGCCCCATTTATTTCTCACTTTTCCGCCTCATCATCGCGCGTTAATTTCTTTTCATAATCGCGTTTTACAATATCCAGCGCGCGCAGCACGGTGCGGGCTGGGATCTGATTTTCTTCCAGCAGCACAATCAAATCGACAGCCAGTTTGACATCGTCAGGGGCATTTTCCAGTGACATACTCTCTCCATTGCTAGCGGGTTAAGCGCGCTAGCCTGTTTTCGATTTTTTCCAGCGCATGGCGGCAGCGTGCCAGGCGCGCTTCATAGGCTTCCACTTCACGATGCAGCGTTTGCTGTTCCACGGATCGGTCACCCGCGCCAGGCGGGCTCTGCGTTCGGCAACCATCTCACGTAGCCGCCGCTCAAAATCCTGATGCTGAATACGTTTACGCTGCCAGCGGGCAATTTTCGGTGGCGCACTGTCCCACTCGCGCAATGACCAGGCGGAGGCTTCACGCGCGATGGCTTCCAGTTGTGCCGCCAGATGTTCCGCCAGCCAGGCCACTTGCGGCAGCTGTTGCTGCTCAACTGCATGACGAAGCGCAGCCAGATTATCGCCCGCCTCATCGAGACAAGCCTGCAGTGTTGTCGCACGGGTTTGAAAAAGGTGTCTGTCAAAACGGGCACTTAGCGTGGCAAATTGCGCTACCGGGGCACAACGCTGACGCAGCGTAGCGAGCTGTCCTTCCAGTTTTTCCAGCAGCAGGGCGGTTTTCACGATAAGACCTCAATGAAAATGATAATTGTTATGCTAAAGTAGCCACTCTGTAAGCTGACAACACTCAATATGCAACGAATCATTTTAATCATCATTGGCTGGCTGGCGGTAGTGCTGGGTACGCTGGGCGTGGTATTACCGGTATTACCGACGACGCCGTTTATCCTGCTGGCGGCCTGGTGCTTTGCCCGTTCTTCCCCGCGCTTTCACGCTTGGTTGCTGTACCGCTCATGGTTTGGCAGCTATCTACGTTTCTGGCAGAAACATCATGCGATGCCGCGCGGCGTCAAACCGCGGGCGATTTTGCTTATTTTGCTCACGTTTGCCATTTCTCTGTGGTTCGTCCAGATGCCATGGGTGCGCATCATGTTGCTGGTAATTCTCGCCTGTTTGCTTTTCTATATGTGGCGAATTCCGGTGATTGATGAAAAGCAAGAAAAGCACTGAAGCACAACAATCGCAGTTGCAATTATTGCGTACAGCCAGTACATTCTGGCGTTTTCGAGCACAGGCGCAGGCGGTCAAAGGTTAAACAACTGTTACTTTTGATACGTTTAAAACGCGCCGTGAGTACCACCGTAACAAGCAGGCATACACTTATGACCGCGACTGCACAGCAGCTTAAGAAATTGAGTATCTCAAAAATAGCATCAAAAGCATTCAGGACTACCCAAAACCCGGCATTCTTTTCCGCGATGTCACCAGCTTACTGGAAGACCCGAAAGCTTACGCTCTCAGCATCGACTTGCTGGTTGAGCGTTACAAAAATGCGGGCATTACCAAAGTTGTCGGCACCGAAGCGCGTGGCTTCTTGTTTGGCGCTCCGGTAGCTCTGGGTCTGGGCGTTGGCTTTGTACCGGTCCGTAAACCGGGCAAACTGCCGCGTGAAACCATCAGTGAAACTTACGACCTGGAATACGGCACCGATCAGCTGGAGATCCACGTTGATGCCATCAAACCGGGCGACAAAGTTCTGGTGGTGGACGATCTGCTGGCAACCGGCGGCACTATCGAAGCGACCGTTAAACTGATCCGTCGTCTGGGTGGTGAAGTGGCTGACGCTGCGTTCATTATCAACCTGTTCGATCTCGGCGGCGAACAGCGTCTCGAAAAACAGGGCATTACCAGCTACAGCCTTGTCCCGTTCCCGGGCCATTAATTATCGCCAGTCTTGTGCTGCCCACGCTACGGACAGCACAAGATGTGCATTCAGCCTCGCCGTTCTGACGGGGCTGTGTTAGCATTACCCCTTCGTGAATCCACCTTCCAGCGTTTCAGAGCCTGCCAATGAGTTATCAGGTCTTAGCCCGAAAATGGCGCCCACAAACCTTTGCTGACGTCGTCGGCCAGGAACATGTGCTGACCGCACTGGCGAACGGCTTGTCGTTAGGGCGTATTCATCATGCTTATCTTTTTTCCGGTACCCGTGGCGTCGGAAAAACCTCTATCGCCCGACTGCTGGCGAAGGGGCTAAACTGCGAAACCGGCATTACCGCGACGCCGTGCGGCGTGTGCGATAACTGTCGTGAAATCGAGCAGGGGCGCTTTGTCGATCTGATTGAAATCGACGCCGCCTCGCGCACCAAAGTTGAAGATACCCGCGACCTGCTGGATAACGTCCAGTACGCTCCGGCGCGTGGTCGTTTCAAAGTTTATCTGATCGACGAAGTGCATATGCTGTCGCGCCACAGCTTTAACGCACTGTTAAAAACCCTTGAAGAGCCGCCGGAGCACGTTAAGTTTCTGCTGGCGACGACCGATCCACAGAAATTGCCGGTGACGATTTTGTCGCGCTGTTTGCAATTTCATCTCAAGGCGCTGGATGTCGAGCAAATTCGCCATCAACTTGAGCACATCCTCAACGAAGAACATATCGCTCACGAGCCGCGGGCGTTGCAATTGCTGGCGCGCGCCGCTGAAGGCAGCCTGCGAGATGCCTTAAGTCTGACCGACCAGGCGATTGCCAGCGGTGACGGCCAGGTTTCAACCCAGGCAGTCAGTGCGATGCTGGGTACGCTTGACGACGATCAGGCGCTGTCGCTGGTTGAAGCGATGGTCGAGGCCAACGGCGAGCGCGTAATGGCGCTGATTAATGAAGCCGCTGCCCGTGGTATCGAGTGGGAAGCGTTGCTGGTGGAAATGCTCGGCCTGTTGCATCGTATTGCGATGGTACAACTTTCGCCTGCTGCACTTGGCAACGACATGGCCGCCATTGAGCTGCGGATGCGTGAACTGGCGCGCACCATACCGCCGACGGATATTCAGCTTTACTATCAGACGCTGTTGATTGGTCGCAAAGAATTACCGTATGCGCCGGACCGCCGCATGGGCGTTGAGATGACGCTGCTGCGCGCGCTGGCGTTCCATCCACGTATGCCTCTGCCTGAGCCAGAAGTGCCACGCCAGTCCTTTGCGCCCGTCGCGCCAACGGCAGTAATGACGCCAACCCAGGTGCCGCCGCAACCGCAATCAGCGCCGCAGCAGGCACCGACTGTACCGCTCCCGGAAACCACCAGCCAGGTGCTGGCGGCGCGCCAGCAGTTGCAGCGCGTGCAGGGAGCAACCAAAGCAAAAAAGAGTGAACCGGCAGCCGCTACCCGCGCGCGGCCGGTGAATAACGCTGCGCTGGAAAGACTGGCTTCGGTCACCGATCGCGTTCAGGCGCGTCCGGTGCCATCGGCGCTGGAAAAAGCGCCAGCCAAAAAAGAAGCGTATCGCTGGAAGGCTACCACTCCAGTGATGCAGCAAAAAGAAGTGGTCGCCACGCCGAAGGCGCTGAAAAAAGCGCTGGAACATGAAAAAACGCCGGAACTGGCGGCGAAGCTGGCGGCAGAAGCCATTGAGCGCGACGCGTGGGCGGCACAGGTGAGTCAACTTTCGCTACCAAAACTGGTCGAACAGGTGGCCTTAAATGCCTGGAAAGAGGAGAGCGACAACGCAGTATGTCTGCATTTGCGCTCCTCTCAGCGGCATTTGAACAACCGCGGTGCACAGCAAAAACTGGCTGAAGCGTTGAGCACGTTAAAAGGTTCAACGGTTGAACTGACTATCGTTGAAGATGATAATCCCGCGGTGCGTACGCCGCTGGAGTGGCGTCAGGCGATATACGAAGAAAAACTTGCGCAGGCGCGCGAGTCCATTATTGCGGATAATAATATTCAGACCCTGCGTCGGTTCTTCGATGCGGAGCTGGATGAAGAAAGTATCCGCCCCATTTGATCGTAAGCACAGCTTACGTTCGTCATCCTTAACGTGATTGAGAGAGAAACCTATGTTTGGTAAAGGCGGTCTGGGTAACCTGATGAAGCAAGCCCAGCAGATGCAAGAAAAAATGCAGAAAATGCAGGAAGAGATCGCGCAGCTGGAAGTTACCGGCGAATCTGGCGCAGGTCTGGTAAAAGTGACCATCAACGGTGCACACAACTGCCGTCGCGTAGAGATCGACCCGAGCCTGCTGGAAGACGACAAAGAGATGCTGGAAGACCTGGTGGCTGCAGCATTCAACGACGCAGCACGTCGTATTGAAGAAACGCAGAAAGAAAAAATGGCCTCTGTATCCTCCGGAATGCAGCTGCCGCCTGGCTTTAAGATGCCGTTCTGATGCAAACCAGCCCGCTGTTAACACAGCTTATGGAAGCACTGCGCTGTCTGCCGGGCGTTGGCCCGAAGTCGGCGCAGCGTATGGCGTTCACGCTGCTTCAGCGCGATCGTAGCGGCGGGATGCGTCTGGCGCAGGCGCTCACCCGGGCGATGTCGGAAATCGGCCACTGCGCCGATTGCCGCACTTTCACCGAACAGGAAGTCTGTAACATCTGTTCGAATCCGCGTCGTCAGGAAAACGGTCAAATCTGTGTGGTGGAGAGTCCGGCGGACATCTACGCCATTGAGCAGACGGGGCAGTTTTCAGGCCGTTATTTTGTGTTGATGGGGCACCTGTCACCGCTGGACGGCATCGGTCCGGATGATATCGGCCTTGATCGTCTGGAACAGCGTCTGGCAGAGGAAAAAATCACTGAAGTGATCCTCGCCACCAATCCCACGGTTGAAGGTGAAGCTACCGCTAACTACATTGCCGAGCTTTGCGCGCAATATGACGTGGAAGCCAGCCGAATCGCTCATGGCGTACCGGTTGGCGGCGAACTGGAAATGGTCGATGGCACCACGCTGTCACACTCCCTTGCCGGGCGTCATAAGATTCGTTTTTAAGCAAACGAGAGCAGGATCACCTGCTCTCGCTTGAAATTATTCTCCCTTGTCCCCATCTCTCCCTCATCCTGTTTTTAACCTTAAAATGGCATTATTGAGGTAGACCTACATGAAAGGACAAGAAACTCGTGGTTTTCAGTCAGAAGTGAAACAGCTTCTGCACCTGATGATCCATTCTCTCTATTCCAATAAAGAAATCTTCCTGCGTGAGCTTATCTCTAACGCCTCCGATGCGGCGGACAAGCTGCGTTTCCGTGCGCTATCTAACCCGGACCTGTACGAAGGTGATGGCGAACTGCGCGTTCGTGTCTCTTTCGATAAAGACAAGCGCACGCTGACCATCTCCGATAACGGCGTGGGGATGACCCGCGACGAAGTGATTGACCATCTGGGGACTATCGCTAAATCCGGTACCAAATCATTCCTCGAATCCCTGGGTTCTGACCAGGCGAAAGACAGCCAGCTGATCGGTCAGTTCGGTGTTGGTTTCTACTCTGCGTTTATCGTGGCCGACAAAGTGACCGTGCGTACTCGCGCGGCAGGCGAAAAACCAGAAAATGGCGTGTTCTGGGAATCGGCTGGCGAAGGTGAATACACCGTTGCCGACATCACCAAAGAAGATCGTGGTACTGAAATCACCCTGCATCTGCGTGAAGGCGAAGACGAGTTCCTCGATGACTGGCGCGTGCGTTCCATCATTAGCAAATACTCCGACCATATCGCGCTGCCGGTAGAGATCGAAAAACGCGAAGAGAAAGACGGCGAAACCGTTATCTCCTGGGAAAAAATCAACAAAGCGCAGGCGCTGTGGACTCGTAACAAGTCGGAAATCACCGATGAAGAGTACAAAGAGTTCTACAAACACATCGCCCACGACTTTAACGATCCGCTGACCTGGAGCCACAACCGTGTTGAAGGTAAGCAGGAGTACACCAGCCTGCTGTACATTCCGTCCCAGGCTCCGTGGGATATGTGGAACCGCGATCATAAACACGGCCTGAAACTGTACGTCCAGCGTGTGTTCATCATGGACGACGCAGAACAGTTCATGCCGAACTATCTGCGCTTCGTGCGTGGTCTGATTGACTCCAGCGATCTGCCGCTGAACGTTTCCCGTGAAATCCTCCAGGACAGCACGGTAACGCGTAACCTGCGCAATGCGCTGACCAAGCGTGTGCTGCAAATGCTGGAAAAACTGGCGAAAGACGACGCGGAAAAATACCAGACCTTCTGGCAACAGTTTGGCCTGGTACTGAAAGAAGGTCCGGCGGAAGATTTCGCTAACCAGGAAGCGATCGCCAAACTGCTGCGTTTTGCTTCTACTCATACCGATTCTTCTGCGCAGACCGTGTCTCTGGAAGACTACGTTTCCCGCATGAAAGAAGGGCAGGAGAAAATCTACTACATCACTGCAGACAGCTATGCGGCAGCGAAGAGCAGCCCGCACCTGGAACTGCTGCGTAAGAAAGGCATCGAAGTTCTGCTGCTTTCCGACCGCATCGATGAGTGGATGATGAACTATCTGACTGAGTTCGACGGTAAACCGTTCCAGTCGGTGTCTAAAGTTGACGAGTCGCTGGAAAAACTGGCTGACGAAGTTGATGAGAGCGCGAAAGAAGCGGAGAAAGCACTGACTCCGTTCATCGACCGTGTGAAAGCCCTGCTCGGCGAGCGCGTGAAAGATGTCCGTCTGACTCACCGTCTGACCGATACGCCAGCGATCGTTTCGACCGACGCGGACGAAATGAGCACTCAGATGGCGAAACTGTTCGCTGCGGCGGGCCAGAAAGTGCCAGAAGTGAAATACATCTTCGAACTGAACCCGGATCACGTACTGGTGAAACGTGCGGCAGATACTGAAGATGAAGCCAAGTTCAGCGAGTGGGTAGAACTGCTGCTGGATCAGGCGCTGCTGGCAGAACGCGGCACGCTGGAAGATCCGAACCTGTTTATTCGTCGTATGAACCAGCTGCTGGTTTCCTGATGTCATGCCGGATGACCTTTGTGTCATCCGGCATTTTTCTTTTCATTATCTGCACTTTCCGCAAATTATCTCGCCATTAACCGTTTCAGCCCCTGGTGCCTTTCTTGAGGCAATCGCCTGATGGTGGTATCGTTTATCGCTTTTTCAAAAAATTCGACACATTTTAAGGGGATTTTCGCAATGCGTATCATTCTGCTTGGCGCTCCGGGCGCGGGGAAAGGGACTCAGGCTCAGTTCATCATGGAGAAATATGGTATTCCGCAAATCTCCACTGGCGATATGCTGCGTGCTGCGGTCAAATCTGGCTCCGAGCTGGGTAAACAAGCAAAAGACATTATGGATGCTGGCAAACTGGTCACCGACGAACTGGTGATCGCGCTGGTTAAAGAGCGCATTGCTCAGGAAGACTGCCATAATGGTTTCCTGTTGGACGGCTTCCCGCGTACCATTCCGCAGGCAGACGCGATGAAAGAAGCGGGCATCAATGTTGATTACGTTCTGGAATTCGACGTACCGGACGAACTGATCGTTGACCGTATCGTCGGTCGCCGCGTTCACGCGCCGTCTGGTCGTGTTTATCACGTTAAATTCAATCCGCCGAAAGTAGAAGGCAAAGACGACGTTACCGGTGAAGAACTGACTACCCGTAAAGATGATCAGGAAGAGACCGTACGTAAACGTCTGGTTGAATACCATCAGATGACAGCACCGCTGATCGGCTACTACTCCAAAGAAGCGGAAGCGGGTAATACCAAATACGCGAAAGTTGACGGCACCAAGCCGGTTGCTGAAGTTCGCGCTGATCTGGAAAAAATCCTCGGCTAATCAAGCCGCAGCAGATCTGCTTTCGGGCAGGTCTGCTCATCCTCCTCAGGCAATACCTCTTACAGCAATTAGTTCTTCTTCTTCACTTTTCCGCTACAATTATCAACAAGTTGAATCGATAAGAGGCGGTAATGCGTCAGACTAAAACCGGTATCCTGCTGGCAAACCTGGGTACGCCCGATGCCCCCACACCTGAAGCGGTAAAACGCTATCTGAAACAATTTTTAAGCGACAGACGCGTGGTTGATACCTCACGGTTGTTATGGTGGCCATTGCTGCGCGGCGTGATTTTGCCGCTGCGCTCGCCGCGTGTGGCGAAGCTGTATGCCTCTGTCTGGATGGAAGGTGGCTCGCCGCTGATGGTTTACAGCCGCCAGCAACAGCAGGCGCTGGCACAACGTTTACCGGAGACGCCCGTAGCGCTGGGAATGAGCTACGGCTCGCCATCACTGGAAAGCGCCGTAAATGAACTCCTGGCAGAGCATGTAGATCATATTGTGGTGCTGCCGCTTTATCCGCAATTCTCCTGTTCTACGGTCGGTGCGGTATGGGATGAACTGGCACGCATTCTGGCGCGCAAACGTAGCATTCCGGGGATATCGTTTATTCGTGATTACGCCGATAACCACGATTACATTAATGCACTGGCGAACAGCGTACGCGCTTCTTTTGCCAAACATGGCGAACCGGATCTGCTGCTGCTCTCTTATCATGGCATTCCTCAGCGTTATGCAGATGAAGGCGATGATTACCCGCAACGTTGCCGCACAACGACTCGCGAACTGGCTTCCGCACTGGGGATGGCACCGGAAAAAGTGATGATGACCTTTCAGTCGCGCTTTGGCCGGGAACCCTGGCTGATGCCTTATACCGACGAAACGCTGAAAATGCTCGGAGAAAAAGGCGTAGGTCATATTCAGGTGATGTGCCCGGGCTTTGCTGCGGATTGTCTGGAGACGCTGGAAGAGATTGCCGAGCAAAACCGTGAGGTCTTCCTCGGTGCCGGCGGGAAAAAATATGAATATATTCCGGCGCTTAATGCCACGCCGGAACATATCGAAATGATGGCCAATCTTGTTGCCGCGTATCGCTAAAGCTGAGCGGTAAAGAACTGAGCGCCGTCGCGAAGAGCCTCGTCGGCGGTTTTCATCATCCGTGAATAATGCAAAAAGGCATGCAGCGTACCTGGGTAGAGTTTGAACTCACAGGGCTGCTGATGCGCCGCTAACGTCTGGTAAAGCAGACGGCTGTCATCCAGCAGCGGATCGAACTCCGCCCCGGCAATAAAACAGGGCGGAACTTCGCGAGTGAGATCATTATTAAACAGACAGTAATACGGTGACTCGCGGTCCGCGTCGTTGCTTAAATACGCCTCTTCATACATCTGCAAATCCTGTTGCGTTAAGCCATCCCAGACACCGCCCAACAGACGACGAGTCACGGAATCCCGTAATCCGTAAAGCCCATACCACAGCAAAACACCCGCAATTTTACCGCAATCGATCTGTTTATCACGCAACCACAACGCACTGGCGAGCGCCAGCATGGCACCTGCGGAATCACCGGCAAAGCCAATGCGGGACATATTGATTTGATAATCCTCCGCCTGCTGGTGGAAATAACAACAAGCAGCCACAATTTCCTCTATCGCTTGCGGAAAACGCGCTTCAGGTGAAAGGGTGTAATCAATGCCAATCACCGTACATTGGCTGTAGCTTGCCAGCAGGCGCATGATGCGATCGTGGGTATCGAGATTGCCGAGAATAAAACCGCCTCCATGCAAATAAAATAGCGTCGCCGGGCTATCTGGCTGCGGACAAAAGAGACGTGTTTCCACCTGCCCATATTTTGTTGGAACCATGTAAGCTCTGGTTGCCATTTCTGGAGCGCCCGCATTCCAGAATCGGCGCTCAAGCGTGTAATACTGTCGTTGCTCAGCAATCGTTCCCGTTGCGGGCCAGGACGGTAAATCCGGCTGAAGAGTATTCACAACGGTCTTCATTTCAGCAGAAATAAGGTCCAGAACAGGTAGTTTGTTTTCCGGCTTCATACAAAAACTCCTTTCAAATTACGTCATTGTAAGGAACCACTGCCATGAAAATGCGATCCCGCCTGCTGATATTGAAACTGGCTGCGTCTCGCGCGCTCCCGTCAGATTGTGTTAACATTCGCCGCTCAGTTAACCACCCGTAAAAACAACCATGAAATTTCCCGGTAAACGTAAATCCAAACATTACTTCCCTGTAAATGCACGCGATCCGCTGCTTCAGCAATTCCAGCCAGAAAACGAAACCAGCGCCGCCTGGGTCGTAGGTATTGACCAGACGCTGGTCGATATTGAAGCGAAAGTGGATGATGAATTCATTGAGCGTTATGGATTAAGCGCCGGGCATTCACTGGTGATTGAGGATGACGTAGCCGAAGCGCTTTATCAGGAGCTAAAACAGAAAAACCTGATTACCCATCAGTTTGCGGGTGGCACCATTGGTAACACCATGCACAACTACTCGGTGCTCGCGGACGACCGTTCGGTGCTGCTGGGCGTCATGTGCAGCAATATTGAAATTGGCAGTTATGCCTATCGTTACCTGTGTAACACTTCCAGCCGTACCGATCTTAACTATCTACAAGGCGTGGATGGCCCGATTGGTCGTTGCTTTACGCTGATTGGCGAGTCCGGGGAACGTACCTTTGCTATCAGTCCAGGCCACATGAACCAGCTGCGGGCTGAAAGCATTCCGGAAGATGTGATTGCCGGAGCCTCGGCACTGGTTCTCACCTCTTATCTGGTGCGTTGCAAACCGGGTGAACCCATGCCGGAAGCAACCATGAAAGCCATTGAGTACGCGAAGAAATATAACGTACCGGTGGTGCTGACGCTGGGCACCAAGTTTGTCATTGCCGAGAATCCGCAGTGGTGGCAGCAATTCCTCAAAGACCACGTTTCTATCCTTGCGATGAACGAAGATGAAGCCGAAGCGTTGACCGGAGAAAGCGATCCGTTGTTGGCATCTGACAAGGCGCTGGACTGGGTAGATCTGGTGCTGTGCACCGCCGGGCCAATCGGCTTGTATATGGCGGGCTTTACCGAAGACGAAGCGAAACGTAAAACCCAGCATCCGCTGCTGCCGGGCGCTATAGCGGAATTCAACCAGTATGAGTTTAGCCGCGCCATGCGCCACAAGGATTGCCAGAATCCGCTGCGTGTATATTCGCACATTGCGCCGTACATGGGCGGGCCGGAAAAAATCATGAACACTAATGGAGCGGGGGATGGCGCATTGGCAGCGTTGCTGCATGACATTACCGCCAACAGCTACCATCGTAGCAACGTACCAAACTCCAGCAAACATAAATTCACCTGGTTAACTTATTCATCGTTAGCGCAGGTGTGTAAATATGCTAACCGTGTGAGCTATCAGGTACTGAACCAGCATTCACCTCGTTTAACGCGCGGCTTGCCGGAGCGTGAAGACAGCCTGGAAGAGTCTTACTGGGATCGTTAAGTTATCGTCGGTTCGTAGGCCAGATAAGGCGTTCACGCCGCATCTGGCATTTGGCTCTCGATGCCCGATGCGACGCTGGCGCGTCTTATCATGCCTACATATTTTTCATATTTTACATCCGGCAACCACCGTTTACCCCGTCACCACTTCACCCGCCGGTGGCGTTTCCAGCAGTTCCAGCATAGTACGGGCAATTTCACGTTCACCCATCACTACCTGATTGCGCCACGTTCGGTGATATACGTCACTTCATCGTCATAATGGGCGCGGGCGATAATCTCAATATCCGGGTTTTTCGCGCGGGCAGACGCCACAATCTCACCCGCTTCATAACCGTTGGGGATCGTCAGGATCAGCCATTTTGCACATTCCAGATGCGCCAGTTGCATAATTTCTTCGTTCGCTGCATTGCCCAATACAGCGCGGACCCCACGCTCTCGCAGCTCATCAACACGGGTTCGTGACGTCTCAATCACCACCAGCGGAATATCAGAGGCGAGCAATTTCTCCCCCAGCAGGCTGCCTACACGACCGTAACCCACCAATAGCGCATGGTTGCAAATATCCACTGGGATCTGTTTCTCTTCTTCGATTGCCTCTTCCAGCGTCTGCTCTTCCAGCGTTTCGGTCTTCGCCAGATATTTCTCCAGTAGTGCGAACAGTACCGGGTTGAGCATAATCGACAGGATCGCCCCTGCCAGTACCAGGTTTTGTCCGGCCTGCGGCAGTAAATTCAATGCCATTCCCAGTCCCGCCAGGATAAACGCGAACTCACCAATCTGCGCCAGGCTGGCGGCGATGGTTAATGCCGTACGTTGGGAGTGACCAAACAGTCGCACCAGGAAAAATGCGGCTAACGACTTACCAAACAGAATAATCGCCAGCGTCGCCAGCACTGCCAGCGGTTGCTGAATCAGAATTAACGGATCAAACAACATCCCGACGGAGACAAAAAACAGCACCGCAAACGCGTCGCGCAATGGCAGCGTATCGTGGGCGGCACGGTGACTCAGTTCAGACTCGTTCAGTACCATCCCGGCAAAGAACGCACCGAGTGCAAAGGAGACATCAAACAGCTCTACCGCACCAAAGGCAATCCCTAACGCCAGCGCCAGCACCGACAGGGTAAACAGCTCGCGAGAACCGGTTGCCGCGCTGCGTGCCATAATCCACGGCACCAGACGGCGACCTACCAGCATCATAATGGCGATAAATGCGATCACTTTGCCGATGGTGATCCCCATATCGACTGCAAGAGTGGCAAAGCCCACATCGCCCTGTTCCATCATTCCTGCCACTGCGGGCAGCAACACCAGCGTCAGAACCATTACCAGGTCTTCCACAATCAACCAACCGATGGCGATTTGCCCACGCTGACTGTCAATTAATTGCCGTTCTTCAAGTGCGCGCAGTAACACCACGGTACTGGCGGTGGAAAGACATAAACCGAACACGATACCGGTCATTAACGACCAGCCCAGCACGGCAGAGAGCGCCATACCCAGCAGCGTCGCCACGGCTATCTGGGCGATCGCACCGGGAATGGCGATGGCCTTTACCGCCATCAAATCCTTCAGCGAAAAATGCAAACCGACGCCGAACATCAGCAAAATAACGCCCAGTTCAGCCAGTTCCGGCGCAAGCTTGGTATCGGCAACAAAGCCCGGAGTGAATGGTCCTGCCAGCACACCCGCTAACAGATATCCCACCAGAGGAGAAATACGTAGTTTATTGGCCAGCATGCCGAGGATAAAGGCGAGCACAAGGCCGCCAACAATGGTGGTGATAAGCGGGGTGGCGTGATGCATTCCGTCTCCTTTTCCTGGTGGTTATTGTCCATTTTTGGCCGGGGAAACCAAAATTACAGGTAATAGTTTATGACAATTTCATTGATGATGTTCATGAATAATTATTGAATTTTGCAGAAAAATGGAATTAGCTGCAAAAAAAGCACGGATCGGAAAACAGAAGGCGGTTTAACAGAGGAAAGGCTTATGGCGACTGTAAAACGATGCAGCCAAAGTTTGCCTTTGGCTGCAATGAAATCAGTCTTTATGCCGGTTATCAGGCAGGAATATGGTCAACATCCCCAATAGTGGCAGGAAAGCACAGATTTTATAGACTAACTCGATACTGGTGTGATCGGCGATAAGCCCCAGAACTGCCGCTCCCAGACCTCCCATACCAAAAGCAAAACCGAAAAAGAGTCCAGAAACCATACCGATACGTCCCGGAAGCAGCTCCTGAGCGTAAACCAGAATGGCAGAGAATGCCGAAGCGAGGATAAATCCAATAATCACCGTTAAAACCCCCGTCCAGTGCAGGCTGGCGTAGGGTAAAATCAGCGTAAACGGCGCAACGCCGAGGATAGAGCCCCAAATCACATATTTCCGCCCAATTTTATCCCCTACAGGCCCGCCGATCACCGTACCTGCCGCAACGGCAAACAGGAAGGCAAACAGATGAAGCTGAGCATTCTGGATAGATAATCCGAATTTTTGCATCAGATAAAAGGTGTAATAGCTGCTGATGCTCGCCATATAGAAATATTTCGAGAAAATGAGGATTAACAGAATGCTGACCGCCAGTACCACTTTGTTGCGCGGCAGTGGATTGATAATCGTCGCTTTGGGTTTTCCTTTATTCATTCGGTGCTGTGCCGAGTACCAACGGCTGATTTGCGCCAACACCACGATCGCCAGCAGTGCCGCAAGCACAAACCAGGCAACGTTGCCTTTGCCATAAGGCGCGATAATCACCGCCGCCAGCAAGGGTCCCAGGGAACTGCCAAAGTTGCCGCCGACCTGAAAGATAGATTGCGCCAGGCCATGCCGCCCGCCGGAAGCCATACGGGCTACGCGAGAAGATTCCGGATGAAAGACCGATGAACCGGTACCGACCAGCGCCGCCGCCAGCAGAACTGCGCCAAAACTGCCCGCCAGCGCAAGCAGCACCAGACCACTTAAGGTAAAGCACATGCCAATTGGCAACGACCACGGCATCGGATATTTATCGGTCCAGTAGCCGACCACTGGTTGCAGTAGCGAAGAGGCGAGCTGGAAGGTGAGGGTTATCATGCCAATCTGCATAAATGTCAGAGAAAATTCTGACTGAAGCAGCGGATAAATCGCCAGAATCAGCGATTGGATCATGTCGTTCAGCAGATGTGAGAGGCTGATAGCACCTAAAATACCAAACGATGTTCGGGCCTTGGTCGTTGACGCAGCCGCGCCCGCCACAGGCTGGGGTTGTTCACTCATTGCCATAGGAAAGTCACTTTTTCAGGGTTGCGATGTAAAGAATGATCTTATTTGTGATTATTACCCGACTAACATACCTGTATGCGTCGCCTGAAGGAAGTCTCAACGCCGAATACAGAATTTCTAATCTGGATGCAGATTTATCTTCACCGGACGCAGACTTGTCTATGATGTCGCGTCATACTATTTTTCAACACGTTGAAATCAGGTCAGGGAGAGAAGTATGAAATTATTGCAGCGGGGCGTGGCGTTAGCGCTGTTAACCACATTTACACTGGCGAGTGAAACTGCTCTGGCGTATGAGCAGGATAAAACCTACAAAATTACAGTTCTGCATACCAATGATCATCATGGGCATTTTTGGCGCAATGAATATGGCGAATATGGTCTGGCGGCGCAAAAAACGCTGGTGGATGGTATCCGCAAAGAGGTTGCGGCTGAAGGCGGTAGCGTGCTGCTACTTTCCGGTGGCGACATTAACACTGGCGTGCCCGAGTCTGACTTACAGGATGCCGAACCTGATTTTCGCGGTATGAATCTGGTGGGCTATGACGCGATGGCGATCGGTAATCATGAATTTGATAATCCGCTCACCGTATTACGCCAGCAGGAAAAGTGGGCCAAGTTCCCGTTGCTTTCCGCGAATATCTACCAGAAAAGTACTGGCGAGCGCCTGTTTAAACCGTGGGCGCTGTTTAAGCGTCAGGATCTGAAAATTGCCGTCATTGGGCTGACAACCGATGACACAGCAAAAATTGGTAACCCGGAATACTTCACTGATGTCGAATTTCGTAAGCCCGCCGATGAAGCGAAGCTGGTGATTCAGGAGCTGCAACAGACAGAAAAGCCAGACATTATTATCGCGGCGACCCATATGGGGCATTACGATAATGGTGAGCACGGCTCTAACGCACCGGGCGATGTGGAGATGGCACGCGCGCTGCCTGCCGGATCGCTGGCGATGATCGTCGGTGGTCACTCGCAAGATCCGGTCTGCATGGCGGCAGAAAACAAAAAACAGGTCGATTACGTGCCGGGTACGCCATGCAAGCCAGATCAACAAAACGGCATCTGGATTGTGCAGGCGCATGAGTGGGGCAAATACGTGGGACGGGCTGATTTTGAGTTTCGTAATGGCGAAATGAAAATGGTTAACTACCAGCTGATTCCGGTGAACCTGAAGAAGAAAGTGACCTGGGAAGACGGGAAAAGCGAGCGCGTGCTTTACACTCCTGAAATCGCTGAAAACCAGCAAATGATCTCGCTGTTATCACCGTTCCAGAACAAAGGCAAAGCGCAGCTGGAAGTGAAAATAGGCGAAACCAATGGTCGTCTGGAAGGCGATCGTGACAAAGTGCGTTTTGTACAGACCAATATGGGGCGGTTGATTCTGGCAGCCCAAATGGATCGCACTGGTGCCGACTTTGCGGTGATGAGCGGAGGCGGAATTCGTGATTCTATCGAAGCAGGCGATATCAGCTATAAAAACGTGCTGAAAGTGCAGCCATTCGGCAATGTGGTGGTGTATGCCGACATGACCGGTAAAGAGGTGATTGATTACCTGACCGCCGTCGCGCAGATGAAGCCAGATTCAGGTGCCTACCCGCAATTTGCCAACGTTAGCTTTGTGGCGAAAGACGGCAAACTGAACGACCTTAAAATCAAAGGCGAACCGGTCGATCCGGCGAAAACTTACCGTATGGCGACATTAAACTTCAATGCCACCGGCGGTGATGGATATCCGCGCCTTGATAACAAACCGGGCTATGTGAATACCGGCTTTATTGATGCCGAAGTGCTGAAAGCGTATATCCAGAAAAGCTCGCCGCTGGATGTGAGTGTTTATGAACCGAAAGGTGAGGTGAGCTGGCAGTAATCCGAAAGTGCCGGATGTTTGCATCCGGCACAATGCTTAATCGCGGCGGGCGATATCAGCAAATTTGGCATCGAGGATCTTTGCCAGATCGCCTGCCGCCAGTTCGATATCCAGTCCGCGCTTGCCGCCGGAAACATAAATAGTGGCAAATTCTTGTGCGGGGGCGTCGATAATCGTTGGCAGACGTTTTTTCTGCCCCAGTGGGCTAATCCCCCCAACCAGGTATCCCGTCGAACGCTGCGCGACCATCGGATCGGCCATCTCAACTTTCTTGGCACCCAGCGCTTTTGCTACTTTTTTAAGATCCAGTTGACCTGCGACCGGCGTAACGGCCACGGCAAGGTGTTTCATATCACCGTTCACTGCCACCAGCAGCGTTTTGTAGACCTGATCCGGATTCAAACCTAATTTTTTGACGACTTCATCGCCAAAATTGGTTTCAGCCGGATCGTGCTCGTAGGTATGGATTTGAAACGAAATCTTGTTTTTTTCGAGTAATTTAACTGCGGGTGTCATGGTAATTTTCCTGCCTTAAACAAAAAAACGAAGCAAGCATACGCCTGATGGCGGTCCAAAAAAAAGAGTCATCTTGCCTAAGAGTATTGGCAGGATGGTGAGATTGAGCGACAATCGAGTTACACCGTCGCTTAAAGTGACGGCATAATAATAAAAAAATGAAATTCCTCTTTGACGGGCCAATAGCGATATTGGCCATTTTTTTAGCGCAACATTTGCGGCAAATTCCCTTCTCCATACAGGTGTAGTGCACCGACCGCGACCACATATCGCCCCGGCGGCATGGCGCGTAATTTATCCCGCCAGGCGAGATTTCGCTGATGCATCAGCACATCGTACAGCGACTGACTGAACGTATTGGGCAGCGTTATATCATTATTTTGCGGCGGTGCATTCAGCCACCAGCTCATCATTTGTTGCAGCAACCGTGCGTTGGTATGCCAGTGGGTCAGCGTATCGTCCAGCAGCGCCAGTCCTTTGTCAGGGAGCTGGAGCAACATGGTAATCTGGTTTTCAGCCCCTTCCAGTTCAATCACGGGTTTATGTTGTTGCTTCGCCGCCTGCAATAACTGGTAATCGATACCGTATTCTGCCCGCAGCCCCAGTTTTTGTGCCTGCGTCGCCTGAAGAACCATCGCGATTTGCCACAGCGGTTGAGTAGAAAAGAGCGACGGAGAAATGCCCATCTCCTGGCTAATGTGCTGCAGATTTTGGAGTTGCTCCTCGTTAATGCGCTCTTCCAGCGCCTCGCAAGTAGGCAAATTAGCAAAAGGCGTATCGCTGGTGGAAACATCCGCCTCGACGATCAGCGCATCGGCGTTTTTGAGCTTTTTGAGCAAACGGGTGGGCAGGGGAGCCATATCGTGGCTACCCATATGAATACTGCCAATCAGATGAAAATGGCGATTGCCGGGGAGGGTGATATCGATGGCAGGCCAGGAGTAATGATTACCGCGCAGCGCGGCCCAAAGCGTTTTTACCCGGTACAACAGATCCATACGACCTCCCTTTGTGAAATATCATGCTAGCGCGCGGGGAGGGATGGCGCAAATGGAGTTGGGGACTTGTTTAATGTGTTTGTATGATTCAGTATGTTCTTGCATCGCTATTCACAGGGAAGCAACAGTTAAAAACCATGAAACAGGCAACAAGAAAACCGACGACACCCGGAGATATTCTTCTCTATGAATATCTGGAACCGCTCGATTTGAAAATCAATGAGTTAGCAGAGTTGCTGCATGTTCATCGTAATAGCGTCAGTGCACTGATCAATAACAATCGTAAACTCACCACTGAGATGGCATTCCGTCTGGCGAAAGTTTTTGATACCACAGTCGATTTTAGGCTAAACCTCCGCGGCAGTTGATCTTTGGGAAGTTGAAAACAACATGCGCACCCAGGAAGAATTGGGACGGATTGAAACAGTGGCTGAATTTTGGCACGCCGTGAAGAGCGTGCAAAAAAGGTCGCGTAAGGCCAAAACATCGCTTCATCTCGTAGGCCGGATAAGGCGTTTACGCCGCATCCGGCAGTCATGCGTCGATGCCAAATGCGCCGCCCTAAAGCAGCGCATCCGCAATGACGTACTTATTCCTTCGGTTTAAACCGCAGCAACCGGTTGGCGTTACTCACTACGGTAATCGACGAGAGCGCCATTGCCGCTCCGGCAACTACCGGGTTAAGCAGTGTTCCAGTAAACGGCCACAAAATACCGGCGGCGACCGGAATACCGATGCTGTTGTAGATAAAGGCACCGAGCAGGTTCTGCTTCATGTTGCGCAGCGTTGCGCGGGAAATCGCGAGCGCATCCGCAACGCCCATCAGGCTATGGCGCATCAGGGTAATCGCCGCGGTTTCAATGGCAACATCACTGCCGCCACCCATCGCAATGCCGACATCCGCCTGGGCCAGCGCTGGCGCGTCGTTAATGCCGTCGCCCACCATTGCCACCTGACGTCCTTCACTTTGCAGACGTTTGATCGCTTCGGCTTTACCGTCCGGCAGCACTCCGGCAATCACTTCATCAATTCCAGCTTCTTTGGCGATCGCATTGGCGGTGGTTGGGTTATCCCCGGTCAACATCACCAGACGATATCCCGCTTTATGCAGGCGTTGCAGCGCCGCCACGCTATCACTACGCAACGGATCGCGTACAGCCAGCAGGGCTACTGCTTTCCCGTCAATCGCCAGCAGCACAGGCGTTGCTCCTTGCGATGCCTGAGCAGTAATCTCCGCTTCGATAGCTTTGGTACCAACCTGTTGCTCATTTAACAGCGCCTGATTGCCCAGCAATAACGCATGACCTTCAGCTTCACCGCTCACGCCCAGCCCGCGCAATGTGCGGAAACCGTTGACCTGCGGCAGCTGCATATCACCTGCTTTATCGAGGATCGCCCGTGCCAGCGGATGGCTGGAACCTTGCTCCAGTGCCGCCGCCAGACGCAATGCCTGCGCTTCATCAACATCAGCAAACGTTTTCACTGCGACAACCTGCGGCTTCCCTTCGGTCAGCGTCCCGGTTTTATCGAACACGACGGTATCGAGTGTACTGGCGCGTTGCAGCGCGTCGGCGTCCCGCACCAGCACGCCAAACTCAGCCGCCCGCCCGACGCCGGAAATAATCGACATCGGCGTCGCCAGCCCCAGCGCACACGGACAGGCGATAATCAGTACCGTGGTGGCAATCACCAGGGTATAAACAATTTGCGGTGCCGGACCAAAGAAGTACCAGATTGCCGCACTGACCAGCGCAATCACCACCACCACAGGTACAAATACGGCTGAGATTTTATCCGCCAGCTGACCGATTTCTGGCTTGCTGCTCTGGGCCTGGCGCACCATGCGAATGATCCGTGACAGCGTGGTATGGCTGCCAACCGCACTGGCACGAAACAGCACGCTACCGTCCTGTACCACTGTCCCGGCATGGACGCTTTCGCCTTCGCCTTTTTGCTGCGGGATTGGTTCGCCCGTCAGCATCGCTTCATCCAGCCATGCTTCGCCCTGGGTAATCTCGCCATCTACCGGCACGCGATCGCCGGTCGTCAGGCGCAGCAACATACCTGGCTGCACTTCCGCCAGAGGCACGCTTTTTTCACCTTCGTCAGTAACCAGGCGCGCCGTCGGTGGGGTTAAATCGAGTAATTTCTCCAGCGCCTTAGAAGAACGCTGACGTGCGCGCGCTTCCAGCATATGGCCGAGATTAATCAGACCGATAATCATCGCACTGGCTTCATAGTAAAGATGCCGCGCTTCCATCGGGAACCACTGCGGCCACAGGTTGACGCTCATCGAATAGAGCCACGCCACACCCGTTCCCAGCGCCACCAGCGTATCCATCGTCGCTGCACCGTTCAGCAGGCTTTTCCATGCACTGCGGTAAAAATGGCCGCCGGCGAAAACCATCACTGCCAGGGTTATCAGGCCGATAACTAACCACAAGCTGCGGTTGTCAGCGGTGACCATCATGTTATCGCCGATCATCCCCCAGACCATTACCGGGATACCCACAGCCAGTGCAACAATTGCCTGCCAGCGGAAGCGCTTCATCGTAGCTACGGCGGTTTCGCTGGCGCTCGCGGCGTTTAGCGTCATCTTCAATCGCTTCCGCACCGTAGCTTTTTGCCTACTCCCGCGCCTGAGTGACGCGTGCCTGAGTGACGCCCGGTACGCTTTGCAGCGCATTTTGTACGCGGGTGACACAGCTGGCGCAGCTCATGCCGCTCAGCAGCAACTGCTGGCTGTCATCGTCATCGGCGGTCGCCGGAAGCGCCTCAGAAACCGCTGTCAGTGCTTCCGACGGGATTGATGACTCCGCCAGCGGTTTAGCCTTTGGTGTTTACAGATGCGTCATAACCCGCTTGTTTGATGGTTTCGATCAGCTGTTCTGCACTGGCAGTCCCGGTAACGTGCGCTTCAGTGATAGACACATCCGCTTGTTCCACATCCGGGCGCTGTTCGAGACTTCTTTCACGCGTTTAACGCAGTGACCGCAGGACAGGCCGTCCAGGGTCAGGTCGATAATTTGTGACATAAAACACTCCCTTTAAGACAGTTTTGACTGGCTGTGATAAAGGTTAAACCTTCCAGCAAGGGGAAGGTCAAGAAATTAATAAACCAGGCGAGTAAAAGTCCGTAAAGATTAAAAATTGGCTCAATTTGCATCAGGATTAGACATTTATCCTTTGTTTTCCTGAAGTTAAGTTGCGGGTGCTAAGTTAAATCAAGATGCCTGAAAATCGGCACCGGGGTGAGGAATTACCTCCCGCATCTATAAAAAGGAGTTAACAAAAGATGTTAGATGCAAACAAATTACAGCAGGCAGTGGATCAGGCTTACACCCAATTTCACTCACTTAACGGCGGACAAAATGCCGACTACATTCCCTTTCTGGCGAATGTACCTAGTCAACTGGCAGCAGTGGCTATTGTGACCTGCGATGGCAACATCTATCGCGCGGGTGATAGTGATTACCGCTTTGCGCTGGAATCCATCTCGAAAGTCTGTACGTTAGCCCTTGCGTTAGAGGATGTCGGCCCGCAGGCGGTACAGGACAAAATTGGCGCTGACCCGACCGGATTGCCCTTTAACTCAGTTATCGCCTTAGAGTTGCATGGCGGCAAACCGCTTTCGCCACTGGTAAATGCTGGCGCCATTGCCACCACCAGCCTGATTAACGCTGAAAATGTTGAACAACGCTGGCAGCGAATTTTACATATCCAACAGCAACTGGCTGGTGAGCAGGTAGCGCTCTCGATGAAGTCAACCAGTCGGAACAAACAACCAACTTCCATAACCGGGCCATTGCCGGCTGCTGTACTCCGCCGGATATCTCTATTGTGATGCAATGGAAGCCTGTGACGTGTACACCCGTCAGTGCTCCACGCTCCTCAATACTGTTGAACTGGCAACGCTTGGCGCGACGCTGGCGGCGGGTGGTGTGAATCCGCTGACGCATAAACGCGTTCTTCAGGCCGACAACGTGCCGTACATTCTGGCCGAAATGATGATGGAAGGGCTGTATGGTCGCTCCGGTGACTGGGCGTATCGCGTTGGTTTACCGGGCAAAAGCGGTGTAGGTGGCGGTATTCTGGCGGTCGTCCCTGGCGTGATGGGAATTGCCGCGTTCTCACCACCGCTGGACGAAGAAGGCAACAGTGTTCGCGGTCAAAAAATGGTGGCATCGGTCGCTAAGCAACTCGGCTATAACGTGTTTAAGGGCTGATCATGATGAACACGGAAGGTAATAACGGTAACAAACCTCTCGGTCTATGGAACGTCGTTTCCATCGGCATTGGGGCAATGGTGGGGGGGGATCTCGCGCTGCTGGGGCAGGCTGCATTGCTAATGGAAGCCTCGACCTGGTCGCCTTTGCTTTGGCGGTATTGTGGCGATGTTTTCCGGTTTGCGCCTATGCGCGTCTGGGGGCGAGCTATCCCAGCAATGGCGGCATTATCGACTTCCTTTCGTCGCGGATTAGCAACGGCGTCTTTTCGCTGGCGCTCTCGTTACTGTACCTGTTGACGCTGGCGGTGAGCATCGCCATGGTCGCCCGTGCTTTTGGCGCTTATGCCGTGCAGTTTTTGCATGAAGGCAGCCAGGAGGAGCACCTTATTTTGCTCTACGCGTTGGGGATCATTGCGGTGATGACGCTTTTCAACTCCTTAAGCAACCATGCGGTAGGGCGGCTGGAAGTGATCCTCGTCGGCATTAAAATGATGATCCTGTTATTGCTGATTATTGCCGGTGTCTGGTCGCTGCAACCGGCGCATATTTCCGTCTCTGCGCCCCCCAGCTCCGGTGCGTTCTTCTCCTGTATCGGGATAACCTTCCTTGCCTATGCGGGCTTTGGCATGATGGCGAACGCGGCGGATAAAGTGAAAGATCCGCAGGTCATTATGCCGCGGGCGTTTCTGGTGGCGATTGGCGTTACCACGTTGCTTTATATCTCGCTGGCACTGGTTTTGCTTAGCGATGTATCGGCATTAGAGTTAGAAAAATATGCCGATACCGCCGTAGCGCAGGCTGCTTCTCCGCTGCTCGGACATGTGGGTTATGTGATCGTCGTCATCGGCGCTTTACTGGCGACGGCTTCAGCCATTAACGCGAACCTGTTCGCCGTGTTTAACATCATGGACAACATGGGCAGCGAACGCGAACTGCCGAAGCTAATGAATAAATCCCTGTGGCGGCAGAGTACCTGGGGCAACATCATTGTCGTGGTGTTGATTATGCTGATGACGGCGGCGCTAAATTTAGGCTTCCGCCAGTGTTGCCAGCGCCACCTTTTGATTTGCTACCTGGCGGTGTTTGTGGTGGCGATCCGCCTGCGTCATGATATTCACGCCTCGTTGCCGATTCTTATCGTTGGTACGTTGGTGATGTTGTTGGTGATCGTTGGCTTTATCTACAGCCTGTGGTCCCAGGGTAGCCGTGCGTTGATATGGATTATTGGCTCACTCTTACTCAGCCTTATTGTGGCAATGGTCATGAAGCGCAATAAAACCGTATAACATCTCTCTGTGCGCAGTACTTCCTGTATTATTGTGGTGGCGGTCGATATTCGCACTGGCAAAAAAACGTGCTTGAATATCTGTTGAAACCCTTTAACAAAGCACAGGAGGCGTTGCGCGAACGATGAACATCAGCGATGTAGCAAAAATTACCGGCCTGACCAGCAAAGCCATTCGCTTCTATGAAGAGAAGGGGCTGGTGACGCCGCCGATGCGCAGCGAAAACGGTTATCGCACCTACACGCAGCAGCATCTCAACGAACTGACCTTACTGCGCCAGGCACGGCAGGTGGGCTTTAACCTGGAAGAGAGCGGCGAGCTGGTGAATCTGTTTAACGACCCGCAGCGGCACAGCGCCGACGTCAAACGGCGCACGCTGGAGAAGGTGGCGGAGATCGAACGACACATTGAGGAGCTGCAATCCATGCGCGACCAGCTGCTGGCACTGGCGAATGCCTGCCCTGGCGATGACAGCGCCGACTGCCCGATTATCGAAAATCTCTCCGGCTGCTGTCATCATCGGGCAGGGTGATTAAGACGAGACGGCTCGGATATGTAGGGTTATCCCTTCTATCGCAATGACTTCAACATGCGTACCTGCACCGAGATCCTCGCTGGCGCTGACAGGCCATGAACTGTCACCGACGCGCATATGACCGCGCCCGTTGACCAGCGGAGATTCCAGCACAAAACGTCGGCCAATCAGCTGCTGCCCGCGCTGGTTTAAATGACTATCGCTGTGCTTTTGTTCGCGCACCCGCCGCGACAACCATTTCCACCACAGCCAGGCGGCGAGCAGCGTCAGGATGGCAAACATTACCCCTTGCCACTCCCAACCCAGCGGCACCAGCCAGACCACCAGGCCGGTAATCACCGCTGCCACGCCGCTCCACAACAAATAACCATTTCCGCCCAGCATCTCGGCTGCCAGCAGCAAACCGCCGAGACTGAGCCAGAAAATATGTGGATGAACGACCATTAACTCCATCATGGCTGAGTCCGTTTGTTGGCGCTGTCTTTCACCAGCTCGGCAATCCCGGCAATCGACCCCATCAGGCTGCTGGCCTCTAATGGCATCATCACTACTTTGCTGTTACTGGAGGAACCGATCTGCTGTAACGCTTCGGTGTATTTCTGCGCTACGAAGTAGTTCACCGCCTGAATATCACCGGAGGCGATGGCTTCAGACACCATTTTGGTGGCGCGGGCTTCTGCTTCAGCGGAACGTTCACGCGCTTCAGCCTGTAAAAACGCCGACTGACGTTCGCCTTCCGCTTTCAGGATTTGCGACTGTTTTTCACCTTCGGCTTTGAGGATTTCCGCCTGACGGATCCCTTCCGCTTCAAGAATGTAAGCGCGTTTGGTACGTTCCGCTTTCATCTGCGCGTTCATTGAAGAGATAAGCTCTGCCGGTGGGCGCACGTCGCGAATTTCAATACGGGTGACTTTAATCCCCCACGGGTTGGTGGCTTCATCGACAATACGCAGCAGGCGTGAGTTGATGCTGTCGCGCTGAGAGAGCATTTCGTCAAGTTCCATTGAACCCAACACGGTACGGATGTTAGTCATGGTCAGGTTGATGATCGCCAGCTCCAGATTGCTGACTTCATAAGCCGCGCGCGGCGCGTCAATCACCTGAATAAAACAGACTGCGTCGATGGTAACGTTGGCGTTATCTTTCGAGATAACTTCCTGGGAAGGGATATCGAGCACTTGCTCCATCATATTGATCTTGCGACCAATGCGATCCATAAACGGCACCACCAGACTGAGCCCCGGCTGTAACGTTTTGGTATAGCGACCAAAACGTTCTACCGTCCATTGATAGCCCTGCGGCACGATTTTGACGCCCGCGCCGACAATGACCAGCGCGACAAAAATGAGAATCGGGATAAAGATAAGCATCGGAAAAACCTCCTGTTGTACCGTCCATAATCAGCAAAATTGCTGCTTGATTAAACAAATTATACCTGATTACTGAAAGAGAGTTCCCCCTTATTCCTGCGAAGGATAAACTGTTTTTAGTAAAAATCAGAAAAAGGGAACAGCGATGCAGGAAAATAGTCCTTTGCTTCAGCTACAAAACGTAGGATATCTGGCGGGTGATACGAAGATTCTTAATAACATCAATTTTTCGCTGCGTGCTGGCGAATTTAAGTTAATTACCGGTCCTTCTGGTTGTGGCAAAAGTACGCTGCTAAAAATAGTTGCTTCATTGATCAGCCCAACCAGCGGAACGTTACTGTTTGAAGGGGAGGATGTCAGCACACTAAAGCCAGAAATCTACCGCCAGCAAGTCTCTTACTGCGCCCAGACACCGACGCTGTTTGGCGATACGGTATACGATAATCTGATCTTTCCCTGGCAGATCCGTAACCAGCAGCCTGACCCGGCCATTTTTCTCGATTTTCTCGAACGCTTCGCTTTGCCGGACAGCATTTTGACGAAGGATATCGCCGAGCTATCTGGTGGTGAAAAACAACGCATCTCATTGATTCGTAACCTGCAATTTATGCCGAAGGTTTTATTGCTGGATGAAATAACCAGTGCGCTGGATGAAAGTAATAAACATAACGTCAATGAGATGATCCATCGTTATGTGCGCGAGCAAAATATTGCCGTGCTGTGGGTGACACACGATAAAGACGAAATTAATCATGCGGATAAAGTGATTACACTGCAACCGCATGCCGGAGAAATGCAGGAAGCACGCTATGAACTCGCATAATATTACTAACGAATCATTAGCACTGGCATTAATGCTGGTGGTGGTGGCAATCTTAATTAGCCATAAAGAAAAACTGGCGCTGGAGAAAGATATTCTCTGGAGCGTCGGGCGAGCGATAATTCAGCTGATTATTGTCGGCTATGTGCTGAAGTATATTTTCAGCGTGGATGATGCCAGCCTGACATTATTGATGGTGTTATTTATCTGCTTTAATGCGGCGTGGAACGCGCAAAAACGCAGTAAATATATTGCTAAAGCTTTTATCTCATCGTTTGTTGCCATTACGGTCGGGGCGGGAATTACCCTGGCGGTGCTGATTCTCTCAGGGTCGATTGAATTTATCCCGATGCAGGTGATCCCTATCGCCGGGATGATTGCCGGTAACGCCATGGTAGCGGTGGGGTTGTGTTACAACAATTTAGGGCAACGGGTCATTAGCGAACAGCAACAGATTCAGGAGAAACTGAGTCTTGGTGCGACGCCGAAGCAGGCTTCAGCGATATTGATTCGCGACAGTATTCGCGCGGCTTTAATTCCGACGGTCGATTCAGCAAAAACGGTTGGCTTAGTGAGTTTACCAGGAATGATGTCCGGGCTGATATTTGCCGGGATTGATCCGGTGAAGGCGATTAAATATCAGATTATGGTGACCTTTATGCTGCTCTCAACCGCCAGCTTGTCGACCATTATTGCCTGCTATTTAACCTATCGTAAGTTTTATAATTCGCGCCACCAGTTGGTGGTGACGCAATTGAAGAAGAAATAATACGATGCCGGATGCGCAGCATCGCATCCGGCGTTGTGGTTCATGTGCCGATCAACGGAATATCAATACAACAATGCATACAGCTGGCGGCGATACTTCGACGCCAGTGCATCACCCGTACCCAGTGCAGCGAGGATCTCCTGGAACGTTTTACGCGTCTGACCGTCTGCGGCGGTGAGATCTTTACGCAGATGCCCGAACAGCAACTCCAGCGCCTCTTCATTGCGCCCAACCTGGTGCAGTTGCAGAGCCAGTTGCGTCGCCAGTGCGGCATCTTCTGGATTCTCCGCCACCTGCTGTTGCAACTGTTGAATTTCCGGCGTATCAGCCGCCTGCTTCAGCAGTTCGATTTGCGCCACCAGCCCCTGGTAGCGGGTGTCCTGATCCTGCAACGGAATGGTTTTCAGCACCGCTTCCGCATCTTCAGAACGGTTCAGCGCAATCAGCGTTTCTGCCAGCAGCAGGCCGATCTCCCCGTTCTGATTCGACAACTGCCAGGCGTCTTTCAGCAATGGCAGGGCATCGGTGTAATTGCCTTCCTGCATCAGTTGCATCGCCTGCTGCGCTTTCAGCTCTTCTTCGCGCGGCAGCACTTTATCCAGCAGGGCGCGGATCGCCTCTTCCGGTTGCGGCCCCTGGAAGCCATCTACCGGTTGCCCGTTCTGGAACAGATACACGGTCGGAATCGCGCGCAGACCAAACTGGGCGGCAATCATCTGCTCCGCGTCGCAGTCCAGCTTCGCCAGAATAAATTGCCTACTGCGCCGTTTGCGTTTCCAGTGATCGGGGTTAACTGCAAACAGTGCTGGCTACGTTCAGACCAAAAATAGAACAGCACCGGAGTGGTCATCGACTGTTCAAGAACCTGTTGCAGGTTAGATTCGTTAATGTTGACAATATTTTCTACGGACATGGAGTCGCTCTCTGTTGTCGATATTTTCTTTGACATGGGGGCTTAAGCGCGCGCTTCAACTCACCCCTGCAATATTTTGTCCATCACGCGCCCCGGCAGCAGGCGCTTAAGCACCATTACTGCCCAGGTCACCAGCGTTACCGGATAGCGCATCTTCGGCTTCTCGCTAATAAAAGCATGGCGTACTTTGTCCACCACCGCTTCCGGTCCCAACGTAAAGCGGGCGGCGATGCCGGGATTTTCGACTGGTTTATCACTTTGCGTCTGGTTGACGTTGTCGGTGAAGCGAGTACGAATGGGACCGGGTTCGATCAGGCTGACTTTAATTCCGCTGTGGCGTAGCTCCATGCGCAGCGCGTCTGACCACGCCTCCAGCGCATATTTACTGGCCGCGTAAGCGCCACGACCCGGCGTGGAGATTAATCCCATCACCGATGATGTCATCACAATACGCCCTTCACCGTGCGGTAACATCGCGGGTAACAGGCGCATGGTGAGCTGGTGTGCGCCGAAAAAGTTGGCGGAAAACTGCTGTTCCATCTGCGCACGGCTGATGGTGGAAAGGGGGCCATACATGCCGAATCCGGCATTGTTAAAGATCCCATACAGACAATTATCGGTCAGGGCGATCACTTCGTCGGCTGCGCGATCAACACTTTCTGGCGAATCCAGATCGATCAACACGCCGGTAAATCCCATGCTGTTCATACGCTCAACATCATCCGGTTTCCGGCAACCTGCCAGCACATGAAAACCCTGGCGTTTTAATTCGAGCGCGCTTTCCAGGCCAATTCCACTGGAACATCCGGTAATTAAGACCGATTTTTGCATAACTTTACCTGTCAGGATCTCCGTTGCTTTATGAGTCATGATTTACTAAAGGCTGCAACTGCTTCGCCATCCAGTCGGCAATAAACGGCTGGGCGTCGCGGTTGGGATGAATACCGTCATCCTGCATCCATTGTGGCTTGAGGTAGACCTCTTCCATAAAAAAGGGCAGCAGCGGAACATCAAACTCTTTGGCGAGTTTGGGGTAAATGGCGCTAAAGGCTTCATTATAACGGCGACCATAGTTTGCAGGCAGACGTATTTGCATTAACAATGGTTCAGCGTTGGCGGCTTTGACATCCTGCAAAATCTGGCGCAGCGTTTGCTCGGTTTGCTGTGGCTGAAAACCACGCAAACCGTCATTGCCGCCCAGTTCAACCAGCACCCAACGCGGCTGATGCTGTTTCAGCAGAGCCGGAAGGCGCGCCAGTCCTTGTTGCGAGGTGTCGCCGCTGATGCTGGCATTAACTACCGACGTTTTACTCTGCCACTTATCATTCAACAAGGCAGGCCAGGCCGCGCTGGCAGACATTCGATACCCGGCGCTCAGGCTATCACCCAGAATCAATAACGTGTCCGCTGCGGCGGCACGGAAGGTTAACAGCTGCGGACCAGGAACAGGAAGGGCAAATGCCAGCGGAAAACATTGTTGAAGTTCATCATCTTAAGAAGTCCGTCGGTCAGGGGGAGCATGAACTCTCCATCCTCACCGGAGTTGAGCTGGTTGTCAAACGTGGCGAGACCATCGCACTGGTGGGCGAGTCGGGATCGGGTAAGTCAACCTTGCTGGCGATCCTCGCCGGGCTTGATGACGGCAGCAGTGGCGAAGTGAGTCTGGTGGGACAACCGCTACATAATATGGACGAAGAAGCGCGGGCAAAGTTGCGCGCGAAGCACGTCGGCTTTGTTTTTCAGTCATTTATGTTAATTCCTACCCTTAACGCGCTGGAAAACGTCGAGCTTCCGGCTCTGCTGCGCGGTGAGAGTAGCGCGGAAAGTCGTAACGGGGCGAAAGCGTTGCTCGAACAGTTAGGGCTGGGTAAACGTCTGGATCATCTTCCGGCACAGCTTTCCGGCGGTGAACAGCAACGAGTGGCGCTGGCACGAGCCTTTAATGGTCGACCTGATGTGCTGTTTGCCGACGAACCCACCGGCAACCTTGACCGCCAGACGGGCGATAAAATTGCCGACCTGCTGTTTTCCCTCAACCGTGAACATGGCACCACGTTGATTATGGTGACCCACGACCTGCAACTGGCGGCACGCTGCGACCGCTGCTTACGGCTGGTGAACGGGCAGTTGCAGGAGGAAGCATGATTGCACGTTGGTTCTGGCGCGAATGGCGTTCGCCGTCAGCATTAACTGTTCATTGGCGCTAAGCCTGGCGGTGGCCTGCGTGCTGGCGCTGGGCAATATCAGCGATCGCATGGAGAAGGGCTTAAGCCAGCAAAGCCGTGAGTTTATGGCGGGCGATCGGGCGTTGCGCAGTTCACGCGAAGTGCCGCAAGCGTGGCTGGAGGAAGCGCAAAAGCGCGGCCTGAAAGTCGGCAAGCAGCTGACTTTCGCCACAATGACCTTTGCAGGCGACACACCGCAGCTGGCGAACGTCAAAGCGGTGGATGATATCTACCCGATGTATGGAGATCTGCAAACTAATCCCCCTGGCCTGAAACCGCAGGCGGGCAGCGTATTGCTGGCCCCACGCCTGATGGCACTGCTTAACCTGAAAACGGGCGACACCATTGACGTGGGCGATGCCACCTTGCGGATTGCCGGAGAAGTGATTCAGGAACCGGATTCCGGTTTTAACCCCTTCCAGATGGCTCCGCGTCTGATGATGAATCTGGCGGATGTCGATAAAACCGGAGCCGTGCAGCCGGGGAGTCGGGTCACCTGGCGTTATAAATTCGGCGGCAACGAGAACCAGCTCGACGGCTATGAGAAATGGTTGTTACCTCAGCTTAAACCCGAACAACGCTGGTACGGTCTGGAACAGGACGAAGGCGCGCTGGGGCGATCGATGGAACGCTCGCAACAGTTCCTGCTGCTTTCGGCGCTTCTGACCTTGCTGCTGGCAGTGGCAGCGGTGGCGGTAGCGATGAATCATTACTGTCGCAGTCGCTACGATCTGGTGGCGATCCTCAAAACGCTGGGGGCAGGGCGAGCGCAACTGCGTAAGCTAATCGTCGGTCAGTGGTTGATGGTGCTGACGCTTTCAGCCGTTACCGGTGGGGCCATAGGTCTGTTGTTCGAAAACGTGTTGATGGTGCTGCTCAAGCCCGTTCTGCCTGCTGCACTACCGCCAGCCAGCCTCTGGCCGTGGCTGTGGGCGCTTGGCACCATGACGGTCATCTCGCTGCTGGTGGGGCTACGACCATACCGCTTGTTGCTGGCAACGCAGCCTTTACGCGTATTACGTAATGATGTGGTAGCGAACGTCTGGCCGCTGAAGTTTTATCTGCCGATTGTCAGTGTGGTGGTTGTGCTGCTGCTCGCCGGATTAATGGGTGGCAGCATGCTGCTTTGGGCGGTGCTGGCGGGCGCGGTAGTACTGGCTTTGCTGTGCGGTGTGCTGGGCTGGATGCTGCTGAATGTACTTCGCCGCATGACGCTGAAATCGCTGCCTCTGCGCCTGGCGGTTAGCCGCCTGTTACGTCAGCCGTGGTCAACGTTAAGTCAGCTTTCGGCATTTTCGCTCTCCTTTATGCTGCTGGCGCTGTTGCTGGTATTGCGTGGCGATCTGCTCGACCGCTGGCAGCAGCAGCTACCGCCAGAAAGCCCGAACTACTTTTTAATTAACATCGCCACAGAACAGGTAGCACCGCTAAAAGCGTTCCTCGCGGAACATCATATAGTCCCGGAATCATTTTATCCGGTAGTGCGGGCGCGGCTGACGGCGATTAACGATAAGCCGACAGAAGGTAATGAAGATGAGGCGCTTAATCGCGAACTCAATCTTACCTGGCAAAATACGCGGCCCGATCATAATCCGATTGTCGCCGGTAACTGGCCGCCAAAAGCCGATGAAGTGTCGATGGAAGAGGGGCTGGCGAAACGCTTAAACGTTGCCCTCGGTGATACCGTGACTTTTATGGGCGATACCCAGGAGTTCCGCGCTAAAGTGACCAGCCTGCGCAAAGTGGACTGGGAAAGTCTGCGGCCTAATTTCTATTTTATTTTCCCGGAAGGGGCATTAGACGGGCAACCGCAGAGCTGGCTTACCAGTTTCCGCTGGGAGAATGGCAACGGCATGTTGACGCAACTCAACCGCCAGTTCCCGACCATTAGCCTGTTAGATATTGGCGCGATTTTAAAACAGGTCGGTCAGGTGCTGGAGCAGGTAAGTCGGGCGCTGGAGGTGATGGTGGTGCTGGTCACCGCCTGCGGTATGTTGCTGTTGCTGGCACAGGTGCAGGTGGGAATGCGCCAGCGTCATCAGGAGCTGGTGGTATGGCGCACACTCGGTGCGGGGAAAAAACTGCTGCGCACGACATTGTGGTGTGAGTTCGCCATGCTTGGGTTTGTTTCCGGCCTGGTGGCCGCAATTGGTGCGGAAACGGCACTGGCAGTGTTGCAGGCGAAAGTGTTTGATTTTCCGTGGGAGCCAGACTGGCGATTGTGGATTGTTCTGCCGTGCG
>SCPN01000682.1_pt1 | contig 78769 bp, 86 predicted proteins | sample 6106831 | NCBI WGS metagenome assembly SCPN01 (sample SAMN10720447, study PRJNA508395) | human gut metagenome | isolation source: Participant 1, 0 month
CATTTTACGATATATCTAACGAATTACGTTCTACCGATTTCCCGTGACACCAACTGACGCAAAGTGTTCACATAGCCTTCAGCAATTCCGCTGCGTCCTTCTCCCAGAACAGAGGACGTGATAACCAGGTGTTGTATGTTGTCAGAAATATTCGCATGGCCAAGCCACTTGCTGACTACGCTGATCGGTACGCCCGCTTTCCAGTGTCCATAGCAAAGGTATGTCCAGCTGATGCAAAGTGAAGAAGGGCTTTGTCGATATTGGCTTTGCGAAAACACGGTCGAGCACAACATCGAAGCTGTGCATTAGAAAGCACCTTTTGCGTTGCGCGACACCAGTACCGAATCATTGGCGAACACCCAGCATTGATAAATCTGCTGTAAACTGCGCAGTGCATGGACAGCCTTTTCATTCAATGGAACAAACCGGTTACCGCTTTGCGGTGCGGTTCCCTTATTTTTGCGTTCCATGCTTTTGCCCGGCTTGCGATCACGGTTGACAATCATCGAAAGATTTTTGCTGACCGTGACCGTTTTGTTTGCGCAATCAATGTCGGACCATTCAGTGCCTGCAATTCACCGCAAACGCAAACCAGTATGCAAAGAAACGAAATCGCATTGGCGTAATCTGCGGTGTACCATTGCGACATGTTTAATGCAATGACCTGTTCAACGCCTGCACTTTATTTTATCGCTTATAACTAAGATCATTTGCTTTCTGCGGAACAGCGCTGGCATCTTCACGTTGCGCAGTTCTTCGCAATATCGCCCTCGGAATGGGCATACTGAAACAGTTCCGACAAAGGAAATTGATCTTCTTCACTACGCTGAAGCGTTTTGCTCTTTCAATCAGCAGATTCTGAATCTCCCTCCTGCGGATAGACGCAATCTGAATATCGCCCAAACTGGCCTTGATATGGTTACAGATAAATGCTTTCGTAGCGGTCAAACGCCACTGTTTTCGACAGGAGTGCTGCCAGAACGTGTAAAACCAGTTATTGCGTAATCCGCGGAAAATAACGCACGCGTTTAGACCGCGTGCCGTCTGCTTTTTCCAATCCCGCAGCTTGCGGCGAACCTCAGCTTCGGTTGAACCATAAAGGTACTGCGGTTTCGCCATTTCTTCATCGCGGTATTTTGCTACCCAGCGACCATCTTTGCGCTGATAAACACTGCCCTCCCCATAATGACGATTGGTTTTCGTTACTTTTTCTGTTGTATTGCTCATTTTCGCTCCTGACCCGGTGCGGCAGCTACAACAGCGAACATTGTTATTATACGCCATACTCTGCATGGGTTCGCAACGTCTGGCTACTAGAAGATTTCATCGTCCGCGATTGGCCGCGCACCAGCGGTCTAAGTTCTGCTCAGTGGTGATGTAATCACGTCCAACTTTGGTGACGGGCAGAACACCGGCCCGCAGTAAGGCGTTGAGTTTTGACCGGCCGAACGGAAACAGTTCCAGCAGATCATTTCTGTGATAAAATTTCGTAATCAAATGACATGTAAAACCTCCATGAAGTGCGAAACCGGAAGAATACACGCAAAGAAGCGGTATTCTTCCGGTTTTATAATGATTTATACTGTTACTGTCAGTCTATTCGGCCTCACCCCCGACTGTGGGAAGCACCAAGCGATCGGCGGCGTACCGATTCCACAGGAATTTCACCTATCCGTTGTCCGACCTCATTGCCTGCGACGTTTTCACGCTCGGACGGTGACTGGTCGGGTATCATTATCTTGCGGGTCTTTGCTACTGATAGGAGCCACCCACAGTTCGCAGCTTTCCGCCAGCTCCGCGCCGAATTTGTACCTGATGCCTGAGTATGCGGTTGTCAAAGGACATTAGAAATATTTCCTCTTTTACTATAACGCCGAAATGTGGTCAATGGAATAGCCCCTGAAAAATATTTTTAATCATGCACAAGATTCGGCTTCAGTTTTTGTGCGATATGTCTTGCATCAAAAACGCCGGTAAAACCGCTTGCGGTGAGGAGGAACGAAATCCGCGCGCCCGCGTCTTTCCTCTCCCCCTGCTGCGGTTGTGGATAACTCCCTTGCGGCAGTTACCCACAGCCGCAGCACCCCCTCACCATTCTCGCGGCGGCGAGCGCAGAGAAAAAACTTTGAAGTCTATAACAATAGACCCTCTCCGACGTAAGCAGTACACAATTTTAAACAAGTACTTGTTTAAGTACAAAAATATTTTTGTTGAAATTGACAAAGTAATAATTGACAAACACCCAGTAACTTAGTATAATTTGAATAACAAAATAACCCAAACTCTTAGGAGAATGGCAGAAATGGCAAAACAGAGGAAACTCTGCGGCGCAAAGCTATAGGATCTAAACGATTGTCCAACAATCGCATGACAGCCAGTTACCTACACCAGTCCCCGCATTACGGGCGCAGTACTGTGTGGACTACTATCCATGCGGTACTGCGCCCTTTTTTAACTGTTTGGGCACAAAAGAAAGGGAGCGATCGAAAAATGAAACGCACACGAATCAGCGTATTGCTTGTAATAGCCTTGCTGTTGCAGCTATGCGCGCCACTCACGGCAGGCGCGGCGGACTTTACGCCAAACCCACAGACGGAATATGCCAAACGGTTTATTGCCGCCTGTGAGGGACAGGCATGGTTTATCAACGAGATTGAGCGTCTGCTGAACGCACAGCAACGCACACTGGATACCATCACCGGAGCAGAAGACCTTGTGGAAATCAAGAGCATTGGTCTAAAAGGTCAGAACATCACCGGACATATACCGGCTGCAATTGGGGAACTTAGTGAATTGCGGTATCTGTTCCTCTCGGATAATCATTTGAGCGGAGATATTCCGTCTGTGCTCTATACGCTCCCGAAATTGCAGAATGTGGATTTAGGCGGCAATGATTATGCAGGTGCGATTCCTTCCGAATTTGGTACAATGCCCGCATTGAAAACGCTGGTTCTCAAAGATAACCAGTACACTGGTACGATACCGGACACGATTTTGAGCAATACCCAGATTGAGGTGCTGAACCTCATGGGAAATCAGTTGACCGGCGGTTTTCCTGCGGCAGTTGCCGGTATGAGCAGTCTGAAATACTTGAACCTTTCGGAAAATGCTATCGGCGGTACGATTCCCGACCTGTCTGCGCTGACGAATCTTATCTCGCTTTCGGCGTGGCAATGCGGATTGACCGGCACGATTCCCGAAACACTGTACACGCTTTCCGGTTTGCAGATTTTAGACCTGTCCGAAAACAAGCTGGAAGGCGAAATCTCTGCCGGTATTGCTAATTTGGCAGGCTTGCAATATCTTGCGCTGGACACGAACCCTCTGCGCGGTGTCTTACCGGACGCATTTACGCATACCGCGTTGTCGGAGATTCATTTGGAAAACACTTATCTGCGCGGTTTTGTTCCTGCTACGCTCAAAGCACGGCATGACGCAGGTGCAAAGGTGTATCTGAACAATAACTACATGACCGGCGCTGTCTTAAAGGATATGCCGAACAACAGCGGCAACTTTACAGATGGTGCCGCAAGCGAACAGCATCAGCTTACCAGCACTCGTTCCACGGTTACGGTCAGCAAGGACGGCACGGTAAACCTGTATGCGCTGCTGCTGAACAAGTCGCTGACTACCGGCAGCACGGCAAAGGTGCTGCTTAGACCGGACGAGTATGTTGTTACCTTCGATGATACCAAGGTGCAGGTTACTGCGGATAGCAGCGGTATCTATGTGAAGGCACTGACGGATATTCCGCAGAATACGAATTTCAGTATCACAATCCAAATCAAGGACAACACCGGCTCTGAATATTCCAAGGTAAAGCTGACCCTTACTACCGATGTTACCAGCGGTGGCGGCGGTGGTATCGGCGGCGGCACACCTGCAACGCCAAGGCAGAACACAAGCTGTATATCAACGGCTTTACCGATGGTATGTTAATCCATGCCGAACGCCGCAATATCACCCGCGACAGACCGCGAAAATGCTGATTGACGCGTTGGGAAAGGAAACTGCCGAACCGGAGCAATCCTCGTATACCGATGTTGCCAATAACCGCTGGTCGTATCGCTGGGTAGAAGCAGCGTCCAAGGAAGGCTACATGGTCGGCTACAACGGCGGCGTGTTCAAACCGAAATCTGCAATCACTCGTGCTGAGATGGCAACGGCTTTGTCGCGTATTGCAGCAAAGGAAGGCTTGATTATGACCAGCAGTACCAAGACCTTCTCTGATGTGGCAGACGGCAAATGGTACAGCAGCTATATTCGTCAAGCGGTGCAGTACGGCTTAATCAGCGGCTATACGGACGGCACCTTCCGACCGGAGCAGTACATCACCCGCGCCGAAACCGTAACGATGATAAATCGTATGCTCGGCAGAAACTACGAAACGGCCGCCGAACTGCACAGCATGGCTTGTCCGTTCCCCGATGTCAGCCAGAGCAGCTGGGCGTATGGCAATATCATGGAAGCGGCTATCACGCACAAGCACTGATAGAAAGAATTAGAAACGGAAGAACTCCTGAACAGGTGGAGGTAAACCTATGAAGAAAGCATTAGTCCGCAGAGTGGTTTCTCTGTTCCTGTGCTTTTGCATGGTGATTGGATTCGTGCCAATCATTGACGCGCAGGCAGCAGAAATCAAGGGCGGCACATTCGACCCGCATACCGGTTATCTGGAACTGGAATTTGGGTATCAGCTTACGCAGTATGTAAATATCAATGTCTATGTCCGCAGTCCTTCGGACGATGGATTGAAGAAAGAATTTGTCGGCTCGATCGTCGAGAATTACCTGCTCTCCGGTGCAAACGATGTTAAAGCATGGCTTCCCGAAGATTCACCGGACACTATGGTATCGCCCTACACACCGGCAACCAAAACGGACGGCGGTTTGGTAAAACTGTCCGAGGACGGCATTTATCAAGCAGACAAGAACTTTGCCGGTGAAGATATTGAGCCGGTAGCCATGATGAAGCACACGCTTATATGGGACGGCTCTCTCAATGGTATTCCGATTATCGGTCCGAACCTCGATGAAGATGTGTTTTATCTGACCGTAGAAATTGAACCGCTCGGCAGACCGGATAAGAATGTTGAGTGTACCGACAGTGATGATAGCCACACGCACGGTCAGAACTATACTTGGCCGCAGAAGCAGGAGAACGGCAAGAAAAAGTTTGCTGTCAGCACCGAACTGCTGGTAGACTACCGTGATTATGTTGTCGGTGAAGATGGCACGGCGGCATTCCTCATGCTGGAAGGCAGTTTGTCCGATGAAGTACGCAAGAAGCTGTACGAGCAGTTTGTCAGCGGCAGTCTGGCGTGCAATGAATTGACCGGTTTCCCCGAACTGGAAGGCTTGGTGCTGGACTACCAGAACCTTGACCCTGTAAACATGGTAACAGGTGCGTACAACTTCATGTACGAGGACTTGAAGCTGGAAGGCATTATCCCGCTGACCTTCCTTCGTGTTTACAACTCGCGCTACAACAAGGGTGCGCTGGGTACTGGCTTTACGCACAGTTACGATTATTCGCTCATCAATGACCGTGGTATTATCCGTGTGACAATGCCCGGCGGTGAGGAGCAAATCTTCCTTACGCTCCGTGGTGGCGGCTATGATTCTCTGGCGGACAGCGGCTTTGTTCTGGAAAATGAAGCAGACGGCAGCTACCGCATGACGCACGAGGACGGCGCAGCGTTCATTTTCTCGAATGATGGCAAGAGCGGCAAGCTGCAAACCGTCTATAATCCCGATGGTACGCAGGTAGCACAGCTTACCTACAACGGTGATGAACTAATCGAGATTGACGGCATTGCGGGCAGCTATACGCTGTCATGGTCGAACGGACATATTTCGTCCGTGACCGATAACGCAGGCCGCACCGTATCGTATGAGCATGACAACGATCTTCTGACCGGCGTTACCAATGCGGACGGTGATACGCTGCACTATACCTACGATGGCAACGGCTATCTGAACAGTGCTACCGACTTTGAAGGCGAAGTCTATATTGAGAACGAGTATGACGGCATAGGCCGTGTGGTAAAGCAGACATTTATCAATGCGGACATTCCCACTGTTTCTAACGTTTCCTATGACGATGAAGCGCGTGTTACGACCTGTGTAGATGCTAATGGGCTTGAAACGCGCTACTACTACGATAACCACCGCAACATCCAGAAACTCGGAACAGTTATCGACGGCACGGAATACACCACCGCCAACACCTATGACGGCGATTATCGCGCCAACTCTGCAAGCGACCGTCTGAACGGTGCAACCGCATACGAGTATGACAGCAATGGCAATGTGACGAAAGTTCGCTATGCGGACAATACCGCTATGACGCTGACTTATACAGCGGGCGGCGATATTGCGTCTATCACGGACGCGCTCGGCAATACGGAAACCTATACCTACTCCGGACACAGCTTGACCGAGTTCCGCGACAAGAACGGACATACCACATCGTACACCTACAACACGCTTGGTCTGCCGGTTACGGTTACGGATGCGCTCGGCAATCAGACTACCTATGCGTATGACGATAAGGGACGGCAGCTTTCTGTCACTGACGCAGAAGGCGGCGTTACCAGCTTTGAATACGATGCCGTAGGCCGCATTGTTGCAGAGCATACCAAGGTGAGTGATTCAGCAACCGCAACGACCAAGCATACCTACTCCAAGGCGGGCAAGCTGCTGAAAACCGTAGACGCGCTGGGCGGCGAAACCTCGTATGAGTACAATGCCAACGGCTTTACCACCTCGACCAAGGACGCGCTCGGCGGCACGGTAACGACCGAATACGGCACGAACGGCGAACCGCTCAAACGCACGGATGCGAACGGCAACGAAACCACCTATGAATATGACAAGGATACCGCACAGCTTGTTTCGGTAACAGACGCAGAGGGCAACGAAACCCGCTACACCTACAATGACCGCGGCCTGCTTATCCAGACTACGGACGCGGAAGGCAATGCGACCACCTATGAATATGACGCGCTCGACCGTGTAGCAAAGACGATTGACGCTCTGGACGGCGAAACAATCTATGCGTATGACAGCATGGGACGCACGGTTTCGGAAACCGACGCAGAGGGCAACAAGAAAACCTACACCTATGACGCACTCGGACGAACCAAGACCGAAACCGACGGTGCAGGCAACAAGACAACCTATACCTATGACCCTGTTGGCAATCTGCTTGTCACAACGGACGCAAACGGCAATGAAACCAAGACCGAGTACAACGCCATCAATGCAGCGGTAAAGCAGATTGACGGCGAAGGCAACGAAACCACCTACACTTACGACAAGGTAGGACGGCTGCTGACCGAAACAGACGCACTCGGCGGCGTTACTGCGTACACTTACGACCTTGCGGGAAATAAGCAGTGTTACCGACCCGAAGGCAATGTGACGAAGTATGTCACGACCTGCTGGGACGCGCCGTAGAGCAGATTAACGCAGACGGCAGCAAGACCCGCACGGTGTATGACGCTGGGACGCACGACAGAAAGCTATGACGAACTCGGCGGCAAGACAGCTACCACCTATGACGCGAACGGCAACCAGCTTACTGTAACTGACCCGAAGGCAACAAAACTTCGTATCAGTACAACCGCAAAGACCAGATCACAGTCATCACCTATGCCGACGGCGGCGAAACCCGCTATACCTACAATGCGCTCGAAATGTCAGCGAAGTAACCGACCAGAACGGCAATGCAACCGAGTACACCTATGACGCACTCGGCAGAACGCATACCGAAACCAACGCAGTAGGTGTTGTGACCGAATACGGCTACGACAAGGTGGCAACACGGTTTCTGTCACCAAGGACGGAACAGTAATCGCAAAGAGCGGAAGTACGACGGTGCATATCGTGTGGAAAAACGATTGACGGACTGGGTAATGCGGGAACAAAGCAATATGACGGCGTAGGTAATGTACTGGTTTCCACTGACCGTGAAGGCAATGCCACGCACAGTACACCTACGACAAAAACTATAACCTGCTCAAGACCACCGACGCAGAAGGCGGCGTGTCCTCGTCTGCTTATGACGCGCTGGGTCGTGTCGTTTCTGAAACCGATGAAAACGGCAGCGCAACGACCTACACCTACGATAAGAACGGCAATGTACTGACCGAAACCGACGCGCTTTCCGGTGTTGTTACCAATACCTATGACGCGCGCGGCAGAGTAGCAGCAACTACGGACAAGCTGGGTGCAACGACTACCTACACCTATGATGCAGCCGGTAATCTCCGTAAGGAAACCGACGCCAATAATGCGTATGCCGTTTATCTGTATGACGCGAACAATAATCTCATTCAGTACACCAACCGCAACAACGAATGGGTGAAGTATGCGTATGACTGCATGAATCGACAGGTCAAGGAAACCAACCAGCTTAACCATGCAACCGAGTACGAATACGACCTTGCAGGCAACCAGACGGCAGTAATCGACGGCAACAAGAACAAGACCATATACACCTATGACGGCTTGAATCGCCTTGTTTCCAAGACCAACGCCGAAGGCGGTATGTTCGAGTACCGGTATGATTCGTTCGGCAACACCGCAGGTACGACGATGTATGGTGGCGGTGACGAGAAGGCCACGACCACTTATACCTATGACGCAGCGGGCAATCTGCTGACCGAAACCTCTCCGCTTGGCAGCGTGACTACCTACACGCATGACAAGGAAGGCAATGTGCTGACGCAGGTTGACGAGAACGGCAAGCAGACTGCTTACACCTACGACAAACTGTATCGCATGGTTTCCCGCAAGGACGCGGACGGTACTGCGACCTTTGCCTATGACAAGGCGGGCAACATGACCTCGGCCAAGGATGGAAACGGCACGGTAGCGTTTGCGTTTGACGCGCTTTCCCGCACTACCAAGGTTACGAATGAGGACAGCACGACCACGGCGTACACCTACGACGCGGCAAGCAACCGCCTGTCCATCACCTATCCCGACGGCAAGGCTGTTACGACCGCGTATGATATTCTCGGCAATGTGAAGTCCCAGACCGACCATGACGGCACAGGTATTACCTACACGCGCGACGCGGAAGGACGCACGATCAAGGAAGGCCACAGCGACGGCAGCACGACCGAGTATGATTATAACGCCGCCGGTCTGCTGACGCTGCAAAAGGAAGTTACCAAGAGCAACAGCACACGCCGTCAGACTGCGTATACCTACGATGACGCGGGCAATATCGTAAGTGAAAACCGTTCCGGTGTAGACATTGCCAAAAAGGACGAGCTGGTACGCTACTACTACGATAAGGCCAATCAGCTTATCCGCACCAATATTGAAGGCAAGAATACGAAGTATTCCTACGACCTCGCGGGCAATCTGCTTTCCGATGGTACGAACACTTACACCTACGACCTGCAAAACCGTCTGACCAGCAAGACCGGCAAGGACGGTACGACCACTTATACCTATGATGCAGCGGGCAATCTGATTAAGAAGGCTGCACCGGACGGCACGACCGAATATACCTACACGGCACAGAACAAGCTGAAAACCGGCAAGACCGAGGACGGCCAGAGCAGCACCTACACTTACAATGCGCTCAATGCACGCATTAAGAATGTACAGGTGCGCGACAACAAGAACGCCGGTCACGCAAACTCCGACTTGAAGGACGGTTCGCACGGCACTGATTATCTGGACTTCTTGATGGACGGACGCTTTTTCTGGCAGCGCACATGGGAAACCGAGGTAGGCACGACCTTCCAGAGCAACTTTGAAACTGTAACAAAGAACTATGTTGTGGACTATCTTTCTACGGCCAACCGTGATATACTGGTAACAGAGGACGGCAGCTTCACCCAGCGTTATGTGTACGATGAGAACAGCACCCGAATCTCCGCAGAGTACGGTTATGCAGCCGGTACAAAGCGCGGTGAAGGCGGTGAAAACCTGCAAAGTGACTTTGCTGCAAACGATGTGCGCAAGGTGTGGTATCGCACCAGCCACCTTGGCAGTACGCTGTTTGCCGTAGACGAAAACGGCAAAGTAATCTCGCACACGATTTATGACCCGTGGGGCAATCCGCTGACCGAAACCTATACGGACACGAATTTCAGCGGTATCGACAACTCTAACAATTATACCGGCTACACTTGGGACGAAGTGCTTGACCTGTATTTCGCGCAGAATCGTTTCTACGACCCTGCCGACCACAGGTTCACGCAAGAAGACCCCATCAAGGATGGCGAGAATTGGTATGGGTATTGCGGGAATAATCCAGTTAATTCGACAGATCCAGATGGTTACAGTTCGAAATATAGATATGTTCAGATTGATGGCGCACAGATACGAGATTCTACTAATGGCGCTTTAGACAATGTGAAATATACTGTAAACAAAAACACCATGGTAACATATGAGGGGCATTATGTTTATGTAAATAGAGAAAAGTGGGCGAAAGTTAACTATAATGGATATTGGGGCTGGATAAAGGCTAATCATTTGGGTAATAAACCTATCGGGCTAACACCTGCTCAGATTCAAGCGCCTGCAAATTATTTGCCATCTAATCCGGGAACTGTTCAATACAAAAGTGATGCGTATAGATTATATGTTCCTCCGATAGTATATGATTCTAATACTTCGACGGCACCGGCTAAATACAATTTTTACGCTAGAGAAGATACATCATGGACTGAAACGAATTGGGCAGCGGTAGGAATGACAGCTCTTGATTCGGGAGCCGATGTCGGAGATATTCTTCCCTCTGGAAGTGCTCCAAGTATGTTTATGCTAATGGGTTTACAGCTACTTAATTCTGCTGGAAATAATACAGTAACCGTTAAATTACATGCTTTTATGTACAAACATGCGCTATTTGAAAATAAAATAGTAATGAAACTAGGATTTCGTGTGGATATTCAACAAACTTATGCGGGAAGTTATTTTTACTATTCAAATTGCTATCCTGAAACGGGTGTATTTAACCGATACTATGTAGAAGAGCAAATTGCCAATGGTTTTGGATATAGCAAGTACAAATATGCAGATATTAAAGTGTGCGTAGATAAACAACGCGCAAATAATGATGATCAGTTTTATATTACTATCATCGGAGGTCAAATGAAAGTATATCCTATCAAGGGTGCTGGAGATTCAATGACCGTTGTTTATCAAAATCCTAATTATAATTTCCGCAATAACCGATGGGAGTCAGGCTTAAATTTGAATAATCAATATAAGCGTGCCTATACGGTTCCTGATAAGTTGAAGTCTAAAATAATTAATCACGCAAAAAGTGACATGTCAATAACAGGTCTGTAATTATCAGGAGGATACCGTATGAAATCAGCGCAATATGCAAAATATTTTATTCGCATAATATTGGCTATATGTGTAATGGCAATAATATTTACCATATTCCATATATTTACCCCTAAAATTGATGTATTCAGTAGCGTTGGTGTCCATTGGTTAGCGGATAAACCACAAGAAGTTACTTGTACATTCAATCCCGAAAATTTTGTGGAAGAAGTTTTACAAGTTAAGCCGAGAGCCAATCTCCAAGATGTTGAAAATTTAGCCAAATCTATTCAAGTGCAAGTGGATATTATTGATAGTCCCGAGGGAGTAGATGATCCGTATCGAATTGATTATCGTCTAACACTTGTCCAATATGATAAGCGTTTACAAAAAAAGATAGGCATTCAATTTTATAATACATCTCGAGAGTCATACATGTAAGATTATTCCTGAAAACAGCCACCGGAGAATTTTCTCCGGTGGCTGTTACTCTCAATTCACTCGTCACCTGTGCGACAATCTTCCTATGCTTTTCGTTAAGCACGGTGCCGTCAAAGCTGCTGTACAAAATCCCGACCTTTCATTTTCTCAATCTCCTGCAGCATTTTGATGGACTTTGCGAATATTATCAGCGAACTATGTTGTGGACTATCTTTCTACGGCCAATCGTGATATACTCGTCACAGAGGAAGGCAGCTTCACGCAGCGGTATGTGTACGATGAGGACGGCACCCGTATCTCGGCAGAGTACGGTTATGCAGCCGGTACAAAGCGCGGTGAAGGCGGTGAAAACCTGCAAAGTGACTTTGCTGCAAACGATGTGCTCAAGGTGTGGTATCGCACCAGCCACCTTGGCAGTACGCTGTTTGCCGTAGACGAAAACGGCAAAGTAATCTCGCACAATTTATGACCCGTGGGGCAATCCGTGACCAGAAACCTACACGGACACGAATTTCAGCGGTATTGATAACTCTAACAATTACACCGGCTACACTTGGGACGAAGTGCTTGACCTGTATTTCGCGCAGAATCGTTTCTACGCCCCTGACGACCACAGGTTCACGCAGGAGGACCCCATCAAGGACGGCGAGAATTGGTATGGGTATTGCGGAAATAGTGCATTAAGCCGTGTTGATCCATATGGATGGGAACACATTCAAATTCGTGAATTTGTAGAAAAGAAGAATGGTACTATCAGTTGGAATTCCCGAAAGAATAATCTGACGATAAAACTGAATGGTACATATTACTACTTGCCATGTAATTCTGCGTATATTTGGAAATACAATGGTCATTTTTATACAACTGACGCATATCTATATCAAGCATTGAAATTGAATCGCCCCACAATATGGATCGATCCGCTTCCTAATGCTGCATTCAAGAAAGATACAAAAAATGGTGTATGGTATGCTGCTGTGAATGCTCCACAAAGAGGTACAGGTTACAATGACTTCTATGATTTTACGTTTCAAGTCTGTAACTATACTCGATTTGAAGCATTTTTCACGGCATCGACCAAGGCTGGAGTACCAAAGGAATGGCGCATCGAAGGCTGGAAAGGAAATTACTTAAATATGGGCATAGGTGGTGAAATTGGTCTGTATTATCGCTCAATAAATACAGTAGATCATTCGTTGTCACTGGACTATTCATCTCTCTATTCCGATAATAACAAAAGATATTTCAAATCTTTACTATGCGACCGTCTTAACCACTATAGTGCGGTGGCAGATACGGATATGATGCTTATGCAGTTTGATCTATATAAAAGTAGTTATAATCCTCGTAATCTGCTGTTCATTCGCCCAGCGACAACACATTGGTGGATTACAGGTTTTAGACCAAGTACAGAAATTGTAAATTGCCTTGATTTAACAATGGTTGGTAGCATTACCTTCCCGTCGCGTGATGTAGCGAATGCATTTATGAGAACGGTTAAACCTAAGCCGAGTTCCCGAAATAGCAAACTTTCCAATAAAATGACTACACAACTAACAAATACCAAAGTGTCATTCACTTGGGGAGGATATAATAAATGAGACACTTGAGATATTTTCTGTTCTTTTCGGGAATGCTTTTCTTGCTAACCGGTTGTCGTCCGGATTATGAACAAGCGCTAGACAATATGCAGGCAACGCAACGACTTGTATCAGCGGTTGTTCACCCCAATTATGATGCAATTCAGGAGGCGGCGACAGAGGGCGCAAATATGAACCGCATATGGGTAAATGGAGCATTTACAAGCCCAATCCTATGCGTATGGCAGACAACCCCTCGTCCATTGTTTCTGGAACAGATGCTGAAAAACGGGAGCGATGTGAATTATGCGGACCGGAACGGCAACACCCTGCTGATGTATGCGTCGGGCTATGAACCGCAGAAATATGGATTTTTGCCGGGAAGGGAAATTATTCGTCCGCTGATTATGCGAAACTGTTTTTACGATACGACGCAGATGTATCGCAGCAGAATAAAGAAGGTTGGACAGCGTTAGATTACGCCGTCCAACTGGATGACGATATGGCGGCAATGAACCTGTTGCTTTCCTATGGTGCAGAGGTGACACCTGTGGTGCTATCTCATGCACTGGATTTTGAAGGCGCGTATACCCATTATCAGCGGATTCATAAATTAGTTGCTTTGCTGGATTCGTCGCAGACGAGCACAATTCTCACGCCAATCTTTGATGCTGCGATTCGCGGTGACAATGCGACGGTGCAGGAATTGGCGACAAAAACCGATCTTTCTGAGGCAGAGCGATTGCAAACGCTTTGTCACGCCGTTGCCTTCTGCAATGCTGATACTGTCAGATTATTGCTTGCGGATGGTTTTGGAACCATTCAGACCATAGATGCCGCTGACAACACGCTGTTGCAAATCGCAGCGATGCAGAACAATACCGATGTGATGAATTTCCTGCTGAAACAGGGATCATGGGACACCGAAAGCCGTGATGCGGCATTGCGGACTGCGATTCGTAACGGTTGTACAGAGGCTTGTCAGTTATTGCTGGATGACGGCACTCCAGTCATTACGGGAACGGTAAGCATCTGGGAAGTGTTCGATAATATCATGGACGGTGCATCCGAAAACGGAAATGTTGAAATTACGCAGATGCTCATTCAGCACGGCTATCCCGTGAATGAAACCACAGCATGGTACGCGATGAAAAACGCTGCACGGACCGGGCAGACGGCGATTATCCAATACTGGGTTTCACTTGGATACGATCCGGACTATCGTGCAGATGATACGAACGGAGATTCTAGCGTTCTGCAGGACGCCTGCTGGGCAGAACAGATAGAAACCGTGCAATATCTACTGGACATCGGCTGCGATGTCAACGCACCACAGAAATGTTTACCGATGGCTGTTGAAACCGGCAACATTGCACTGGTTAAGCTGCTTTTGGAACACGGTGCTGCTGTGGATGAAACCACAGTGTATGATGATGGCTCCGCGGAGCGTACTCCAAAAGAAGGCGCAGAATTATATGGATTTGGTGAAATTTTAGAATTGTTGGAGCAATATCAGCAGTGAAAGACACAAAATGACTCAGATAGCCACCGGAGATAATTCTCCGGTGGCTATTCTTTTATTCCAGTTCGCTCGTCACCTGCGCGACAATCTTCCTATGCTTTTCGTTTAGCACCGTGCCGTCCAAAAGCTGCTGCACAAAATCCCGACCTTTCATTTTCTCAATCTCCTGCAGCATTTTGATGGACTTTGCGAATATTATCAGAGAACTATGTTGTGGACTATCTTTCTACGGCCAACCGTGATATACTGGTAACAGAGGACGGCAGCTTCACCCAGCGTTATGTGTACGACGAGAACAGCACCCGAATCTCCGCAGAGTATGGTTATGCAGCCGGTACAAAGCGCGGTGAGGGCGGCGAAAACCTGCAAAGTGACTTTGCTGCAAACGATGTACGCAAAGTATGGTATCGCACCAGCCACCTTGGCAGTACGCTGTTTGCCGTAGACGAAAACGGCAAGGTGATCTCGCACACGATTTATGACCCGTGGGGCAATCCGCTGACCGAAACCTACACGGACACGAATTTCAGAGGTATTGATAACTCTAACAATTACACCGGCTACACTTGGGACGAAGTGCTTGACCTGTATTTCGCACAGAATCGTTTCTACGACCCTGCCGACCACCGGTTTACACAGGAAGACCCCATCAAGGATGGCGAGAATTGGTATAGGTATTGCGGAAATGAGCCGTTAGGTCATATTGACTGGAATGGCGAGTGGGAGTTTCGTGTTGTATGCAGAACTAATGCTATTCTGTGGGACGATAAAGGGTATAAAGGAAATTGCACAGGCTATGTATCGGACTTGTGCGGACAGATATGTATATCTATTTTCGCAGATTAAAACAAACTACTCTCCTTTGAATATCACAACAATAGAGATTCAAGATTGCTGTAACCACTCCGCAACAATGACAGAGCGTAAAATTTAATGTAGGAGGTATTGCACATAAAAAAACAAGCGTTTTCGCATCCTAATTATCGGCCTGATTTGCTGTATGCTGCTGGGTACAATTGCTTTTGCAGTCAATGGCCGCAAAATCACTGCAACCTACGGCGGCATTACCATTTATCTGAATGGCCAGAAACAGGTTGCTACCGATGTAAACGGTAAAACAGTAGAACCGTTGATCTATCAGGGTACGACGTATGTGCCGATACGCGCCGTCAGCGAATGGCTGGGCAAAACGGTTACATGGCAGGGCAGCACCAGTTCTGTTTTCATCAACGATTCTGTCTTTTCGGACAACGAAGTTGCAGCTGCTAAAAATGTGATCAGCGAGTTCTTTACTCTGTTCGGCGATCAGCAGTACCAGAAGATGAATACGCTGTGCGCCGGTGATGCTACAGGTCTTGATTTCAGCTGCGGTGTATTTGGCATGAAGGAAGCAAAATTGAAATCCTGTACTTATAACGGTGATTACTCCGCAAGAGCAAACAAACTCGTTTTTGAATGTTCTTTCACAATGAAACCCGCCGCAAACTCGGTGTATGACCCTAATCAAACCTCTACCAGCTGCTTAATCTATGTGAGAAAAGTCGGCAGTCAGTTCTGGATTGATGAATTTGCAAGTGGTTTCTAAGTTATCGACGGAAATCCCTGTTTAATAATCATATATCACTAATACCCAAAAAGAAGTTGAGGACCAACCTCAACTTCTTTTGTTTTGCGCATAAAACTACACACCAAATCCAACAAGAGCATAGCGCAGCATACATCGCTCCACCAATGCGGTAAGATACGACACCGGTACAGGTTGATACCGCCATATCGCGCAGTTATCAGCATCTCTAACAGGAACCGGACTACGATCAATTATCATTTTCGACCTTACAATGTATCGCTTTTGCAACTCTCCTTTTCTCCGTATTTATCTGTAAAACCCCCATTTATGCACGAGAAATATTCAAAGTTTTGCGAGATTCGCTGATCTATTCCGATTTGCGAAATTCCCCTTGCTGAGAGAAAGGGTATCGATTTTCAAGCGCGCTCGTCGCCGCGCCCTCGGCACCGTTCCGTGCCGTCGGCTTACGCGCTGCACGCCGCCGCGCGGACGGCGCCAATGCGTATAGGACCGGTAGATAGGCGTTACCGCCCTAAAAAGCGCTTTGCCGTGTGGAATTTGTTAGGCCAGTTGCCGTCTGCCGCTGATGACAATTCATAATTACATCTGAATGTTTGCGTCTGTACAAATTCCAAAACGGTATGAAACCAAAAATTTAAAACTAGAAAACAAATGTTTTCGCATTTTGTAATAATGATTTTGAATTCATTGATTGAAAATGCGTTTTAGATGCATTTATAAGTTCTTGTGAATCCGTAAGATTGCTGGAAATCGAAAATGCTTCAAAAACGGGGCAAGTTTCGCCCTTTGTTTGTTGAAAACGGAGACGGTCGATCGGCTCCGGCTCAGTAGCTGACGATCAATCCGCCGCGCTCGGCGTAGTAGCTGCAGAGCCCGCGGGTCGGCAGGATCTCGATGCTTGTATTTTCCCAGATATCCAGAATGCTGTTTTTCAGCGTCTGAGCCAGTGCGAGATTATCACAATGGCTGATTGCGACGTTTCCGCCGATGAATCCAAAGTGCTCCTTACATGGTGCTGACTACAGCGTCTGTAACGACCTTTTTTGCACCGCGCGCCTTGCTTTCAAAGGCGATCTTTCCCTCGTCACTGCCGCTGCCGATGCCCCAGATGCCGAGAGCCTTGGCAAGCATACCCGTCAGACGGTGGATACGTCCGTTCTTGATCAGGTTGTCAAACGAGGAGAGCGCAAAGAGGATTTTGGTTTTCTGCAGAAAACCTCTGGCGTGCGCCGCAATATCGTCAAAGGAAAGGCCCTGACGGATCAGGTGCTCGATCTCCTTTACGCAGAGCAGAACCTCCGGTCCGGTGGATAAGGAGTCCAGAATGACGATCTTTTTATCCGGATCTTTCTCCAGCGCCATATCTCTTGCCGCAAGAGCGCTGTTCATGCTGCCGGACAGCTGCGAGGAAATGGTAATCGCGATCGCGCAGTCCGCTTGTTCAAACTGCGCCAGCCATGCGTCCGGCGTGGGGCAGGAGGTGTGGCCGGCCGAGCGTTCCTGCTCCATGGCGGAGAGCATTTCCAGCGTATCCAGATGCTCATCATCGACAAAATCCCGCTCTCCGATGCGGATGGTAAACGGCACACTGGTCAGCCGGATCCTTCCGTCCGGACTGGTGGAAGGGAGCAGATCACAGCTTGAATCCGTAATAATGTTCCAGTTCATATGGTTTTTTCCTTTCTCTCTTACCGAAAATTTTCAGTGTTATCGTGGGGAAAGCGCTCTCTCTTGCAGTCGGTCGATCTGCACCGCACACAGCAGCCGGCCTGTCCTGCACACTTTCCTTCATAAAATAGAAAATGCGGGATCTTGATGTTTTACTTATTATATAACAGAACGCGCATTTGATAAATAAAAAGTTTTACAGATGTTTGCAGATGCTGGTATGGCCGTCAGCGGGTCAGATATTGCAGGATCAGCACAAGGATCAGCATATGTACGGGATAAAAGGCATAGCAGGCATACTGGAATGGCTTGCTGTGATAGCCCTGCCGTCCACGGTACAGCCAGATGGGGAGGAGCGCCAGAAGTGCAAGCCCCTGCTGACAGATCTCAAATTCCATGCCGAATATATGGACGGGATACAGCAGACCGCCCAGCAGCTGCACATTGACCCAGTAGAGGGCGAGAAGCTGTCCTGCCAGACACCACCACTTCTGTCCGCGGAAGAAGTAGAAGATAAAGATCGTCAGCACGCCGGTGCCGTAGTAGTCCACCATGCTCAGGGTGCCCAGCACTGTGCCGCTCAGCACAACAAGCAGGGCGGTGAGCAGATACAGCCATGTTTTCTGCTTTTTACGCACGGTTTCCATCAGATGAATGCCCAGAAGACCGAGCAGCAGCGTCCAGATCACATTCTGGTGCACCGGATAGAACCAGGTTCCGCCGTACATCAGGTCGAACGGCACTTCAGAGAGCACGGCAAACAGCGCAAGGCGCAGGGCGTATTTCCGGAAGCTGTGGGTGTGAAAATATCCTTCCACCGCCATGAATGCGAAGATGGGGAAGGCCAGCCGTCCGGCACACGTCAGCCAGTCCTGCGCGGGCAGGAGGGTCGCCCAGAGATGATCCATCAGCATCAGCACCATGGCGAGAATGTGAAGTGCCGCGGCGCTGAGGGAAAAACGGCCGGAGGCGGGAGTGGACAGGTTGTTGGTTGACATACGGGTACTCCTTTATCTGAATCGTTCGGTAATCGGGAGGGGAGACACAGGAATGTGCTCTGCATTTATTATATACAGGAGAGCAGACAGCCGCAATGCCGCAGCGATAAACTTTTTGTGAATATCCGCTTCTCGGCGGGGAAGACACGGCGCACAGACGGAAAACGCCCTGCCGACCGGTGCGGGCAGGGCGAGAAACAGATTCCCGGCACAGCTTTGCAGCCATGCCGGGAATGGTTGAGGGATTATGAAGATCAGAAAGTTACAACTCGCCGCGCGCTTCGCGCTCTGCAAGTTCTTTCATGATAGCGGGATACTTTTTGTCGAGCTGATACAGCAGGCCGACGATCAGAACGCCGACAAAGATCAGCAGCGGGCCAAACATATAGATGTTGATGATCGAGTTGATTGCGGACTGCGACTGCACAACAGCGCTGCCGGTCGAGGAAATATAGCCGCACAGACTCATAATGCCTGCAATGCTGGCCTGTGCGATGCCGGTGCCCAGCTTGGTGCCGACCGAACCGCCTGCGAAGATGAAGCTCTCCTGACGGATGTGGTGCTTCCACTGGCCAAACTCGACAACGTCACCGATCATGCCGAATACAAAGGCGCACAGCGGTGCTTCGCCGACACCGCGCAGCATGGTGGTGAACAGGCACCAGCTGAAGCTGGTGGTGTTGAGGAAGAACAGTCCCTGACTGATCAGTACAAGGACAGCGCCTGCTACGATCATGTTGCGCTTGCCGAGCGTATCGCGCAGCAGCGGACACAGGAAGGTGAATACGATCAGAACGATGGTTTCGGAAAGATACAGCGTGCTGTACATCCACGAGTCGTTATGGAACACATACTTGCAGTAGTACGGCAGAATCGTGCCGACAACAGCCTGATTGGTGCTCTGGAACATCCAGAGCAGCAGGACAGCCCAGAAATACTGATTGGTGACCAGCGCCTTGAGGCTGCGGCCGACCGGAATCTTTTCCTCCGAGCGGGCTGTGATGTGTACGGTTTCCTCGCACTTGACAAAGCAGGTGATGAGCAGCAGGAAAGCGATTGCGGCCCAGATGCTCATTACCTTGACCCAGGCAGCCTGATCGTTGCCGAACAGCTTGATCAGCGGCATGGTGCAGGTGACGGCAATGATACGGCCCATCGGGGACAGGCCCATGCGGAATACGGACAGTAGATCGCGCTCCTTGGAGTCGCGGGTCATCATGGCAGACAGCGAGCCGTACGGCAGATTGATCGCCGTGTAGCAGACGGTCGTGCAGAAGTTATAGGTGACAAAGATGTACAGGAACTGGATCGTGGCGTTGGTGTGCGGTACGCTGAACAGCAGGATCGCACTCAGCGCATACGGCAGCGACATCCACAGGATCCACGGACGGGACTGTCCCCATTTGGAATGGGTTCGGTCCACAATGAAGCCCATGACAACATCCGAGCCGCCGTCAAAGAAACGCGAGATCAGCATGACAAGACCGACGGTTGCGACAGAAACACCGGCATAGTCGGTATAGAACAGGGTCAGCAGCGTGGCGATCATGCCGTAGACAACGTTGCACGCTACGTCACCGCCGCCGTAAGCCAGGCGTGTCAGAATATTGATTTTTCCGTTTTCGGAAACAGGTCGTGTAAGGCAGAACCGCCTCTGCCTGCATGGTTGGATTGGTTTCACGAAACATTCTCTCCCTTCTTGGTTTTTCGCTTCCAATTTACAGCCGCCCCAATAAAATGCATCTGATCAAGCTGCGTTTTTCCGGCCTGCTGCAAGCGGATAGGATTGTTTAGAGTGCAGCCCGCCTGCTTTGCAGAGATCGTGCTTCGAAATCTACATCCTCGCAAGGCGTGACCGCATCTGCTATAATATCACGAATTTACACGAATGGCAAGAAATTCTTGTATACTATATATAAAAAACTAAATATATTTTGTGCGATAGGTAAAATGAGTAGTTGATGATGCACAATTTATAATAAAATAAATGTGCGTAATAATCAAAAAACAATACAAATCGAGAACCGACGAACGCCGTTGCACGCAGTGCACGCTTCGCTTGGTATTTTTCGACCGACCCATATGAATCGCAGCGACGAACCGATGGAGGAGGGCTATGCGCTGGCGCTTCTGCCCGCGCTGCAGAAGGCGAGGTATTCGACTTCGTTCGGACGCCGTACCACACATTAAAGTAGAATAGAGGAACTTCCGCACGTTGAAGTGCCCCAAAAATTAGACAAATAGGTTTAACAAAAATTGTAAGCACTGTTGCAGATGGCATTGACAGCGTTACCCCAATACGCATTGTCGCGGCGCAGAATGCGACCGCAGTCGTCACAGCGGACATAGCAAGCATCAAAGCAATCTTCGCAAAGCCCGTCGCCCCTCTACTTGGTACATGATATCGAGTGGGTGCTCGATACCACAATTCGCACAAATTATAGTCTCTTTCATTGGTAATTCCTCCATTTTATTTGGTTAATACTCTGAAGCTAACAGCATGGTGCTGTGTGTTTTGTCATCAATGACATACACTTTAGCATCTGTCGCTTACTTACAAAGGTATCTGCGTGGCGATACGCTGTGTGAACACTTGCAGAATGATCGCTCTGTACGCGATATGCTTGGACAGCGTGGCATTCAGCCGGAGGATCTGCCGCCTGCGGAAGATATTAAAAAACTGGAGTGGCGCGTAAAATCTTAGGAAAAGAAGTTGGCGGCACAATCTGGAAAACTGCCGGATCGTAAGGAGGGCTGTTGGTGGAGTATAGTCTGCTGATTTGAAAAAAACGCTTCTACCGAAAGCGAGATAGAACAAAAGCCTCAGACGATAAAATGTCTGAGGCTTTTCTGCTGTCCGTATGGACGACAAATAGGCGGTAAAAAATTTTCTTCGATTTCCATTTGTATAGAAAATAAGAAAAACCGCTCATTTCAACGAAATAAGCGGTTTAACATGGTACGCCCGGTGCGATTTGAACGCATGGCCTTTGGAGTCGGAGCGGTGCTATGTGAGGTGTTTGCATCGCAGCGACTACTAAAAAGGCGCAGTTCACCAACATTTTGTGTGGTTTTTGTATGTTTTCTGCACCTGTTGGGACTGCCGATATTCGGTGGCAGTAGCCTCGTAGTAGCCGCAGTGGCGTTGGCTATTCTTTGACCGGTGGCAGGAAACCCTCGACCTGCTGGCGGTATTCGGACTGCTCCTCGCGGAAGAACCGCTCCAGCAGGCTGTAATCCTGTTTTGTCTGCGCGGTATTCAACGCATGATAGTATTCTGCTTTGCGGCGGTCATTTATCACAAAGGGTATAATATCGTTTTTCAGACATTCCTTAAACAGAATCAGCCGTCCGGTTCGTCCGTTTCCGTCCTGGAACGGGTGGATAGCCTCATAATCTGCATGAAACTTTGCCAATCCGTGCAGATCATGCTTGTCTGCGGCATTATATTCGTCCAGCAGTGTCGTCATGCGCGCGTGAACATCTTCCGGCAGTGCAGTTGTAATATCCGATACGATATTTCGGCGATTCTTGTATTCTCATATCGGATAACCGTTTGCAATATCTTCAAATACGCCGCCGTGGTCATTTTTCTTCTGCTCAATTTGAAGACGCTGGATAAGCCGAGTGGTAAAACTTTCTGCCATAGTTATCTCTCCTGCTGTTCCAGATATTTGCTTTTATTATACCCAATCTGTTGCTGCTGTGCAAGGTGCTTAGCGATGCATCACCTTATACAGCAGGTCGAGGCAGGCATCGGTTTCGCTGTCAAAGACGGCAACATCACACTTTTCGCCGTTCACGGCGAAGAATACCTCCCAGCCCTGCACTGTCCATTCCATGGAATAGCAGTTCGTGCCGAAATAGCCGGCGCTGAAATCGTACAACTCTTCGGGTACTTTCAGATAGACCAGAATGGAATGCAGCTTACGGATAGTTAAATTCGGCAAGGTTTTATCAATATCGCAATAATGCGTCATGCGATAGAGCAGATTATAGCAGGCATCGGTTTCATTGGAGAATACCTTAACAGCACACTTGCTGCCGCGTTCAGTCGCATATACTTCCCAGCCTTGCAAAGTATGCTCTATTGTTTCACAGGCACCCAGACGCGTATTATTACCCAAGTCATAGGCACTGGCAGGGACTTTCAAATAGTGGAAGATCGCACGGAGCTGGTTTTGGTTCATTGCAGTCATTTAATAACCTCCTCTAGATAACCGTTTTCGATTAGTTCTTTAATATTAGTTGGCAGGCGGTACTGTATGCCGCCGCCTCGTTCGCCAAACGCCGGAGCGATTCTTCCTGCTTCTACATTTTCAATGGGTTTGATCACTCGATAAACATGATAGACATTCTGATTTTTATAATAGGGCAATGACCGCATTTTATATGGTGTACCTTTGGGTGCGGTAAAATCACCACCTGGTCCGCCATAGCGGTCGATTAAAGCACCGACATCAAGTGTTTCTATATGCGTTGTTCCTGCCACAAATCCATTATCCGGTGCGTATTTAGGATAGTCAACATGACCGCTTTCATCAACGTATTTGGTATCACGGACAATCAGAGCATCTTCTGGCAGGTTGATTTCCACAGCGTTTTGAGCCGCTGTATTTTCAAACGCCGCCACATCATCAATCATCGTCGGAGCATATTTCTGGGCTAATTCATACGCGCCAAAAGCAATAGAGACAACGCCAAGTGAATCCAGCCAATGTTCAAGCGACAGTGTTTTTTCCGGCGAAAATGCGCCCTTTACCATATCAGCGGTACCGAGGGTCAGCCAGTTTACGATATTATAAAGTGAGGGATCTTTTGTCATCGCATCTGTGCGCGTTTTTAATCCCTCATAAAGACCGCTGACTGTACCCATAGTGAGCCAGTCAAGAAAGCCGCTGAGCGTTCCACGACCAATACGTTCCTGCTGGGCGGCAACAAAACCGTTCAGCAGTGCTCTGGCATCGGAGGGAATACGCAGCAGTGCATCATACCAATTCGAATGATTGTCGGCGTTGGGGGATGCAGCAACAACAGGCTGTTCCAATGCCGATGAAGATTCGTAAACCGGAATTACGGCACAGCGGCAGTGCGGGTGCAGTGGCGGAAGCAAGTCCTGCTGAATCAATTCATTCAGCGTAAAAGTTTTGTTGCTGAATGAAAGACAGGTATTACAAAGTCCCTGCTGATGTTCGACGATATACTGAAATTTGTGATAGCCGGCCTTATCAAATTGATGGAGAAGATAATACCAGCTGGCTTGTATATAGGCGCCGTCAATATCATCGGCTAATCGCTTGGAGGCTTTATCCCATACAAGAAGCAGTTCTTTTGCCATTTGGTCGGCAGTGCTGTTCTGACGTATGCAAATTGTGGATTGATTCATCAGCGCCTGCGTGGTCTGCTCATTGAATGAAGTCAGATCAGAATTTAGCTTGTACCGCAGACCGGTGGGAATATCTTCTGTGCTCATGATGAACAGCTTTGTGTATGCATTTATCGTATCATAAAGCTGTGCTTCGAACAAGGCTGAACGAGTACAAAGCTGGCTCCGTACCGCTTTTTCCTTTTCGCCTTGCGGTGCGGGCAGAGATTCACGTTCTTTCCGTGTCAGGAGCGCATGAAATGCTGTAGAGGGGGAAGTGTCCTCGTCGATATTCATATGCCGCAGATAAAACCATGCAGCTTGTTCACGAATGCGCTGACCGGTATTGTTTGCTGCCTGTAAGGCGACTGTTTTGATTACCTGCATAAAGTCCTCCTTTCAAGCAACACAAACATTTGTTCTATAGAATAGGAGGAGAATGGGATTTTGCCAAGAGAAATAAATTCAAAAGCAAGAAATTGATAGATATTGCCTATTGAACTTCCAACAACTTCATAAAAATCTGCTCTCTGATTTAGTTCAACTACCCAGCAAGTCAGGCCCTGCCATTCGGATACTTTTCGAGCGGCAGGGCCTGTCGTTTTGCGCATGAACCGCACTTATCTATTCTAACCTTTTTACACTTTCTATCATTTACAATGCCATATTCAGATCTAAACTACTCTGTTAAGGCATTTGAGAAGAAAATCTATTAAATCAAAAATTGCAATTTATTTCCGAGAAATGTTCACTATTCGACATTATCTTTTTACATTCCGATAACATATAGATAATCTTAGTACGTTGGAGGTTATCTCTATGGATATAAAAAGGCACTTGAAATCTGCACTGAAGCAACTCGGTTTCGACAAGCCTCGCAAGGCTCAGATTATTCCGATGAATACGCTGGATGCTGAACAGGACGCGATTGTGATTGCTGCTACTGGTTCCGGCAAGCAGGTTATCTATGAAACCGTTGGTCTGGCTCATTCGGATAAGCTGACTATTGTGATCGAACCTTTGCTTGCGCTGATATACAATCAGGTGCATACGTTACAGGATCATGGCGTTTCTGCCGATTATATCGATATGACTCGCTCGAAAGAGGATATTGATAAGATATTACACCGGGCTCGCAAAGGAAAATTGACTTTCCTCTATATCACTCCCGAACGACTACAAAATCATGTGTTTATTGAAACTATACAGCATTCGAATATCTTTATGGTCGTTGTGGACGAATGCCACTCCATTACGGAATGGGGTTATACGTTCCGTGATGCTTATCTGCACATTGGCGATTTTATCGGCAAGCTGAAACGTAAGCCGGTTATTTGTGCCTGCTCTGCGACAATATCTGCTGACTCTATGGATATTATTCGTGATAGTCTGCATATGGACAAGCCTGCGGTTCTCCGCAGTGATTTGCGGCGTGATAATCTTATTCTGCTCAAGAAGGATGTTACCTGCAGCAAGAAAACACTGGAGGAACGGCTGGAATTCCGTATCAAGAAGCTCTGCAAGCTGATTGATAAGTATCACAAAGATGGCTCGGCGCTGATCTTTGCTCAGACGACTACACATGTAGATGCGCTGTACAACATTCTGGGAGAAATATACCCCGGCGATGTTACCCGCTATCACTCACGAATCAAGCCGGAACGCTGCAAGAAACAACTGCTGTTCGACTTCCTGCAAGGCAACAAGAAAGATTATGATTGCAACTTCGGCATTCAGTATGGGTATTGATGTTCCCGATATTGAACTTGTCGTACACTTCAACGCACCGATCAGCATGACGGATTACATTCAGCAGATTGGCCGAGCGGGACGCGACGGACGCAAGGCACACTGCGTTCTTTTCTACGATCAGAACGGCGATGATGACGCTGTCTCAAATAGCTTTATTAAGAAGGCGAAAAAGCAGTCACCTAAAGCCGCGAAAGTAATAAAGACAAAGCTGAGCCAGGTACACGATTTTATCCATAGCGACAGCTGCATGGTATGCGATATCCTTGAGTACCAAGGCCAGCACGAACGCAAAACCTGCAAGCGCTGCACGGTATGCGCTCAGAAACGGAGGAACAGCAAATGATTACGAATGAATCTGGCATTCACACCTTTTCGCTGAAATTGCAATGCAAATATTCAGAAATCCAAAATATTATCGAACAAAATGAGTGCATTTGTACCGGCAAAGGGAAATTAGGGCTTTCGTCGTATTACCAAATGCCACAGTTCAAGGATATCGGCGTTGAGATACAGCTTGGCCAGTCCGTTTCGCGTCCGTGCTGGCTGATACTGATTATTAACCCGTCTTCGTTGCTTGCCGGCACATATAAACCGACCGCATTATTTCAGGCTGACAAAGAGTCTGTACAGCAGATAAAGCACCGCCTGCGGAATATCCTTGATAAAATCGGCGTTGACCGACGGCTCAAGGGGTTTAAGCTGTCACGGTGTGATTTGACCTGCAATCTGTACTATGAGCGCAAGGCGGATGTTCAAGATCGTTTGGATATTTTCAAGAAATCCTTTCCTATCCCCCATTACAACGCGGTTAAGTTTGGAAAATACGCAAATTCCGATGAGCAATTCAAGAGAGCCAATAAGCATTCGTGGACGATTGAGAATAAGTCTAAAAGCTGCGCATTCTCGGTTTATGATAAATCGTATGAACTCGAAAAACGGCATGATATCAAGATTGACGAGCATATTCTTCGGCTGGAATTGCGGTTTGGACGTTCGAAAATCACCAAGTTGACTAAGGCTAAAGACTGGGAAAGTCAGCTTATCGAGCTTGGCTCGCAGGTTGAAAAACAGCAGCATAAGTTTCTGCATCGGCTGCATATGACATACTTTGATCCGATTTCGCTTCTTGAGCTGCTCGACCGTATTGATGCCTCCAAATATCGTGAAAAGACAAAGAAAACTCCGTCGTATCGCGAAAAACGCGAACGGCTGCGTTTCGCTCGCAGCCGTCCAGAAAGATTGCAGAATTAAGAAATCTGAGTTTATTAAATTGTTGGGAAAGTTTGAGGAGATGGGAATGGGCATCATTAGCTACTAATATTGAGGGATTAACAACAATGTTTTCTCCTCGTTAATGCTCTCCATCATAAGCACTGCAAGTACTGTCCATAAAGCGTTATTCCGAGCTCTTGTCCGTCCTTGTGCACCTGTTCGGCTGTCAGCCACCTTGGTTGAACGCCAGTTCTTCCAGGCGGCCAACATAGTGTCCGGTTTCGGCTTGGAAAGCGCATACTGCGGGTCGTTCTCGCCGTCGGCGTGGATGACAAAGGTCGGGAAGCTGGGCACGCGCGTTGTCGTACTGCCCCTCCGAGCACAGAACGGTCATGTGTTCGCTTTAAATGGTTTCGATCACGCGCAGAAAGGCTTTGCGTGCGGCATAGGCGCCGTACTGTCACGAATCGGCACGTTCAGACCAGATCATCAGGCAGTCTTCATGCGGCGCAAATTCCGCGGGCATATAAAACCCGTCCTGCAAGGGTGTGATATGTAAAATTTTCATAGTAAACTCTCCTGTAAGGTCATACAAGAAAAGAGCACAACATTTTGCACCGAGCTGCAATGCTTTCCTCAAACGGATACATAATTTTACGGGATCTGCTGTCGGAGATGGCACGGTTAGATACAACGCTGTCGCATCCAGCGATCGGTCTGCTCGAGAATGGTGTGCAGGATTGTGATATCCCGCAGGACATCGCCGGTTTCCATGGAATGATCGGCGTTTTCAGTTAGATGCAGCGGCACACCAAGGCGGCGGCAGCCCTTGGTGATGAGCTCGGTGCGCGCCCACGAGGACGTGCCGCGTATTGTCGAGGGCTACTTCGGTGACTCTGCGGCGCAGGACGTGCAGAGCGTGCTGTACCGGTATTATCTGCTGATGAATCTGCTCGCTACGGCTTCGCAGCTGGCTGATGAGGTGCAGGCAGGCAGCATTCCGCCTCCGGAGGACCCGCAGGCGGTGCTCGGTCAGGCGGCAACGCTCGAGGGCGCCCGCACTTATGCCGAAACCGTGCTGGAGCGCATGACTCGTCTGTGTTATCGCCATCAGAATGTGCGATACAGCGCGGAGATCAGCCGTGCAAAGGAGTTTATCCGCGAAAATTATGCGGACAGTGCGATCTCACTGCATCGGGGTGCGGAGAAAGTCGGGTTCAGTCCGAACCATTTTTCCACCGTGTTTTCGCAGGAGACCGGTCAGACCTTTGTCGAATATCTGACCGCTGTCCGCATCGAGGCGGCAAAGCATCTGCTGACCTGCGGCAACAGCCGCATGAGCGATATTGCGTTTGACGTCGGTTATCAGGATTCGCACTATTTCAGCTATCTGTTCAAAAAGCACGTCGGCGTTTCGCCGCGCGAGTACCGCAGCCGGTCGGAAGAAGGGTAAAATAATATCGTAAGAAATTCACCGTTCAGGAACGGCCTTCTTGAATGGTAAAATTTTATCGGATGATGGACGGTAGAGCGAAGCCGCTTAAACTGTTATAGTATAGGGGCAGAGAAAAAGCTGCCCCGCCTTTTGTATCGAGGTGGAAGCTATGAAAAGAATATGTTTTCTTCCTGTTGTTCTGCTGCTGACCGGACTGCTCTGCGGCTGTACGGGTCAGCAGCAGAACGATCCCTCACCGCAGGAGCACAATCATGCGATGGAGGAGGGCAGAAACACCGAAATATGACCATCTTACCGTTTACAGTCCGCTGCCGGAGTCGGAAACGCTGCTGTACTGCAGTGCCTTCCGCAAGGAGACCGGCATTACCGTGGACTGTATTCATCTTCCTGCCGGAGAAATGACCGCGCGGCTCGAGCAGGAGCGGGACAACCCGCAGGCTTCTGTGCTGCTAGGCGGCTCGGCGGATAACTATATTCAGCTGCGAGAGAGGCCGGTCTGCTGGAGGCGTATCAAAGTCCCGAGCTGACCGATGTGCCCGAAGCCTATCAGGATGAGCAGGGCGTGTGGAATCCGATCTACATCGGCACGCTGTGCTTCGCCTGCAACACCGACTGGTTTGCACGGACGGGAACGCCGATGCCGACCTGCTGGGACGATCTGCTGTCGCCTGCACTGGCAGGGCAGATTGTGATGGCAACTCCGAAAAGCTCGGGTACCTCGTATACTACGCTGGCAACGCTTGTGCAGATGCGCGGCGAGGACAAGGCGTGGGAGTATCTCAAAAAGTTAGATCAGAATGTCGGAGCATATTATACTGCATCGAGTACAGAACTGGTTAAACAGGTTAGCACCGGCGATTATGCTGTTGCGATCGTGTTTTATCACGATGGCCGCCGTGCGGTATTGGATGGCTATCCCATTGAGGTGCGCAGTCCGGCAGACGGCACCGGCTATGAGATCGGCGCGTGTGCGCTTGTGCGCAATGCACCTGCAGGAGAACGCGAAAATGCATGTACTTTTCTTGATTGGATGACTTCGGCACGCGGGCAGGAGTGCTACATCGAAGCCAAAAGCTGTCGCCTTCCGGCAAACAGCACCGCCCGTGCAGCAGATGGACTGCCGTCGTTGGATGAGCTCAATCTCATTTCCTATGATGCAGAATGGGCAGGAGAAAATCGCAGCCGTCTGGTTCGTTATTTTACAGAGAATATTATAAACCAATATTGAATGCACACCGGCCCACCGGTTCGCAGATAAACTGATTGACGAAGGAGGAATATCAAGGAGTAAAGAATAAGAAAGAAAAAAGAGAGGAGAAATGAAAAAATGAAAAAACTGCTTAAGCGTTTATGCTCTGCTATGGTCGCAGCTGTTATGGTCATGACCATGGCGCCGGCTGCATTTGCGGCTGACGGCGGCGCACAATTCCAGAACGGCCCCTACCTTCTGGCACCAAAGACCAACAGCATGGTCGTCGTATGGGAAAGCACGGAGAAGGTCTCCGCGACCATCGCATACGGCACCGACGAGAGCAAGCTCTGTGACCCGATCAAGGTGGAGATCGACGCAGACGCACCCGACTTCAAGGGCAGCAAGATGAACCTGTTCCACTACAAGCTGGACAACCTGACCCCCGGTACCCGCTACTACTACGAGGTAAAGCTCGAGGGCGGCGCGACCTGCAAGGCCAGCTTCAAGACCCTGAGCGAAAAACCGGATCAGATCCGTCTGATCACCCTGTCGGACTCGCACATTTTTGCGACCCGCGCAGAACTCGATCAGGCCATCAAGGAATTTGACCCCGACCTGCTGCTGCACTGCGGCGACCTTGTAGAAGGCACCGGCGCACAGGCAGAGCAGTTCAGCTTCTGGTTCCAGGGCAAGGTGGAGAACGACTACATCCACTCCTATCCGGTTGTCTATTCCTCCGGCAACCACGATCAGGGCGGTGTATACTTCAACACCTATGTATACTCCATTCAGGATAAAGAATACGGCGCAGAGGTCGAGGGCGACAGCTCCTTCAATTACGCCGGTCTGCACATCGTTACTATGAACAGCAACCCGTGGGGCCTGTTCCAGATGAACTCCGAGGCGACCGGCCAGCAGGCTGACGCAGCCACCATCAAGACCATCGACAACGCGATGAACTGGCTGAAGAAGGATCTGGCGACCGACGCTGCAAAGAACGCCGAGTTCCGCATGATCTTCATGCACCATCCGGTATCGGATGCGTACACCAAGCGTTACATTCCGGCAGTCATTGAGCCGGGCAAGGTAGACCTGCTGCTGTCCGGCCACACCCACAGCTACGCCCGTGCGGTATCCAGCGATCCGTCTGTCGGCGCTGGCACCATTTACCTGACCCATCAGGACGCGCGTACCTACAACAAGAAGGGCGACTTCTTCTACATCACCAGCACTCCCGGTTCCGGCGTTCTCGATGTCAAGAACTACGGCGCAACGGCAGCCGGTCAGGACTCCAAGGTAGCCAACGAGACGCTGGTAGCCAAGGACAAGCAGCAGCTTTCGTGGTCGGATATCTCCATCACCCCGAGCACAGTGCTGTACAACGGCGAAGTCACCGTTACCGCCAAGGTAACGAACAACGGCAAGGGTCTGGCGGCGGCTGTTATCCCGGTCGTGGACAACGGCACTACCCGTTACCTCTACAAGTTCAAGGACGGCATCGTAACGCTCGATCCCGGCAAGTCCGCAACGCTGACCGGCACGCTCCGCATGGAGACGCTGGGCACGCACACCCTCAAGCTGGCGGACAAGACTGCCTCCGTCAACGTAAAGTACCGCCCCGCAACCTTTGACTACACCAACATCCGCACCCAGCAGGGTAACGGCAAGACCAGCGACATGAACAGCAACATCCTGCACATCAAGGCTGATGTCGTCAACATCGGCAACGATGCAGGCACCGGCACCGCTGAGTTCAAGGTAAACGGCGTGACCGTCGGCACCCGCCAGTACACCCTCAAGTCCGGCGAATCCCAGACTGCGGAATTTGCCTACACCTTTAACAAGGCCGGTAAATACGAAGTCACCATCGGCAACGCAAAGCCGGAGACCGTTTACATCGAAGGCTCTATCCAGGGCATGCCGATCGTCAAGGACAAGTCCGGCAATGGCAACAATGCATATATTCACGGTCAGCCGGAATTCGGCACCGATGACAAAGGCAAGCAGACTCTCGTACTCGATGGCAAGCGCGACTATATCGAGATCCCCGACAACGGCGGCTACACTCCCAAGGATGCCATGACCGGTATGGTCTGGGCAAACCTGCCGAGCGCAGGCACCACCAAGGGTGGCGTTTCCGAGCTGACCGAGCAGTATGTTGATCTGGACGGCAAGGGCGCTATCCCGGATCACAACCCACTGATGGTCAAGGGCATCGGCCTCGGCTGGGGCACCCCGTATATGTTCCGCATGGCAATCCGTGAGACCGGCAAGGTGACTTACGGTGTCTGCCTGCTCGACGACAACGGCGAGTTCAGCTGGAACGACGGCAGTGATGACAGCTTCGGCATCAAGAAGGACCAGTGGGTTCAGTACACCAGCGCATTTGACTTTACGACCGGTGGCGACTCCTACGAGAACGAGCTGCACAGCGCACATGTAGACAAGCCCGCTTTTGAGAATGCCCCCATCAAGACCTGGGAAGGCGAGCCGATGTACATCGGTCTGGGCTTCAAAAATACGCTCCAGACCAAGCGCAACCGCGGCATGTATCACACCATGCTGCCGGGCGCAGTATCGCAGGTACGCTTCTACACCTCCAAACTGAGCGAGAACGAAGTGACCGCAGTCCGCAATAATCCGACTTCCGCAGGCGCTTCCAAGAACAGCCTGAAGATCTGGCTGGACTTCGAGAACAGCAATATCGAGACCAGCGGTTCGCACACCACCGAGTGGGTAGAAGCGACCGCCGCACCGACTGCACTGAGCTATAATGCTGCCTTCGCGGGCAAGGCTTCCATCACCGCGACCGTACAGACCTCGGACGACGGCAAGACTGTTAAGGAGGAGAAGTCCGCAGCGCTGACCTCCGGCACCGGCAAGATCGATCTGACCGGCATGGCAGATGCCAAGTATGTCCGCGTTAAGACCGCGTTTGTTTCTGATCTGAACAGCACAGAATCTAGCGTTCCGGTACTCAATGAGTACGCGCTGACCGCTGGTAAGACCAAGATCTGGAATACCCTGACCGACTGGGAAAAGGGTACGTTTGAGGGCGCGGCAGGCCATCAGCCCGGTCACGTTTACCGCAACTATGCCAAGGATTTTGCCAACTACGGCACCATCGGTGACGTAGAGGACAGCTCCAAGACCGGTTTCACCGACGTTGCCAACCACTGGGCCAAGGATGCCATCAACTATGTGACCGACAAGGGCCTGATGAACGGCACCGGCAGCAATACGTTCTCCCCGAATGCGTCCACCACTCGCGGTATGCTGATGACCGTTCTGGCACGCTACGCAGGCGAGGACACCACCGGCGGCGCTACTTGGTACGAGAAGGGCATGAACTGGGCGAAGGCCAAGGGCGTTTCCGACGGCACTCACCCGACCGTAAACATCACCCGCGAGCAGCTCGTTACCATGCTGTATCGCTACGCCGGTTCCCCGAAGGCTAACGGTTCGCTCGACAGCTTCTCCGATGCCGCAAGCGTAAGCAGCTACGCTGTCAACGCGATGCAGTGGGCGGTTGCCAACGGCATTGTCAACGGCTCGAACGGCAAGTTGAACCCGCAGAACAACGCAACCCGCGCAGAGGTTGCCGCAATCCTCATGCGTTTCTGCGAGATGAGCAAGTAAACCTCATACAGACAAAAAGCACAGCTTCAGCTGTGCTTCTGTTCCTCCCCCATTTCGATCTATATATTATAGAGGTAGAAGCTCCTGAGATATTCTCAGGAGCTTACTTTGTCCGAAAGGAGAAGCAAAATGTTCAACCATCAAAAATTTCTGACGCGCGGGATAGAAAGCGAGATTCCCGCATGGCTTGTTCATCTTATGTGGCACATGGTCCTGATGATGGAAGTATCCGAGAAGGATTACTTGAGGTATTCACGCTGACGAAAACACCGACTGGCCAAACACATCGTCCACGAGCAGGAGCAGCCGCCGTACCGTTACGAGCTCGATGTACCGTGTGATGATGCAGTAAACGCGAAGGTGTTCGTCATCGACGATTTGACGCATTCTACTATGCTACTCGCTGAAGAATATTAAGATTTACTATACGAAATGGAGGAACAGACAATGAGCGAAACAAGAATTTGTGCAAACTGCGGTGCAGAATACCCAATCGACGAAATGTTCCAAGCGGAAAATGACTGGCTCTGCGAGGATTGCACCGACCGCCTGACCGTAATCTGCGACCACTGCGCCGAGCGGGTCTACGAGGAAAACGCTGTCGAGGACGATACCCACACACTCTGCGACCGCTGCTTTGATGAATACTACGTCCGCTGCGAAGACTGCAACCGCATTATTCATCGTGACCGCGCGTATTGGGATAATGACGACAACGCCTACTGCGCATCCTGCTGGGATGAGCATTGTAACATTATTCACGAGTACAATTACACACCGGATCTTGTATTTCACGGCAAAGGCCTTCGCCATTTCGGCGTTGAGCTTGAAATCGATGACGGCGGCACGGTAAACAGCAATGCGCAGAAGTTGCTTGATATTGCGAACAAGAATGCTGAAAATCTCTACATCAAGACGGACGGCAGTCTGGATGAAGGCTTGGAACTTGTCACTCATCCGATGACGCTTGAGTACCATTTGACTGAAATGCCGTGGGCAGAAGTTCTCCGCAAGGCCCGGAGCATGAATTACCTCAGTCATGCCGCTGGCACCTGCGGACTGCACGTACATATTTCTCGCTTGGCCTTTGGCTGCACCTACGAACAGCAGGAAGCCGCGATTGCCCGTTTACTGTATTTCGTCGAAAAATTCTGGGCAGAATTGCTGCGGTTCAGCCGCCGTACGCAGTCCCAGATGAACCGCTGGGCAGCGCGGTACGGCATCCGCCTCACCCCGTCCGAACAGATGAACCACGCGAAGAATTCCTGTGCCGGACGTTACACGGCGGTCAACCTTACGAACGCGGATACGGTTGAAATCCGTATGTTCCGCGGCACTTTGAAACTCAATACTTTGAAAGCCACCTTGCAGATGGTCAACCATCTCGTCGAGGTGGCTGTTTCTATGTCCGACACTACGGTGCAGGACATGAGCTGGTTTGATTTTCTGGACAACATCACCGAACCCGAACTCATTCAGTATCTCAAAGAACGTCGTCTTTACGTTAACGAACCTGTTAATGCCAATACGGAGGAGGCTTAAAATATGTGCAGTTTATTCGGTTTAATTGATTTCAAAGAGTGCCTCAGCACCCATACGAAGAACAAAATTTTGAATACTCTGGCAAGAGAATGCCAGGTGCGCGGTACGGACGCGACAGGTATTGCCTACAGCTTCAACGGCCGTCTGCGCATTTATAAGCGCCCCCTTCCCGCTCGGAAAATGAAGATTCACATTCCGCACGGCGTAAATATCGTGATGGGTCACACTCGCATGACGACTCAGGGCAATGCACAGTTTAACCAGAATAACCATCCGTTCCTTGGTCATGTTGACAGCGGTACTTTTGCCCTTGCACATAATGGCGTTCTCTGGAACGACAAAGAGCTCCGTATGACGGAAAATATTCCCCAGACGAGCGTAGAAACGGACAGCTATGTTGCCGTTCAACTCTTAGAGAAAAACAAAGCCCTCGACTTCGGCAGCCTGAAATCTATGGCTGAAGCAGTCGAGGGTTCCTTTGTCTTTACGGTTCTGGATAAGAACGATGCTATCTGGTTTGTGGTTGGCGATAACCCGCTGTGCATCATGTTTTACGACGGCTACCTGCTCTACGCTTCCACACAGGAAATCCTGTGCAAGACCATCAAGAAGTTAAAGCTGACCGCACCCTCTGACATTCTGGAGCCAAAGGAGGGCAAGATTATGAAAATTGACCGCAACGGCCGTATCACTACCGGGACCTTCACACCCCACACGACATTCGAGCACTGGTGGCGAAAGTCCCCGTTCTACCGCAGCTATTATGAGGACACGCCGACCAGTTATGACGACCTGTTCAGCGTGGCGAAGGCGTTCGGCGTTACCACGGATGAGGTGCAGGCACTTCTGGACTATGGCTGTTCTGAAGAGGAAATCGAGGAAATGCTGTACGACCCGACCTTGCTCCACGAGATGACCGGCGAACTGCTGTACGCATATTAAGGAAAGGAGATGTTGCTTATGATTCCATTAGGCCCAATTTTCCAGGCTGTAGGCGCGGTGGTCGACTTGATTATCGAGGCCGTTGAAAATTTCTCGGACAGTTGAGGAGGTGAAAAAGTGAACGCAGGAAAAGTCATTCTCGGTGCGCTGACTATTATCGGTCTGCTGGCCGATATCATTGACGATGACTAAACACAAAAATACCGACTCATCAAGAGCCGGTATTTTTTGAGCGTGTCGTTAGGGTATACCCATCTGAAACAACGAAAAACTATGTCAATAGGGTCGCTTTCGGACTTTTGCAATATGTCAGAATGTGCGGCGATCCTATTGACATAAATGAGTTTCAAAGGTATTTTGCATTGATCTTATGCAGGCAATCCTGTAAAGTTGTGCTGCCGTTATAGATAGCAAGGCACATTGCCCGTATTTCATCGGTCATCGGTTGCCCTTACAAAATTGATACAATCACACGATTTCCCCTTTTGTACTCGTGAACGATGAACACTATGTGCATTATGAACGATACGCACAGTGTGCAAGGTGTGTGCATAATCGAATGATAGCTTTTGTGCGCACATCGGCAGGTCTCCTTTCCTAGGATTTAGATATTGTAAACTGGAATTTATCGTTCCTGTATTTCCTTACCGCTGAGGTACTCCACTTCTATTTCAAAAATTTGCACAGCCTTTCCTGCGTGGGCAATTTCCTCATCAACTAACTGCTCGCTGGGATAGTATTTCATTGCAAATCGTTTTAACAGAGTTGTTGCTCTTGCACCGGATTCTACGAGGTGACATCTGCCGAATACCACAACGCTCTGCAAAAACGGTGCCCAATCTTCTTCTTTGATGGTTTCATTTCCATATACCGTGAAACATACTTTGTCGCAGGCACGCAGTGCATCTACTTTATGGCCTGCACGTGCTCCATGAAAATAAATTTTCTGCGCATCGTCATCGTAGATATAGTTGATAGGAATTGCATAGGGATATCCGTCATCTCCATTTACGGCAAGAACGCCACGTCGGCTGGACTGCAAAAGAGCCTTTGCCGTGTCGATGCTGATTTCATTTTTCTTTTTACGAATTGTTCTGAACATGACATTGCTCTCCTTCTTACGCTGATGCAAATTCCGATTGAGATTTCACCTGTTTTAAGAGATTTAATAACTGTTATATTTTGTTATTCAATTCTCCGCAAACCCTTGAAAACAATGGATTTGTCGCAGGTGAGCTTTCCCTTATTTTTTCCCTTGTGTTATATCGTCCCATCAGTGTTTATGAACTCTGATAAAGGCAAATACAAGGGCAAAAAAATTATATAAAACAGTATAACATAAAATAAAAAAGTTATAAAATGCAAGCAGCCTGTATGCTTCATTACACACAGGCTGCTTAATCAAATTTATTATAATTGATGAAAAATCGGTTGCATTTTGTCAAAAGTACAAAACTTTTTGAAGCCAAGTGCTTTTAATTCCTGTTATGATACTGAGGATATCCCAGCAATACTTGCTATCCCTGATACCTTATTCTTTCTACCAGCGTTTCCTTTTTCAGATTACTGCTTAAAACACAGGAAAGCACAATTTGTAGAATACCAACCAGAAGAATCATAACAAGAATCGGGATAAGAGGAACGTGATAAACGTTCATTCCAAAAATCCCATTATGCTTCGCATAGGAAAACAGTGCATAGCCAAGGGGCAGACCGGCAGCAAGTGCGACGCAGATGGTGCCAACCGTAAAAATCAAGCCCTGTATTTGTAAGCTCAGATTCAACTGCTTATTGGTCATGCCTACCGCTTGCAGCACACCGTATTCCTGCTTCTTCGTGGTGATATTGATGATCATGGTGTTTGCCAGATTCATAAACCCAATGAGACCGACAATTGCCATGAACAGATAGCAGCCAAGCTTCATCATACGGCTTGCGTATTCTGCAGATTGTAACTGTGCATGATAGGTATCCATTTTTATATGCGAAGTATTAGAAATCAAAGTATTCAGACTCTGTTCCACAGATGCAACATCTTTTTTATCACAGTCCACCCACAGATAGCCATAGGCTGTTCCTCTCGGATTCATGGAACGGTATACTTCTTCCGGAATGACCAGATAAGTGTCCGCGCTTACAAAGGAGCCTGCGATTTTTCCATGATAGGTATAGGTTCCGCTTCCGTTATCAAAGTTGAATGTAATCGGTGCACCCGCAGAATACCCGTCAGCTTCCATCCACATGAACCAGCCAAAGAAAACATCCCCGTTTTTGACAGCCTGTGCATAGTCCATGGAACCGATATCGCCATCCCCTGCGCATCATTTCAAAATCCTCTTGATTTACGATTGCAACCGGAAATTTTGTTCCGTTCAAATCTGCAGAGACGATTTCTCTCGTCAATACATCCGTTACACCGGGGATGGATTTGATTTCTTTAATCAAAGAATCATTCAGTGGGTTGTTCTGTAGGATTGTATCCAGATTATTCTCCAGATAGGCTTCATCATAATTCTGGGAATAATCCAGCTGCAACTCAAATTGTCCATGATTAACGGAAAGACGTGCTTCATGCTCCGTATCAATATTTCCTACATAATTAGAGACAATTACAAACAATACACAGGAAAGCCCCATGGTAAGAATCGTAGCAATGGTTCTTTTCGGATTGCCTGTCACATTTGCCATTGCCATGGAGAAAACGGTGACATCTTTTCTGCCTTTTCGTCTGCCCTGTTTTTGCGTTTTGGAGCCGCCAAGATACCGTGTCGCTTCGATGGATGAAATCCGGGAAACAATTTTCATGGGTTTGCGCAGAGCCAAAACGACCGTAAGAAACGATACAAAAATGCAGATGAGCATAATTGTCAGTGAAAACAGAGGCACCTGATGGTTCTTGATTCCGGACGATACCAGATTTCCCTGCTCCACCAGCCAGTTGAAGCTGACTTTTGCAATCAGGAAACCAAACAGCAGCCCCAGCGGTATCGAAGGAACCGCCAGAAGAATGCCCTCACGAAAGATCAGCTGCTTCATCTGCTTTCTGGTTGCACCCAGCGCCTTGATTTTTCCGTACTCCTGAACCTTCTGGGCGATCCCGACCTGGAAGATATTATAAATGACCACAACGGAAAACAGCACGATTCCGAGGATCAGGGTTCCACAAACCACAATCATTTCATAGCTCGGCTGCAATACCCACTGCAGGTAGAGGTCATTGATGATCACGTTTTTCTGGTCAATGCCGCAGGAATCCGCAATTTCTTTTATAACAGGCGCAACATTATTCATAGATACATTTGCAGAATCGCTCAAGGTAAAATAGATATTATATTGCCTGTCACCCTCCGCAACACGCTCATTATAAAAATCCTGCGAACCGAATACAACATAGGAAGCCTCGATGGTATATTCATCCCGGTCATATAAAATCCCGCTGACAGTAAATTCCACCGGTGCGTATTCCGACTGCATGCCGGAACGGTACTCCAATGTTACGGTGTCTCCAACCTTTACATCATGGTATCCCACTGCATCAAAGAAAGCGCGTCCTGCGGCAATTTCCTGCGCCTTTTTCCGGATAGGTACCTTCCTTCAACACATATTCCTGATTATAGGGAAGCATTTTCCTGACCGTTTCATCCGCACTGACAAAGCCGCCATTTTCATTTCCTTTCAGGATGCCCTCCGTACACATGATGCCGATATCAGATATCTCAGCTCTGCGTTCCACTTCTTTTAATTGCGTACCATCTGCGGCGATAAACAGGCCGTAGTTGCTTCCGTATGAGCTTGCAGCCTGATCCTTCTGTAAGCGGATCAGTCCATTTCCAATTGTACTGATAATGACCAGAAGCATGGTAGTCAGGCAAATCGCCGTCATAATGAGGACACTTCTTGTCCGATTTCTTTTGTCGTTGCTGAATGCAATTTTGCTGATCGTCCTCAATTAAAATCCACCACCTGTCCATCCTCAATCACCAGAATACGGTCAGCGACCTGTGCAATTTCGTCATCATGGGTAATCATTACAATTGTCTGTCCATATTTTTTTGCGCTCATTTTCAGCAGCGCGATCACCTCGTCACTTGTCTTGGAATCAAGATTTCCTGTCGGCTCGTCCGCAAGCAAAATCTCCGGTCTGTTTACCAAGGCTCTTGCAATCGCAACGCGCTGCTGCTGTCCTCCGGAGAGGGTATTCGGAAGATTATGAATCCGGTGTTCAAGACCCAGTGTGGTGATAATATCATTGACATAAGCTTTATCCACTTTTTTTCCGTCAAGCCCCAACGGAAGAACGATATTTTCCCACACATTGATGGAGGATACCAGATTGAATGCCTGAAATACAAATCCGATCTTTCTTCTCCGGAAAACGGCAAGCTGATCCTCCTTCATGGAATACAGGTCCTTGTCAGACAAGATCACGCTGCCGCTAGTTGGTGTATCCAGCCCGCCCAGCATATGCAGCAGGGTACTTTTTCCGGATCCGGATTTTCCGACAATGGCGACAAATTCTCCCTGCTCAATCTGGATATTCACATGATTGACGGCTTTGACCTGATTTTCCCCCGTCCCATAAAATTTGCAAAGCTGATTCGTTTCTAATATCACGCCCACTCCAATGGCCTCCTTTTCTTATTTACCAACATTGTATCAAAGGAACCTTTCATTTCACTTTCAAAAAGAGAGCAGAAGTCTTACAGATTTGAAAGACTTCTGCTCATCATCTCTACGAAAGTCCATTCTCCGGCAGCTGAATCAAAAAGGTACTTCCTTTTCTGACTTTGCCGGAGGCTACCGTGATTGTCCCACCATGCTGCTCAATAATCTGTCTGGACAGATACAGACCGATGCCAGTTCCGCTCTTTTCGCGGACTTCCGGCGCAGTCCCTCTGTAAAACCGCTGGAATATTTTATGGTATTCACTCTGCGGGATTCCGATTCCCTGATCCTCGATCTCAATTCTCACAAAGCCGGTTCTTTTTTGTAGCCGGATCGTGATTTTTGAATGTTCTGGGCTGTATTTGATGGCATTGTCCAAAACGTTAATGATTGCTTCTCCAAGCCAACGTTTATCCTGCATGAGTGAACAATGCTCCAGTGATTCGTTGCAGTCGAAAATAAGTTCTATCCCTTTCTCCGCTGCCTTTGGATACGTTCGGTTTACTGCGGAGATGATCGTATCCATAATGGGAAGTATTTTCTGATCAAGCTGAATCAAACCTGTCTCCAGTTTGGATATTTCCAGCAGAGACTGCAACAATGTTTCCAATCCGTCCAATGCACTCCGGCAGCGGATGCGAAATTCCTGTTGCTCCGTCTCACTCAGATTGTTCCGCAGCAATATGCTAAAGCAGGTATCCAAGGCTGCAACCGGGGTTTTCAGCTGATGGGAAATGTCGGATACCATTTCCTTTGTGCTTTCCTTCTCCGCTCTGGCTTCCTCTTGCAGCAGCTGGATATGATGTCCGATTGCTTCAAGCTGAAATTTCAGTCTTTCCTGCCCGACATGATCTTCTGTGTCCGGCACTACCTCAAAGTGATTTTCCCGAAATGCAATCAGGATTTGCTCTAGCTGCTCCAATCGTTTCCGACTTTCTTTCGCCTCAGCTTTCTTCCGGTAAAACAGGAACGTTAGCAAAGACAGACATAGCACTGCACTTGTACAGCCGGTTATCATGATATTCTGCCGGAAGCGCACATAAAACAGAAGTCCCTTTGTTTTCCCAGTACCCGTATTGCTCTAATAATTGCTTACACCTTGTTCATTGGCTTGATGGTCGTTTCCTTTCAGCCATCCTGCGGCAACATCCATGCCGGTGGTCTCTGCGCCCGCCGCAACTTCTGTCAGGATATCCATTTTACATTGATAATCCTGATAATATAAATAGGTGGTAAAGCAGTTCAATACCGCAAAAAAGAGTAGAACCGGCAGCACCAGTGACAAGGCATCAACCCACTTTTTACGATGTCGTTTCGTCACTGACTTACCTCCTGATTCCATATATATCCAAGCCCGCGGATGTTTTTAATATAGACCGGAGCCGCCGGATCCTCTTCGATTTTCTCCCGAAGCCTTCTGATGTTCACAGCTACCGTATTTTCATCCATAAAATCACCATCCAGATCAAACACGTTTTCTAACAGCTGTGTTTTTGAAAGAATCTGTTTCGGGTTTTGAAGAAAAAAGGACAGCATTTTCAGTTCATTCTTCGTAAGGCTTATTTCTCTTTCCTTTACGAACGCCCTCATCTCTCCGGGGATAAATACGATATCCTTTGAATGAATTTTTGGAGTTCCGGGTTCATTCTTTCTGCGGCGGAAATGAGCCTCGATTTTCAGAAGAAGTACGGAAAGGCTGAACGGTTTTGTCATATAATCGTCCGCACCGGCTTCATATCCCATGACCTGATCTGTCTCCTGATCCAACGCGGTAAGACAGATAATATATACATTTTGACAATTCCGCATCCATCTGACAAGCTCTAATCCGTTTCCATCCGGAAGATTCACATCACAAATGGCAACATCCACATTATTATCACTCGCAATTCTTTTCGCTTTTTTCACTGATTCTGCCGAAAAAACCTCATATCCGGATTTTTTTCAGTGAAAATGTAATTCCACGATTTAAATTTTCGTCATCTTCAACCACGAGTATACCTGGCATAGCATATGCACCTCTCTTTATGAACTATATATATCAGCTGGGAGATGACTCCCACCTCTATAGGTGGTGAGAATGTATTGATGATTACTCTGCACTTTTTCCAATGGCTATCCATTCATCAAGTTCAGAACGCTTAAACTTCCAGAGTTTCCCCACACGATGTGCCGGAATGTCTGGTTTTTTCTTTATCCAGTTGCGCAAAGTGACTGTCTTTATTCCTAAATACGCCGCAGCAGCATCAATACTTATGTAATTGTCATCCATTAAATTATTATCAATCATATAATCACCTCTGCGGTTTGTGAAATAAACGCAAGTATACATATTATGTTATATTTCTTTCTGAATCAATTTTCAAGTAGTTTTCTGATATTTTATAATTTTATGTATTATTTCATTATATTTGTTGATATTTGTTAATTGCGCACACCGAACGATACATAACACCCCTTACACAATAGCTCACCTTGAACGATTACTCTTTTCTGCTATCGTTCATTGTTTGCACCCACTCATTCTCCCAACCGCTATCTGCTGCTCATCAAGCACTGCAAAAAAGGCAAAAAAAGAAAGCTTCTGAAATCCAGCATTTCAAAAAGCCTTCTATCAAGCGGTTTTAAGCATATTCTGTTGCCTATGCGTATCGTATCTTTGTATCAATCCAATGGTCTTTATTTCTCCAGTCCTTCCATGCGGCAGGACATGGCAATGTTATTAAGAATTTCGGTAATCTTAGTCTGTTGTATATTCGGCATAGTAAGCAATGCGGCATCGGTGTGTTCGCTGACAAACACCAGATCAACCGAATACAGCGAGTCCAGATCATTTTCGACAGCATCGCTGAATTGCGCACGCTGCTGCGCTGTGCAGTCCCAGACCGCAAAATCGTAGTCGCTACGGGCGCGATAATCGCCGCGGGCACGCGAACCGAATAATATCAGTTTCGGCACTCCACAACGGTGCGCTAACTGTTTTACCTGTTCGATTGTCTTATCCATCAGCGTCACCGCCCTTATTATTTCCATTATACCATATATTAAAGGAGAGATACACCATGAAGATTGGCTATATCCGTGTCTGCACCGAGGAACAGAACACAGCTCGGCAGGAAGTCCTGCTGCGCGAACTCGATGTTGACGAGTTATTCATCGATAAGGCAAGCGGTAAGAATGCCGACCGCCCGGAACTGACACGTATGATGAACTATGTCCGGCGCGGCGACACGGTTATTGTCGAGTCCATCAGCCGATTTGCGAGAAACGCGCGCGACCTGCTTGATCTCGTGGAACGACTGACCGAGAAACAAGTAGAATTCGTCAGCCGCAAAGAGGCCATCGACACGACCACGCCCACCGGCAAGTTTATGCTCACCGTGTTCGCCGCAGTCGCGGAACTTGAGCGGGAGTACATCTTGCAGCGCCAACGCGAGGGAATCGCTATTGCTAAGGAACAGGGCAAGTACACCGGCCGCAAGCCGCGGCCCTTGCTGGACAACTTCGAGCGGGTGGTTGCCCGCTGACGGGAAGGAGAGATTACCGCAGTCGAGGCCATGCGGCAAACCGGTCTCAAGCCAAATACTTTCTATCGTCGGTGCTCACGGACTTCTCTGTGCGCAAAATCCACATAACACAACAGCCGGGGCTCTCATAATTGAGAGGCCCGGCTGTCTTTATGCCGAAAAATTTATTTTTTACTTGCTCATCTCGCAGAAGCGCATGAGGATTGCAGCAACTTCTGCGCGGGTTGCGTTATTCTGCGGGTTCAGCTTGCCATTAGAGCCATTGACAATGCCGTTAGCTACTGCCCACTGCATTGCATTTTCAGCGTAGCTGCTGACGCTTGCAGAGTCAGAGAAGTTATCCAGCTTACCGTTTGCGGTTGGAGAACCGGCGTAGCGGTACAGCATGGTGACGAGCTGCTCACGGGTGATGTTGGCGTTCGGGTTCGTGCCGTCGGACACGCCGTTGGTCTTTGCCCACTCCATACCCTTCTCGTACCAGGGCGTGCTGCCAGTTGTATCTTTGCCAGCATAGCGAGCCAGAACCGTCATCAGCATACCACGAGTGGCGGATGTGTTCGGTGCAAAAGAGGTATCCGTTACACCGGAGAACAGACCCTCTGCAACAGTATTTTCAATCGCATTCTGTGCCCAATGGCCTTTGGCATCCGCAAATACTGCGTTTCGCTTTACCTGAACGCCGTCGTAGCTGCGGCTGCCATCTGCATTCAGACTGAAATGCGAGAAGAAATCATTCCAGACCATTTCGGATACTTCAGGCATGTAGGAATGCGGCGAATCTTCAATTACAGTATAGCGGAACAGGGGAATATTCTGATTGTTGTCATATTCGTGCGTGGTGAAACGTCCGTCTACCGTATCTTTTGCCTTACGCGAGGTACCGTTGTAGGTCGTCTAGTAGTTCAGTGCATCATAGGTTTCGGTCGTCGTATCAGCGGCTCACTATTCATGTGCAGCGTTCCGACACCCGGTTCAGCGTCAGCAAGACCTCGATGGCGCATAAACCGACTCGGAACGTACTGACGGTATGGTTGAAGAACAAGCTGTCCGGTATGGCAGGGCACAAGGTCCTTGTGGTTACATACAAGGGCTACGCGAAAGAGCTTTGGGATGCCCTGAGCGAGTTCCACGATCGTCTGATTCCGCTTCAAGCGGATGACAACAGTGGACCCAAAGAGAGTCTGCCGTATTTCGGAGGCATGAACGGATCGAATCGATACAATGAAGCGAATTGCGTGATTTGTGCCGGTTTGGGCCGTTTCGACTCGGAAGAATATTTCAATCGGGCGCTGGCATTCGATTTCGACGGCAGTGCGTGGGGCGAATTCGAGCAGGCGTGTCTCGATCCGAGTTTCCGGAATACAGACGATCTGGCGTGCGTACAGAAAATGAGAAATCTAACGATGGCGCGCGATCTGGTTCAGCTTGTATTCCGCAGTACGCTGCGCAATCATGGCGGTAAAGAACCAGTTTCTCTGTGGCTGATTCAGCCGCCCGAAGAGGTTGTCATGCACGTTCGTGAATCGTTCAGAGACTGCCAACATGACGAGATTTCCGAATTACCGTTCGAATGCTTGTCCGAACTGGCAGCCGGCCGAACCTTTCAAGGAAAACCGACCCATGCCTCAAAGCTGCTCAAATGGCTCGCGGATTGGGACGGTTCCCCAATCTTGATTGCAGAGGTCCAGGGACAGCTCGGTATGAAGCCGGGGCAATGGAAAGAAGCTCGGAAGAACGCGGCTGTCAAGGAAGCGTTCAAGCATATCGAAACCGATGGTTCGGGCAAAAACTGCAAAATCAAGCGTTCTGAAAACGTTGAATGAGCGGCTATATATTATAACAATGAAGCAGTATAAACCTGTATTGAATTTGGAACAATGCACCTGTAGGAGGGGTAATTATGCAAACCAAAATCCACGAACCGACCCAAATCGTTGAAGTCATGCTCACCCACGCCGAGCAGGCAGACGAGGCGGTCAAGAAGCAGCTCAAGAAGCTGTACGCACAGTACAAGGGCACCAAATACACCGTTGCGGTGTTCCTGTCCGGCAAGCGGGATCTGTATGAGGATACGCGCGACTTGCTGTTGTTCAATCGCCGCTGCCGAGCGGTAGTGTTTGCGGTAATGCAAGGCGGCAGGGCAGTGAGTGCGGTCAGGCAGAGGAGGTTCCGCTTCCTCCTCTGCCAAATTTTTTGCCGCTTGCAATGATGAATGAACTGATGTACAATATTATCTACAAAGATATATTTTGATGCAGATATATATGGCGATGGAAATGGCATGACCGGTATGGTTATGGAAAGAAAATAAATGAAAGATATCGAAAATGACGCGATTCAGTTTTTTGAAGATCAAAAAATTCGAGTAGCATGGGACGAACAGCAGGAGAAGCTGAAACAGGCCGTCCTGTGGTTACATCGCAGAACGCCAATGTTTTTCGACAGCAGGTCACGGACATTGTAGCCGATGCGGCAGCTTTGCCGGAACGGAATAAGGAGAAAGATAAGAATGAGTAACGATATTGCCAATCGAGGTGAAATTCTGCTGTATGACATAACTATTTCCATTTTGGAAACAGTTCGACAGGATACCATGTACATTTCCGAGTTTGACCGTCAGACCGAGCGATACCTCAAGGGGAATAACCATGAGCCATTTGAATTGAACAAAGCACTGTTCGAGGCTGTAACTGCCTGCTTCGATTATCACATTGACCTTTCCACCTGCACAAATGTTCCGCATGGTCTGCAGAATGCCACATTGACGATCCGAGACCCCCAAAGCCCCAAAATCGTATGGACGCTATCCATATAATCAGCCTCACCGGCAAAGGAGCCACACCATGACCGAAACCTTTAACATAGCGGGCTACACCCGCATTTCCGTCGATGACGAGCTTGACCGCGACAACGTATCTATCGAGAACCAGAAAGCCATCATCGCGGACTTTGTAAAAACACAGTTTCCCGGCAGCAGCCTGAACTTTTTCGAGGACCGTGACCGCTCAGGCTACACGTTTGAGCAGCGCGAGGGATATCAGAAAATGAGAGAAGGCTTGATGAGCCACAAGTACGACATCCTCATCATCAAGGACTTTTCTCGATTTTCTCGCCGCAACAGCCGCGGATTAGTGGAACTCGAAGACTTGCGTGATGCAGGTGTCCGCATCATCTCCATCGGCGACGGCATTGACTTTCCGAACGACGATGACTGGCTGAAAATCCAGTTTCAGTTCCTCGTCAACGAAATGCCGGTAACGGATACCTCGCGCAAGGTGCGTAATGTTATCAAACGGCGGCAGGCAGACGGCAAATGGCTGTGCGCCGCACCGTACGGCTACATCATCAACAATCAGCAGCAGTTTGAGATTGTACCGACCGAGGCGGACATTGTGCGCCGGATTTACGATCACTACAACAATGACGGCTGGGGCTACAAGAAGATTGCCAACTACCTGACCGAGCAGGGTGTGCCCACACCGCGTATGTCCGAGCAGATGCGCAAGCAGGCCGAGGGCAAGACGACCAAGCGGGAAGTCAAGGCCGCATGGGCGCTTGTGACCGTGCAGGGCATCCTCGATAACGATTTCTACATCGGCACACTGCGCCAGGGCAAGTTTACACGGGCAAAGATCAACGGCAAGGATGTGCGGCGAGACGAGGACGAGCAGATCGTCATCGAGAACCACCATCAGCCGATCATCGACTACCGCACGTTTGCGACCACCCGTGCTCTGCGGGAGAAGCGCACGCGCTCGAACTACCGTGGTATCAAGAAGTACGATAACGTCTACTCAGGCTTCCTTGAGTGCGGCGACTGCGGCGCACCGATGTTCTCGATGAGCCGTTCGGACATCGCTCCGGCGTATACCTGCGGCACCTACCATCGCCGCGGACGAGCGGGCTGCACCAGCCACCATATCCGCGTGGATAAGCTGGACGAGCTTATGCGTCTGACATCCGCCGTGTGATGGACGGCTCTGCGGAGATGCTCGACAGGCTGAACGCGGAACTGGCCCGCGAGGATAATCAGATTGTGGAAACCGAGCAGTCGGCGGACAATCTGGCCGAGGTGCTGGACGACCTGACGGCAGAACTCAAGGCCACCAAGCGCCAGCGTATCCGCGACATTATGAAGCACCCGGAGAACGAGGAAACGCTGGGCGATCTTTATGACGAGATGGAAGCTGAGCTGCAAAGCAAGATCAACGGTCTGAATCACCAGATCGAACTGCTGTCCAACAAGCGCAACACGATCATCGAGGTCAACCGCACGGCCAAGACCGCGCTTGAAGTATTCGATGATCTGCTGCACAAGCCCAAGATGGAGCGCAATGATCTGGAACTCATGATAGACAAGATCACGGTTTACGAGGATCATCTGGAAGTACATCTGCAAAGTGACATTGACGCGCTGCTGCAGAGCACGAGAGAGGAGAACGTCGTAAATTTTAATTCAGGCATCGAAAACAGCGAAAAATGCCGTATTGTCCAGCGTTCGCGCAACCAGAAGGACAAGGTTTTCGATGTCAATGTTATCAGCGGCGGTGACCCCTTGGAAATCTACACCGACCGCGACGGCGAAGTGATTTTCAAGAAATACTCCCCGATGGGAGAGATGGGCGCGGTATCCGCCGAACTGGCGGAGGCTTTGGCGCGTACAGCGGGCATGAGCTGTGCTATCTGCGACAGGGATGCGGTGATTGCGGCAGCAGGCGGTGTGAAAAAGGATATTCTGGAGCGGAGTATCTCATCCGAGCTGGAGCAGCTGATGGAACGCCGCGAATGTTACGAACGCGGTGCGGACGAGCAGCCGGAGGTGCTTATCTCCTCGCAGGACGGCTGCGCGGTGGTTGCGGAGGCGCCGATCATTACAGACGGCGATGTCAGCGGCTGTGTCGCGTTTGTCAGCGAAAAAGAGGACGAAAAGGCGGATGAGGTGCTGCTCAAGCTGTGTCAGTCGGCGGCGCAGTTTTTATCCAAACGCATTGCAGTGTGAAAGGAGCGTTTTCTATATGCACAGGCACGATCACAAAGAGCGTGAGCCAAAGGCCTTCCCGCAGTACGACGATGCGGCGCATATTGACTCGGCAGCAGTGGCTGAGCTGCCGCCGTGGGAGCAGACACGCGAGCCGAAAGGCGATCCCAAAGCAACGGCCTACACGGAGAAATACTGCGAGGAGCAGCACAAATAACAAACGGCGGAACGATACAAATCGTTCCGCCGTTTGGCGTTAAATCATGTATTCGATGGTATTCTCTGCCGTTAGGCGCGTCCGGTCATTAAACAGGAGAATGGCTTCGCGGGTGTCAATCTCGCCAAGCGCGTAAACCTCGTGGGTCTCACGCTCGAAGCAGGGGCGCGGCACGAGCCGGTTGTATTCGCATGGGTGGTCGTACACCATCTGCACGCCGTCCGTATCGAGCGGCTGATCAAGGTAATACGGGTCGAACACGCGCGCACTATGTCGTTCTCATCAATGCCGGTAGAGCGTCACATAGTGCTCTCCGTCGAAGTGCAGGCGCACCACGGCGCCGCGCAGCGGGAGTGCATCGCGCAGACGGCTGTTCTGCCCGAAATTCACCGCCGGACCGGACATGATACTGCGAGATGTGAAGGCGGCCGATCTTGCGAAGCCGTTCAGCCAGTTGCTGAGGAACATCATCGCTGCACAGGAGGTGCCGCTTTTGCCGCTTACGCCGTCCGAGCCGTAGCAGTCCAGATACAGCATGATGTTGCGGACAGCCTCCGGCGGGATATCCTCACGCTCAAACAGGAATGCGAGCGCGTTGAGCATGGAGGTTGGACCGCAGTCATATTCGGAAAGCTGGTAGCGCAGCGGATTTTTCATAGGGGAACCTTCTTTCGTGTGGCGTATTCCTACCGGATTACTATATAATAGTAAGGTCAATGCCGATCAATGTCAATACAAATTTGCGGAAAGCGCATATTCATGGTATGATAAGTATACTTCCCGCCAAAGATAGGGTGGGAAGGAGTGAATCGGCATTGCTAAAACTGATTCATGCGAGTAAAATATATGCTAAGAACGGCATTTGTGCGCTCAATGCGGTCGATCTGACCGTGCAGGACGGAGACTACATTTCGGTGACCGGCGCATCCGGCTCGGGCAAAAGCACACTCATGCACATTCTGGGTCTGCTGGACAGCCTGACCGACGGCGAATATCTGCTCGACGGAGCAGCAGTCGCGCATTTGCCGGCAAAACAGCGGGCGCGTCTGCGCAGTGAGAAGATCGGCTTTGTGTTTCAGCAGTTCCGGCTGCTGACGGGCATGACAGCGCTGGAAAATGTTGCGCTGCCGCTGGCGCTGCAGGGCATTCCGCGGGATGAGCGGAGCGAACGCGCACTGGCGGTTCTGGAGCGCGTTGGCCTGTCTGATCGGGCGAATCACCGGCCGCACCAGCTTTCCGGCGGACAGCAGCAGCGGGTGGCAATCGCACGGGCGGTCGTGACAGAACCGTGCGTGATTCTGGCGGATGAGCCGACCGCAGGACTGGATCCTGCCGCGGCGGACAGCGTGCTGGAGCTGTTTGACCGATTGCATCGGTCGGGGCATACGCTGGTGCTCATTACACACGATGAGCGGGCAGCGCAGTGCGCCGCAAGGCGGATGCATCTTGAAAACGGGTGCCTTTTCGGGTGAGATTATTCGGCACCGGATAACCGGGGCACTTGAACCGCACAGGCGGTTCACCCTGTCTGGGCGGAGAGTTTTTCGCTTGAATCAAGCAGAGAGCTGCACTCTGCGGAGCGCGGGAGATTGCCGCGCCCGCGGCTGGGGCAAAAAGGAAGGGACACCCGCGGTTTGCCCGTAGGCTGCTAAACATTGTTCCCGCGCCGTGCGCGGATTAAATGAGTGCCCTTCCTCTTTGAACTCCTGCCGTTCCCTTATAGTCTCAGCTCTGCAAATTTCGCCGTGCTATCCCAAAGGGAAACGGGAGTTAAGAGGGTAAAAACCGTAGGCGTCTACCCTCTTGCTCCACCGCCGTGGGTACGGCAAATCTCCTGCCGTCCGCAGACGGCAAACTCTTCGCCCGGAAAGACCGTACCGCTTTTGCGGATCGTGTACCCCGCAAAGCCGGTGTGTGAAAATAACGCAATCAAACCTAACAGGTTTTCCTATATAGAAGGAGGAAACAAAAATGGACCGTCGGGACAAAACAAACTACTACCTCGACATGGCGCAGGTTGCGCTCGAGCGCGGCACCTGTCTGCGCCGCAACTTTGGCGCGGTCATCGTCAAGAATGATGTCATCGTATCCACCGGCTACAACGGTGCGCCGAGAGGTCGTGCCAACTGCATCGACATTGGCACCTGCATTCGTCAGAAGATGGGCATTCCGCGCGGCGAAAGATACGAATTCTGCCGCTCGGTGCATGCGGAGATGAACGCCATTATTGCCGCTCCGCGTGACCAGATGATCGGCGCGACGCTGTACCTGGTCGGCCGCGATATGTCCACCGGAAAGATCATGTCGGACGCAAACTCCTGCACGATGTGCAAGCGCCTCATCATCAACGCGGGCATTGAGAAGGTGGTTATCCGCCGTGATGTGGATACATACGACACTGTGAACGTGCACGACTGGGTGGAGAATGACGATACGCTCGGCAGCAGCATGGCATACTAAACAGACATCGGAGAGAGAAAAATATGTCAATATTCGATATTTTTAAGAAGTTGGATGAAGAAAAAGCCGCAAAGACATCCCAGCCGATCGGTGGATCGTGGTCGGACTGGAGCAATCCGGGCGCGAAGTACGACAACACCCCGTCACAATGCGGGTTTCCGTGCGCTTGAGGGTTACTGCGCCCGCAGCGGAAGATCGACCGCATGAAGTTCAAGGCACTGGCGGGTGAGGGTATGCTCGGCGGCAAGCGCGTGCTGTTCCTCAAGCCGCAGACCTTTATGAACCTGTCCGGTGGGCAGTTTGTGACGCGGCCTCGTTCTACAAAATTCCGGAGCACGTTATTGTGCTGTCGGACGATGTATCGCTCGATGTTGGCACGCTGCGCGCGCAAAGAGGCTCGGCAGGCGGACAGAACGGCCTGAAAACATTATCTATCATCTGAACAGCGAGGACTTCCCGCGCGTGAAGATCGGCGTCGGCAAAAGCCGCGTCCGGATTACGACCGCAGCGTGGGTGCTCGGCAAGTTCCCGGCGGAGGATCAGAAGGCTATCGACAAGGCGTGCGAGGACGCAGTGAACGCGGCTGCCTGCATCATCGCGGAGGACTGTGCCGCTGCCGCACAGAAATTCAACGGAAAACGCATCTAAGGAGTTGGTTTTGATGAAAACCGCAGTAGCATATTACTCGCTCGGCGGCACAACACGGTCGTACGCCCGCGCGGAAGCCAAGGCGCGGAACGCCGATTTGATCGAGCTTACGCCGAAAACGCCGTACAACCGATTCACCGCGTTTGTGCGTGGCTGTTTGGAGGCTGTCAAGCAGAAGGCGGTCGCGCTGGACGGCATGCCGCTGTTTGTCGGCTATGACAGAGTGGTGCTGATGGCGCCGGTCTGGGCGGGCTATCCCGCGTCGCCGTTTAACAGCGCGGTCGAGCTGCTGCCGCCCGGTACGGAGGTCGAAGTAATACTGGTTTCCGGCAGCGGAAACAGTGAAAAGAGCAGGGCGAAGGTGCGTCTGCAGATCAAAAAACGCGGCTGTACGCTTACGGCGCAGCGTGACATCCGGGCCAGCCGATGAGCGGAAAGGATATGCGATGAAAGGATATACCTATGTGCTCCGCTGTGCGGATGATACGCTGTACTGCGGCTGGACGAACGATCTGACGGCTCGACTGGCAGCGCACAACAGCGGAAAAGGTGCGAAATACACGCGCGGACGCGGCCCGGTGACGCTGGTGTACAGCGAAATGTTCGACACGCAGAGTGAGGCCATGCAGCGCGAAGCGGCAATTAAAAAGCTCACGCGGCCGCAGAAGCAGGCGCTGATTGATAGTCAGAACGGCGGAGAACTGCTCACTGTTTACGATGCAGACGGACGCGCCTGCGGAGAACGCCCGCGGGCCGTCGTCCATGCATGCGCAGGGGCTGTCCCACCATGTGTGCCACCTGTGGGTGGTCGGCGAGCGGAATGGCGTGTGCGGCCTGTGGCTGCAGCAGCGGCAGTTTGACCGGCCTTTATTTCCGGGCGGCTTTGATCTGACCTCGACCGGACATATTGACCCGGGTGAAACGCCGCTGACAGGCGTGCTGCGCGAAGCACGGGAGGAGAGCGGACTGCAGCTGACAGCAGCCGACTTGATCGACGGCGGCAGTTATCGTCAGCGCTACTCGCGCGGCGAAGGCGGCTTTGATGATGAGCTAGCGTATACATTTCTGGCGCGTATCGACGGCATTCCGCCGTTCCGGCCCGGCCCGGAGGTCGCGGAGATGCTGTTCGTGCCGCTGGCGGACTTTGCCGCCGCACAGGAGCAGGGCGCATCTCTCACCGGTCTGACACCGGACGGACGCACGATGGAGATGCCGAACGAATCCCTTTGCTGTCTGCACACTGAGGAGTGGCAGGGCGCGAAACCGCGTATCGAAGCACTTTTTGACTGAAAAGAACAGCCGCCTTCCACTTGACAAGGGGAGGCGGCTGCCCTATAATATCGACATTCATCAATATGGAACCAGAAATCCGCTGTAAAGCAGCGGATTTTTGCATTTACTTGACATTTTTCAAAACAAAAAGCTGTCCGAAAGGACAGCTTCTGCTTTACTTGCTGAGTGCGCCGATGATGATATTGACGATCAGACTGATCGCGGCTGCGATCGCGTAGATCGTGCTTTGCTGACGGCACGCCTTTGCCTTGGGATCATCCTGCTTGTCCTCCTGCTCACTGCGTCCGCAGATCATGCCGTAGCGGATCTGCTGCAGGACTGTCAGCGCGGCGAACGCGGCAAACAGCAGCAGGAGCAGTCGCTGAACCGTCTGCATCTTAGTGGATGAGGTTCAGGACGATTGCAATGATGACGAAAACAACGCCGACAATCGAGGTCAGACGAGCAAAGATACGGTCGGATGCGCTTGCCTTGCCGGAGCCGTAGAAGGTGTCTGCGGAGCCGGATACAGCGCCAGACCCTGCTGTGCACATGCTGGAGCAGAACAACAACGATCAGGAACAGGCTTGCAACGATCATGATGACCGAGAGCGATTTGTGCGGTAGTCATAGGTAATTTCCTCCACTGCTTTTCATTTTTTCTTATCGCGCATAACGAGACTATGCGCGCAATATGCGTACATGATACTATATCATATAAATGTACTTTTTCAAGAGGTTTTCCGTATTTTCATCCGGGAATTTGTCTCAGACAAGCGGCTGGAGAATGTTTTTCAGCGAATCGCCCATGCGGTTGGTGTGCACCTTGTGCGTATCAAGATCCACGACCGCCAGACGGATGGACGACCAGCCGTGCTGCCGCTCTGGTATTTGCGCTCGTCGGACAGCTTTTTCAGCTTTTTGAGCACGTTTGTCCAGTCGCCGGCGGCAAGATGACCGAAAACAGCGAAAATCGTGGTGGTTTCGTCCGGCTTTACCAGCTCGGCGCTGACCTGCTGCGCGTACTTCCACCAGTCGTCAAGCGTCTGCTCATCGAGCGAGGGCACGGCGAACAGCAGACGGTATTCGTGTGCGTGGCTCGTGCCGCCGGTCGGCATCAGACCGAGGATTTTGCGGGGCGTGCGGGAGTTGAAAACGCTCAGCAGCGCCGCCATTCGGCCGGAAACCTGCACGTTCTGCTGGGAACGGAAATGCGGATCCTGCCCGTTCAGCAGCTTGTCGCGCAAGGCAACAAATTCAGTAGAAAAGTCCATAAACAGCCTCGCTTTTTTACAGATCGGCGGGATAATCACCGTTTTCCGTCATAGCTGCAACGGCAGCGCAGATAGTCGGCTTGTCCTCGCGGTAGGTGACGCCGTACCAGCGGGAATCCGTGGTGAGTACCTTTGCGGTCGCCTTTCCGTCCTTGATGAGCGCGTCCACCGCGAACGGCAGATAATACTCCGCCTTCATCGGATTGTTCGGCAGCTTGCCTGCGAAAAACTCACGAAGGCCGTCATCAAGCGAGGGCAGGAAGGAAGGGGTGAATCCCCAGAGATTGAGCGACACCGGCGTGCCGGGCGCAATCTCACCGGCGGGTGCATCGCCGTCCGCATCGTAGCGGATGACGCCGTCCGCGTCGCGGTGAATGGCGGTGCGCTCAATGATGTGTGCGAGCAGACCGTTTTCGTCTGCGGTGCATACGCCGCGGGAGACCGTGCCGTTTTCAGTGAGCGTGTTCTCGACCTGATAGCCGACCATGCAGTAGCGGAATTTGTCGTCATCCTGCGCGGAAGCGAGGTAATCATACATTTTGCGGAACGCATCTGCGCCGTAGAAGTCATCCGCGTTGATAACGGCGATCGGGCAGCCAGCAGTCAGCTCCTTTGCACACCACACGGCATGCGCGGTGCCGAGCGGCTTCTCACGGCCTTCCGGTGCGGTCAGGCCGTCCGGCAGATTGTCGAGCGTTTGATAAGCATAGTCCACCTGCATGAAGCGGCGCGCCTTTTTGCCGATGGCGTCCTCGAACGCCTCGTGCAGCTCGGGACGGATGATGAATACCACGCGGTCAAAGCCTGCACGGTGTGCATCGTAGATGGAATAATCGAGCAGAATCTGTCCGTTCGGACCGATCGGGTCGATTTGCTTGAGTCCGCCGTAGCGCGAGCCCATACCTGCCGCCATGATCACCAAAACCGGATTTGCCATAGTCTATATCCTCCTAAAGAACCTTATCTATTGATACAAATAAAGCATTTCATTCATGTTTTTCATACTCTCAAACGGGAATACTCCTTTATTATACAAGAGCGTATCATAAAACACAAGATGTTTGCGGTGCGGGTCTGCTTTTTTGTCGAAAAGCATGAAAATCCAAATGGGGTTCGGGTGATGATTGCAAAGTGTCGGGAAAACTGCTAAAATAAAAAACGTATACGTATAGAGAATTTTATTATTAAAACCATATTGTTATAGAGAGGAATATGTTTCGATGCGCAAAACGAAGATTATCTGCACGCTTGGTCCCGCAACTGATGCTGTACTGCCCGAGATGATCAAGGCAGGCATGAATGTTGCCCGTATGAACTTCAGCCACGGCTCTCATGAAGAGCACAAGGCTCGCATGGACGCCGTTAAGGCAGCTCGCAAGGAGCTTGGCATGCCGGTCGGCATTATGCTGGATACCAAGGGTCCGGAGATCCGTACCAAGACCTATAAGGACGGCAAGATCGAGATTGTTGAGGGTCAGGAGTTTACGCTGACCACCCGCGATATCGAGGGTGACAACACCATCGTTTCCATCACCTACGAAGGCCTGCCGAACGACGTTCAGCCGGGCACCCGCATCCTGATCGACGACGGTCTGGTTGCATTCGAGGTCGAGGAGATCAAGAACGGCACCGACATTGTGTGCAAGGCGCTCAACGGCGGCCCGCTCTCCAACCGCAAGTCCATCAACGTACCGGGCATCAAGCTGAACATGAAGTTCGTTTCCGATAAGGACCGTGAGGATATTGAGTTCGGTCTGTCTCAGGACATCGACTTTATCGCTGCTTCCTTCACCCGTTCCGCACAGGACGTTCGCGATATCAAGGAGATCCTCAAGGCACACGGCAAGGAAGATGTTGAGATTATCTGCAAGATCGAGAACATGGAAGGCGTAAACAACGTACAGGAGATTCTCGACGAGGCAAACGGCATCATGGTAGCCCGCGGCGACCTTGGCGTTGAGGTTCCGTTTGAGGAACTGCCGGAGATCCAGAAGTCCATCATCAAGACCTGTATTTCCCGCGGCAAGCGCGTTGTAACCGCTACCCAGATGCTCGAGTCCATGGCTAAGAACCCGCGCCCGACCCGTGCAGAGGTTTCCGACGTTGCAAACGCTGTTTACGACGGCACCTCCGCTATCATGCTGTCCGGTGAGACCTCTGTCGGCAAGTATCCGGTAGAGACCGTTCGCACCATGAGCCGCATCGCAGAGAACGCAGAGAAGACCATCCACTACGACCGCCGCCGTGTAACCCGTCTTGAGTTCCAGAACATGAATGTAGACGGCGACATGAAGACGCTGGCAATCTCGCACGCAACCTGCTCTACCTCCGCTGATCTGGGCGTTAAGGGCATTGTAGCGTTCACCGAGTCCGGTTCTACCGCTCGCGCTGTATCCACCTACCGTCCGGGCGCGCCGATCATCGCCGCTACCCCGAGCGAAAAGACCTTTAACCGCCTGACCATGTCCTGGGGCGTAAAGCCGATTCTGGTTGAAAAGCGCCCGCAGTCCGGCACTGAGCTGTACCATCTGTCCGAGAAGGCAGCGGTAACTGCGCTCGATCTGCGCGTTGGCGACGTTATCACCATCACCGCAGGTATGCCGGTAGGCGAGGTTTACTACACCAATACCCTGCGTGTACACGAACTGACCGAGAAGTCTTTCGAGGACTAACACTATGTCTTTCAAACGCTTGCAGCGTGCATTGTTCCGCACGATGGCCGCTGTTGTGGCGCTGGCAATCCTGTTCTGCATCGGATTGTACGGCTACCGCACGATGTTTGGCTATACCTATGACTCCTCGCTGTCCGATGAAGATCTGGCGGCGAGCGTCACAGCGGACGAAAATATTACGAATATTGCATTGTTCGGTCTGGATACCCGCGAGGGCGACAAGCAGAGCCATTCGGACTGTATGATGATCGTCACCGTGGACAACACGCGCGGCAAGATCAAGCTCATCAGCCTGATGCGCGATTCTCTGGTAGATATCGACGGCTACGGTGAGGACAAGCTGAATGCGGCGTATTTCCGCGGCGGTCCCAGTCTGGCTATCCGCACCATCAACGAGAATTTCGGCACGGATATCAAGGATTACGTTGCCGTAGACTTCGAGCAGCTGGTGCAGATCGTAGACGCGATCGGCGGCGTGGACATCGACGTGCAGAACGATAACGAGCTGAAGGAGCTCAACCGTGTCATCAAGGACTACGGCGCAGAGCGGGGCAAGGAGTTCTCCGGCGTGGAGAAGACCGGCCTGCAGACGCTGGACGGCGTGCAGGCGCTGTGCTACGGCCGTATCCGCAAGGGCGACACCGGCGATGACTGGGCACGCGTGGAGCGTCAGAGCGTTGTGCTGAACGCCATCTTCACCAAGCTGCAGGTGCAAGCGCCACCGAGCTGATCGGCAGCATGCGCAAGCTGGTTCCGTATGTTACGACCTCGCTTTCGCCGACTGATATGGCGTCGCTGATCGTCGGCGCGGTCAAGAACGGCATTCCGACACTTGAGCACACCCGTATTCCGGTGGATGGCGAGTGGAGCTATTCCGGTAATTCCAGCGAGTTTATCACCTATGATCTGGACGTTGCAGCCGACCATATTCACGCATACATCTATGATGACGCTGATATCGGCAGCGGCACGACCGATGATGATACCGGCACGGACAGCAAGTCCGATACGGATACCGGGACGGATACGACCGATTCGTCCAAGAGCACGGATACCAAGTCGAATACCACTGCGGTGGACCCGGAATCCCTTGTGGAGGAAGGCGGCTGGTACGATTCTGACACCGGTGACTATTATGATTGTGATGGTGACCGATACAGTCTGGACGAAAACGGGAATAAGGTGTATTATTAAACTTGTGATCGTTAGAGAACGAAGCAGGGGACATGACGACGATCATGTCCCCTGTTCTTATATGGAAATAAGTGCTATAAGAAATAGAGAGAAAGAGTACAAACAGAAAGTAGGTACAAACCGATGTATGTAAAACGAATTCTCCCGAACGGTGTGCGTCTGATTACCGAACGGATCGACAACATGCGCACGGTGTCGGTCGGCATCTGGGTCGGCAACGGCAGCCGATACGAACCCGCAGAGCTCGGCGGCGTATCGCATTTCATCGAGCACATGATCTTCAAGGGCACGGAAAAACGCTCTGCCCGCCATATTGCAATCGCAATCGATGCATTAGGCGGGCAGGCGAATGCATTCACAGATAAGGAATGCACATGCTACTATATGAAGGTTCTGGACAGCCGGCTGAAAAACGCGGTGGCTCTGCTGGCGGATATGTTCCTGCATTCCCGCTTTGCACAGGAGGATCTGGAGCTGGAGCGCGGTGTCGTTCTCGAGGAGATCGACATGTACGAGGACTCTCCGGAGGATGTTGCCATCGACAAGCTGTTCGAGAGCTGCTACAGTGGCTCGGCACTTGGCCGCCCGATCCTCGGTACGGCGGAAACGCTCGAGCCGATGACCTCGGAAACACTGCACAAGTATATGCGCGAATATTACCGTCCGCAGGATACAGTTGTTGCGGTTTCCGGCCATTTTACCGATGAGGATCTCGATTTTATCGAGGAGCTGTTCTCCGAGATGCAGGGCGAGGGCAAAAACGTTATCACACCGGCAGCCTACCAGCCGAGCCTGTTCCTGAGGGATAAGGAGATCGAGCAGAACCACCTGTGCCTGTCCTTCCCGGGCGTATCGCTTGTCAGCGAGGACCGCTTTGCAATGAACCTGCTCAGCTCCATTCTCGGCGGCGGCATGTCGTCCCGTCTGTTCCAGAGCGTGCGCGAGCAGAACGGTCTGTGCTACTCGGTGTACACGTTTACCACACCGCATCTGGATACCGGTCTGCTGTCCATCTACACCGGTCTGGGGCAGGAAACCGAGCGCAAGGCGCTCGATCTCATTCTGCGTGAACTCGATGAATTCTGCCAGAACGGACCGGAGCCGGACGAACTGTCTCGCTGCCGCGAGCAGGCCAAGACAACGCTGCTGATGGGGCTGGAGAATACAGGAAACCGCATGATGACCATCGGCCGCAGTGAGCTGCTGCGCGGCGAGGTATCCAAGATCGAGGAAGTGCTCGATTCCTACGACCGCGTGACCGCAGATGATATCCTGAACCTTGCCCGCCGTGTGTTCGACCGCTCGAAGGCTTCTCTGGCCGTTGTCGGACAGCCGGACAGCGAGGATACATACCGCGAACTGCTTCGTTGAATCAGCTCTGCACTTGCTTGCAGAGGTAGGTGATCACATCCCGACGGGTGACAATACCGCAGAAGATACCGCGTCCGTCCACTACAGGTACAAAATTCTGCGCTGTGACCAGATCGACCATATCCTCCATGCGTGCATCAATGCTTACTGAGCGGTGGTGTACCCGCAGCTCAACCTGACCGACGGTCAGCTGTTCGAGGGTTTCCTTCGGGTAATGCAGCACCAGCCGCAGAAAATCACCTTCGGTGATCGTTCCGGCGTATTTTCCCTTGGCATCTACCACAGGAATCGCTGTGAAGCCGCTGTGGAGCATGTCGTCAATGGCCTTCTGCACCGGGCAGCTTTCGGTTAAGTAGGAAACCTCTACCTTGGGTTTCAGGAAGAACGAAATATTCATAGTATCGCTCCTTAAAAATTGTAATATAAATCGTAGCAGAGCAGCACCGTGAAGCTGATTCACCGGTGCTGCTTTTGTTACCTCTATTGTACGATAGACAGGAGCGGCGGTCAACTGGAATTTGACATTCCTTACAGATTGTTAACAAATTGCAAAGTTGATATTGTAAAAAATGACGGATAGATAATTCTTATCGTAAGAAATTTAAACGGTATACTTGACTTGAACTCTTTTAACTGCTAAAATGATGAAGTAACAGAAGTGCAAAAGTTCTGTGAAAAGTAAAATTTGAACAAAGAAGGGTTTCCCATGAAGAAGAGATTACTCGCAGCGCTGATGGCTGGCGCCATGGCACTCACGATGACTGCCTGCGGCGGCAGCAGCTCCGGCAGCGATGACAGCAATGCAGCCTCCGGCAACGATTCCGGTTCGGCTGGCAGCTACAAGGTAGGCATCGTTCAGCTGGTTCAGCATGAGGCGCTGGATGCGGCTACGCAGGGTTTCCAGGATAAGCTGAAGGAGCTGGTTGAGGCAGACGGCGGCGAGGTCAAGTTTGACTCGCAGAACGCCTCCGGCGAGTCCGCAAACTGCACCACCATCGTAAACGGCTTTGTTTCCGCGGGTGTGGACCTCATTATGGCGAACGCTACTGCGGCTCTGCAGGCTGCACAGGCCGGCACCTCTGATATTCCGATCCTCGGCACTTCGGTAACCGACTACGGCACCGCACTCGGCGTATCCGACTGGACCGGCAAGACCGGCACCAACATCTCCGGTACTACCGATCTTGCACCGCTCGACGGTCAGGCCGACATGCTCAAGGAGCTGTTCCCGGATGCCAAGAACGTAGGTCTGCTGTACTGCTCTGCTGAGCCGAACTCCAAGTACCAGATCGATACCATCAAGCCGCTGCTGGAGAAGCTGGGTTACACCTGCACTGAGTATGCGTTCACCGACTCCAACGACGTTGCTTCCGTAACGCAGAAGGCTGCTGCGGCAAGCGATGTTATGTATATCCCGACCGATAACACCGCTGCTTCCTGCACCGAGGCAATTGCAAACGTTGTTATCCCGGCAAAGGTTCCGGTTATCGCAGGCGAGCAGGGCATCTGCAACGGCTGCGGCGTAGCTACTCTGTCGATCGACTACTACGAACTGGGTCAGGCTACCGGTGAGATGGCTTACGAGATCCTCGCCAACGGCGCAAACCCGGGTGATATGGAAGTACAGCCTGCACCGAACTTCACGAAGATGTACAACAAGACTAACTGCGAGAAGCTGGGCATCACCGTTCCGGATGATTACACGGCAATCGAAGGCTAAAAGCTGAAACCCAAAGCACCGTACTTTATGTACGGTGCTTCGGTTTGTCAATAAAGTCCGTTTTAGCGCTGCTGCCGCTGCCGCGCGGCAGCGCGCATGAAATAGCATTTGCGGCGCAAATGCATGAAAACCGGGGGCATGTACCTCGGTTTTCATACTTTCAGAGGGAGAAAGTTTCCGCATGGGAACTTTCGGACGTCCGTGTTTTGCAAAGTCAAAACACAGATTGTCGGAAAAACGAAGTTTTTCGACAGTCTCAGCACCGTACTTTATGTGCGGTGCTTTTTCATCTGCAGGAGAAATTTTGCGCACGGACGTGCGGTTTTACAGCGAAAATATACGTCAAATTGCCGAAAAATGAGGAAAAGAGCAAATAAAACTTACAATTTGCAGGGAAATGTGCTATAATTATATCAGAAAAAGTGGATGACGGAAACAGAATGAAACGCGATGTGTGAGGAGGCATCTTGATGTATCAGGCAGGAGAGTTCATTGTGTACGGAACCAACAGTGTGTGCCGGGTAGAGTCAATCGGCAAGCCGCCGTTCGAGACCGAGGAGGATAAGCTGTACTATACGCTGGTACCGGTAACGGGCACGGAGACCATCTATATTCCGACGGATTCGCCGGTGTTTACCCGTCCGGTGATCTCCCGCGAAAAAGCAGAGGAACTCATCAACTCTATTCCTGACATCGAAGAGGACCACTTTGTTTGTCACAGCGTCCGCATGGCGAATGAGCATTATCAGGCGGCGCTGCAGAGCCACGACTGCGAGGAGCTTGTGCAGCTGATCAAGACGGTTTACGCCAAGTCGCGCCGGCACGGACGCCGTGTCAGTCAGGTCGATCAGCGCTACCGCAAACGTGCCGAGGAACTGCTTAACAGCGAGCTTTCGGTTGCACTCGGTATTCCGCTCAAGGAAGTTCCGGCGTATATCAATCAGAGGATTGGCAAGCTGGAAAAAAAGACGGCAAAGAAAACTGCAGAATAAATGGAAAAAGAGAGGCTTTGTAGCCTCTCTTTTTCAGTCTGTCAGGAAAACGAAGTTTTCGACAGTCCGTTTGTTTAAGGCAATACCGCATAATTGAACAAGAGTGATTTGCAAGTAAATTTTGCGTACGGACGAGGCGCAGTTTTGCGGTAATACTTGATGTATTACCGTGAAACTTCGGCAGCGCGGACGGAACTCGCGCAAGGAACCGAAGCCAAAGTCAGGGCACAAAATTTCCGCAAAGCACCGCGGCAGTGCGATCGGAGCCTGCACAAGGAGCCGCCGCTTTAATTGTGCGGTGTTGCCTTAAGAACCGGAGAACCATTTTCGGATCTTCTCGAGGAAACCCGGATGCGACGCAGGCTGTGCGGCCTGCTTGCGGGCGTTCTCAATGGCCTGCTGCATAAGCAGATCCTGTGCGCAGATGGGGTCCTGCACGGCAGGCTTTTTGCAGTAGGTGCCATCCGGCTGCAGAACACGCGCCTTGACAGTATCGTGCTGCATGGCATAGAGAATATCATGCAGGCGGGTACGGACGGCAGGATCGTCGATCGGACAGGCAATTTCAACGCGGCGTTCGGTGTTGCGCGTCATCAGATCGGCGGAGGAGATATACATTTTTTCCTCGTCACCGCGGCCGAACACATAGATGCGGGAATGCTCAAGAAAACGTCCGACAATGCTCGTCACTGTGATGTTCTCGGTGTGGTCCGGCACACCGGGCAGCAGGCAGCAGATGCCGCGCACGATCATCTCGACTGTGACGCCTGCGCAGGATGCCTCCCGCAGCTTGGCGATTACATCGATATCGGTCAGCGAATTGAACTTGAGCAGGATGTAGCCGTCCTTGCCTTTGGCAATCTGCTCGTCCATCAGCGCCAGAATGTTGTTTTTCAGGCTGGTCGGCGCGACGAACAGGCGGCTGTAGCGTCCGGACAGGTTGCCGAGCGCCATGTTGTTGAAGAACGCGCCTGCGTCCTGACCGATGCGTTCATCCGCCGTGATGAGCGACACGTCCGTGTACTGCTTGGCGGTTTTCTCGTTGTAGTTGCCGGTGCCGACCTGCGTAATATGGCGGACGGCTCCGCGTTCTCTGCGGGTGATCAGGCAGATCTTGGAGTGCACCTTGTAATCCTCAAAGCCGTAAATGATCTTGCAGCCGGCTTCTTCCATGCGTTCGGACCAGTCGATGTTGTTCTGCTCGTCAAAGCGCGCGCGCAGCTCGATGAGTGCGGTAACGTCCTTGCCGTTTTCGGCGGCAGCACACAGGTATTCGACCAGCTTTGCCTTGCTTGCCAGCCGGTAAATCGTGATGCGGATCGCCAGTACAGCCGGGTCGTTTGCCGCCTCACGAATCATCTGCAGGAACGGCTCCATGCTCTCATACGGATAGGACAGCAGAATATCCCGCTGCAGAGCGGCCTTGAGCAGACTCTGACCGGCAGACAGCATGGCCGGCTGCTGCGGCGTGAAGGGCGCGTCGCTGAGAAACGCACGCTTTTTCCGGAAGGTGTTCGCCGAGCGAGAACGCATACCCGAGCTTGAGCGGTGCTGTGCGCGACAGGAAAATCTGTGCATCGCTGACCTCAAAGCGGCTGCGGAAGTGCTCTTTGAAGTGGTCGCTGATAGGACGGTTGATCTCCACGCGCACGACAGCCATGCGGCGCTGCCGCAGCAGCTTTCCATCTTTTTGCGAAAATCTCCGCCTTCTACGCCGAAGGTTTCATCGTCCACCTGAATATCCGCATTGCGGGTAACGCAGAGCACGGTCTTTTCAAGTACATCGTACATTTCGAACACATGGTCAGCGTAGGCGAGCAGAATATCCTCGGTGAGAATATAGCGCGACGGTGTCTCCGGCAGGAACACAACCGGCGGCAGCGATGCGGGCACGGGCAGCAGGCCGAGCCGTTCGGTCTTTTTATGGCTGAGCAGCGCGGCAATATGCAGCACCTTGCCCTCAAGGTGCGGGAACGGATGGTGCGAGTCCACAATCTGCGGCGAGAGAACCGGCGCAATAATATCCTTGAAATACCGCTTGATGTATTTCTGTTCGTCCGGCGCAAGCGAATCCATTGTCAGTCGGCGCAGACCGATCGCACTCAGTTTGCTGTCCACATCGGAGAACGCCGCGTCACGACGTGCATAGAGTGGCTCAACCGCCTTGTAGATCAGATGCAGCTGCTCTTTGGCGGTCAGACCGGATTTGCTGTCGGTATGCTCTTTGTCCACGGCGGCCATGTCGCACAGGCTGCCGACGCGGATCATGAAGAACTCATCCAGATTACTGGTAAAGATTGCGAGGAATTTGAAGCGCTCGAGCAGAGGCACGTTCTCATCCTCCGCCTCGGCGAGCACGCGGGCGTTGAACTGCAGCCACGAAAGCTCACGGTTCTGGGTGTAGCCTTGCTCCCAAATCTTCTGTGTCATATCATATCCCCCTTCGTGCTGGCATACGCCGTCATTTTATAGTTACTATTATACTGCGCTTTTGTAAAGGAACAATGTGTTTCATGTAAAATGTATAAAAAGTTTCTTTCGTCCGCAGGTCTTGCGGGAAATGAAAAGCTCTGTTATACTGGATATAAAATAAGAAGAAAGAGGGAGAAAATCAGATATGATCAACATCTGGCATGACATTGATCCGAGTCGCGTAACGCCGGAGAGCTTTACGGCAGTCATTGAAATTCCGGCAGGCAGCAAGAAAAAGTATGAGCTGGACAAGCAGACCGGTCTGCTGCGGCTGGATCGTATTCTGTATACTTCAACGCATTATCCGGCAAATTACGGCTTTATTCCGCGCACTTATGCGGGCGACGGCGATCCGCTGGATGTGCTCGTGCTGTGCAGTGAAACGCTTGACCCGATGGTCGAGGTGGACTGCTATCCGATCGGCGTGATCCGCATGATTGATGATGATGAGATCGACGATAAGATCATCGCCATTCCGTTCGAGGATCCGAACTGGAACTATTATCATGATATCGACCAGCTGCCGCCGCATCACGGCAACGAGATCGCGCATTTCTTCGAGATTTACAAGAGTCTGGAGCACAAGTACACCGCAACGTCGGACGCGCTGACGCGCTCGGTAGCAGTCAAGGTGATCAAGGACTGTATCGAGCGATATGAGGTTCATTACTGCGGCAAGTGTCCGAGTAAGGAGTATGAGTCGGAGAAAAAGCGCCTCAAGGAAGAAAAGAAGGAAGCCAAGGAGAAGGAAAAGCTCATTAAGGATATCCGCAAAGGCTAAGTACATAGAGCCGAGGACAGCTTTTGCATCAACGAGCGGCGTGACACGGGTCTCTCCGAGGAGCTTCTCTTGCTCTTTGGGCGAAACCGTGCGTTTGATGCGGCACCCGTTATATGAAAAAACACAGCCATCCAAATGGATGGCTGTGTTTTTTGGAGCAGGGTACGGGAATCGAACCCGCCTCTGTGGCTTGGGAAGCGACCGTTCTACCGATGAACTAACCCTGCAGACAACAGTATTATTGTAAAGGTCTGACGGACTTTTGTCAAGTGTCCGGATGGGGAATCCGTGGTGTTTTCACCGCCCGAACCGGAAAAAAGACCGCTGTACAATCATACAGCGGTCTTTCTATTGTTTATCTTACTTGCGGGTCTTGGAGAAATCGCGGCAAGCCGTGCTGCCTCTCCAGGAGTAGCCGGGGTTCTGCATAAACATGGATTCAGCGATCATACCGAGCGTGCGGATGTAATTCTTCTTAGTCATGATAATGAGCCTCCTTTAATCCGTCCTCTGACGGTGCTGCTAACATTTTTTCTGTTCTTTCTGATTACGATATTATTATAGCGCATTTCAGAAAAAACGCAATACGCAATTTCGGTATATTGCATTAAAAACGTGAAAAGAATTTGTATAATATTCACAATAGAAAAGGCGTATGTCTCAAACATACGCCTTGTGCATTGTTACTTTTTACCGGTATACGGACGAAGGTCCAGCAGAGCACGCTCTACGCTCCAGTAGAAGCCCTGTTCACCGACCATATCATAAATACCGGAGCGGTGCATCATATTCATGGCACTGCTCGGCAGGCCGCACAGTACGATATCCACGCCGTTTTCGTGCAGCGAACGAAGAATATCCATCAGCGCCTGTGCCGCCGAAATATCAATATACGGCACGCCGCGCATGGACAGCAGCAGCGTATCACAGGTGCCGACACGCTCGGTCAACTGCTCGATGGTGTCGATGTTGGCGAAGATCAGCGGACCGGTGATGTAAGCGACCATTGCGTTGCGGTAACGCTCGTTCAGCGCCTCGTCGTTGTTCTTGATGCGGGACATATCAACACGCTCGTAGTTGATCTGCAGCTTGGACAGACGGGCAACCATCAGGATCAGACCGAGACCGACACCGACTACGATCGCAACCGTCAGGTCGAATACGATGGTGCAGATCATGGTGACGATAAACTTCGCCATGGCACCCTTGAAACGGTGGCTGAACATGTACTTGATGGCGTGCCATTCGTTCATGCGCCATGCCGTGACCATTAGCACGCCTGCCAGACCGGCCAGCGGCACATTCTGAATGACCGGCGCGAGCAGAAACATCATGATCAGCAGACCGACCGCATGGAAGATACCGGTCAGACGGGTCTGTGCACCCGAGCGAACTGCTACCGAGGTACGCGCCAGAGCAGCAGTCGCCGGAATGCCGCCGAACATCGGCAGCACCATGTTGCCGACGCCCTGTGCGAACAGCTCCTGATCGTTGTTGAGCTTGACGCCGGTCGCGCGGCCGGCGGACGCACCGCACAGCAGGCTCTCGAGCATGTTCAGCACCGCGATGGAGAACGCCGGTGCCAGCAGAGCAGGAACTGTGTTCCAGTCAATCTGTGCCGGAGACAGACGATCCGGCAGCATGAGCGTTTTCGGAATCTCGCCGACGGTTGCGATATCGAGCTTCAGAATCATCGTTGCCGCAGTTGCGATGATAATGCCGATGAGCGAGGCCGGTACGACCGCGTTCCACTTTTTCGGGAAGAACACCATCAGCAGAACGACAAAAAGCGCGATCAGCATGGTAGCAATATCCGGATGAAAGCCGAGATCCTTATACGAGATGATCTTCGCAATCGCACTGGCCCCTTCCGAGTGCGTGCCGAAGAAGTTGTCGATCTGACCCATTGCGATGATGACCGCAATACCCGAGGTAAAACCGGTGATAACCGGCGCGGGTACGAAGGCGGTCAGGTTGCCGAGGTGCAGCACCGCCGCAAGGATGAGCAGCGCACCGGCGAGAAAGGTTGCCACGAACATGCCCTGCATGCCGTAGGTCGCGATCAGCGAGCCGAGAATGGCTGCCATCGCACCGGTCGGACCGGAAATCTGATAATAGCCGCCGGTCAGCGCCGAGATGATAAGACCGGCAACAATCGCCGTAACCAGGCCGCAGGCCGCCGTCGCACCGGCCGATACGCCGAACGCCAGTGCCAGAGGCAGCGCCACTGCCGCAACGGTCAGACCGGCCATCAGGTCCTTGGCCAGCTTTTGCCCGTTGTAGCCCTTGAATTCCTGCTGAAGCTGCCGCAAAAATGCAGTTCCCATGTTTTTATTCCCCTTTTTGATTCTCCCGTAACAGCAAAAAGCAGGGCGGCCAACGGAGAACGTCAGCACCCTGCTTTGTGGTGTACAGGCGTATAGCAACAGTATATCATATGGAAAACGATACAGCAAATAAAAATGGCGGAAAAATAGAAAATTGTGCAAATTGTTGAACATTCTGCGCGGTTATCACGCGAATTTAACCATGCGGAAATTTGACGGGAGGACAGGCGTTGCAAAATTCCGTCAAACAGCATATAATCTAAGGCATGAGCATGGAAGCATGAAAGGAAATGAAAAGCTATGCATGACGATCTGACCGCACAGGACATTGAAATGATGCAGAAGGAGCTGGACCACCGCAAGCTGGAGCTGATGCCCGAGCTGATCGAGGAGGTCAAGCGCACACGTGCGTTCGGCGACCTGAGTGAAAATTTTGAATACAAAGCCGCCAAGCAGGCGCAGAACCGCAACCGCAGCCGCATTCGCTATCTGGAGCGCATGATTAAATCCGCGCATGTGATTGAGGATAAGGCAGGCGCGGATGAGGTCGGTCTGTTCGATAAGGTGGAACTGCTGTTTGAGGACGATGATGACACGGACACCATTCAGGTGGTAACGACCGTGCGGTGTGATCCGCTGAACGGCAGAATCAGCTGCAAGGCACCGCTCGGTAAGGCGGTGCTCGGCAAAAAGGTCGGTGACCAGGTGGATGTCACCACCGAGGAGGGCGACAGCTATACCGTTGTGATCAAGTCCATCACCAAGGAGAAGGATGATGGGTCGGGACCTATTTTGTAATTGAAAATGGAGAATGGAAAATGAATGCGCGCACCGAAGGCGCGGATTAAATAATCGTGCTATGCACGATACCTTTATTCTCCATCCTCAATTCTCCATTTTCCATTATTCAACATGATAAATAAAAACTGCTGCATAAACTTCGGTGCAGCAGTTTTTTCATGTACTCACAGCCCAAACAGCAGCAGGGCGGCGGTAAGCAGAAACTGTTCCCAGTCCACCGCGCCGTCATCGTCCATCAGCAGGAACCACACGATGAGCAGGGCGATCATAGTATCCATATCCAGCCGGACACCCTGCAGACGCGCATTCAGCGTGCGTCCGAGACCGGAAAAGGTGCTGCTCTGCGGCGGCTCGCTTGTTTCCGGTGCGGTCTGCTCTGCGGCGGCAAGATAGCGGTTATACATGGGTCAGCACCTCCTATAAGGCTCGCGGCGCGGTATCGTCTGCAGAGCGGTTCACCTGTCCGAGTGCCGCGCGCGCCATCCGAGCCATGCTGACCAGACGGAGGGCACGGTCGAACTGGCCGGAGACCTCCTCGGCAACGAACGGCTTGAGCGCACCGAGCAGTGCGCGTTTTTCCGGTTTTACGGCATTCTGCCCGCTCTGCGCGATCGCGCCGATGACTGGAAGCGCCTTCTGCATCATTTCGGAAGCAGGGTCATAGGCGTTCTGCGGCTCTGTCTGTGCGGACGGCTGACCGCCGAGCAGGTCGGACACGGTTTTCATCGCGTTCTGCAGTGCTTCCGGGTCGCTCAGCAGCGAGGAAAGCATATCGTCTTCCATGCAAAAGCCTCCTTATTTGCCGAAAATATGCCGCAGCTGAGCGGCAAGCCGCGCACCCTCGGGTGTCTGCATGAGTTTTTGCGCTGCCTGTGCTGCGCTGCGCATGTCACCTCTTTGAGCGGCTTTTGCGGCCTGTTCCAGCTCATCGGCATGCTGTGCGGACAGCTGCTCGACCGCACGCCTGCCGTCTGCGGTGCCGAGCGCGCCGGAAAGCCGTTCGAGTGCTGCATCTCCACCGGCCTGTGCCGCAAGTCGGCGGAGCAGTTCGTTCTGATCCATTCGCGTCCCGTCCTCTCTCATAAGAAGTTGTTTCATGACAGTATATGCCGCCGGGAGGAGAAGTGTGTGCACAGGGGAATAAATTGTGGCTGATCGCAAGAAAATTACTTTACATCGCGGGATACTCGGTGTAAAATACAGCTATATGTGCGGCGGTGCAGAGAGAGGGAACAACATGAAAGTGCTGATATTTGCAGATTCCCACGGCTATAACATGGCAATGGCCTTTGCGGTAGACAGAGAAGAACCGGATGCGGTCATTCACTTAGGCGATCACGCCGAGGATGCCCGGGAGATTGAGCGTGTGTTCCCGGCTATGCCGATCTGCCGTGTGCGGGGCAACAACGATTTTGATCCCGAAGTGCCGCTGAATGCGGTTGTGACACCGGGCGGCGTGCGGATTTATATCACGCACGGCCACCGTGAGCGTGTCGGCATGCTGTCGAGCGGCATTGTGTCCCAGCGGGCTTACGAGGAGCACTGCGCACTTGCTTTTTTCGGGCATACGCACCGCATGATGCTCGAGCGGGAGAACGGCGTGTGGGTATGCAATCCGGGCAGCATCAGTCTGCCGCGCGGCGGTCCGGCCAGCTATGCACGGCTGACCATCGAGAACGGACGGGCTACGCTGCTCGAGCTGGTCGATGAGGACGGCAGTCTGCTGCGAAAAGAGAGTCTGTAAGAGAAATAGAAAATTAGGAGAACATTATGCTTTTAGCAATCGACGTAGGCAACACCAACATGGTGTTCGGTTTATATGACGGAGACAAGCTGCGCGGCTCGTTCCGCATTTCCACTAATTCCGAGCGCACCTCGGATGAGCTGGGCATGCTGATCGCGCAGTATTATCACTTCCACGATATCGCCTGTGCGGATACGACTGCGGTCGTTATCGCGTCCGTAGTGCCGCCGGTGATGTACACGCTCATCAACGCCATCCGCAAGTATCTGTTTGTGCAGCCGGTCATTGCAGGCCGCGATGCGGATATCGGCATTGAAAACTGCTATGCCAACCCGCGCGAGGTCGGCGCGGACCGACTGGTCAACGCGGTTTCTGCGGTTCGCAAGTACGGCAAGCCGCTCATCATCGTGGATATCGGCACGGCGACCACCTTTGATGCCATCGACGAGAACGGCGCGTATCAGGGCGGCGCGATTTTCCCGGGTCTGAAGGTGGCGATGGAAGCGCTGTTCCTCAAGGCCTCCAAGCTGCCGCGCGTGGACATCGAGCGCCCGAAGAACGCCATCGGCAAGACTACCGTGCAGTCCATGCAGTCCGGTGCGGTGCGCGGCTATGTCGGCGCGCTGACCGGCATTATCACGGATATCCAGAAGGAGCTGGGCGGCAAGGCGAGAGTCGTCGCTACCGGCGGCATGGGCCGCATGATGGCGGAATACTGCGACCTCATCGACGATGTGGACCCGAACCTGACGCTCGAGGGTCTGCGTCTCATCTACGAGAACAACCGCGAGGCGTTTGAAAACCGCAAGCTGGATATGAATAACAGCGTCATCGAGGTGACTGAGGAAGGTGCATGGCAGGAGAACAAATAAGTTAAGCTGCCGTGGAACCGCTTTTTCGGCAAACACAAGTGACTTTCTGCCGAAAACAGTAATTCTGCTGAAAAAACGCAGAAAAAGGCTTGAACTTTTTCAAATCACTGCGGTGAAAAGTGCTTTGCAAAACCGATAGAATGTTGTAAAATAGAAGTGGTTTCGTGTATGCGAACACCACTTCTATTTTTGTTTTTGGGCACGGTGTGGGTTACACCGTGGAGAAGGCTGTGGAAGCCGCAACCACCCATTCTGACGAGAATGGGGCGCGAAAGCGAAAGCCTTTCGCGTCGGGACATAAAGGAGCGAAGGAAACACACATGGGTATGACAATCGCGCAGAAGATTTTGAAAGCGCACTTGGTAGACGGCGAAATGGTACTGGGTCAGGAGATCGGTCTCAAGATCGACCAGACGCTGACGCAGGATGCCACCGGCACGATGGCTTATCTCCAGTTTGAGGCGATGGGCGTCGATCAGGTCAAGACCGAGCGCTCGGTCGCTTACATTGACCACAATACCCTGCAGTCCGGCTTCGAGAATGCGGACGACCACAAATATATCGGTTCTGTCGCTAAGAAGCACGGTATCTACTACTCGAAGGCAGGCAACGGCATCTGCCATCAGGTGCATCTGGAGCGCTTCGGCGCACCGGGCAAGACCCTGATCGGCTCGGACAGCCATACGCCGACCGGCGGCGGCATCGGCATGCTGGCGTTCGGTGCCGGCGGTCTGGACGTTGCAGTCGCAATGGGCGGCGGTGCGTACTACATCCCGATGCCGAAGATGGTCCGTGTAAACCTCGTCGGCAAGCTGTCGCCGTGGGTATCTGCGAAGGACGTTATTCTGGACGTACTGCGCCAGATGACCGTCAAGGGCGGTGTCGGCAAGATCGTAGAGTACGCAGGCGAGGGCGTAAAGACCCTGTCCGTACCGGAGCGTGCCACCATCACCAACATGGGCGCTGAGCTGGGCGCTACCACCTCGATCTTCCCGTCCGACGAGGCAACCAAGGCGTTCCTCGAGGCACAGGGCCGCGGCGACGTATGGGTACCGCTGTCCTCCGACCCGGACGCAGAGTACGACGAGGAGTACACCGTAGACCTGTCCGCGCTTGAGCCGCTGGCTGCTATGCCGCACATGCCGGATAACGTCAAGAAGGTATCCGAGATCGGCGAGATCAAGGTAAACCAGTGCTGTATCGGTTCGTGCACCAACTCCTCTTACTACGACATGATGAAGGTTGCTTCCATCCTCAAGGGCAAGACCGTAAGCCCGGAGGTTTCTCTGACCATCAGCCCCGGCTCCAAGCAGGTATTCAACATGCTGGCGCAGAACGGCGCTCTGGCAGATATCATCTCTGCAGGCGCTCGTATCCTGGAGTGCGCATGCGGTCCCTGCATCGGCATGGGTCAGTCGCCGGAGTCCGGCGGCGTATCGCTGCGTACCTTCAACCGCAATTTTGAGGGCCGTTCCGGCACCCAGGATGCACAGATCTTCCTCGTATCTCCGGAGGTTGCAGCAGCGTCTGCACTGACCGGTGTGCTGACCGATCCGCGCACCCTCGGCGAGATGCCGCAGATCGAAATGCCCGAGCATTTCACCATCAACGACAACATGATCGTAAAGCCGGCCGAGAATCCGGCTGAGGTCGAGGTCGTTCGCGGCCCGAACATCAAGCCCTTCCCGCTGGGCAAGGCGCTCGAGGCATCCTATACCGGCAAGGTCGTTCTCAAGACCGAGGACAATATCACCACCGACCACATCCTGCCGGCCGGCGCAAAGCTGCTGCCGTACCGCTCGAACGTGCCGTACTACTCCAACTACTGCTTTATCAACGTCGATCCGGAGTTCCCGTCCCGCTGCAAGGAGCAGGGCGGCGGCGTAATTGTCGGCGGCGCAAACTACGGTCAGGGTTCGTCCCGTGAGCATGCAGCGCTCGTTCCGCTGTATCTGGGCGTAAAGGCCGTACTGTGCAAGTCCTTCGCACGAATTCACAAGGCAAATCTGGTCAACTCCGGTATCATCCCGCTGACCTTTGCCGATCCGGCAGACTACGATGCAATCAATCTGCTGGATGAAATCTCTCTGCCGAACGTGCTCGAGGAAGTAAAGAACGGCGAGCGGGTCACCGTTGTTTGTGGCGGCAAGACCTTCAAGGCCGACTGTGAGGTTTCCGAGCGCCAGCGTCACGCACTGCTTGCAGGCGGCACGCTGCTGTATGCACGTCAGCAGAACAAGTAAGTCAAGACATTATGCCGACCGGAGAGCCAGGCGGGTTCTCCAGTCGGACTTGACAGCCATATTTTCTTTTGTTAAAATAATATCAATGGTGTAGGAGGACAAAACTATGTCTATCGACCAGTCTGTTCTGGATAAATTTGAGGCAGTTGTAGAGAGCCAGCGCAAGCGTATCATGGATATGAAGGCGCAGGACGATTTTATTGATTACTCCAAGCTGGACAAGCTGATCATCGGCGTGTGCGGCGGCGACGGCATCGGCCCGATGATCACCGGCATGGCACAGCACGCGCTGGAGGTTCTGCTGGCAGACAAGGTAAAGGCCGGCAAGGTGGAGTTCCGCGTGATCGACGGTCTGACCATCGAGCGCCGTGCTGAACTCGGCTGCGCAATCCCGCCTGACGTTATGGAAGAGCTGAAAAAGTGCCACGTTATCCTGAAGGGCCCCACCACGACCCCGCGCAAGGGCGATCCGTGGCCGAACGTAGAGTCCGCAAACGTTGCAATGCGCAAGGCTCTCGACCTGTTTGCCAACGTGCGCCCGGTAAAGGTGCCGGAGCTGGGTATCGACTGGACGTTCTACCGCGAGAACACCGAGGGCGGCTACGCTGTCGGCTCTCAGGGCGTACAGATTGATGACGATCTGTTCATCGACTTTACCGTAGCTACCTCGCAGGGCTGCGAGCGTATCGCTCGTCTGGCCTTCGACTATGCGCGCAAGACCGGCAAGAACCGCGTTTCCTGCGTCACCAAGGCGAATATCATCAAAACCACCGACGGCAAGTTCCTCGATACCTGCCAGAAGGTAGCCAAGGAGTATCCGGAAGTACAGTTTGATGACTGGTACATCGACATCATGACCGCAAAGCTGCTCGACGACAAGCGCCGCCGCGACTTTAAGGTCGTTGTACTGCCGAACCTGTACGGCGACATCATCACCGATGAGGCCGCTGAGATCCAGGGCGGTGTCGGTACGGCAGGCTCTGCCAATATCGGCAAGCGCTATGCGATGTTCGAGGCAATTCACGGCTCTGCGCCGCGTATGGTACAGGAAGGCCGCGCAAAGTACGCGGATCCGTCCTCCGTACTGCGTGCAGCCGTTATGCTGCTTGAGCACATCGGTGAAATCGAACTGGCAAAGAAGCTCGACCGCGCACTTGATATCTGCATGGTAGAGGAGCGCAAGGTTGTTGTTACCGGCCGTGATACCGGTGCAACCGCGCAGGAATTTACCGACTATGTGCTGGATACCATCGCTAAGCTGTAATTTACACGAGAATAGAATTTGAGAGAGGGAGAGAGTCTGTGGAACGCAAGCAAGAGGTTTCCAAAGCGGTAATTCAGCGATTGCCTCGCTATTATCGGAATATTTGTGAGCTGAAGGCTGAAGGGGAGCAGCGTATCTCCTCCAAAGCACTGGCAGAGCGCATGGGACTGACCGCTTCGCAGATTCGTCAGGACTTTAACTGTTTCGGCGGCTTTGGTCAGCAGGGCTACGGCTATAATATCGACAAACTGCAGGAGGAGCTGGGTGCGATCATGGGTCTGCGGACCGGCCGCACGGCGATTCTGCTGGGTGCCGGCAACCTCGGTCGTGCATTGCTCAATAACTTTAACTTTTCTGCCAGCGGCTTTGAGCTGCTGTGTGCGTTTGACGCAAATCCGCAGCTCATCGGTCAGCGCTTTGGCGGCCATGAGGTGCGCGGCGCGGATACGCTTGCGGAGTTCATCGAGTGCAACAAGCCGGATGTGGCAGTGCTCACCATTCCGCGCGGAGATGCTCCGCGTATTGCACGCGGTCTGGTAGAGCGCGGTATCCGCGGCCTGTGGAATTTCACCGGCGAGGATCTTCATCTGGAGGGTCTGGGCGTTCCGGTCGAAAACGTGCACCTGTCGGACAGCCTGATGACGCTGTGCCATCTGGTCGGCGCAGCGGATGAGAAAAGAGAACAGAACCTGTAAAACGAAAGGGAGTATCTTTGGATACTCCCTTTTTGTGCGAAAAAGCCGCTATCCAATGGATGAGCGGCTTTTGTGTTACATTTTGTCCAGATAATACGGTGTTGTCTGGTACACATAGTAGTTGACCCAGTTGGTGTAGAACAGGTTGGCATGTGCCTTCCAGGTCACCAGCACGTCCTCGTTGGGATCGTCGTTGCGGAAGTAATGACGCGGCACCTCCGGGTTCATGCCCTTGACCAAATCACGCTCATACTCTTTTTTGAGCGTGTCGGCGTCGTACTCGCCGTGGCCCAGAACAAAGATCTGACGGCCGTTCATCGCCTCCACGATGTGCACACCGGCTTCATGCGACTCTGCGAGAATGGTCAGACGCTCGTCTTTGCGGATGTCGGCGGCACGCACCTCGGTGTGGCGCGAGTGCGGTGCGCAGAAGATATCATCAAAGCCGCGCAGCAGCGGCTCCTTCGGCAGCAGAACATGGTGCTTGAAAATGCCGGACATTTTCTCGGGCAGCATGTGCTTCGGAATACCGTAGTGATAATACAGACCGGCCTGCGCCCCCCAGCAGATGTGCAGCGTGGAATGAACGTGCGTTTTAGTCCAGTCCATAATCTCGGTCAGTTCCTTCCAGTATTCGACTTCCTCGAACGGCATGGTCTCCACCGGCGCACCGGTGATGATAAAACCGTCATACTTCTGGTCGCAGATATCGTCGAATGTCTTGTAAAAGGTGAGAAGATGATCTTCCGGCGTATTTTTGGAATGGTACGTTTCGGTCTGGATCAGATCGACCTCGATCTGGATCGGCGTGTTGGATAAACAGCGCAGGATCTGGGTCTCGGTAATGATTTTCAGAGGCATCAGGTTGAGTAAACCGATGCGAAGAGGACGAATGTCCTGTGTCGTGGCACGGTGTTCGGTCATAACGAAAATGTTTTCGCTTTCCAATACGGCGCGTGCCGGCAGACTGTCGGCTATCTTGATAGGCAAGCCGACACCTCCTTTTTTCTTTACAAATCTTTATATAATATATATTCAGTATAGCAGATTTACGGCAGTATCTCAAGGGTTTGCATAAAATGCAGAAAAATGGGTAAATTGCAAGACTAAATGCACCACCTCTTGATTTTTTAGATGGCTGTGATATACTTTTAGCGTGTATATAATTAAAAAAGCAGTCCGAATGGACTGCTTTTTCTGCTTTGTACGGCGATAATGTTCTATAAAAATTTTTTCGGGCAGGCTAACGCGGAGTGGTGGTTGCCACTCCTAAAAAAGAAATATGAGGAAAAAGTTAAAGAAGTGCGAGCTGCTGCTGGAATAGCGTGTTCGAGCACTCCCAGTTCAGGATTTCACGAGGATAGTGATTGATCCAGTCCTGAACCTCGGCAATCTCGGCAGCGGATACCTGTGAAAAATCCGTCCCCTTCGGGAAGTGCCGGCGGATCAGCTTGTTCGCATTCTCGTTTGAACCGCGTTCCCAGCTCTGATGAGAATGACAGTAATACATCTTCGTGCGGTTGCGGGACACAGATCGGCACGACTTCTCTAAGCCTTCTACATCGGCAAACTCACTGCCGTTGTCTACCGTAATGGACCTGTATTGCTTGCGGAAATTCTGTACACCCAGACTGCGTTCCAATGCGTTTATAACGCGCACTACACTTCCGGCTGTGCGATCGCGCATCTTAAAGATCAATTCATAGCGCGTCATGCGCTCGGTAAGCACCAGCAGAGCGGGTTTGTAAATGTCTTTCTTACTCGTGTAGACCGTATCCATTTCCCAATGTGCGAATACGGTGCGGTCGTTTATTTCCTGCGGGCGGAAGTCGATACTCGTTCCGGCAGACGCACGCTTTTGCCGTCTGTTCTTTTTATTCCGACTCCGCCGCTTATATTTGCCATGCATCGGCAAATCTTTACGCGAAAAGCTGAGTACGCCGTTGTTGACATAATTGTAGATCGTCTTAGCGCAGAGGGATACACTGTAGCCCCATCCTTTGTTCCGCAGGTCAGCAAGTGCTGCGCTGGGTGAGTACTTGCATTTGACGATCAGACGGGTAAGCGCATTCGCCAGCTTGTGGTCATGCCCGATTTTGACCGATGCGCCCTTCGCTGCCAGATTGCCGCGATATTTCGCATCCGCAATTTCAGGCGAATAGCGGACCTCGGTCGTGAGGTCGGTGTTGGTATGGACATACTGTCCACGCTTCAGTTCGCGTGCTACGGATACATGGCTGCATTCGATTACTTCGGCGATCTTGCGGGTGGACAATCCCTGACGATACAGATTTTCGATGATAAGGCGCTGGTTCCACTTGAAGTGCTGACCCTTGTGCCGCCGTTGTTGTTCCATTATTATTCCCCTTTCACGAACACT
>SCPN01001453.1_pt1 | contig 78612 bp, 51 predicted proteins | sample 6106831 | NCBI WGS metagenome assembly SCPN01 (sample SAMN10720447, study PRJNA508395) | human gut metagenome | isolation source: Participant 1, 0 month
AATAAATATTATGAATTTGCTCCAATTAATTTTCCGTTCTTTCCAATGCAAAAGACTGGGGAGATTATGCTGACGGTATTGACCCGGATGTCATGTGTTGAATAATCAAAACTCAAGCTATGAAAGATGATATTGATAATGTATTCCCTTATGCTTTCGGAGATTGGGACAATTTTGATTTTAATTATCCATGGTATTGGGCACTATGCGATGTTCAAGGTGGATCCGACTACAGGAGAACCTGTGAAACGTAGTGGAAGAGCTGGTTTGACACGTTCTTCAAAAGATGAAATCATCAGAGGACCATCTGTACCTTTGAAACGCCCTGCGGGAACTTTTGGCTCGCTCATTTACAACAAGCCGGAAGTAGAAAACTTATATTAGTAAGACTAAATCTCTTGTGAAATAAATTTTCTCTTAAGTTAAAGGGGATGCTTCTCGATAAGGTGTTAGTGAGAGCATCCCCATTTTGCTTCATAAATGTATTGAGAATGAATATACTTAAACAAATATATGAGATATATGAATATCTGTTTTATCGAACATATATATGGCAGCTTAGATTGTGGGGAGAAAAGCGGTCGCCAGAAGTAGCAGGGTTATTACTACCGACCTCATTGTTTACTTTTGTTTTTGTTGGCCCAATAGTTGGAGTATTACATTCATTGGAAGTACAAAACAATGAAGAGTTAGGTATACTTTTGGCTGTTATATTCACTTTGCTGCTCATAGATTATTTGTTAGCGATGGACGATATTTGTCTATTGCTGATAAGTATCGTAATGAAACTAAAGAAAAACAACGACAACGTATGAAACAAGTTTGGATTTTTTTAGCAATAAATCTTATTTGGGTAATATTCTGTATCTTCTTATTCATCAAAGTGATACCCCCGCCATCAAATGCAGATACTTCTAATAAGAATCCTTCCAGAATATATAGAGATGCTGAAAGATATAAGGGACCAACGACCACAATATAATATGAACAGTGAAATAAATTTGTTGTATAATAGATTATAATTTAGAACTTAGAAAAATGAGAATTATTTTATTTTTATTATTGAGTTGGTACACAATCGGGAATATACAAGCACAAATCAAAGAGCCTGTAAAGTTCAAAAATGAGTTGAAAATGACATCTGAAACGGAAGCGGAAATCGTGTTTACTGCTTCGATAGAGAAAGGATGGCATGTGTATTCGACCGGGCTAGGGGATGATGGGCCTATTTCCGCTACTTTCAACATCAATGCGAGTAATCATGTAGAAACAATGGGTAAATTGCAACCTGTTGAAAAGAAATCAGCATCTATGATAAGATGTTCGAGATGAATGTGCGCTATTTTGAAGATACGGTACAGTTTATCCAAAAAGTGAAATTTACAGGAAATGATTACTTTATGGATGGGTTTCTGGAGTTTGGAGCTTGTAACGATGAGAGCTGTTTACCTCCGACTCAAATTCCTTTTAAATATGGGAAAAAAGCAGAAGCAGATTTAATAGTTGCAAAAGGGAAAGAAGAGGCTCCGGTAAATGTGGTAGAGAAGCAATCGGAAAGTGATCTTTGGAAACCGGTAATCAATGAATTGCAAGTGTTAGGTGAAGAACATTCTCAAGAGGATAAATCTTGGTTGTATGTCTTTGTCACTGGATTTCTTGGCGGATTATTGGCTTTGTTCACCCCTGCGTATGGCCGATTATTCCTATGACTGTGAGTTTTTCCTGAAAAGAAACAAGGATAAGAAGAAAGGGATTCAGGATGCATGGACTTATAGTGCTTCAATTGTCGTGATTTATGTAACACTGGGATTAGCAATTACTTTAATATTTGGTGCCAGTGCATTGAACGCTTTATCAACAAATGCCGTATTCAACATCCTTTTCTTCCTGATGTTGGTTGTTTTGCAGCTTTCTTTGGGGCATTTGAACTTACTTTACCTTCTAAATGGAGCAATGCAGTGGACAGCAAAGCGGAAGCGACGAGTGGCCTATTAAGTATTTTTTTGATGGCGTTTACGTTATCTCTGGTGTCTCTCTTGCACAGGGCCGATTATCGGCTTTCTGCTCGTACAGGTTTCTACGACAGGTAGCGTGATTGCTCCTGCTATCGGAATGTTAGGCTTTGCCATCGCTTTGGCTTTACCATTCACACTGTTTGCTCTTTTCCTTCGTGGCTGAAATCAATGCCTAAGTCAGGAGGGTGGATGAATGTAATTAAAGTGACATTGGGCTTTCTGGAACTGGCTTTGCTTTGAAATTTTTGTCGGTTGCGGACTTAGCCTATGGTTGGAGAATCTTGGATAGGGAAACCTTCCTTGCGTTATGGATTGTGATTTTCGGACTAATGGGGTTATATCTGTTGGAAAAGATCAAGTTTCCGCATGACGGTGATGAAAACAGGGTAGGCGTGGGGCGCTTCTTTCTTGCGCTTGTTTCTTTAGCATTTGCTGTATATATGATTCCCGGACTTTGGGGGGCACCTTTGAAAGCTGTCAGTGCATTTGCTCCTCCTGTGATGACACAGGACTTTAATTTATATTCGAATGAGGTCCACCCCAAATTCAAGGATTATGAAATAGGTATGGAGTATGCACGACAACAGGGAATGCCTGTGATGATCGATTTTACCGGATATGGTTGTGTGAATTGTCGTAAGATGGAGACGGCTGTATGGACAGATAGTAAAGTGGGTGGTATCATCAATGATGAGTATGTACTTATCTCTTTGTATGTGGATGATAAAACTCCATTGAATGAGCCTATAAATGTTGTGGAGAATGGAACGGAACGCACTTTACGAACAGTAGGCGATAAATGGAGCTATCTGCAACGGGTGAAGTTTGGAGCAAATGCCCAACCTTTTTTTTTTTCTGGATAATGATGGTAATCCGTTGAATAAGTCGTATGCATATAATGAAGATATTCCAAAATATATGGAGTTCCTGCAGGAAGGGCTGGAGCGATATGTGAAATGATGGATATTAGACATTCAGCTTGTATGTTTTGGCTTATAGCTAAAGTTTGGAATGAGAAAAAGAATAATTCTTTTTGGGCATTTTCATAGAAATACATAGAATAGTGTTATCTTTGTAAAGTGACATCGGGTTTAATAGAGCAAATTGTATAATAATATTTGTATATGACATATAAGCAGCATGAGGGCGAAAATTTCTGCTGTGATGCTCTGAATTACATGATCTGAAAATGTGAATGTTGCCCTTGTCAAGATGGGCAGATTAAGATAAAGATCCCTCGTGGATCGGCTGCCTGTGAAGGTCGCTCTATTGTTTGTTTTGTTTGTGTTTTGGTGCACCTTTTTTCTGATAAAGAATAAGGTGCACTCTTTTTATAATTATGTATATGTAATATTAAATATATTTTGAAGAAAAAGGAGATGGGTGAAAAAGCTTCAATGTGGAATCTTTGGCACGGCTGTCACAAATTGAGTGAGGGCTGCCGTCATTGCTATGTATATCGGACGGATGGTAAATATGGAAAAGACAGTTCGGTGGTGACAAAGACAGAAAAATTCGATTTACCCTTGCAGCGTAAAAAGAATGGTACGTATAAGATACCTTCGGGGAATTTGGTATATACCTGTTTTACTTCAGATTTTCTCATTGAAGATGCGGATGAATGGCGTGCCGAAGCGTGGGAGATGATGCGGATACGGCAGGATCTTCGTTTCCTCTTTATCACTAAGAGGATAGACCGGTTGCAACAGTGTCTGCCTCCCGATTGGGGAGATGGCTATGACAATGTGACCATCTGCTGCACGATGGAGAACCAGGATAGAGTGGATTATCGTTTACCTATTTATAAAGAAATCTCTATTAAACATAAAATCATTATCTGCGAGCCGCTTCTTAGTCGGATTGATTTCAGGGGTGAGCTGGGAGAGTGGGTGGAACAGGTAGTGGCAGGAGGAGAGTCAGGAAAAGAAGTCCGGGTATGTGATTACGAGTGGGTATTGGATATCCGGCAGCAATGTATAGATGCGAATGTCGGTTTTTGGTTTAAGCAGACAGGGAGTTATTTATTAAAAGACGGACATGAGTATAAGGTTGCACGACAATTTCAACATTCGCAGGCGAGAAAGGCGGAGTTGAATTATACACCTGATAAATAAGAAATAAAGATTAATATAGATCTTTTTTACTGAAAGCGAGGGTTGCTTAGCAATCTTCGCTTTCGTTTTATTGAGTACAAAATACGGATAATCACGTCTTTTTATAAAGATATTGTGTAAATTTTAAATTATCCATATTAATGAAACAGATAAAACTGTTACTTCTTTTAGCTTCCGCCTCCGTTACGGGAGCACTTGCGCAAAGCAATGGATTGACGGATATGAGTCAGAGCCGTTTTGCGAAGATGGCGAATACCGGAATCAGTGCCGTACATTGGACAGATGGATTCTGGGGAGATCGCTTTCAGGTATTTAGCCGGACTTCCCTGCAAAGTATGTGGAACACTTGGAACACGCCGGAGATCTCTCACGGTTTCCGTAATTTTGAGATTGCTGGTGTGTGTAAGGGTGAACATTGGGACCTCCGTTCCATGACGGAGATATGTATAAATGGATGGAGGGTGTGGCTTCTGTCTATGCTGTCAACAAAGATCCGGAACTGGATAAGTTAATGGATAACTTTATTACTTGTGTCGTAAAAGCCCAACGTGCAGACGGTTATATACATACGCCTGTTGTTATCGAAGAACTGAATAAAGGCATTGACTCTCATGCATTAGGGGATCAGCATAAACAAACGGTCATTGGAACGAAAGTAGGTGACGAGAATGAAAAAGGAGCTTTTGCCAATCGGCTGAACTTTGAGACATATAACCTGGGACACCTGATGATGGCGGGTATTGTGCATCGTCGTGCCACCGGAAAGACTACTCTTTTTGATGCTGCTGTGAAAGCGACAGATTTTCTTTGCCACTTTTACGAAACGGCTTCTGCCGAACTGGCTCGCAATGCCATTTGCCCTTCACATTATATGGGAGTGGTCGAAATGTATCGTGCCACAGGAAATCCCCGTTATCTGGAACTTTCGAAGAACCTGATTGATATTCGCGGTATGGTGGAAAACGGAACGGATGATAATCAGGATCGTATTCCTTTCCGCGACCAATATCGTGCAATGGGGCATGCTGTACGTGCAAATTATCTGTATGCAGGAGTAGCGGATGTATATGCCGAGACAGGCGAACAACAGTTGATGAAAAATCTGACTAGTATCTGGAATGATATTGTCACCCGGAAGATGTACGTGACCGGAGCTTGTGGTGCTCTTTATGATGGAACGTCACCGGACGGGACTTGCTATGCGCCGGATAGTATTCAGAAGGTACATCAGAGCTACGGACGTCCTTATCAGTTGCCGAATAATACAGCGCAAATGAAACATGTGCCAATATCGGAAATATGCTTTTCAACTGGCGTATGCTGGAAGTGACAGGGGATGCGAAATATGCCGAACTGGTAGAAACCTGTCTTTATAATAGTGTATTGAGCGGTATCAGCTTGGATGGAAAGAAATATTTCTATACCAATCCGCTTCGTATCAGTGCCGATCTTCCTTACACGCTTCGCTGGCCGAAAGAACGGACGGAATATATCAGTTGTTTCTGCTGCCCGCCGAATACATTGCGTACATTGTGTCAGGCACAGAATTACGCCTACACATTGAGTCCGGAAGGCATTTACTGTAACTTGTATGGTGCAAATACGCTGACTACGACTTGGAAAGACAAAGGAGAACTGGCATTAACACAAGAGACGGATTATCCCTGGGAAGGAAAGGTACGTGTAACGTTGGATAGAGTTCCTCGTAAGGCAGGTGCTTTCTCGCTCTTCTTACGTATTCCTGAATGGTGCGAAAAGACTACGCTCACAGTGAATGGACAGCCGCTGCAAACCAATGCAAAGGCAAATTCGTATGCGGAAGTAAATCGTACATGGAAGAAGGGGGATGTAGTGGAGCTGGTGATGGATATGCCTGTCCGTTTGCTCGAAGCTCATCCGTTAGCAGAGGAGATTCGTAATCAGGTGGTTGTGAAGCGCGGGCCGTTGGTTTACTGTTTGGAAAGTATGGATATTGCAAACGGGGAAAAGATTGATGACGTATTGATTCCCGCTGATATAAAACTAACTCCGAAGAAAATCACAATTGAAGGCAGTCCGATTGTTGCACTTGAAGGAGTGGCACGTCTGGCATCTGCAACTTCGTGGGAAGGAGTGCTTTACCGGCCGGTTGTTCAGGCTGAAAAGACAGTAAATATCCGCTTGATTCCTTATTATGCCTGGGGGAAAACAGAGGAAAGGGAGAAATGACTGTATGGATGCCTCTTGCCAGATAATCCGGATTGTTTAAGTATACAGAAATGAAAAAAATCATGAAAAAGTTATTTGTAACGGCTATATGTATCTTGTGCAGTCACTGGCTATTGGCTGGTGAGATCTGGATTTCTCCCAAGGGAAGTGACTTCAACGACGGAACTCGTCAATCTCCTAAAGCCACGCTGACTTCTGCCTTACGACAAGCACGAGAATGGCGCAGGACAGAGGATAATCGTATTCAAGGTGGAATCACAATCTATATGGAGGGTGGAACGTATGCCTTCCATGAACCGGTTTTATCCGTCCGGAAGATAGGGACCAAAGAATCGCCCACAATCATTCGTTCGGTAGGCGATGAAAAAGTGATATTGAGTGGTGGAATCTGCATAAATGGCTGGAAGAAGCAAGGGAAAGTTTGGGTAGCAGATGTACCGGTATTTAATGGACGTCCATTGGATTTCCGCCAGTTGTGGGTGAATGGAAAAAAGGCAGTTCGTGCCCGTGATGTGGAGGATTTCGAAAAGATGAATCGCATTTGCAGTGTGGATGAGAAGAATGAAATTCTTTATGTACCTGTAGTTTCCATTGCAGACTTATTGATAATAAAGGGAATTTGAAAGCTAAATATGCCGAGATGGTATTACATCAGATGTGGTGTGTTGCCAATCTTCGGATTCGTTCAGTTGAAGTGCAGGGAGATAGCGCGGCAATACGTTTTCATCAACCGGAAAGCCGGATTCAGTTTGAGCATCCCGGCCGCGTCCGATGGTGACGACGGACGGACATAATTCTGCTTTCTATCTGACAAATGCTCGTGAATTACAAGATGTACCCGGAGAATGGTATCATGATATAGATGCCCGTAAAGTATATTATTATCCACGGGAAGGAGAGAAGATGCAGGAGGCGGAAGTGATCGTGCCTGCCGTTGAAACATTAGTACGGGTGGAAGGAATTTTGATCGCCCCTGTGTGTCATATCGTTTCGAGAAAATTACTTTTCCTATACTACGTGGATGCGTCCGTCAGAAAAAGGACATGTACCTCTTCAAGCAGGTATGTATCTGACAGATGGTTACCGGATTGATCCGAAAATGCAACGGAACTACTTGAATCATCCGTTGGATAACCAAGGATGGTTGGGACGTCCTGCAGCTGCTGTTCGTGTGGTTGCTGCAAGGCAGATTGATTTCGAGCGTTGCCGGTTCGAGCATTTAGGCTCGACCGGATTGGATTATGAAGAAGCGGTGCAAGGCGGTGTTGTTCGTGGCTGTCTCTTCCGCGATATTGCCGGAAATGGTCTGTTAGTCGGCAGTTTTTCTCCGGCTGCCCATGAAACGCATTTGCCATACGACCCTGCTGACCGTCGGGAAGTATGCACACAGCAACATATCAATAATTGCTATTTCACGGAAATAGGCAATGAAGATTGGGGATGTCTTGCCATTGCTGCGGGATATGTAGGGGACGTCAATATCGAGCATAATGAAATCAGTGAAGTGCCTTATAGTGGCATCAGCCTTGGTTGGGGATGGACGCAAACTGTGAATTGTATGCGTAATAACAGAGTACATGCCAATCTGATTCATCATTATGCGAAACACATGTATGATGTGGCAGGTATTTACACACTCGGTTCGCAGCCGAAAAGTTATGTAACGGAGAATTGCGTGCATAGTATTTATAAACCGGGATATGTACACGATCCTAATCATTGGTTCTATCTTTATACGGATGAAGGTTCTTCCTTTATTACTGTACGTGATAATTGGACAGAAGGAGAGAAGTATCTGCAAAATGCCAATGGCCCGGTAAATGTATGGGAGAACAATGGCCCGAAGGTGGATAATGATGTTCGTGAACGTGCGGGACTGGAAGCAGGATATAAGGATTTACTAAATATCCAGTAGGTATTGACAAGTCATTTAACTGTAATACGTGATTCGTTCCACAGATATGGAACTAAAGGAAAACAATTGTAGAACTAAAGGGAAACAGATGTGGAACTAAACGTCAACCACTGTGGAACGAATTATTTCTTACGATTCAGTTTGTTAGTAATAGAAAGAAAAATGAAAAAGAAATATATGATATTGCTTAGTGCCTTGTCTTTGGCAAGCAGCACATTTGCCCAGACCGGATATGGTATCCGGGAGACTACGAAATCTGGCTGGGAAATCAAATGAATAACCGTCGTACGGAACGAGGTGCATTTTTCCTCCTTTTTGGAAAACGGACAGTCATTATGTTGTCGTAGAATTCAGCAAGCAACTGAATCTTTCCGAGCCGGAAGAAATCTTTATTGCTGCCGAAGGAAAGTACAACGTCAAACTGGATGGAAAGCTCCAGTTCGGTATGCCGGAAACCATGTTGCTTCCGGCCGGAAAACATAATCTGAACATCAAAGTCTGGAATCAGGCAACTCCTCCCACTATTTATGTGAAGGGAAAAACAGTGAATTCAGACTCTTCCTGGCGTGTAACTTACGAAGATAAAGAATGGATTGACGAGAGCGGAAAAGCGAGTGACACATCTGCCACTATCTATATGGATGCCGGATGCTGGAACTTTGACGGAGCTACCCAACGTCCTTCCCAATTCAGTCTGATGCGTGAACCGCAGCAACCTGTTACGAAGACAGAACAGCCCGAAGGAGGTATCCTTTATGATTTTGGAAAAGAAACATTCGGGTTTATCACATTGAAGAATCTTTCCGGAAAAGGAAAAATAGAAATTTATTATGGTGAAAGCCCGGAAGAAGCAAAAGATAAAGCATATTGCGAAACATTGGACAAACTCTTGATCGAACCGGGACAAGTGACCGACCTTGCCATCCGCAGCACTTCTCCCTTGAGTAATTCTGAAAACGAATATACATTGGAGAACAGTAAAGCCTTCCGCTATGTCTATGTAACTCACGAGCCGGGTGTACAGATTGGAGAAGTCTCCATGCAATATGAATATCTTCCTGAAGAATACCGCGGAAATTTCCGTTGCAATGATGAAGAACTGAATCGTATTTGGGAAGTTGGCGCATACACCATGCATCTCACTACCCGTGAATTCTTCATTGACGGTATCAAACGTGACCGTTGGGTATGGAGTGGCGATGCCATCCAAAGTTATTTGATGAACTACTATCTTTTCTTTGATAACGAGTCCGTCAAACGTACAATCTGGTTGCTTCGTGGCAAGGACCCTGTAACCAGCCACAGTAATACAATCATGGACTATACTTTCTACTGGTTTCTTAGCGTATATGACTATTATATGTATAGTGGCGACCGCCATTTTGTCAACCAACTGTATCCACGTATGCAAACAATGATGGATTACGTGTTGGGACGTACCAATAAGAATGGCATGGTAGAAGGCATGACGGGCGACTGGGTATTTGTGGACTGGGCGGACGGCTATCTGGATAAGAAAGGCGAACTCTCTTTTGAACAAATTTTATTTTGCAGGAGTCTGGAAACAATGGCTTTGTGTGCGGAACTGGTTGGAGATGCCAATGGCAAACAGAAATACGAGAAACTGGCTGCTGCTTTGAAAGCAAAGTTAGAACCTGCCTTCTGGAATAACGAGAAACAGGCATTTGTACATAACTGCGTCAACGGTCAGCAAAGTGATGCGGTCACCCGCTATGCGAATATGTTTTCTGTCTTCTTTCAATATTTGAATGAAGATAAGCAACAAGCCATTAAACAGTCTGTTCTGCTGAATGACAGTATTCTGAAAATAACGACTCCCTATATGCGTTTTTACGAACTGGAAGCCCTTTGTGCTCTTGGCGAACAGGATGCTGTAATGAAAGAAATGAAAGCCTATTGGGGAGGAATGTTGAAGGAAGGTGCTACCTCCTTCTGGGAAAAATATAACCCGGAAGAAACCGGAACGCAACATCTTGCCATGTATGGCCGTCCATACGGAAAGAGTTTGTGCCATGCCTGGGGAGCGAGTCCTATCTACCTGTTGGGCAAATATTATCTGGGAGTGAAACCTGTAAAAGAAGGATATAAAGAGTTTGCTATTGCTCCTGTGTTGGGAGGATTGAAATGGATGGAAGGCACTGTGCCCACTCCGAATGGCAATATCCATGTCTATATGAACAGCAAAACGATGAAAGTGAAAGCAACAGAAGGGAAAGGCTATCTGACCATCAAAAGCCGTCGTCCACCTAAAGCAAATATCGGAACACCGGAAAAAGTGTCGGAAGGAGTATGGCGGCTCTGGATCGATTCACCCGAAGAAAGAATTGTTACCTATCAATTATAATACATTGTTAATTAGTTAGTGGAGTAGTCCTTGATTAACGGTTCCTCATTTGAAAAGAGGAATTGTTAATCAGGGACTTTTTTCGTAAATCCCTTTAAATTTCTAGGGAATTTGCTACATTTGCTCTTCATAAAGAGAGAAACATTTAGTTCTTTTGGAAACAAGTAAACAAAATCCGAAGAATGAAAAACAAGATTGACCAATATACTGATACAGATGATGAGAAACTCTTCGCCTTGATTGAACAAGGTGATGAAGGAGCTTTCACCCAAGCCTATGAAAGGTATCATAAACTATTATATGTATTAGCCTATCGTTATTTAATGAGTTCTGATATGGCAGAAGATGTAGTGCAACATGTCTTTAGCCGTTTGTGGGAATTTCGTTCAGAACTACGTGTGGGAATCAGCCTAAAGAACTATCTCTTTACAATGGCAAAAAATCATGTCTTGAACTTGATTCGCAATGAAAACAGCGCGATTGCAAAGAACTATGAGATGGCACAAGCCGCTTCGCCTTACGAAGATAATCTGATAGAAAAATTGGAGAAAAAAGAGTTGATGTCCAGTTTTTATAAAGCTGTGGAAATGCTTCCTGTGCAAAAACGGGATATTTGCTTGATGAAAGTACAGGAGGAACTGACAAATCAGGAAATTGCGGAACGGATGAATCTATCCGTAAATACTATCAAGACGCATTATTCGGAAGCGTTGAAACTTCTCCGTATCCATCTAAGTAAGATGTTAATAATTGTTGCATTTACCACACTAATGACCTTTTTGAGTGTCCATTTAATAAAGTGATAAAATGAATAGACCTACTGATAAACAAATAGAAGAAGTCCTGGCAGGAATTGCCAGCCCGGAAGATGCAAAATATGTGGCAGAGTGGTTTGCTACGGAAGAAGGTAGCGACTATCTCGAAGCTGCTATGACACAGGATTCCGAACTGATAAAAAATGAGTTTGCAGACTTGTATGTAGACCATGATATTCCTTCAAAGAAAATATTAGAACAGATACGGAAGAACATTCGCATCAAGAAATTGAAGCGTATCTGTTTCCGAGTTGCAGCCGTATTGATACCTGTTGTCTTAATTGTCGGACTTTATATGCAACTGAACTCAAAAGTCGACCTGTTCGGTACTTCCGAATATGAGGAAGTGGTGGTAGATAAAGGAGAACGCATACAAATCATGTTTCAGGACGGAACAAAAGTATATATCAATTCTGATTCGAAACTAAGATACCCGAAGAAGTTTGCTTTGAACACCCGGGAAGTTTATCTTGAAGGAGAAGCCTATTTCGTAGTAGCTAAAAATAAGAACCGTCCTTTTATAGTCAATTTAAGTGGACCGGCAATTCATGTATTGGGAACTTCTTTCAATGTACAGGATTACCCGGAGAATAAGGATATAGTAGTATGTCTGGATGAAGGAAATATTAATCTTACCCTTCCTACGGAAAAGAAATACCCGGTGCAACCCGGCGAAAGATTAGTGTACAACAAAGATAACCAGCAGTGCACTATTTCCAAAATGAACGATATGCAACGCCTGTCGATGTGGAAACAGAATGTGATAGTATTTAAAGATACCCCGTTGCCGGAAGTCATTAAAATATTGAACCGCTGGTATAATGTAGAGTTTAAAGTCGAAGATGAAAACGTTTTGAAGTATGTCTATACATTGACTTCGGACAATACATTATTAGAGAAAGTATTAATGGATTTAGAGAAAATCGCTCCGGTGAAGTTTGAGTATAATGAAGATAAGAAAGAAGTGATAGTAAAAATGAAATAATATAATCATTAGAAATAAATGGGGTATATGAATAAAGAAGTGGATTTATCCGTATCTTGTTATGGAAAAGTAAAAGACAGGAAATATGATATTGTGATATTGCCGTGGGGAGCTACCGAACCTCATAATCTGCATTTGCCATATATGACAGATTGTATTCTTTCCCATGATGTAGCAGTTGATGCTGCATTGATAGCTAAACAGAAATATGGCGTGAACTGCATGGTTATGCCACCCATCGGCATGGGTTCACAAAATCCGGGACAACGGGAACTTCCTTTCTGTATCCATACGCGTTATGAAACACAGAAAGCAATACTGACTGATATTGTTTCTTCCCTTTATGTTCAAGGTGTCCGAAAATTGATTATTATCAACGGGCATGGCGGCAATACTTTTAAAAGTATGATTCGTGATTTGTCGGTAGACTATCCTGACTTCCTGACAGCATCGAGTGAATGGTACACCGTGTTAAAGGTAAAGGACTATTTTGAAAATCCGGGTGACCATGCAGATGAAGTCGAGACATCCGTAATGATGCACTATCACCCCGAACTGGTCAATCTTGAAGAAGCAGGGAATGGAGAATATAAAACTTTTGCCATACAATCTTTGAATGAAAAAGTAGCATGGATTCCCAGGAACTGGGGGAAAGTATCTAAAGATACCGGTGTTGGCGATCCACGTGGAGCTTCCGTAGAAAAAGGAAAGAAGTTTGCGGAAGCAGTCGCAAAGAAATATGCAAAGCTCTTTGACGAATTGGTGAATCAGGAACTTTACTAGATTGCAAAGAATATAGTGACGGTATCCTGTTCACATAGTGACGCTATACTTACCGGATACCGTCACTATCACAAAAGACTGTTTCTAGCGAATTGCCAAGAACACGAATCTATTGTTATAAGTCCTTCTGAAAATAAAATCCGGAAGGACTTTTCTTTTTATATCCCATTTTCCTACAAATAAAAACTAAACCATATCTTGTTGAAAACTAATGCATTATCACACAAAAAATATTGGAAATAAAAAAACTTCAGAAAAAAACGTTTTTTCCCTCACCCGCTTCTTAATCTCGTGTGTCCACTAAATACAAAGAGATTAAGAACCTATTTATAACTTTAAACAAACTAAGTATGAAGAACAGAGTATTGCTTATATTGTTATTGAGCTTTGCTGTAAGTCTTGCGGCGTCGGCTCAGAAAATAACAATGAATCTTCAACAAGTCAAGTTGGAGAAAGTCTTTTCGCTCATTACTAAACAGACAGGACTTACGGTAGCATATAGCCGTACGATTGTCAATCCCGAACGGATTGTTTCTGTCCAGGCAAAAGACAAAGACCTTTCTAAAGTATTGGATGATTTATTTGCGGGTACAAATGTAGCTTATGAAATTGGAGAGAAGAAAATATATTTGAAAGCAAAAGAAGCTCCCGTAGCATCACAAGGGAGCCAAAAAACAAAGAAAATAACGGGAACCGTGACGGATATCAAAGGCGAACCGATAATTGGTGCCAGTGTATTGGTGAAAGGAGCGGGGACGGGTACTGTGACAGACGTTGATGGTAACTTTACATTGGATGCTCCGACAGATGCTCTTCTGGCAGTCAGCTATATTGGTTATAAAACACAGGAAGTAAAGGTGGGGAATAAGAACTCATATTCTATCCAATTGCAGGACGACACCGAAGTACTGGATGAAGTCGTAGTAGTTGGTTACGGCGTGCAGAAGAAATCAAGTCTGACAGGTGCCGTTGCTTCCATCTCTTCTCAGGAAATCAGCAAACAGGTATCATCTAATGTTGCTTCAACCTTACAAGGACGTACGCCGGGTGTAGACATTGTGCAGCAAGCGGGTGTGGCAGGTGCAGATGTAAATATCGTGATTCGTGGTGCTGCTTCTTTTGGCGCTACCGAACCTCTTTATGTCATTGATGGAGCATTCAGTAATGCTGGATTAAGCTCATTGAATCCCAATGATATTGAATCTATCGAAGTACTGAAAGACGGTGCGGCAGCCGCTATCTATGGTTCACGTGCCGCCAATGGTGTCGTTTTGATTACTACCAAGAAAGGAAAGTCCGGTAAGCCCGTCATTCAGATAGACGGTTCGTTCGCATTCCAGAAAACGACTAATATTCCGGAGTTCCTCAATGCGTCGGAATGGAGAGAATTTGCCAATATGGTGGCAGATAACAGTGGCTTGCCTCATGCACCGGAGAATGACAATCCCACCAATCCGAACCTGAATACCGATTGGTCAAAAGAATGGATACAGTTTGCCCCGGTATGGAATCTGAATGCCAGTATCGCAGGGGGTGGGGATAACTCTACTTTCAGCACAAGCCTTGGTTATCTTGACCAAACCGGTATGACGATTTATTCGGATTATAAACGTTATAACTTCCGCCTGAATACCTCTTATAAAAAAGGACGTTTCTCATTTTCTGAAACCCTCGGACTGACGCATAAGGATAAAACTCCTACAACAGCTTTCAACATAGCTTTACCAACGTTACCTATTTATGATGAACAAGGACGGTTTACCTCTGGTGGCCCTGATTATTACATCAACCCCGAAGATGGCAAAGCGCAGAATAAGATAGCCCCATTGCATTATACAGACCAGTTTAATAAAGTGACGGATTTAATCGGCTCTTTGAATGCCCAACTGGATATTTGGGGCGGCTTAAAATACAAATTATCGTTGAGTGGAAATTATAGCAATAAGCATAATTACACCCATACCCCCGAGTACTATACAAAGTGGAACTTGGATGGAACTCCCGATAAAGATTACGGCAACACACGTAACAGTGTATCGGAAACAAGAGGTGAAGAGTTCACCTATACGATTGATAACTTGCTGACTTACAACAAGACATTCAACCGTCACTCAATAGACGCTTTATTAGGAACAAGCTGGATGAGAGAATACTATCGTTACATGACCAACTCTACCATTAACGATTTGGGAGGAACGGATATTACCGGATTCCAAAATGAAGATGGTAAGATTTCGGCAGGCGACAGTAATGCAGCATTGCTCTCTTTCTTCGCCCGTGTGAATTACGATTATGATAATAAATATCTGCTGTCCTTGAGTATCCGCCGGGATGAATCTTCCAAATTCCATAAAGACAATAGAGTAGGTTACTTCCCCTCTGTCTCCGCCGGATGGAATGTGCACCAGGAAAAATGGTTTCAAAATCCTGTAATGAGCAAATTGAAGATCAGGGCTAGCTACGGTGAGTTGGGTGCCAACTTCCTCAATCCTTATAATTTTGACGCGATAGCTTATGGACCTATTCCTTACACAGTAGGCGGTGAACGTTATGTAACAGGACGCGCAGCCTATCTGAAATCGAAAGACTTGAAATGGGAAACTGCCAAAACCACAGATATTGGTATCGAACTGGGCTTCTTCAACAACGACTTGACCTTGTCATTAGACTATTTCGTGAAAAAGAACGTAGATTTGTTGGCACAGATAGACTTGAACCTGTCTTCCGGGCAAATCTTTGAAATCAACAGTTCACGTGAAAAACCCTACGTTAATACAGCTTCCGTAAAAAACACAGGATGGGAGTTTATGATGAATTACAGGAAACAATTGACGAAAGACTTCCATATAGATGCGACATTTAATATCGCAACGTTAAAGAATAAAGTATTATCACTGGGAGAAAACGTGCAGCCGATTACTTCCGGAGCAATGTCCAGCTATTTTAATGATGCAGCTTCCATTACCATGCCAGGAGAAGCTATCGGTTCATTCTATGGCTATAAGATTGACGGTTTTGATGCGGAAGGAAATTTTATATTTGCGGATACGGACAAGAATGGAGTAGTCAATGCAAATGATAAAGTTATTCTGGGCAGCCCTATCCCTGACTTCACATACGGTTTGAACATCAACATGGAATACAAAGACTTTGATTTGACTGTCTTCTTTCAGGGAGTGCAGGGAAATGATATATTCAATCAGAAAAAGTACACCTATTATTTTGATTATTCCAATAATGTAGTCAAAGAGGCTATGAATGGATGGACGAAAACAAATAAGAATACAGGAATCCCTATTATGAAAACCCAAAATACAAGTGGCGGAAATTCCCTGCCGAGTGAATTTTATATTGAAGACGGTTCCTATTTACGTCTGAAAAACCTTCAGTTAGGTTATTCACTACCTAAAAAGTGGTTGGAAGCAATCCGGTTCAATAAACTGCGTGTTTATGCAGGCGTACAAAATCTATTTACGTTGACTAAATACTCCGGTTATGACCCGGAAGTTAGTTCAAATGTATTGTTCTCACGTGGTATTGACGTCAGTTCATATCCTAATGCCCGGACATTCACTTTTGGTTTTAACGCTTCATTCTGATAACTAAAAATATGATTAATATGAAAAACTATAAGAAAGTATATGCCGCATTTATCTTGGCGGGCGGCTTGATATTACACGGATGCAACGGTATCTTTGATGACCTGGCAATTAATCCGAACCAGCCGAGTATGGGAGCTTATTTCACCAGTCCGTCCGCTGTTAATGACGCAGTGATGACCATGTACGGATATATGTCTACGCAACGCTGCCTGGGAGCTTCCGGCTCTAAAACAACGATAATCCGCTCCGACGAGGCATCGTCCAATTCGGATTATGGCAAACCGGGCATGTTTGGTGCCGACTTGAATGCCAGTTATTACACTATTGAGCAACCTTATACATTGATGTACACCACTGCTTCTCAAGCATCCTACATCATTGAAACCGCCCCGTCTGTTGATTTCAGCGGTAATGAGGAACTGCGGAACGCATACATGGGGGAAGCTTATTTCTGGAGGGCATTTGCGCATTATTACCTATTGATTAATTTCCGGAATATATCTCCCATCAGACAGATGCCACGCAATGGCGATGACTATGTCCGTCCTTTGGAAAAACCTGCTGCCGTATGGAATTTTATTCAAGAAGACCTGGCACATGCGAAAGAACTGTTGCCCGTGAAGGGATATTGGGACAGCAAGAATGCCGGTCGTGTGACAAAGGCTTCCGCAGCCGCCTTATTGGGAAAAGCTTACCTCTACCGTAGTGGAATCGAACAATATTATGGTGAAGACAAGACTACATTTTACAGTGAAGCTGCCAAAGAATTTGGTGATGTTATAGACGGAAAGTACGGAACTTATGACCTGACTAAAAATTATGCTGATAATTTTGATGTCGCTCATGAAAATAATGAAGAATCAATCCTTGAGTTTCAATTCTTAGGCGATGTCGATAATGCAGGATTCAATCCGGGGCTTGCCACTTCCGGTTTGGCGTTCGATTCACGTGGACTGATGTTACCGGGGGCGGGAGTAGGTTATGAAGGCGTAGTACATAACTGGCTTTATAACGCATTTGTGAATTCGGTAGACAAGGACGGTTATACGGATATCCGGATGTTCTCCACAATGATATTCAATGATTTGGATGCGAGCATTCATTTGAGAAATGATGCAGGCGGCAATCTTGTACGTCTGGAAGGTCCCGGCGGTTATAAATGGGAAGAACTTTATCCTGCAAAGAATGGAAAAGAAGGATTTGCTACCGTGTCCAATCCTTTGGCACATTCATTCAAAGCAGGTATAAGAAAAGGGATTGATTGTTCCATGCCTACACAAACGGAAGCAGACGGGACTCCTAAACTGGTCGGTGTAGGTGCAGGCGTTAAGGAGTATGTATATAATCAGCCCCGTGCCCATGGAGTGAATTGGCGCTATATCCGCTATGCCGATGTGTTGATGATGTATGCGGAAGCTGTCGTTAGCGGTGGCACGCAAGCATCAAACATGACTCCCTTGCAGGCGGTAAATAAAGTACGCGGACGTGTCAACATGAGCGAACTCCCTTCGGTAACCATGACTGATATTCAGAATGAAAGAATCCTGGAATTTGCTTTGGAAGGGCATCGTTTCTATGATTTGCTCCGTTGGGGCAAGCTAGCCAGCCGTTTTACAGAGTTGCAGGAATCCGATCCTAACTTCAAGAAGTTCATATCGGCAGATGACTTTAAAGGATTCGTCACCAATAAGCACGAATGGTTGCCGATTCCTATCAATGAAGTGAATTCTAACCCTTATATCACAGAAAATAATCCGGGATATTAACTAAGAAAGAATTAGCATGATAAATTTGAAAAATATTGCGGTACTACTGTTCAGTTTGGTAGTACCGGGGCTCGCTATTGCCCAAACAGAAGTACTTTACAATGGCATACACCTGCCTGAACAATGGCCACCCCGCTATGCGGAACCACAAAAAGCACAAGATATGCCGATACCCTATCTTGAACAAAAGCCGGGAGTAATTCCTGTAAATGTAGGACGGCAACTATTTGTTGATTCTTTTCTGATTGCAGAAACTAATTTGAATAGAGTGATTCATACTCCCCGGTTCTACGAAAGGAATCCGGTACTCGGACCTGATAAGGAATGGGAAAAGACAACCGAAGGCGGACTCTACGCTGCACCCTTCAGTGATGGGATCTGGTATGACGAAAAAGACGGGAAGTTCAAAATGTGGTACTTGGCAGGTGCAGGTGTTCTTCACAAAGGAGACAATCAGACCTTTTATACCGGATATGCCGAATCGGAAGACGGCAAGTACTGGACAAAACCTGTACTGGATATTTGGAACCAAACCAATATTGTAGATACCTGCAATCGTGACGCAGCTACTATTTGGCTGGACAAACAGGAGAAAGACCCGTCCAAACGGTACAAGATGTTCAATGTCGAACGCCGCCCCACCGACCGCAGATGGCAATTTATTTTGAAATACTCATCGGACGGGATTCATTGGGGAGAGGGAGTCGCCCAGTCCGGTGATTTATACGACCGTTCATCCGCATTCTACAATCCCTTCCGTGATGTGTGGGCATTGAGTATGCGTTACGGGACAACAGTTTCTTCCCGCTCACGCAGTTATTTGGAAAATAAAGACCCGGAAATGGCAGTAAGTTTCGCACATCGTATCCGAAAAGGAGTACCTGATAAGAATATGGTCTACTGGTTTACTCCGAGCGATAAAGAGCCGCGTCATCCGGAGTTTCCGGAAGTAGAACCGGGTATTTACAATTTTGATGCCATTGCTTATGAAAGCATTATGTTAGGATTGTACAGTGTATGGCAGGGACCGGAAAATGGAGTTTGTGCCAAACTAGGTATTCAGAAAAAGAATGAAATCTTTCTAGGGTATAGCCGTGACGGCTTCCATTTCTATCGTCCTTCTTTCAAGCCTTTCATGGCAGTGAATGAGACGGAAGGAGCATGGAACTGGGGAAATATGCAGTCTATCAATGGAGTGCCTTTGATAGTAGGAGATTCACTTTATTTCTATTCTAGCGGACGCCAAAGGAACAAGATTATGTGGGATAGCTATACATCTACCGGACTGGCTACTTTGCGCAGAGATGGTTTTGTCTCCATGCATGGAGATAAGGACGGCTATCTGCTGACGGAGAAGGTTCGTTTTGACGGCAAACATCTTTTTATCAATGCAGATGTAAAAGGTAGCTTGGCTGTAGAAATTCTGGATGAAAATGGAAAGCCATTAGAAGGATTCACACGGAAAGACTGTGTACCGGTGAAGAAAACAGATAAAACAAAATTGTTGGTTACATGGAAGAAACACCAGAATATAGCATCACTTATCGGGAAGGCTGTCCGACTGAAGTTCTACCTGAATAACGCTGATATATATGCATTTTGGATTTCTCCATGGCAAACGGGCGAAAGCCGTGGATATACAAGCGGCGGCGGACCGGGACTGTCAACCTGTGGCATAGATGTTCCTGCAAACAAATAAAAGATAAATGACTATGAAACGTTTATTTTATACATTACTATTTTTCCTGCCTTGTATGCTGATAGCTTGCGGTGGCAGTGATGATACTCCGGATGGAGATAATAATCCCCCGGTAGTGGCTCCCCCTAGCGAAGAGCCGGTAGATTCACGGCTATTGTACAATGGTATTCGTCTGCCCGAACAGTGGCCGCCGGTACGTTCATCTTCGTCTGAACTGGAAAAAGGAATGTCACCTTTTTATCTGTCGGATAAACCTTCTGTTATTAATATCTCGGTAGGACGCCAGTTATTTGTAGACAATTTCCTGATAGAATCCACTAATCTGAAACGTACGTTCTATTATCCTGAATATTATTCAGGCAATCCGATACTGACACCAGAACAGGATTGGGAGAAAACCGGAACAAAAGGTGCGGCATTCGCCGCTCCTTTCAGCGACGGGGTATGGTATGACGAAAAGGAAGGAAAATACAAAATGTGGTACATGGCAGGTGGTGGCTCCTATGCAACTAGCGGAGCAGGAGTGACTTGTTATGCGGAATCAACGGACGGTATTCACTGGACAAAACCCACTCTTTCCATTGTAGCCGGAACAAATATCGTTGACTATAACTCAGAACGTGACGCGTCTGTTATTTGGCTGGATAAACAGGAAGGTAATGCTTCGAAAAGATACAAGATGTTTTTAGTTGCCCGTGAATCCGGGAAATGGAGATACCATTACAAGACTTCCCCGGACGGCAAAGTCTGGCGTGCCGCAGTTCAATCGGAACCGATTGCCGACCGTTCAACAGTATATAAAAATCCTTTCAGAAACGTTTGGGTATATAGTATGCGGCATAATGTTCGGGTGGATGCGAATAAGCTGGTACGTGCGAGGGATTATAATGAAAACACCGATCCGGAAGCCGGAACAAAGAAAGCGGAAGCATTATTGAGTGCATTCTGGTTTGGTCCGTGGGCTAATGAGCAACACCATACAGACTATCCGAATATAGCGCCTGCGATATATAATCAGGATGCCACGCCTTATGAAAGCATTATGCTGGGATTCTTCTCCGTTTGGCAAGGGCCGGAAAATGATGTTTGTGCTTCGGACAACGTAATCAAGAGAAATCAAGTTATGGTAGGATATAGCCGTGACGGTTACAGTTGGTTCCGTGAGGATATGAATCCTTTCCATGCCGTAAATACGACCACCTCGGACGCATGGAATCAAGGTAACCTGCAATCCGTAGCCGGAGCACCGTTAATAGTAGGTGACAAACTCTATTTCTATCTGAGCGGTCGTCGTTTGAGAGGCACTCAAGAGATTACCACTACCGGGCTTGCCATGCTTCGTCGCGATGGATTTGCATCTATGAAAGGAACAGGAGAGTTGCAAACTTCCTTACTGAAATTTGACGGTTCGTACTTCTTTGTCAATGCCAATGTCACGGGAGAAATGAAAGTGGAACTTTTAGATCCCAATAATAAAGTAATCGAAGGATTCTCAAAAGATGAGTGCAAAGCCTTTAAAGGGGATAATGTAAAAGCGAAGATAGAATGGACAGGCAACGCTTCATTAGCCTCTTTGAAGAACAAACAACTGAAAGTGAAATTCTATATTGATAACGGTGAAATATTTGCTTTTTGGATTTCTCCTTCTGCGAATGGAGAGAGTATGGGATACACCGCTGGCGGAGGTCCCGGGTTGAATATTTCCGGAATAGATAAAACCAATTAAAAAATGAATACTATGAACAGATTAGCTTATTTATTATCATTGATTTGTATTCTTGCATTTTCTTCTTGCGAAGAGGATAAGGTATATTATCACACTGCGGCAAAGGCAGACTTTACCATTGGTGAGAATATGTACGAACTGGGACAGACCGCTGTTTTTAAAGATGCTTCCATACCCGATGAAGGAAGCCGGATAGTAGCATGGTTATGGGAGTTTGGCGATACAAAAAAATCCGTCTCGACGGAACAGAATCCAACTTTCGTTTATCAATCGGACGGTACATTTACCATTAAACTGACGGTGACTGATGATAACGGCTTGAGCGCGACAGCCAAGAAAGACCTTACCATCTTGGATCCCGCTAAAGCAATCAATGTAATGTGGCAGAAAGAAATGGGCGGACCTATTGAAAGTACAGTCTCACCTGCATTGTCGGCTGATGGTAAAACGGTTTATATGATTACCGACCAGACTTCCACAGGAGCATTTGACGTGAAACTTTATGCTTATGATACGGAAAATGGGACACAAAAATGGGCATTTGACATAACCGCCAACATGAATGAACTGAATCCGGGTGGTGGGGCAAGCATGGTATATGCAAGTCCGGCAGTAGGACCGAATGGAGATGTGTATATTGTGGTCCGCGATTTGAAGCCGGCTACCACTGAACATCCCCGTGCTTTATTCTTATTTGCCATAGGAAGCAATGGTAGTAGAAAATGGGCATACAAAGCTGCCGATTCTAATTTATATGCTGTTACTCCGGCTATTGACGCATCTGGTAATATCTACTTCGGACATAGAGGAAAGAAACTAATCGTATTAAGTCCTGCCGGTGATGTAGTCAAAGAAATAGCTTTAGATGTAGAAGTGTTGTCCGGTATGTCTCTGTCCAAAGACGGAACTGTCTATTTCGGCTCTTCCAAGAATACGGGGTATTTCGGTTATGATTTTGCTACCGGTACTCAAAAGTTTGTCTATCAGAAAGATTTGGGTGGTACAGCATTGAAAGGAAACTCGTACACAGTAGGAACGGACGGAACTATTTATACCGTAGCCGAACTGACATCAGGTGGCGCCATCATAGCTCTGAATCCTGACGGAACGGAAAAATGGGTGTACAAGACACCGGGAGCCATTGTTAACGGTGGTGTTGTGATTGGTACGGATGGAACGCTTTATGCCAACGGTGGAAATACTGTTGCCGGTGAAGCTTCGGCAGGTGTTTTCGCTTTGAATTCGGACGGTTCTTTAAAATGGCATTATGCTACAACGGAGGACGTTAGCAACTGCGTGCCAATCATCGATAACAGAGGATATATCCACATCATTTCGGACAAAGCCATCTATTATATTGTGAAACAAGACGGTAGTTTGCTTGCATCCGCCGAATTAGGAGTTAAATGTACCTCCAGTCCGGTAATGGATTCAAGAGGATATTTATATATCGGCATAGAAGCTGTCGCAGGTGCATCTGATATGGTATGTATCTCATCTGGAGCTACTTCCTATGCAGCTTCTGCATGGCCGATGAAAGGCCAGAATCCGCAACGGACAGGTTTGCAAAAGTAAGTAGTTTAAAATGTAGACGATTATGAAGAAATATTCTTTATTGGCAGTTTTCTTATTATTAATGTGCAATGTTTCGGTATGCGGGCAAACAGGACGTATCCTTTTTGTGGATACAACATTCATTGAGAAAACAAATCTGCAACGAATACATCATTCCCCCGTCTATTATTCAGGCAATCCTGTATTGAAGGCTGATAAAAAATGGGAGTTGAATATAAATGGTGACCCTTATGCCGCCCCTTTTAGCGGTGGCGTATGGTATGATGAGGAAGAGCAAAAATTCAAGATGTGGTATTCTGCCGGTGGCGGGAAGTTATTAGGGCTCGTCACTTGCTATGCAGAGTCGTTCGACGGGAAAGTCTGGATAAAACCGGAGCTGGACGTTGTTCCGGGAACCAATATCGTAGATACATTAGAGCATGATTGCGTTTCCGTGTTGCTTGATAAATTTGAGAAAGACCGGACGAAGCGTTATAAAATGTTTGTTGTAGAATTTAATAATCGCTTCACAGTCAGCATGAAACTCAAATATTCTTCTGACGGAATCCATTGGAGTGAGCCGAAAGCTCTTTCGGGAGAATTGTACGACCGTTGTGCGGCTTATTACGACCCGTTTCGCAAGAAATATGTCCTGTCATTGAAAACCATAAATGGAGTGTATAGGCGTTCACGCAATTATTTGGAACATGAAGATCCGGAAATGCTGGTTAGCCTGGCACATAGGATATATGACAACAAGAGTGATAAGTTTATCCGTTATTGGTTTAATGCCGATGACGACGATCCGCGTCATCCTCAATTTCCCGAACTGCGTCCACAGATATACAATCATGAAGCAATGCCGTATGAGGGCTGTATATTAGGCTACTTCACCGTTTGGCAGGGACCGGAGAACAATGTTTGTGACAGTCTGAACATTCAAAAAAGGAATGAAGTCCTGATAGGTTGGAACAAAGACGGTTTTCATTGGAACCGGGAAAACAAGAAACCATTTCTTCCTGTCAGTGAGGACTTTCATGCATGGAATGCAGGCAATGTACAGTCTACTGCGGGTAGCCCTCTGATAGTCGGAGACTCTCTTTATTTTTATGTCAGTGGACGCTATAACAGCAAGCCGAAACATGATTCCAATTTTGCCACAGGACTTGCGATGCTTCGTCGTGATGGTTTTGTTTCGATGCGGGCAGGAAGAAAAGAAGGATATGTAGAAATAAAAACTAAGATTCCGGCAAATGGAAACTATTTGTTTGTAAATGCAGATGTGAAGGGAACTTTAGCGGTAGAAGTGTTGGATGATAACGGTCAGCCAATGGAAGGATTTACAAAGAAAGACTGCATATCAATGAAAAAATCGGATAAAACGAAACAGATGATTTCATGGGAAAAACATCCAGGCGTAACATCACTGGTGGGGAAAACAGTCCGGTTGAAGTTTTATCTGAATCAGGCGGATATCTATGCATTTTGGATTTCGGCATGGCAAACAGGCGAAAGTGGTGGATATACCGGCGGTGGAGGACCGGGACTATCAGACAAGGGTATAGATACCCCCATAGATAAATTGAAAAATAACTAAATATATTAAACTTAAAAAAAGAAACTGTATTATGGAAAAGATTATAGGATTAATCAATGCTCCTTTTACTCCGTTTTATGAAAATGGAGAAGTAAATTATGAACCAATCGAAGCCTATGCAAAGCTACTTGTAAAAAATGGCTTGAAAGGTGTTTTCATCAACGGTTCTTCTGGAGAAGGGTATATGTTGACTGATGAAGAACGAATGAAGTTGGCAGAACGTTGGATGGAAGTTGCACCGGATGGCTTTAAGGTTATTGTACACGTGGGGAGTTGCTGCGTAAAGTCAAGCCGGATGCTGGCGGAACATGCGCAGAAAATCGGAGCTTGGGGAATTGGTGCAATGGCACCTCCTTTCCCGAAAATAGGACGAATAGAAGAATTGGTAAAGTACTGCGAAGAAATCGCTGCCGGAGCACCGAAGCTGCCCTTCTATTATTATCACATTCCTGCATTCAATGGAGCATTCTTATCGATGCTTGCTTTCCTGAAAGCAGTTGAAAACCGTATTCCCAATTTTGCGGGAATCAAATATACCTTCGAAAGCCTGTATGAATACAATCAATGTCGTTTGTATAAAGACGGCAAGTTCGATATGCTTCACGGGCAGGATGAAACCATTCTTCCTTGTCTCGCAATGGGAGGGGCGCAAGGCGGAATCGGCGGAACGACCAACTATAACGGTATAAACCTGGTAGGTATCATTGATGCCTGGAAAGCCGGTGAATTGGAGCAAGCCCGTGAATTGCAAAACTTCTCTCAGGAAGTGATTAACGTAATCTGCCATTTCCGTGGGAATATTGTTGGTGGCAAACGTATCATGAAGCTTATCGGACTTGATTTGGGCGGCAACCGTACTCCTTTCCAAAACATGACCGCTGACGAAGAAAAACAAATGAAAGCGGAACTGGAAGAAATCCGTTTCTTCGAACGTTGCAATAAATTCTAACAGGAGGACGTATGAAGAATATTACTGACTATATACAACAATGGGCTAATACCTATAAGGATGATATGCAGAATAATATCATGCCCTTTTGGATAAAGTATGGACTGGATAGAGTGAATGGTGGTATATATACTTGTGTAGATCGCGACGGTGCATTAATGGATAGTACAAAATCCGTTTGGTTTCAGGGGCGTTTTGCATTTACTTGTTCCTATGCCTATAATCATATAGAAAAGAATCCGACATGGTTGCAAGCCGCAAAAAGCACACTAGACTTTATAGAGAAGTATTGCTTTGATTCGGATGGGCGTATGTACTTTGAAGTGACAGCGGACGGTCGCCCTTTACGTAAGCGCCGTTACATTTTCTCCGAGTCATTTGCAGCCATAGCGATGTCCGAATATTCGATAGCGTCGGGGGATAAGACGTATGCGGTGAAGGCACTCGAACTGTTCAAACGTATGCAATATTTCCTGCAAACTCCCGGACTGCTTGCTCCCAAATATACAGATACGCTCCCCATGAAAGGACATTCCATTACCATGATATTGATAAACGTAGCTTCCCGAATCAGGGAAGCTATTCAAGACGAATGTCTGACACGGCAGATTGACGAGTCCATTAGCTGTCTGGAAAAAGATTTCCTACATCCGGAGTTCAAGGCATTATTGGAAACCGTAGGACCGAACGGAGAATTTATAGACTCCAATATGGGGCGTACCATCAATCCGGGGCATTGTATCGAAACAGCTTGGTTTTTGCTGGAAGAATCCAAGCTCCGGGGAAGGGATCAAAACATAAAAGAACTGGGGCTGAAGATTCTGGACTGGTCATGGGAGTGGGGCTGGGATAAAGAATTCGGCGGTATTATCAATTTCAAAGATTGCAGGAATCTTCCTTCGCAGGACTATGCGCAGGATATGAGATTCTGGTGGCCGCAAACAGAAGCAATTATCGCTACCCTGTATGCCTATCTGATGACGAAAGAAGAGAAATACCTGAAGATGCATCAACAAATCAGCGAGTGGACATATACACATTTCCCGGACAAAGAATACGGAGAGTGGTATGGCTATCTCCATCGGGATGGAACAGTCGCCCAGCCGGCAAAAGGAAATTTATTTAAAGGACCTTTTCATATCCCTCGCATGATGACAAAAGGATATATGCTTTGTGAGGAAATAATGTCTGAAATAAAAAAAGAAATAAGATGATTGTATCCAATTTACAAAATAGCCAACGGGTGGAGAAACTTCACCCGTTGTTCAAACAGCTTTTCGATTATGTGAAATCGCACGATCTGTTGCACGAGGAACTGGGAACTATCAGACTGGATGGTGATAATCTGATTGTCAATAATATCTATCCCGAATGTATTCCTGAAGGAAAGCGTTTATTAGAACTGCATCACGATTATATTGATGTGCACATATTGCTTGAAGGCAAAGAAACCATTGGCTGGAAAGCCTTGGAAGAATTAAAAGTGGAAAGACAAGCTTATGATAAAAAGAGTGATTGTGCCCTATATGGTGACGTTCCTACTACTTTCATCAATCTCTTGCCCGGACAATTCGTCATTGTATATCCGGAGGACCCCCATGCTCCGGCTATCGGTAAAGGCTGGATACGCAAACTGATAGCTAAAGTAAAAGTCTAAGTAAACAGTCTCAAAAATCTTTTAAATATAACTACCATGAAAAATAAAAATATTTATCCATGGGTAGTGGTTGCGTTGCTTTGGGTAGTAGCGTTGCTCAACTACATGGATAGACAAATGCTTTCTACAATGCAGGAAGCAATGAAAATAGATATTGTAGAGCTGACGAAGGCAGAAGCTTTCGGTGCATTAATGGCAGTCTTTCTTTGGATTTACGGCTTTATGAGCCCGGTTGCCGGAATTATTGCAGACAGGCTTAGTCGTAAATGGTTAATTGTCGGAAGCTTGTTTGTTTGGTCGGCTGTAACATTCCTGATGGGATATGCCACGACGTTTGAGCAATTATATGGTTTGCGTGCAGTGATGGGGATTAGTGAAGCATTGTATATTCCTTCCGCTCTGTCCTTGATAGCGGATTGGCATCAGGACAAATCACGCTCATTGGCAATTGGAGTTCACATGACCGGACTGTATGTCGGTCAGGCAATCGGTGGGTTTGGAGCTACGGCAGCCGCTGCATTTTCCTGGCAGAGCACTTTTCACTGGTTTGGCATTGTAGGTATTGCTTATTCTGTGGTTCTTATCTTTTTCCTACATGAGAATCCTGTCCGAATGAAAATAGAAAAGGTTGTTGCTAATGGCATTAGCAAGGGGAATTCAATTGGAAAAGGGCTGTTACTGTTATTTTCAAATATTTCTTTTTGGGTGATATTATTTTATTTTGCGGCTCCAAGTTTACCGGGGTGGGCTACAAAGAACTGGTTGCCAACGCTATTTGCGGAGAACCTGGATATTCCGATGTCACAGGCAGGACCAATATCTACGATTACCATTGCTCTATCTTCATTTGTCGGAGTAATATTGGGAGGATTCTTGTCGGATAGATGGGTGCTGAAGAATATCCGCGGACGTGTCTACACAGGGGCAATCGGACTGGGGATGACTATCCCCGCACTGTTATTGTTAGGTTTCGGACACGGTTTCATTAGCGTAATAGGTGCAGGATTGTTGTTCGGCATCGGCTTTGGTATTTTCGATGCCAACAATATGCCTATTCTATGCCAGTTCGTTTCTGCTAAATATAGGGGGACGGCATATGGTATTATGAATATGACAGGAGTTTTTGCAGGAGCTGCAGTAACTCAATTATTGGGAAAATGGACGGACGGTGGAAGTCTGGGCGAAGGATTTGCTATGCTTAGTATTGTCGTTGCACTTGCATTAGGGCTACAAATCTACTTTTTAAGACCTAAAACGGATAATATGGAGTAATACAATGATGGTTATAGTTTGGGGTGTTATGAGTAATAAGAAGAAAAGAATTTTAGTGTAAAGCTCATTTATTATCTCAAATGTATAGATATATTTGTAAATATTGTATTCGTACTATTCTTACTCTTAAACTGTTTTCTTTTTATTATACAGGATGCTAATAAACTCAATTTGCATTTTTAATAAATAATGAAACAGTTTATTATAAACGGGTCTTACATTTATAATAAACGATATTCGGGATAATTCACTAAGTAGATACGAATATATTAAACAAAATGGGGTGAAATCTATGTAGATTTCACCCCATTTCTATTCTTTCAGACACATATTTATGTTTCTGTAAATTCTCTTTATGTCTTTATTTTTGTATATATCATATCTGTTGTCTGCTAATTGGTTATTGCAAATATACGAAATTAAAAGAGGAAAGTCAATAGCATTTTAAAATTTGATGTGATACAACACATGCCTGCACAACGGATGCTCACCAGGGACAAGCGGATGATCGAATTCCCTCATTCGTTCCATTCCTATTTTCTGCATTACACGTTCTGACCGTTGGTTGAGAAGGGAAGTAAAAGAAAAGAGTTCTTTTATATCCGTTTTATTGCGTGTATATTCCAAACAAGCTGTTGCAGCTTCAGGAGCATAACCCTGTCCCCAATATTCGTGTGCTAACCGCCAGCCTATTTCTATGCCCGGAGCAAAGTCTACATCAAATGTAATCTGATGTAGTCCGGTATAGCCCATAAAAGCATGATCTTCTTTTCGTTCTACAGCATACAAACCGAAGCCACAGGTTTGGAACTCATTTTGAATACGCTGATAAAAGGCAAATGATTCTTCCGATGACAATGAATTAAGAAAAAACTCCATCACATTCGGATCGGCATTCATACGGGCAAAAAACGGGATGTCTTCTTCTTTCCAGTCGCGGAGAATCAGACGGGGTGTTTCTATATACTTTTGCATAACTATGATAATAATAAAATGCAAAGGTACAATTCTTTTTCCTTATTGGAAGTTATTCGTTATTATAAGTATTAACCATCATTCATTGAATACCCCCTTTCACATATAGTCAGTCTAGTCAGCAGCGTGATACGGATGTGTAAACCAGAAGCAGGAGCCTACTCCTTCGGTCGAATCCACGCCAATTTCTCCTCCCATTTGGGAAACAATGCTCTTACAGATAGAAAGTCCCAGTCCTGTACCCTGAACAAAAGTATTCAGCTTCACAAAACGTTCAAATACGCTCTTTTGCTTTTCTTCCGGTATTCCCATTCCGGTGTCGCGCACATAGAATTTTATTTTCTGATGGGGTACTTGTTCATATCCCAGGGTGATACTGCCTTGTTGGGTGAACTTTAACGCGTTATTTATAAAGTTACTGATTACTTGGGTGAATCTGTTTTTATCCGTATAGATATAACATTCCGGGAATGGTTCCTCTAAAATCAGTTCAACACCTTTACCCACTTTCATACCCATTGATTTGATAATTTCAGAACAAGTCTCGTTTACATCCACATTGGTATATACAAAATTGAATGTTCCCGCTTCGATTTTCGAAAGATCGAGAATGTCCGATATCAGTTGCAAGAGAAGTTCATTATTCTCTTGCACAATCTTGATATATTCCTGCCGTTCGCTTCTGCTATCCGTTTCTGCCAGAAGACTGGAAAAGCCGACAATAGCATTGAGAGGAGTACGGATCTCATGACTCATGTTAGCCAGGAAAGCCGATTTCAGACGATCCAGTTCTTCCGCTTTATCACGGGCAATAATCAATTTCTGTTCAGTTTCTTTCAAAGGCGTGATGTCATAATTGATACACAACATCTCAATAATGCCGTCTTGCGGACGATAATCTCTGACCATTACGTTAATGCTGGTCCATGTATATTTGCCATTCTCCCTGCATACACGAACTTCTTTACGCAAACTGGTTGCCTTTCCCGTTTTCACTTCACCTACAAAGTTTTTCAGAACAGCCTGATCTTCAGGAACCACATGTGCATATACTCCGATAACCTGTGGCATGGGAATACCTTCTTTCTCTCCCAAATTCCTGTACCATGTATCTTGGGCATATCCGTCTCTTGTCAATATATTGAAATGAGCAAATCCTACCTTGGCGTAATCACCGATGAGAAGAAACAGATTCTCAAACTCCTGTATCTTGGTGTATGCATTGGTCGTTTCCGTCGTATCTATATTGATAAACAGATAGTTGATAAATCGATTTTGAGAATCATAGAGAGCAGTAACTTTAGTGTTAAGATTAATAATCCCATTTCTCCGGCTATCTACATATTGATTTATTTTGGAGAAGTCATAATTGATGGAGAAATTTACATCTTCTTTCGCTCTCAATCTCTCTTTAACCTCTGAAGGAATATTGGGATTATCGAACAGATTAACTCCCAATGCCTCATTCTTGTCAGACAAGCCGAATATTTCAAGCTCTTTATCATTAATATCTACCAGATAACCGTCTTTGTCGTAAAGTTCGACGCCTGCCGGAAGATTCTTATAGATGTTTCTCAATATCTTCTCGCTGTTGTCCAAAGCTAGACGATCTTCTTTGGCTTGTAACTCCGACTTTCGCAATTCGATGCAAATACTGATAATATTAGCAAGGGAGGAGAAGCATTGATAATCCACATTGCTCCAGCTACGCTGCGTTCTTACCATATCAATTCCCATATAGCCCCATACCTCTTCTTTAGAGATTAGCGGAACTACCATCAGTGACTTGATATCCTGCATCTCCAACGTCTGACGATATTCCGCAGCTTCTTCGGGCATATCGTCCAGCGTGTTCAGTATGATAGCCCTTCTTTCAGCTATCTGATGATTCCACCAGGTAGAAGGGTCCCAGGGAATATTGCTCAAGAACTCCTGTTCCTTGGATATTCCTTCGGCGGTAACCTCATAAGTGCAATCCTGGCGTTGTTCTTTTCTGTTTATTTCGAAGATATAGATACGATCGCCCAAAAATTGGTGAAGAAGATCTCCTAATGTCTTGTTAACCACTTGAGCGACATCATCACATTGCAGAAAAGCAAGCAATGAATATGAAATATTAGTTTGTTGGTAAAGCAAATTGCTTACTTGAAAGAAATCAATGTTTCCATTCGTAGTATCGATCGGTCTGTCAATATATTGCAGAAAGCCTGTCATGTTCCTATATCCCTCTTTATCGGGCTTTTGGAAATTAATCTTAGAGTACACCCATATTTCCCCGTCTTTTGCCCGGATTGGGAACATTTGTTCGTATGTCTCCAGATAAGAAAGAGACATATATTCATTTTTAAGACGCAGTCGGTGGTCTTCACGTATTCTTTGGTGGAATTCGGTGAAACTGATGCGGTTACTTTCAAGGCCGAGTAAGTCAACAATAAAGTCAGAGCAGATATATTCTTTATTCTTCAAATCTGACTCCCACCATCCCATTTTGGCCATCTGTGCTATCTGAACGTATTTTTCATAGTCATAATTTGTTTGTTCTTTCATATTGTTTGCTCTTGTTTTCTGTTTTATATTATAAGACACTAGCCGGCAAAGATAAGCATAACTTTTAAATAATGAGGTGTTTGCATATCACAGCAGGATGAAAGTGGAAATTTGGTGCTGAAAAGTGGAAAAAGAGACGAATGAGTACAAACAGGGGATTATTTCGTCTTGCTCTTAGTGAAGAAATGAATTATATAATCTATAATATATATCAGAAGAATGAAAAATACCAGATTATTCATGTTTGCGGCATGCACACTTTTTTTGGCAGCGTGTGGCAGGCAAACCGTGAAGATTATGACTCCGCCGGATGCGTCAAATCGTGTTCTGTTTGGTGCGGAGCAGTTACAGACTACCTTGGATAAAGCCGGTTATCAGGTAATGATGCAACAGGGAGACACGACATTCTCCGATCCCGAAATCAAAACGATTCTGTTGACGGAAGTAAATGACACGACGCTCAAGAAAGAAGGTTTTCATATTTCGACGACGGGCAATCTGACCAAAGTGTCCGGCAGGGATGGGAGTGGTGTCATTTACGGATGCCATGAACTGATTGACCGTGTGAATGATTCGGATGGTAAGTTGAACTTCCCGGAGGAACTGAAAGACGGTCCTGAAATGGTATTGCGTGGTGCATGTGTAGGATTACAGAAGATGACCTACCTGCCGGGACATGGTGTGTACGAATATCCGTATACGCCGGAAAGTTTCCCCTGGTTTTATGATAAAGAACAGTGGATTAAATACTTGGATATGTTGGTTGCCAACCGCATGAATTCGCTGTACCTTTGGAATGGCCATCCGTTTGCGTCATTGGTGAAACTGGAAGATTATCCGTTTGCGCTGGAAGTAGATGAAGAAACATTCAAAATGAATGAAGAAATGTTCTCTTTCCTCACGGAAGAAGCGGACAAGCGCGGTATCTTTGTCATACAGATGTTTTATAATATCATTCTTTCCAAACCTTTTGCAGAGCATTACAGACTGAAAACACAGGACCGTAACCGTCCTATTACTCCTCTGATTGCCGATTATACACGCAAGAGTATTGCCGCTTTCATTGAAAAGTATCCCAATGTAGGATTACTTGTTTGTCTGGGTGAAGCGATGTGTACAGTGGAGGACGATGTGGAATGGTTTACTAAAACAATTATTCCGGGAGTGAAAGACGGATTACAGGCATTGGGACGTACGGATGAACCGCCTCTTTTGTTGCGTGCGCACGACACGGACTGCAAACTGGTGATGGACGCTGCCTTGCCGCTCTATAAGAATCTTTATACGATGCATAAGTATAATGGTGAATCGTTGACTACCTACGAACCTCGTGGTCCCTGGTCGAAAATTCATACGGATTTGAGTTCGTTGGGTTCCATTCATATCAGTAACGTACATATCCTGGCAAATTTGGAACCGTTCCGCTGGGGTTCTCCGGATTTCGTACAAAAGGCGGTCACTGCCATGCACAATGTACACGGTGCCAATGCGTTGCACCTTTATCCGCAGGCTTCATATTGGGACTGGCCTTATACGGCTGACAAATTACCGAACAATGAACGTGAATTCCAGTTGGATCGTGATTGGATCTGGTATCAGACGTGGGGACGCTATGCGTGGAATTGCCACCGAGATCGTACAGATGAAATGGGTTACTGGGACCATCAGTTGGGCAAGTTCTACGGAACCTCTGACGAAAATGCAAGTAATATCCGTGTAGCATACGAAGAAAGCGGAGAGATTGCTCCGAAGTTGTTACGTCGTTTTGGTATTACAGAGGGAAATCGCCAAACGTTATTACTGGGTATGTTTATGAGTCAGCTTGTCAATCCGTACAAATATACGATCTATCCGGGATTCTATGAAAGTTGCGGACCGGAAGGGGAGAAGCTGATAGAGTATGTAGAGAAAGAATGGAAAAAGCAACCTCATGTAGGTGAAATGCCTTTGGATATTGTTGCTCAAGTAATAGAACATGGAGATAAAGCAGTAGCGGCTATTGATAAAGCAGCAGGTTCCGTCTCTTCAAATAAGGATGAATTTGCACGTTTGCAGAATGATATGCATTGTTATCGTGAATTTGCGTATGCGTTCAACCTGAAAGTGAAAGCTGCCAAACTGGTATTGGATTATCAATGGGGAAAAGAGATTAAGAATCTTGAAGAAGCTATTCCTTTGATGGAACAAAGTCTGGAACACTATCGCAAATTGGTGGAACTGACGGATGAACATTACTTGTATGCCAACAGTATGCAGACTGCCCAACGTCGTATTCCTATCGGTGGAGATGATGGAAAGAACAAGACTTGGAAAGAACTGCTGGTACACTATGAGAAGGAATTGGAAAATTTCAAAGCCAACCTCGCTTTGTTGAAAGAAAAACAGAATGGAAATGCGGTGACTGAAACTGTCGAGATTGCTGCCTGGACTCCTGCAAACGTGAAACTGATTTCTAATTATCCGACAGTGAAAATGGATGAGGGTATTTCTTTATTTATGGATGTTCCAAGTAAGATAGAAGCAGTAGCTCCTGAATTAAAAGGAATGAAAGCGCTTCGTTTCAATGGAAACGAGCAGAGAGAGAAAGGCACGAGTATCACTTTCGAAACAGATGCTCCGGTGAAATTATTAGTAGCCTATTTCAAAGACGACCAGAAAAAGTATGCAAAAGCTCCGAAACTGGAAATCGATGCGTCAGCCAATGATTACGGTCAAGCGGAACCTGTGTTGACGAATGCTGTCCGTATCAACGGAATGCCTTTGGCAAATGTGCATGCATATAGTTTTCCGGCTGGAAAGCATACGTTGATGTTACCCAAAGGCTATCTGCAAGTGTTGGGATTCACGGCTGCGGAAACGAAAGTGCGTAATGCAGGGCTTGCCGGGGATGAAGAGACAATGGATTGGTTGTTTTATTAATGGGAATTTATCGGTTAAATGAGAATTTAGCGGTTAAATGGGAATTTTGCAGTTAGGCTGAAAGCCTTACAATTATATATTTATTGGGGTGCCCTGAAAGGGCTTAATTCTATAGCGTAGGGCAACGCCCTACGAAAAAAACACACCAGCCACAAGCCCTGAAAGGGCGGAACTGTATACAATTATGCCCTTTCAGGGCGCAAATTCAGATTGCCGTTTTTACGTAGGGCGTTGCCCTACGCTATATAATTAAGCCCTTTCAGGGCACTCCGCAAAATTATCATTTAGTGGTTATGCACTATTTAAGTATTAAACGATTAGAAAAAGTATCATGAAGAAGTTATTGCTGGCAGTTTTTAGTATAGCCACCACTTTCTCTCTATATGCGCAACGGGAAGTTCCGCAGGAACGAATGGAGCAGATTTATGAGGAAGTAAAGACACCATACAAATACGGGCTTGCAGTTGCCCCGGCAGACAATTATCATAAGATTGATTGTCCTACCGTTTTTCGCCAAGGAGACAAGTGGCTGATGACTTATGTGGTTTACAACGGTAAAGGTGGAACCGATGGTCGTGGTTATGAAACCTGGATAGCAGAAAGTGATAATTTGCTCGAATGGCGCACTTTGGGACGGGTTCTTTCTTATCGGGATGGAAAATGGGACTGCAATCAGCGTGGCGGATTTCCTGCATTGCCGGATATGGAATGGGGTGGAAGCTATGAGCTTCAGACTTATAAAGGTCGCCATTGGATGACTTATATCGGTGGTGAAGGAACGGGTTACGAAGCTGTAAAAGCCCCGCTTTATGTCGGACTGGCATGGACGAAAGGAGATATTTCTACGGCACATGAATGGGAATCTCTGGACAAACCGATTTTGAGCATCCATGATAAAGATGCCCAATGGTGGGAAAAACTGACTCAATATAAGAGTACCGTTTATTGGGATAAAGATAAAACATTGGGAGCTCCGTTTGTAATGTATTACAACGCGGGCGGGCGTCATCCGGAAACGGATTTAAAAGGCGAACGTGTCGGCATTGCGCTTTCCAAAGATATGAAAACATGGAAACGCTACTCCGGCAATCCGGTCTTCGCGCACGAAGCAGATGGAACCATTACAGGAGATGCGCATATCCAAAAGATGGGAGATGTGTATGTGATGTTCTATTTCTCTGCTTTTGAACCTTCGCGTAAATATAAAGCATTCAATACATTTGCCGCCAGCTATGATTTAGTGAACTGGACCGACTGGAAAGGGGCCGACCTGATTATCCCCTCCAAGAACTACGATGAACTGTTTGCTCATAAGAGCTATGTGGTGAAACATGACGGAGTGGTTTATCATTTCTATTGTGCAGTAAACAACGCAGAGCAACGTGGCATTGCCATTGCTACCAGTAAGCCAATGGGACGTTCGGCTGTCCGTTTCCCGGTTCCGGAGAGTAAGAATCGCCGGCAAATCATGACATTGAATGAAGGTTGGAAAACCTGGATTACAGAGGCAACTCATTTGAAAGGTAATTTTATGATGCCTGCAAAAACGGTGAATATTCCTCATAATTGGGACGATTATTATGGATACCGTCAGTTGACACATGGAAACCTGCATGGAACAGCTATGTATGTGAAAGATTTCACGGCAGATGTAAAATCCGGGAAACGGTATTTCCTTCGTTTTGACGGAGTGGGTACATACGCCACCATTACAGTGAACGGAAAGAATTTCGGTCGCCATCCCATAGGGCGCACCACATTGACTTTGGATGTCACAGATGAATTGAAACAGGGAGTAAATCGCCTGGAAGTGAAAGCCGAGCATCCTGAAATGATTGCCGATATGCCTTGGGTATGTGGGGGATGTTCGTCGGAATGGGGATTCAGTGAGGGTTCCCAGCCGTTAGGAATCTTTCGTCCTGTGGTATTGGAAGTAACAGATGAGATTCGCATAGAACCTTTCGGTGTACATATTTGGAATGACGAAAAGGCTGCTAACGTATTTGTAGAAACAGAGGTCAAGAATTATAGTAAAACAACAGAAACGGTAGAGTTAGTCAATAAACTAAGCAATGCCGATGGAAAACAAGTTTTCCGTTTGGTTGAGAAAGTTACTTTAGCTCCGGGAGAAATGAAAGTGATTCGCCAGCAGGCTCCTGTTGAGAATCCTGTCTTGTGGAATACGGAAAATCCATATCTCTATAAATTGGCCAGCATGATTAAGCGTGATACGAAAACAACTGATGAAATTTCGACACCTTTCGGCATTCGTACCATTAGCTGGCCGGTAAAACGAAACGATGGAGACGGACGTTTTTACCTGAATGGGAAGCCCGTGTTTATCAATGGAGTATGCGAGTATGAGCATCAGTTCGGACAAAGCCATGCGTTCAGCAATGAACAGGTTGCTGCAAGGGTAAAACAGATACGTGCGGCCGGTTTCAATGCATTCCGGGATGCTCATCAGCCCCATCATCTCGATTATCAGAAGTACTGGGATGAAGAGGGAATCTTGTTTTGGACACAATTTTCCGCCCATGTGTGGTATGACACTCCGGAGTTTCGTGAGAACTTTAAAAAGTTGCTTCGTCAATGGGTGAAAGAACGTCGTAATTCCCCGTCAGTGGTGATGTGGGGATTGCAGAATGAAAGCACTTTGCCTCGTGAGTTTGCACAGGAGTGCAGTGATATTATTCGGGAGATGGATCCGACTGCAAAGACAATGCGTGTCATAACAACCTGTAATGGCGGTGAAGGTACAGACTGGAATGTAATTCAAAATTGGAGTGGTACGTATGGAGGAGATGTGACGAAATACGGTCGTGAACTCTCTCAAACGAACCAATTATTGAACGGGGAATATGGAGCGTGGAGAAGTATCGACCTGCATACGGAACCGGGAGATTTCCAGGTGAACGGAGTGTGGAGTGAAGACCGTATGTGTCAGCTGATGGAAACTAAAATCCGTTTGGCAGAACAGGCTAAAGATAGTGTTTGCGGACAATTCCAGTGGATATACAGCAGTCATGATAATCCCGGACGTCGTCAACCGGATGAAGCGTATCGCAAGATAGATAAAGTAGGTCCGTTCAATTATAAAGGATTGGTTACTCCGTGGGAAGAACCATTAGACATATATTATATGTATCGCGCCAACTATGTTCCGGCTGCAAAAGACCCGATGGTTTACCTGGTATCACATACATGGGCCAACCGTTTTGAAAAAGGACGTCGCCGTGCCACTATCGAGGCTTACAGCAATTGTGATTCTGTATTGCTATACAACGATCTGACAAATGAAAAGGCAACCTTCCTCGGACGTAAAAAGAACAACGGAACAGGCACTCATTTTATGTGGGAAAACCGGGATATTCGTTATAACGTACTTCGTGCAGTAGGATATTATAAAGGTAAACCGGTAGCAGAAGACCTGATCCTATTGAATGGTCTGGAGCAAGCCCCTAACTTCGAACTTCTTTATCAGGATGATAAAAAGATATTGAAAGGAGAGACAGGATATAATTATCTGTATCGTCTCAACTGTGGAGGGGATGATTATACAGATAGTTTCGGACAGCTCTGGTTGCAGGACAATACGAATTATTCCCGTTCATGGGCGGAGAATTTCAAGGATCTGAATCCTTATCTTGCCAGTCAACGTACCACCAATGATCCGATTCATGGCACTCGTGACTGGACGTTATTCCAACATTTCCGCTTCGGACGTCACCAACTGGAATATCGTTTCCCTGTGGCAGACGGAACATATCGTATTGAACTGTATTTCACAGAGCCGTGGCATGGTACGGGCGGAAGCGCTTCTACCGACTGTGAAGGACTGCGTATATTTGATGTTGCCGTGAATGATTCTATTGTATTAGATGACTTGGATATTTGGGCTGAAAGCGGTCACGATGGAGTTTGTAAGAAAGTGGTATATGCCACAGTGAGAGGTGGAATGTTGAAAATTCATTTCCCGGAAGTGAAAGCAGGACAAGCCTTGATTTCAGGCATTGCTATTGCCAGCACAGATCAGGAACTGAAACCGACGGTATTCCCTGCATCCGGTTGGAGCTGGGAAAAGGCGGATAAAGAAGTGATGGAAAAGACTCCGAAAGAGTTGCTTCCGGAAGACAAAAATGCTCGTGTCAGTATATCATACGAAGCGGAAATGGCTGTACTGAAAGGCAAATTCCAAAAGAAAGAACATCGCAAACAGATCGGAGTGTTTTTTGGTAAAGGAAAAGGCAACAGCATTGAATGGAATGTTTCTACCGGGTTGGCGCAAGTGTACGCGCTTCGCTTTAAATATATGAACACTACCGGAAAGCCAATACCTGTCTTGATGAAATTCATTGATTCAAAAGGAGTAGTATTGAAAGAGGACATATTGAACTTCCCGGAAACACCGGATAAATGGAAGATGATGAGCACCACTACCGGAACCTTTATCAATGCCGGACATTACAAAGTATTACTTTCGGCAGAAAATATGGACGGTCTGGCATTCGATGCATTGGATGTTCAATAAGTTTTTTAGAAAAACACACATATAAACAGAAAAATAGAAGCGGGACATTAAGAAGTTTGAATATACTTCCGGTGTCCTGCTTTTCATATTCTGATACTTTCTTATAAATAAAATATAGATGTTATTTTTTTAAGATTCGATGTTCTGATTTTAATTATTCGAGGGAGAAACTTCAAATAATCCCTATATTTGAAATCAAAAACAAAATAACACAATGGAGAGCGATTTACCTAATTTTGATTTGCCGTCTGATTATATGGTTGGAGAAGGGTATGGGATAAATTTATTAAAAAGGTATAAAAACTTTCCTTGCAGGGTAAAAGCCGGTTTTTTCATTCTTTGTGTAAAAGGGATAATGCAAACGACAATCAATGGGAATCTTCAAAATATTGGTGAAAATGATTTGATAACCTTACCGCCCGGATATTTTATGGAAATTCTTGATTTTTCACCGGATATTCATATCTATTATGCCGGGTTCTCATCCGGATTCATAGAGGGTATAAATCTAATGAAGTCTACAGAACATCTTCTCCCTATAATTATGGAAAATCCGATAATAAGATTATCTCCATTGCAGGCTTGCAGTTATAAAATGTTCTATGAATCGTCAATTCTTTCGTATGCTTCTCCAAAAACATTGGCAAACAAGGAAATAGTAAAGGCGGTTCTTACCATGTTCCTTCAGGGAGCCACTGAAATTTATAAAATGCAAAATAACTTGTATTTATCTTCCCAGTCAAGAAAGTACGAGATTTATCAGGATTTTTTGCAATTGGTCATGAAATATTATACTATTCATCACGGAACCTCTTTTTATGCCGAACATCTAGGACTTAGCTTGCCGCATTTCTGTTCAACAATAAAAAAGGTTGCAGGAAACACTCCTTTGGAAGTCATAGCTTCCATCATTCTGATGGATGCCAAATCCCGGCTGAAGTCAACCAATGAACCGGTGAAGAATATTGCCTTATCTTTGGGATTTAATAATATCTCTTTCTTCAATAAGTTTTTTAAGCAACATACGGGTGTTACCCCACAGGAATACAGAGGACATTAAGCTTCCACCGGCTGTTTTTCGAGTGGTAATGTAACGGTAAAACGGCTGCCTCTTCCTACTTCTGATACAACAGAAATACTCCCTTGCAGATGTTCTACAATCGTTTTGCAGATAGAGAGTCCCAACCCCGTACCCTGCTTGAAAGTATTGACTTTATAGAAACGGTCGAATATTTCTTTCTGGCATTCTTGGGGAATACCTTCCCCCGTGTCCTCCACAAACAGACAAACTGAATCGTCATTTTCCGGATTAACCATAAAACCGAAATGAATATATCCTTCTTCTGTAAATTTCCGGGCATTATTTATGAAATTGCATATTACTTGTTTCAAGCGTGTAGCGTCAGTAGTTATGTAAATATCATCATCCGGCAAGATTGCTTTTATTTCGATTTCCGGCACATTTTTCACGACCTGCTCTTTCTCTATATCCTTCATTATGGATTTGAGGGAATAATTGGAATAAGTAAACTTGATAGTGTTTGATTCAATCTTGGACAAATCAAGTATATCGTCAATCAATCGTACTAAATGTTCGCTATTGATGCTGATTAGTCGCACGAAATCGGCACGTTCCTCTTCACTTAACTCATCATAAGTAGAACCTATAACATCAGAAAAGCCGACTATTGCATTCAGCGGCGTACGGATTTCATGACTCATATTGGCTAAAAATGCCATTTTAAGACGATCGCTTTCTTCTGCTTTTTTACGTGCCTCGATTAAGGTGTTTTCTATGTCTTTATATTCCTGAATACTCAAGCAGATTCCCACTAACCGATAGGGATGACCGGATATGTTTGCAATATAAGTTGACTGCCCTTCAAACCATTCCCAAGTACCATCCCCCCGGCGCAAACGGAATGGAACTGTTTTGTCAAAAGTTGTATTACCACTAAGTTGTACAACAAAGGCGTCAGCCATAGTTTGCCGATCGTCCGGATGAATCATATTCACATATTCCTCCATTGTCAAAGTATTATTCTCTCCGGCTGGAATACCTAAATGTTCAAAATAACGATCGTCAAGAGTAAATTCACTCCGGCTTATATCATAATACCATGGATAGATTCTGGTTCTTTGCAAAGCAGTATTCAGAATATATTCCTGTGTAAGTTCTACTGTAATATTGCGGAAAAAGAATAAGATGTTTTTTTCGCCCTCTTCATTTTCCATTGTAGCAAATTCTCCTCTTATCGGGAATTGTGTATAGTCAACTTGTTCCTGCATAAATGTATGTTCAGGCAGCGAGTATACTTTTTTGCCCTGACGGATTTCTTCCAAAATGGTCGAGAGTATATCTTCTTTCTTATTTAACAGCTTGAATATCTTGTTGGTCGGAAGAGGCATCATCGCATTGACTGACGAATGTACATGAAGTTCCGTAAGAGCTTGCTGATTCAGTTGTATGACTTCTCTATTTATATCCAATATGATAACTCCGTCAGGCAGGATATTAAGCAAATCATCATTGTAGAGTGTTTGTCCGTTCGCTTCCATATTTTGTTATTTTTCGTTCAATGTACAAGATAATAATTAAATTCATAACAAAGAAAGCCATTTTACTGAAGAAAACATTATTTCAACAAACCTTTTGTACCTGTTTATACAGCTATTTTAATTTGCAACACATTGAATGTTAATACGATATTCCTTTTTTAAGATTCGATACTCATTTATTAAGCCTCACTCCGTTTATTTGCCAGTCATTTTTTTCTGTTCCTTCAGTGAAATTGAATGATTGCACAGAAGAAGACAACGGTTCGAATGTGAGTGAAAATTCTGCTTCGCCGCTTTCAGGCAAATAAAAGTGCTCACCGGGTTTAATCCCATCTGCTTTCTTTAAGGTATACATTTCACCTTTCTCATCTACCAATCTACAATTCGGGCTGACTCGTATCCAGTATTTGGGAATATAATAAGCGTTGAAATGTACGGTGGTAGCGGTGTCTGTCAGTACCACTTGCTTGACTTCAAGAATATCGGTATTGGTTGATTCCGACACAGGATAGTTAACGACTTTTGTATTTCCTTGCCATGTAATACTCATTTCATGTTTGACAGCATCCAGATACCTGCGCATTTTTAGTTTCAAACTGCCTTTGCCATAACCCGACCATATTTTCATGATTTTACCTTCGGGAGAGATAAGGACATAGTTGGGAATACCTCGAACTCCATATTTAGCGTATAATCCGGCTGTTTGTTTTAAGTCATTTAAATTCTGCCAGGTCATTTCATGTTTTGCCGAAGCTGCCTTCCACCTGCTTTTCGTATCGGAGCTTAGACTAATGATAGTAAGACGCTCTTTATATTGTTCTTGAATCTCTTTCATCTCTGGTAAAGCCATAATGCAAGGACCGCAACCGCTACTCCAGAAATCAAGCAATATATATTTTCCATTGAAATCAGTCAGATGATGAATCTTTCCATCCAAATCGAAAAGTTCGGTATCTGCCATTTTATCTCCCTCTTTCACAACTGTAGGCGGGAAAAGATTAACTGCAATTTCCTGTCCTGTTATAGAAGTTTTTTGTGCTTCATTCATTCTATTATACAAAGCCAGTGTTTCATCTTTATAAGAGAAATTTGGATTGTACTTCACTGACATGCTCAATTTATATAGCCTGTCCATCCAAATGTTTGATACAGGAAGTTCCTGCATCAGTTTCATTTCACGTTTGCTGATTAAAGCTGAAATACTGTCTTCTTTCACACGTAGAGCCTTCTGTTCGGCTTCCGGGGCAGAACGCAGGCTTCTTGCTTTGATAGACAAACGTTGATACTCATCCCATAAATCGTGTGAATCTTCAATAAACCTATTATATTCTATTTGTTCCTTTACAGGGCTGTCTACTGTCCACGTATGTATCAAGGTATTCGTTCCGGTTACTTTGATTCTTGCATTAGGAGTCGCATAAATCTCCAGCGACATGGAAGGAAAATCATCATTACGGGTACACATTAGAGATAATTTGTCTAAACCATCTTCTCCGGCATTTCGTTTGAAGAAGAAAGTACCGTTTTGTATGGTATCCATGGCTACTGTACTTCCTACATTTCCGTCAAGTAGAAAAAGAGAAACAAGAGTTCCATCCTTTACACCTTCCACTTTACCTTCAATCGTATACTCGTGCTGTGCTTGTGAAACGAGACTGCCAAATAAAAAGAGGCTGCTAAATAGTAGTTTTTTCATCATCATAATATTAGAAGTAATTATACGCCACAAGGTAAAGCTTTTCTTTATAGAGTGTTACTCCTTTTATTGTTCTTTAATATTTCTGTAAAAGAAAAGGGTACAAAATGCCCTTTCGTCCGTCTACTTGATATGAAGAAAAAAGAACGAATGAAAATATATACTTTACTGCTTGGCGCATTGTTTGTAAGTCCTACACAGGCACAAACAATGCATGATTGGGAGAATCATCATGTTCTCCAGATCAATCGTGAACCGGCAAGAGCCGCTTTTACCCCTTTCTCTGTACAGAAAGGAGACGGCTCAATCTCTTTAGACGGAACCTGGAAATTCCGTTGGACTCCCGTTCCCAATGAAAGAGTCGTGAACTTCTATCAGATAAATTTTGATGATAAAGATTGGACGGATTTTCCTGTTCCCGCCAATTGGGAAGTGAACGGATATGGCACGCCTATCTATGTTTCAGCAGGCTATCCGTTTAAAATAGATCCTCCACGGGTGATGGGAGAACCGAAAACTGACTATACCACGTATAAAGAACGGAACCCGGTAGGGCAATATCGCCGCACCTTTGTTTTGCCGGCCGGATGGGAAGCGGATGGACAGACTTTTCTACGCTTTGAAGGTGTAATGAGTGCGTTTTATGTTTGGATCAACGGCGAACGGGTAGGGTATAGCCAAGGCAGTATGGAACCGAGCGAATTTAATGTCACGAAGTATCTGAAATCCGGAGAAAATCAGATTTCACTGGAAGTCTACCGATATAGTGACGGTTCTTATCTGGAAGATCAGGATTTCTGGCGTTTTGGTGGTATTCATCGTAGTATTCATCTGATACATACACCGGATATTCATGTCCGTGATTATGCGGTACGTACTCTTCCCGCATCTGTTGGTAATTATAAAGACTTTATTTTGCAGATTGATCCGCAATTTAGTGTATATCGAGGGATGACCGGAAAAGGGTATATTTTACAGGGAGTACTGAAGGATGCTTCAGGTAAAGAAGTTGCCACATTGAAAGGTGATGTGGAAGATATGCTTGATTTGGAACATAAAGCAAGCCGGATGAATGAATGGTATCCGCAGCGTGGCCCGCGTAAGATGGGACGTTTGTCAGCTATTATAAAATCACCGGAAAGATGGACGGCAGAAACGCCCTATCTCTATAAATTACACTTAACTCTCCAAAATGAAGAAAGAAGAGTCGTAGAACAGATAGAACAGGCCGTGGGCTTCCGCTCTGTAGAAATCAAAAAAGGACAACTGTTAGTGAATGGTAATCCGGTTCGTTTTCGTGGAGTGAACCGTCACGAACATGATCCACGGACGGCACGTGTCATGAGCGAAGAACGGATGCTTCAGGATATTCTTTTAATGAAACAGGCGAATATAAATGCCGTGCGCACCAGTCATTACCCGAATGTAAGCCGTTGGTACGAGCTATGCGACAGCTTGGGATTGTACGTGATGGACGAAGCGGATATAGAAGAACACGGATTGCGTGGCACACTCGCAAGTACCCCCGACTGGCATGCAGCATTTATGGACCGTGCGGTCCGTATGGCGGAACGTGATAAGAATTATCCATGTATTGTAATGTGGAGCATGGGAAACGAAAGCGGTTACGGACCGAACTTCGCTGCTATTTCGGCATGGCTGCATGATTTCGATCCCACTCGCCCTGTACACTATGAGGGGGCGCAGGGAGTGGACGGAAATCCTGACCCGAAGACGGTCGATGTTATCAGCCGCTTTTATACCCGGGTGAAACAGGAATACTTAAATCCCGGCATTGCAGAAGGAGAGGATAAAGAACGCGCTGAAAATGCACGTTGGGAACGGTTGCTGGAGATTGCGGAGCGTACCAATGACGACCGTCCGGTGATGACGAGTGAATATGCACATTCCATGGGGAATGCATTAGGAAATTTCAAGGAATATTGGGATGAGATATATAGTAATCCCCGTATGCTGGGTGGTTTTATATGGGATTGGGTAGATCAGGGAATCTACAAGACATTACCCGATGGCCGTACCATGGTGGCTTACGGCGGTGACTTTGGCGATAAGCCGAATTTAAAAGCTTTCTGCTTTAATGGACTACTGATGAGTGACCGTGAAACTACGCCTAAATATTGGGAGGTAAAGAAGGTATATGCACCAGTTGAGTTGAGAGTTGAGAATGGAGAGTTGAGAGTAACCAACCGGAATCATCATATTGATTTATCACTTTATCGTTGCCTGTGGACATTATCAGTGGATGGTAAGGAGAAAGAACGGGGAGAAATAACATTGCCGGAAATAACCCCAGGCGAAAGTAAAACAATTGATTTGCCGGCTTTCCGATCATTAAAAGGCGCTTATTCTTTAAGTAATAAAAGTGAGGAAATTAGTAAGACAAATAAAAAAACGGAGAAAACTCTTTCCGATTGCCAACTGAAAGTAAGCATTGTTTTGAAATCGGATGCTCTTTGGGCAAAAGCGGGACATGAAGTGACCCAAGAACAATTCTGCTTGCAGAAAGGAGATTTAGCCTCTACTGATCTGATTAATAAAGGAATACTTCAGGTGAAAGAGGATGATAAATCTTTATTGATTAGCGGACGCGGTTTTTCTGTTCAGTGGGAAAAGAAAGTGAACGGAAGTATGACCTCCCTTATATATAAGAACAAAGAAATGCTGGCTCACTCCGATGATTTTCCGGTTCAGCCTGTCACTCAAGTTTTCCGTGCTCCGACAGATAATGACAAGAGCTTCGGAAACTGGTTGGCTAAAGACTGGAAATTGCATGGAATGGATCATCCGCAGATAAATCTGGAATCTTTCCACCATGAAAAACGTGCAGACGGGGCGGTCATTGTCCGGATTCAAACTAGTAATTTATATAAAGAAGGAAAAGTGGTGACTACTTCTGTCTATACAGTCTTTTCAGATGGAACGATTGATCTGAAAACAACTTTCTTGCCACAAGGAGTTCTTCCTGAAATTCCCCGTTTAGGTATCGCATTCTGTCTGGCGCCTGCTTATGATACATTTACCTGGTATGGCAGAGGGCCACAGGATAACTATCCTGACCGCAAAACATCTGCTATGATAGGGCTTTGGAAAGGAAGCGTTGCAGAACAGTACGTACATTATCCACGTCCGCAGGATAGTGGGAACAAAGAGGAAGTGCATTATCTGACCCTGACCGACAAACAGAATAAAGGTATTCGTGTTGACGCGGTAGAAAACGTATTTTCTGCATCTGCCCTGCATTACACCGTACAGGACATCTATGAAGAAACTCACGATTGTAATTTAAAACCACGTGCGGAAATCATTCTTAGTATGGATGCTGCCGTACTTGGATTAGGAAACAGTAGTTGCGGACCGGGTGTATTGAAGAAATATGCCATAGAGAAAAAAGAACATACGCTGCATATCCGCATCAGTAGTAAACAATGATAGCAATAAATAACTAACACAATTATAAAAGTAACAATGAAAAAAGTAACCACTTTATTATCGACCTTAGCGTTGGCAACTACCCTGGCTGCTCAAAACCTTCCACAAACGGAAAGGCAATATCTCTCCGGTCACGGATGCGACGATATGGTTGAATGGGACTTCTTTTGTACCAACGGACGCAATTCCGGCAAATGGACGAAAATCGGTGTACCTTCCTGTTGGGAATTGCAAGGCTTCGGCACTTATCAGTATGGGATCACTTTCTATGGAAAACCATTTCCTGAAGGTGTTGCTGATGAAAAAGGTATGTATAAGTACGAATTTGAAGTCCCGGAAAAGTTTCGCGGAAAACAGGTCAGTCTTGTATTTGAAGCTTCAATGACAGATACGGAAGTAAAAGTGAACGGACGCAAAGTTGGTTCCAAACATCAGGGAGCCTTCTATCGTTTTTCATACAACGTCACGGATTTCCTGAAATATGGCAAAAAGAATTTACTGGAAGTCACTGTTGCCAAAGAGAGTGAAAATGCCAGTGTGAACCTTGCCGAACGTCGTGCTGATTATTGGAATTTCGGCGGTATCTTCCGTCCGGTGTTCTTGGAGGTGAAACCAGCCGTAAACCTGCGGCACATTGCCATTGACGCAAAGATGGATGGAACTTTCCGTGCCAACTGCTACACAAATATCTCTAATGACGGAATGAGCATCCGTACACAGATTTTAGATAAAAAAGGAAAGAAGTTAGCGGAAGGCACTGTACCTGTAAAAGCGGGTGGCGACTGGACTTCTTTGCAACTGAATGTCTCTAACCCTGCACTATGGACTGCGGAAACTCCGAATCTTTATAAAGCTCAATTCTCCCTGTTGGATAAGGACGGTAAAGTGCTGCATAGTGGTACGGAAAACTTTGGTTTCCGTACCATTGAAGTACGTGAAAGCGACGGACTTTATATAAACGGAGTACGTATCAATGTACGTGGTGTCAATCGTCATAGTTTCCGTCCTGAAAGTGGCCGTACATTAAGTAAAGCGAAGAATATCGAAGACGTTCTTTTGATGAAAAGCATGAATATGAATTCCGTCCGTTTGAGCCATTATCCGGCAGACCCGGAATTTTTGGAAGCTTGTGATTCTCTCGGACTTTATGTGATGGATGAGTTGGGAGGCTGGCATGGCAAGTATGATACCCCCACCGGAGTACGTCTGATTGAAGGTATGATAGAACGTGACGTGAATCATCCGTCTATTATTTGGTGGAGTAATGGTAATGAAAAAGGATGGAATACCGAACTGGATGGAGAGTTTCATAAATACGATCCGCAGAAACGTCCGGTTATTCACCCGCAAGGTAACTTCTCCGGTTTTGAAACCATGCATTACCGCTCTTACGGAGAAAGCCAGAACTACATGCGCTTACCGGAAATCTTTATGCCTACGGAATTCTTGCATGGTTTGTACGATGGCGGCCATGGTGCCGGATTATACGATTATTGGGAAATGATGCGCAAGCATCCCCGTTGTATCGGTGGATTCCTTTGGGTATTGGCAGACGAAGGCGTGAAGCGTGTAGATATGGACGGATTCATCGACAATCAAGGAAACTTTGGAGCAGACGGTATTGTAGGGCCACATCACGAAAAGGAGGGTAGCTACTACACTATCAAGCAGTTATGGAGTCCGGTGCAAATCATGAATACTTCTATCGACAAGCAATTTGATGGCAAATTCTCCGTAGAAAACCGTTACGATTATCTGAATCTGAATACTTGCCGTTTCCTTTGGAAGCAAGTAAAATTCCCGCTGGCAACAGATGCTTCCAATGCCGCTGTTCAAGTACTGAAAGAAGGAGAGGTGCAGGGTAGTGATGTGGCTGCTCATTCGGCAGGTGTCTTAGATATAAGAACAAATATCCTCGCTGATACAGATGCTCTTTACCTGACAGCTATTGATAAATACGGTCATGAACTTTGGCGCTGGACTTTCCCGGTCAACAAACTGAATCAACAGACAGAACAGCTTTCTCCCTTGTCCAGTCGTCCTACTTATACAGAGACAGAAAATGATCTTACTGTGAAAGCGAATAAGCGTACATTCATCTTCTCAAAGAAAGACGGACAACTAAAAGGAGTATCTGTAGATAATCGTAAGATTAGTTTCGCCAATGGTCCCCGTTTCATCGGAGCCCGTCGTGCAGACCGCTCATTGGATCAGTTCTATAACCATGATGATGAGAAAGCAAAAGAAAAAGACCGCACATACAGCGAATTCCCGGATGCTGCCGTATTTACGAAACTGGATGTGAAAGAAGACGGAGGTAATCTGGTTGTTACCGCCAATTATAAACTGGGTAATTTGGATAAAGCTCAATGGACAATCAACCCGAGTGGGGATTTGGCTTTGGATTACACCTACAATTTCTCCGGTGTTGTAGATTTGATGGGTATTCGTTTCGACTATCCTGAAGATCAGGTAATCAGCAAACACTGGCTGGGTGCCGGACCTTACCGTGTATGGCAAAACCGTATTCACGGAACGCAATACGATGTATGGGAAAACGACTATAACGATCCTATTCCGGGTGAGACCTTCACATATCCCGAATTCAAAGGATACTTTGGTGATGTTTCCTGGATGAATATCCAAACGAAAGAAGGCACTATCAGTCTGACAAACGAAACTCCCGACGCGTATATCGGAGTATATCAGCCTCGTGATGGCCGCGACCGTTTGCTTTATACTCTCCCCGAAAGCGGAATCTCTGTCCTGAACGTGATTCCTCCGGTACGTAATAAAGTAAACTCCACCGATTTGTGTGGTCCCTCTTCACAACCGAAATGGGTAAATGGTCCACAAACCGGACGAGTCATTTTCCGGTTTATGTAAATGAATCATATAAAGGTATCCACATTGCGTTGGGTACCTTTTTTATTTGGCCTTCTCACCGATTTTTCAAGGAAAAAGGCTATAAGTGGGGAATAATCATTATTTTTGTTTCGTTTTATACATTCAGATTAATGAATTCTTTCCTATGTACACAATACTAATTATAGAAGATGAACCCCGGGTTGCAAGTTTGCTGATGAACGGACTGGAGGAAAATGGCTATCAGACAATGGTGGCTTATGACGGACTAATGGGGTTACGGCTTTTCCAGACGCACACATTCGATCTGGTTATATCTGACATCGTTTTGCCTAAGATGGACGGATTTGAACTGGCGAAAGAAATTCGCAAAACCAATCCCCATATCCCTATATTGATGTTGACGGCATTAGGATCGACGAACGATAAACTGGACGGTTTCGATGCCGGTGCAGACGATTACATGGTGAAACCTTTTGATTTCAGAGAGTTAAATGCCAGAATCAAAGTGCTGTTGAAACGTGTGGCGGGTAATGCACAGGAATTGCCGCAGGAACTTGTCTATGCAGATTTGCGTATTGACCTTCAACGTAAAGACGTAGAACGAAACAGCATATCCATAAAACTTTCTCCTAAGGAATACAACTTACTGTTATATATGGTAGAAAATGCCGAAAGAGTATTGAGCAGGGTTGAAATAGCAGAAAAAGTATGGAACACCCATTTTGATACAGGAACGAATTTCATAGATGTATATATCAACTATCTCCGCAAAAAGATAGACAGGGACTTTGAACCGAAACTTATTCATACCAAAGCCGGAATGGGTTTCATACTGACTGATAAATTATGAAGATCAGAACAACGTTGACTCTACAATATGCAGGGCTTACAGCTGCGGTATTCTTTGTTTTTGTGATGGCTGTCTACTATGTCAGTGAACATTCGCGTAGTAATGCTTTCTTTCGTAATCTTCAAAGTGAAGCTATAACCAAAGCACATTTATTCCTTAAAAATCAAGTAGATGCCAAAACCATGCAGTCTATATACCTGAATAATCAGAAGTTTATTGATGAAGTAGAGGTTGCCGTCTATACAACAGATTTTAAAATATTATATCACGACGCTCTGCAAAACGATATTGTCAAAGAAACACCGGAGATGATAAAGCGTATTTTACAGCGGAAGAACATCAATTTCTATGTAGATGAATATCAGGCTATAGGACTGGTGTATCCGTTTGAGGGCAAAGACTATGTGGTTACCGCCGCAGCCTACGACGGTTATGGATACGCCAACCGGGATGCGCTAAGAAACATGCTCATTCTCCTATTTATCGGTGGATTGAGCGTATTGGTGGTTGTGGGGTATATCCTGTCTCGAAGCACTTTAAAACCGATACGTAATATAGTGAAAGAAGCGGAAAAAATCACAGCATCGCATATTGATAAAAGATTGCCTGTAAAAAATGAACAGGATGAACTGGGAGAATTGAGTACGACATTCAATGCATTGTTGGAGCGCCTGGAAAAGTCTTTCAATTCACAAAAGATGTTCGTCAGTAATGTATCTCATGAATTACGTACTCCTATGGCAGCCCTTACAGCTGAACTGGATTTAGCTTTATTGAAAGAACGAAGTTCCGAGCAATATCAGATAGCTATCGGCAATGCATTGCAGGATTCTCACAGAATTGTAAACCTGATCGACGGATTATTGAATTTGGCAAAAGCGGACTATCAGTCGGAACAGATCACAATGGAAGAGGTTCGTTTAGACGAGCTGTTGCTGGACGCCAGAGAGCTGGTATTAAAAGCCCATCCGGATTATCACATCGAATTAGTATTTGAGCAAGAAGCTGAAGAAGATAATGTGCTGACAGTAATTGGAAACAGTTATTTACTGACCACTGCTTTTGTGAATTTGGTAGAGAATAACTGCAAATATTCTTCCAACCGAACTTCGTCAGTCTTGATAGCCTATTGGGAGCAATGGGCAATCATCCGCCTGTCAGATACCGGTGTAGGCATGTCTGATACGGATAAAGAAAACCTGTTTACACTGTTTTATCGCGGAGAAAACAAGAATATTGCTCCCGGAAATGGTATAGGTATGGCCTTGACACAAAAGATCATCCACCTTCACAAAGGCGAACTTACCGTATCTTCCCATAAGGATGAGGGCACTACCTTTGTGGTGAAGCTCCCGCATATCTAAGAAATTCTAATCGTTTTCTAATACCACTCTAATCATTCTCTAACAGCTTCCCGGTGAAGTCCTCCTTACTTTTGCATCGAATTAATAAATGCAGTTAGTAACTAAAAAAAAATAGAGATTATGGTATGGAAGAAAAAACTGCGTTCACCACAGTACACATTCAATTCAGAGAAAGTATTTTTGGTTGCCACACAACCCAGTAAGTCAATCTATTCATACTTGCAGACAACCAAGCTTGGATTAACACAGGGAGAAGTGCAGGAGCGACAATCCATTTATGGAAGAAACGAAGTGGTACATGAACAGAAAAAGAATCCGTTTATCCTGTTTATCAAAACGTTTATCAATCCTTTCATTGGTGTTCTGACCGGGCTCGCCATTATATCCTTATTTTTGGATGTATTGATGGCCGATCCCGGAGAGCAGGAATGGACGGGAGTCATTATCATCTCATCCATGGTGCTGTTCAGTGCTATCCTGCGTTTTTGGCAGGAATGGCGAGCAAGTGAGGCTACGGATTCTTTAATGAAAATGGTAAAAAACACATGTCTTGCCAAACGTGCGGGAGAGCATGAAGAAGAGATCGAGATTACGGAACTCGTCCCGGGGGATATCGTGTATTTGGCAGCTGGGGACATGGTTCCCGCTGATATTCGGATCATCGATTCGAAAGACTTGTTTATCAGCCAGGCTTCATTAACAGGAGAGTCCGAACCGATAGAAAAGTTTCCGGAGGTACGTGGACAGCAGTTCCGAAAAGGAAGTGTCATTGAATTGGACAATATTTGCTATATGGGTTCCAATGTGATAAGTGGTGCGGCAAAAGGAATCGTTTTTGAGACGGGGAACAAAACCTATCTGGGTACTATTGCAAAAAGCCTGGTCGGACATCGTGCCACTACAGCTTTTGACAAAGGCATTAGTAAAGTTAGCTTTTTGTTGATTCGTTTCATGTTGGTTATGGTTCCATTTGTATTTTTCGTGAATGGCTTTACGAAAGGAGACTGGTTCGAGGCTTTCATATTCGCCATATCCGTTGCGGTTGGTCTTACCCCGGAAATGTTACCAATGATTGTGACTGCCAACCTTTCCAAAGGAGCGATAGCCATGTCCAAAAAGAAAACAATCGTAAAGAATCTCAATGCCATTCAGAATTTTGGAGCGATGGACATACTCTGTACTGACAAAACCGGTACATTGACCTGCGATAAAATCGTGTTGGAAAAATATATCAATGCAGATGGCAGTGACGACAACAGTAAACGTATTCTTCGTCATGCTTACTTCAACAGTTATTTCCAAACCGGTTTAAGGAACCTGATGGATAAAGCGATTCTTTCCCATGTAAGAGATTTGAGCCTGGAACATCTGAAGGATGACTATACCAAAGTGGACGAAATACCTTTCGACTTTACGCGCAGAAGAATGTCTGTTGTAATAGAAGACAGGCAGGGAAAGCGGCAAATCATCACCAAAGGAGCGGTAGAAGAGGTTCTCGATGTCTGTTCCTATGCCGAGTTCAACGGGCAGATTCACCCCTTGACTGATGCCTTGAAAATCAAAGCACAGATGATTAGTGAAGATATGAATCAGCAGGGGATGAGGGTATTGGCAGTCTCCCAAAAAAGTTTTATCGAGAAAGATTGTAATTTCGCCATCGAAGATGAAAAAGAAATGGTATTGATCGGGTATCTTGCTTTTCTTGATCCTCCGAAACCTTCTGCTGCCGAAGCCATCGAACAATTATATGCGCATGGAGTAGCAGTTAAAATTCTATCGGGAGACAATGATATTGTAGTGAAAGCTATTGCACGACAGGTAGGAATTGACACCAGTCATTTTCTTACGGGGATAGAAATAGAAAATATGGACGAAACAGCATTGAAAGAAGCGGTAAAGGATACCACTTTATTTTCAAAACTGACTCCATTACAAAAGACGCAAATCATCTCTGTTGCAGGAACAAGGGAATACGGTGGGATTCCGGGAGATGGAATCAATGATGCAGGTGCATTACGTCAGTCGGACATTGGTATATCAGTCGATTCTGCTGTGGATATAGCCAAAGAAAGCGCAGATATTATCTTGTTGGAAAAAGATTTGATGGTATTGGAAGACGGAGTGCTCGAAGGAAGAAAGACATTCGGCAATATCAATAAGTACATAAAGATGACTGCCAGTTCCAATTTTGGTAATATGTTCAGTGTGATGTTTGCCAGTGCATTCCTGCCGTTTCTGCCCATGATGCCGATACATCTATTGATCCAGAACTTGTTATATGACATATCGCAGACCACCATTCCTTTTGACCGTATGGACCCGGAGTTCCTGAAGAAACCCCGTAAATGGGATGCGTCCGATCTAAGTCGTTTTATGATTTATGTAGGTCCCATCAGTTCTATCTTTGATATTATAACGTATCTGGTTATGTGGTACGTATTTAGCTGCAACAGCCCCGAACATCAGACACTGTTTCAGACCGGATGGTTTGTGGAAGGTTTGTTATCACAGACATTGATTGTCCACATGATACGTACCCGCAAGATACCGTTCATACAAAGCCGTGCCACATGGCCTGTGATGGGACTGACCTTCTTAATCATGGCAATAGGTATTCTTATTCCTTTCACCGCTTTCGGGCGTTCCATCGGATTGACAGCTCTTCCTTTGAGCTATTTCCCCTGGCTGGTTGGGATTTTGCTCTCTTATTGCATTTTGACGCAGATCGTGAAGAATTGGTATATCAGGAAGTTTGTGCGCTGGTTATAGCTTTGTCTGTTTATCTCGCAAATTAAATGTATATATTGTAAAAGATTTAAAATTGAGACGAATTGTCTGTCAAGAGTTTTTGCCCCTAAAATTAATTTCATATATTTAGGAGCAAGAACTCTTATTTATTTAGATTTGCAAACTTTCTAATATTCAGGCACGATGAAACACTATTATTCCTTTCTGATAATAACCTCTTTGTTATTAGCCGGATGCGGGCAAAAAGACCGGGCAAAATCTCAATTCGAATCATCTGTACAGACAGAAGAAAGTTATTCGTTAGCAAAAGAATATATTAAAGAAGCTGTTATCACAGGAAAAGTGTTGAACCGGGATTTTTATCCTCAAGAAAAGGAATTAACTCTCATCATTCCATTTTTTTGGAAAATGGAAAATCAATATCGTACCCCCATACAAGAAGATGGTTCATTTTCATTCCGCTTTCCGGTTTATGCAAAATTAAGAGAAGTTTCCATTCGCAATTATGCGGAACATTTGTATATCCACCCGGGAGATAGCATACACGTGGAAATAGACTTCAAAGATCTTTTTCATCCCAAAGTAACAGGTGATGCAGAGAAGTTGAATCAAGAAATACTGGCATTTACAGAAAGCGCCTACTATTACATACAGAATTATAGTATAAACCCGAATTTGAATATTAAGGATTTTGAGACTGAATTAAAGAAGGAATATGACTTTCGTTTGGAGCGGAGAAACGAGTATCTGACGAAGTATAAGCCAATGGACGATGTTACGTTATTTACTGAAGAGTTACTGAAACAGGACTATTATTACGCTTTGTTATCCTATGGTAACCAATGCCAGTTTAAAACGAAAAAAGAAATGGACCGATATCATAAACTTCTGCCTGCAATCAATAAGCTTTATAATAAAGGGATTCTTTCAGCACGTTTATATGATATTGCCGATGAGGTAGAACGCTATATAGCTTATGGGATAACATACAAAGATAAAAAAAATCCATCTGTAGAAGAGATTATGTCGGCAGTAGGAGAGAATGAACTGAACCAGTATATATATACCAAAATGGCAGTTGGCTCTTTGAATGCAAATGATACACTTGCTTTAACAACGAGGCATACACAGTTTGATTCGATCGTAAAAATGCCGCATTTGCGTGCACAAGTGATGCAGATATATAATCAGACTAAATCTTACCTGGAAAATCCGCAACCAGTTTCCAATAATTTATTATATGGTGAGTTTCACGAAAACTCAAAGCTAAAAACATCTATGCCTTACATGGAACCCGTCTATAATATACTTGAGAAGAATCACGGAAAAGTGATCTATTTCGATTTTTGGGCTAGGTGGTGTCCACCATGCCTGGCAGAAATGGAACCTTTGAAACAATTGCGGAGTAAGTATTCCACCAAAGACCTGGTCATATATTCCATATGTGTAAGTGAACCCAAGGAAGAATGGGAAGAATGTCTGAATGAGTATTCATTGAAGAACCGGGGAATTGAATGTATTTATGCATCTGATTATTTTGGAAAAGATAACTTACAGAAAATTCGCAAACAATGGAAAATAGATAGAATGCCCTATTATCTGTTAATTAATAGAAAAGGGCAAATTGTAGATTTCGGAACTACAGCACGTCCCAGCAATCCGCAATTTGTATCTCGAATTGAGGAAGCTGTAAAGGACAGCAAATAATGTTGTGAGAGAAATAAGACAAATAAGAAAAGATTAAGCAACCCACACAAAAAATATCAAATGTTTCCGATTTATATTATAGGAATTTATTCAACTCTTTTACCAACAAATGAACAGTAGTAGAAGATTCTTGTTGTGCTGGATTATTTCCATCAAATTGTCTCATGATAGTTTTAGCGTGATTAATGGCTTGTTCTTGTTTAGAAAACAAAGTATTAAACATTTTAGAACTTACACCCGATTTCTTTGTATAAGCAAATCCGAGCAAAGCGCTCAACATTTTTTCATATCTGGAACGATGCAACGCTCCTTGGTATAGATTAAAATGCAGTAAAAACCAAAATTCAAAAGCTTGGTTACTATAAGCCACTTCAAAACCGTTTTGTTGTGCCAACAGGATTGCAGAGTTAAAATCATTTTCAGGAAAATCATCTTTATCAAAGACCACCCAATGCTGATTATATGTTCGTCCCTTTAGCTTTTCTTGCTCTTTTATATGGATAGCCTTGTGTACTAATGCCAATGTTCCCATACCTTGACCAAGTGCCTTCACATTGGCAGAAGTCAAACGAAAAGCGTTGAAATAATCAGGTTCGGTATTAACTCCTTCGCAAATAATCAGAAATGTTTGTTTCACCTCACGTACACTACTGATACGGGTTATCTTTCTTTCGATACGCGGATTTATATTTTTCCTTTTTGTAGCCGTCATGGTTTAATTTTCTTGGGTATTAAACAAACGGGTTAAATCTCCAACAATTGGAATTGCTCCATACTTTCCTGATAAATAATCTTTTTCAAACGAAGCATCATTACGTACTTTATACTCTGCCAATGAATAAAGTTCGGTTGCACCATAGCGGTCTTTTTGTGTAAACCAAACCTGATCCCGCCGGAATATATTAGCACTTAACAAATTTGTATCGTGAGTAGTGAAAATTAGTTGAGCATTTTGGGGATTTGTTTCTTTTGAATTAAACAAGGCAATAATTCTACATGTAAGAAGAGGATGCATTTTAGAGTCAAATTCATCTATTATAAGACGCTTTCCATTATCCAAAGCATCAATGATAGGGTATGCCAGGGAAAAATACTTTATTGTACCTTCCGATTCATTTTTCCTGAATGGGAAAGTAATAGTTTTGACTTCATGACCTTCCTCGTCATATTGCGTATGTGTACTCACAATAGCATTATCAATTTTTTCAATATTTTCAATACCTAAATCAGCATAACGGGAAAACTCTACAATTCTCTGTTTCATTTTGATATCATCCAGTTGGATAGTTGCTGTATTCCATATTTTTTCATCGTTAGAACCTGAAATAATAGTGGTATCATTCAACCACTTCATTATCTCTACTGCTGTCGGATCATTGAATTGTGCCGCAACAGAAAGCAATAACGCATTTGCCCTCACCATTCGTTTACCTGCAAGTTCTTTACCAACGACAAACTTAGTATGAATATCAAAATTATCTTTTTCCCGATAGAATAATTCAATTTCCTTAGCTCTCTTTTTATTGGCTTTTTGATAAAGCCATTCCGAATGTACCAATGAATTATCAGCTTCAAATCCATAACGATATTGGTTATCTTCATCACAGAATATTGCTTCAAAATAACTTGGTTCGTTCGCAGTAAGTGAGTTTAACCGGAAACTTTCTATATTAACACGTTCGCCTGCTTGAATATCCTTCGATGAATTTATCACATACCACTTAAAAAATTCCAATGCTTTTATAAAATTGGATTTGCCTGATGCATTAGCACCATAGACTACCGCGCTCTTCATTAATGATAATCCGGAAGTCCCTACATTAAAGATTATATCTTCAGCCGGAACCTGTATTTCTTTCAAAGCTGATGCTACTAACGACAATGTAGATTGTTCTTTGAAAGATAGAAAATTTCCTATTGTAAATTGAATAATCATATTTTAATTGCTTTATTCGAGATTTTATCACAAATATACTGTTTATTTTATGATATAAGCAGATGTATTAGGTGAATTATATTATTTTATGTCTAATAACATACATTCCCGCTTATAAAGAAAAAATATTCCATCCTATATCAGCACGATAGTAAGAGGTGCGATTAGTATAGTATATCACGTTTCATTATGGATTAAATCAAAATCAATATACTTTCATTATAGCTTTATAGCTTTTTCTTCTTTCACCAACTTCCTCCATCTTTGAAATGCCCTCATCAGCGTTTCTTCCTGTACCAGTCCTACCATTTCGTAGTGCTCTACGAATTGTTCTATTGACTTTTTAAACATCACTCCTTTATTAAACTTATTATCCAATAGAAAGGAGTATAATTCCGCTTTCATCTCCGTTTCTATTTCCTTTTCTATAATCAATGCACTATCGTTTCCGATATAGTTATAGACTTCCGGATTCTTCCCATTACGCGGTTTGGGCAGTACAAAGCAAATATTCCCAATTTCTTTCCATGAAGTATTTTGCGGATGAGGGACAGATAGTTGATGAAGGAAGTGATAAACTGGAGTAATGTGGGAGAGATGGATAGGGATAAGTCGTTTGGAAGAAGAAGGAGAGGAGGAATGAGACTGGTTCTCTGGATCGGGTTCTAAACTTTGTCGATATCGGACATACATATATCCAGCCAAATATGGCTTGATATTAATTGTAACTGTAACCATGGGAAAATTTTTAAAGTTTGTAATAAAAAAGTATGTATATACAGCCCTTTGGACTGTGAATTCCGTTTGGTTTATTGAGAATATTCCCATGGTTATCGGGACGGAATTCTTCTTTTTATAATAAATTGATATACAGTGTATTATAGATACTGTTTTTTGGTTTAAAACCAAGGAACCGTTCCTTTTAAAGGAACGACCTGTTTCTCACCGAGGAACGCCTTGTTCCTTTTAAAGAAACGGATGACTCCTTAAAATCCGGGAACAAAACTAGTTGTAATATTCCGATATTTCAAGATGGATGATTGAAGCATTAAACAATACGTGTAAATATAAATAATCGTTTTTATACATCGTTTATTTTACGCGTGTATAAACAACCGGTATGTCATGAAAGTTAATTGAATAGAATGGATAATAATTTAACAATGTTTACCGGATAAACCTTTTTGAGAGTGTTAAAACTCGCTTCTTAGATGATTATGTGGCTATTTTGAGTGAAATTTCGGAATCTGTGTGCAATTTCAGAACGTTTTATTTTAATATATATTTCTTTTGTAAATTTGCAGCATATAATATTTAAATAAGCATAAGCGAATAAGCAATAAATATACGCATTTTAATGAAGATACATGACATAGCAATTCTTTTTTTTATATTTTGGGGAAGCATTTCACAATGTGCGGCTCAAAAGATAGCGGTAAAAACAAACCTACTCTACGGTACATACGCCAGTTCACCTAATCTGGAAACCGAATTCGGGATTTCACCGCGAGGTACAGTAGATCTGGGTGCTGGCTTCAATTGGTTTACATCCGCTCATTCATCCTCAAACAAGAAACTGGTGCATTGGCTTGGCTCGGTAGAATATCGTTATTGGACGTGTGAAAGATTCAGCGGACATTTTTGGGGAATACATATACTAGGCGGACAGTACAACATAGCCGGTCATCATTTGCCGCTTCTATTTGGAGATGATTCCGGTCACTATCGCTATGAAGGATGGGGAATAGGCGGAGGCATTTCGTACGGCTACCATTTTCTTTTAGGCAATCGTTGGAGTCTCGAAGCAAATATAGGTATAGGGTATGTCAGACTACATTATGACAAGTTCCGATGCGAGACTTGTGGTGAAAAGACCGGAACAAAAAATCGCAACTATTTCGGACCTACTAAAGCAGCAGTTTCACTTATATTTCTTATAAAATAACAAAAACATGATAAATCTAAAATCTATCCTATGGCTGTTGCCTCTGTCACTGCTCGTTTCTCCATTACTATATGGAGAAAACCTGCCGGACAAATGGTATAAAGGAACGATACAAGCAACAGCCATCGAATTGCAACAAGTGGGGGATTCCCTACATATTCAAGTGCTTTATGACCTTGATAAAATAAAAGTCAGTTCCAATCATTCGATAGAACTGATACCGGTATTGATTGCTGCAAACCACCAACTGGAGTTACCGGAGATTTCTGTCAAAGGGCATAGTAATTTCCAAAACCTGAAACGTAAACTGGCTTTAATGAATACACAGGAACGTGATTTTTACCAGTCGGAAGCTCCGTACTATGTTGTGAAAGGATATGGAATAACCGAAGAAAAACAAATTCGATATTCCTTGGTCATTCCATTCGAATCGTGGATGAAAGATGCACGTTTGGATATAAAAAAGGAAGTAATGGGCTGTTGCAAACCGGGCAAGTTATTATCGACGTTTCCGCTTTTCGGTACCGTCACTTTGGAGCAACCGCCTGTTCCATATCACATCGTCCCGCATATCAGTTATGTCCGCCCCCAAGTTGAACCTGTAAAAAAACGTGAGATGTCATGTGAAGCGTTCCTGGATTTTGTTGTATCAAAGACCATCATAAGGCCGGATTACATGAACAACCCGGTCGAACTGGAAAAAATATCCTCTATGCTTGCCGAAGTGAGAAATGATACAACTATTACCATTCGTGGAATATCAGTCATTGGTTATGCTTCACCGGAGGGTTCTGTCCTTTTTAACAAACAGCTTTCCGAAGGACGTGCAAAGGCACTTGTTAATTACCTTCTCCCTCGTTTCCCTTTCTCTAAAGAATTATACAAGGTGGAATATGGTGGCGAAAACTGGGAAGGACTACGTAAAATGGTTGCAGAGTCTGACATGGCAGAAAAGGATGGAATTCTTCATATTATAGATCACATACCAGTTGAAATAAACTACCGAACGAATACCAGTCGCAAGAAATCGTTGATGCTATATAAACAGGGCAATCCTTATCGGTTTATGTTGCGTGAGTATTACCCACATCTGCGTAAAGCGATCTGTAAAATAGAGTACGATGTTCAGAATTTTAATATAGAACAGGCAAAAGTGCTGATTCATAGTCGGCCACAAAATTTGAGCCTGAATGAAATTTATTTGGTCGCTCTCACTTACAAAAACGGATCGCCGGAGTTTATAGAATTGTTTGAAAAAGCTGTCAGTCTCTTTCCTGATGATAAGATTGCCAACCTGAATGCTGCCTCGGCTGCACTTTCGCGAGAAGACATTGCATTAGCAGAAAAATATCTTAAGAAAGCAGAGATTTCTGCACCGGAATATGAAAATGCCGTAGGAGTGTTGTACCTGTTGAAAAGCGACTATAAACAGGCAAAGCTACATCTAATCAAAGCTGCCGAATCCGGATTGGAACAAGCATATTTCAATCTGGAGGAATTGAATAAAAAGGAAGAAGATATTCGATCAATGACTAAACTAGATTATTGATTTTTTATTTATTATAATTATCATTTTATTTACAACATTTTAAAATTTAACAAAGATGAAAACAAAAAGTTTTCTATTATCTACATTGGTGACTTTTATGTTTGCCGGCTGTAGTAGTGATGATGCCCGGGAAGGGAATATTCCGAGCGGTGAACTGAATGGAAAGGCGTATCTGTCGCTTTCCCTGCAAAGTCACACATCCACTACAAGAGCAGAGAATGTAGTAGAAAAACCGGGAAGTTCAGGGGAAAGTAAAGCAGGGACAGTCAGAGTTTTATTATTTGACGAGGAAGATGTGTGCCTTGATGTGGTTAATTTTGATGGTCTTACTGTTGGGAATAGCGGAGGAACAAGTGTAGAGGGGACAGGGACCCCGGAAGCTGCAGCTAGTGAAGCTCAATTAGTACCGGAGAAGACTAAAAAAGTATTTGTGGTTATCAATCCTTACACCGACGGGAATAAAGGGTGGAATTTAACTGCGGATGCTGTAAAAGGTAAACCTTGGTCTGCAATTAACACTGCCATTGAGGCAGTTATTGCCAACATCGCTACCAATGATAATTTCATGATGGCGAGTGTAGGCGAAGGAGCTGGCATAGAAGGAGCATTGATGGGAGTAACGGTGCATAAGCCGGATGGATATACTCAAGACAAAATAGATGCGGCAAAAAAAGAAGCAAAAGACCATCCTGCAGAAATCTCTGTAGATCGATTGAGTGCAAAAGTAGAGCTTGCTGTTAAAGAAGCTTTTACTACAAAACCTGATGGTGCCAAATTTACTTTCGGTGGTTGGGAATTGAGTGTTACCAACAAGAGTGTGAAACTGTATAGTGAACTTATCACTTATGACAATGCTACGAATGGAGCGGTTTATCGTCGAGATAATAACTATTTGCTTAGCGAACAGCCCGTTATTAATACTGGAAATAAAAAAACAGACGAAGCCAATCTGATGGCTGCTTTCGATTATCTGAAAAATATAGATAATGAAAGTGACGATATACCTGCTGTTGTACAAACAAATGGATCAAGTCTGTATTGTCTGGAAAATACAATGGAAGCTAAGGCACAGCAATTAGGATTCACCACCAAAGTCGTGGTAAAGGCTACGTATACTCCTAGTGGTTTGAACGAAAATAGTAGTTATTTCTCTTGGAAAGGAAACTATTATACATTAGACGCACTTAAAGAGGAATATACGAAGCATAGTGATGGTAGCGGGTTGAAAGTAGATTTGCCTATATTCTTAAAGAAAGCAAAGCTCGTGGCTGAAAGTGTCACTGAACAAAGTGCCATTAATGCCGCCGTAGCTGCTCTTACCGCAGACAAATTTACTGCGAAAACCGGTATCATCGGACGCTTCTGTGCCGTACGTTATTATCATGAATCTGTATGCTATTACGATGTCCTGATTCGTCACGACCAAAATGTAACAACCAAAATGGCTTTAGGTAGATACGGTGTGGTACGTAACAACTGGTATCACCTGGAACTTCAGAGCGTGAGCGGTCCCGGAACACCGTGGATTCCCGACCCGTCTGATCCTGATCCTACTAATCCTACACCTCCGGGTACCGATGATGATGAAGCAGACGCATACATTTCTGTAAAAATCACTATCAATCCATGGACTTACTGGACACAAGGTGTTGATTTGCATTAATAGATGAAAATCAAGAGACACATAAAGAAATACATAATAATCCTTGCCGCTTTTATGGCGGCAGGGATTACCGGTTGCGACGTCTTTCATGACGATCTTGACCAGTGTGACCTTTTTCTTGAATTCAGGTATGACTATAACATGGTAAATGAAGACTGGTTTGCCGATCAGGTGGAGGAAGTAAAAGTCTATGTGTTCGATGCAGAAGGGAAATATCTTCAGACATTCATCGAAAAAGGTAATCCGCTGAAAAATACGGACTATCGTATGCTGATCCCTTATCGACTGAAAGGCTGTACGGCTGTTGTATGGGCCGGAAAAACAGATGAGTTTTACCGGCTATCATCAATGACTGCAGGTGATCCGATAGACAAACTATCCTTAAAATACGAACCCGATAATGACATGAGCAACAATCATCTTGATGCATTATGGCATAGCGGTCCGCTGCAAATGTTTTCTCCGGAGAACATAAGCAATACAGAAACTGTCAGCCTGATACGTAATACTAATGATATAACGATAGGCATTACACGAGGCAGCAATCCGGTCGATCTTTCAAAATACGATATACAATTGATAGCGGCAAACAGTATTTATGACTATAAAAATAATTTTGGAGATGGAAACAAGAACATAATTTACCACCCTTGTGCGGATGAGGAAGACAACAAACTATCTCTTCAGACCCGGCTCCACACGCTTAGATTCGTCAAAGATGTCGCTATGCCTTTTTCCATTACGGAGCAAACATCAGGAAAAGCGATAGACATTGGAGGAGAAACAACCATAAACCTTATTGACTACTTGCTGAAAAGTAAACCAGAAACGATGGGGGACCAGGAATATCTCGACCGCAGATATCAGTGGGACATTAACATCCGCATCGGAGATAAGGAAGAGAACGGTTATGTAGCATTAAGTATCACTATTAACAACTGGACCTACTGGTTCCAACCAACAGATATGTAAGCCGTTTTTTGAAACGAAATTATGGCACAATTAAGGATGAATATAACTATCAACATACAATTTTCGGCAAATGTCCTGCTTTTGACAATATTTGCTTTGTTTGCTTACTCTTGTACAAAGGAGAACGAAACAACAGGCGCACGTATTTACGAAGGAGAAAAGATACCAATGAGTATTAAAATGGGGGCACGCAATACTACTGCTGACGATGATGAAGTCATAAAATCCGTACGCGCAATTGTGTTTAACGACAAAAACGAATTGGTATACAACGATGTTTCTGATGCTTCCATAAACGTAGATAACATATATATCGCTCCCATAAGAGCGGCACGGGGATATAACAACATTTACATCATCTGTAACGAAACACCGGAGCTTACGGAAAAGCTCGCCGCCATTACATTGGAAAATGAAATAGAAAAAGTGACATTCTCTGCTATAGGTATTGTTGCTCCGCCACCTATGTATGGAAATGTGTCACGTGCCTATGTGGAGTCTCGTAGCGACGGAACAAATGCCACAGTTACCATCAATAATGTTACGACAACGGAACTGCCGATTGAGGTAAACCGTATGGTGTCCCGCATCAGCTTTACGGCAATTAAAAATATCACCAATGAGGATGAAGATTTTAAAGTAACCAAACTGAATGTAAAAGTGTGTCGTATGCCGGTCGCCACTACTATAGGAGAGGGGCAGGCATATACAGAAAATGTATGGTCGGATGATCTTACTATATCAGGAACAGGTGAACTCGATAATAACGGTACGTATACGATAAATGGAAATAACTACACCATTCCTGATAACATAGATTTCATAACGATTCCTATTACTTATATTCCCGAACATCTATTGTCCGAACCTCAAAATGCTTCACAAGCAACCTATCTTAAAATTGATGCACAATGCGTTCTTAAAAACGGCAGTACACAGGTACTGAACTGCATCTATCTGCTGAATATCGGTCAAGAGCCTCCTAAAAATCATAACCTGACACGAAACAACCATTATCGGATATACGCCACCATTACCGGCATGGGAGCAATGGGACTTTATGCGGAAATAGTGGCAATGGAGGAACATGACATCACTATCAACTGGAAACCTATTGACGGACTGGTTATTGTAAGTGACAAGGCTGCAGACTATGACGCCGTAGCCGATACGTCCAGAAATGTGAATATATGGAATGACTTTAGTGTTTATTCAGGGATACTGAAAGCATATCATTCAGGAACAGGATACAAGGATATCCTATTTAAATACGGCAGCCTGATAGCCATAAGTTCACCGGATGCAAATACGGAATTCACCCCACCTACCAATGCCACTATATTGAATGATGTACTTTGGTATCCGGGCTCGTACGCTCCTTTAAATATTACGGAATGGGCGGATATTCCTTATCTGGAAACGGATAAAATACCCACAGATAATACAATTGTCCAAGTAGCAGCGGGAAAGGGAGACCCTTGCAAACTTGCCGGACTGTCCGAATCTCAAATCAAGACTTTGGGGATTGTGGATAATAAGCAGTGGCGCATGGCTACTCCGGCTGAAAATCTAATATTGAAAACGGCAGCAGAAAATGAAAGTAATTCACAGGGTTATCCTTCATTCCATTGGCTATTTTCTCCACATAACAGATATAGGGATACGAACGGTATATCGCAAGGAGACCGTTCCAATGGATGGTATTGGGATAACAATGCTACCGTATTCCATTTTTCCGGAGAAGAACCGCAAAATGCAGAAATTCAAGAAAATATGGACAGGCAAAACGCGTATATGATCCGTTGTGTGCGCAATGAGATGATAAAAAGCCAACTGGAAGTAGGTATCATCAGCAGTCCTACTTATCAGGGAACTGAAACGAGCGGAAATGCTTATTTTGGTATTATCTCGAATATTCCTTACTGGACAGCAACACTTATCACAGAAGGAGCATATGTGGGTTCAACAACCGAATTTGACGATTTCTCATTTGTAGCCGGAGAAACAATACATACCACCCATGGCGGTAACACTCAAAACATACCGATATACGTCAAACGTAAAGAAAGTACCTCACCGCGTTCATTCAGAGTGAAAGTGGAGGGGATCGGTTTGGAAGGAAAAACAGTAAATAAAATACTCACAGTTTCACAAAGCGGATATGATTTACGTGCAAAAACGGGATTAAGCAGCATGGGTAATATACCACAAGAAGGAGGATCTTATACTACGACTATTAACCTCACCCCTACGGACGTAACAATCTCTTCCGGAAAACTGTATTTACAAATCACTTATGGAGGTGTCATAAGGTGCAAAAGTACTGAAGTACATACTGAACCGAATAAATATAGTTATGATGTTACTATAACAATTCCGGAAAACAATAGTCCAAGTATCGTTGAGCTTATAGGAAATATATATTTAGAGTATGAAAACAACTTGACAGTTCCTCTTGGCAGTCCGACAATTAAGCAGAACGGAACAATATCCTCCAACAATGAGAATTGAGGTGAAAGTATGATGATAAATAGACACAATATGACAATAAAAATAAAATATAATGTGTATTTCCGGACAGCTTGCATTGCTTTGTTTTCACTGATATTCACAAGCTGTACAAAAGATAAACTGGAAGAATTCGATCCAGGAAATGCTACCGGCAAAATGGTGATGGTCAGCCTGAATGTCAGCCTTCCTCCTGCTGTAGAGCCAACGTCTGTGAGCGGGTATGCAGTTACCAAGCCATTTTTTAGAAACAGAACCAATGCTGATTCGCCGTTTACAGTAATTTTGGGAGAGGGGCAAAAGGAATATGCAATAAACTCCAATACCCGGGTATCCGATGGTACAACCTCGTTATATAATCTTTGGCTTTTCCAGTTTCATGAGAATGGTTCGATTAACGGAAAACCCCACAAACTTAGTGATGTAAAGACAGCTATTAATGACATGGTAACTATAGATGTTCCCTTAGTTGTGGCAGATAATCAGACTTTATACCTGCTTGTACTGGGACCTAAACTTGATTATGATATGAGTGAAGTGGGAACACTTGATGATCTTAAGAAATGGAATTTCAAATATCTGACTAATGTAGAAGGACATACCCAATCGCTTATCACAGCTGATAATGAGGTGCCATTTGCCGGAGAAGTGTCAGGAGTCACTGTCGTAAACGTTGATGATGGTAAACGTGGCCTGGTGGAATACAACAAGCCCGTTGGTTTTGTAGGAGGTATTGAAGTCAGGAGGTTGATGGCACGCATTACATTACGCTATAAATTTGAAGTGGAGAATTACCAATTACAAGGACTGAAATTATTGAATGTCAACAATACGATTCGACTTTCCAACCCTTCAAAAAATACCGCAGAGGACACTTATGCCACGCTTGAAACTGTTGATTTTGAGGGACCCGATTCCAATGATTTCTATTCGGCAACCTGGTATGTTGCACAGAATTGTCAAGGGACGATAGAAAAAATTCTTAGTGAAAATCAACGCTACTATAAAATTGTTGATAAAACCCCTGCTGGGGATGCACCGCCATTGGGTACGCAGATTGAGGCATGGGCATACCCGACAACTGCATCTGCAACTGACGAATATGCAATTTACCAGATGTATGTTGGAAATAACAATACCAATAACTTTGACGTAGAACCCAACCATTTTTATAACCTACGTACTACCATAAATACAGACCTTACTTCGGCAAAGAATGACGAACGGATCAGAATGTATACCGCCAGTCAGTATGTAGAATTTCATGCCAGCCAGAATATAAGCGTTGGTGGAGGAGCAAAATTTGATAATACTAAATACAACAAAGCGGGCGTAAGCTATGATCTTGATGCAGCCTATGATGTACGTCCCATAGTTATACAGACTCAAGGAAGGAAAGTGGAAGTTGGGATATATACGGATAATCTCTGTATCACAAAAGTTTCTTCTAATAAGAGTTGGCTCTATCTGTCTTCCTCATCTAATTATACAGATGCGTTCAACAATGTTGATGAGCCGCTGGCTACATCTGTCAAAGCAAATACCATACTTCCTACACAAGTGACGTTTTATCTTTACAATAATGAATATGTTTATGATGAAAACGGCAAATTGGTCAATCCCGGTGAAAATGATAAGGACGGAAAGCGTTCCCTATATATCAAAGTGACTACCACGACCGAAGGTGAAGGAGGAGGAGCAGTGCAAGCTTATCATATATTCAAGATGGATCAGCGACCGGCAGTATATGCCGGACGTTTCGGAGGAGAGAGAGATGCAGACGGAAACTATACGATGGGATTGGTACATGACAGATTGCCTGTGCGCGGCCCTAAATATTTAGAAAGTATAACAACTATGGGAACAATACAATATGGTTATGATAAAGTTGAAACAGCTGCATATTCATACGGAACCGATAATATGGATTATGGGAAAGAGGCAACGAGAAATTTGGCTGAAAATATTAGAAATCTTCCTTGGAACAACGAAAAAATAGCTGCCCCGCAAAAAGATGCATCTAGATATGTATTACTCTATCAATATCAATATCCGGCCAGCTCCTTTTCAGCGAGAGTTTGCTATGACAAAAACAGGGATGAAAATGGAGACGGACGAATTGATAAAGAGGAGATGAAATGGTATTTTCCGGCGTCTAATCAAATGATTGGTATGTATATAGGCAGTTTTTTAAACAACGAAAGCTTTCCAGGTAGTGCCACAACAGAAGATGGAAATGACTATGTCAAAAGATGGTACCAAGGGGTAAATTCTAATCAAAAAATGCAAACCGGATCATCCAGATGTGTCAGAGATATAGATATCTCGCTCGATACTGATTAATGATGACATGAACTAAAATAAATAAAGAACAAAATGAAAAGAATAACAGTCATAATCTTCGTATCTTTTTTTATCCTGCTGAAAGGGTATTCTCAAAAGATTGAAATATATGAAGAGGCGGGAATTAAGTATGCAGCTATTAAATCAATGGAGTTACCGGCAAACAGGGTGGAAAATAGAAGTGAAAACCCTGACTTTTATAAAACTATTCAATTATTTAAGTACACCGACAGCGGTATGGATACTGAACCCATTCAAGTTAACGGTGAGAATGTTTATGTAAAACGGATTACACGACATCCTTACAACGAGAATAATCAAACAATAAAAATCGTTTGGAAAGTATCGGAATACTTTATCATTTCTCCGGATAATGTATGTAGCGATGGAAATGATAGTGATGGAAAGAATGTGGGAGAGAAAACAATGAAATGGGCTACAGCGAACGGATACCTTGCTACGGCAAACACAAATAGTTACACTACGGCAAGTTTTGCAGTCCCCAAAGGATGTGCAATGTATCGTGGAAAGGACGGGAAAGATGAACCTGGGACATGGCGGATACCTACATTACGGGAGGGAAGCCTAATTATGATTTTTTATAAGGAATTAGAGAGAACCAAGGATAAAGGCACCGATTTCCAGCCGTTTGATTTGTCGTTAGATGATAAAAAGGGAACAGCTTATTGGTTGGCAACAGAAAATAATACTAGTGGGAGTGCATGGTCTATAAAATTTTATCCTATGGCAGTGAAATATACATCATCCCTTATCTCCAAGGGTAGCACTCTTTATCTCCGCTGTATCCGGGATATTCCATTAAAATGAGTTACGAACAAAATCATCATCAGTTTATATACACACTTATTATCATACAAAATGAAAACGATAAAAGCCGAAATATTAATGATTGAAGGAGCACCATTCCCTGCCATTGAAAAAGTATATGATCCTTCAAGTAAAAAATGTAATGGGAGGATTACACCACAAGCCCCCATTGTCATCACTGGACATCACTTGGATATGTTAACATGGGATAGCGCCAATCTATACCTTGTGTCTTCAGTAAATGACAGAATGTTGATAGAATGTGGTGATATTCATAAATATTCGGACGATAAAGTGTATACAACCATTCCTGATATTGATGAAGGTGAATATTTTCTGGCACTGATGATTCTGATGAAAGATAAAGAAAGTTTCTTATATATCTTTCCCATATCTTTGATTGTACAATTTACTTAATCAAAATGTCACGATTAACATATGTATATATAGAAGCAAGAAATAAAGACAAACAGCATAATAGCATAAATTGCAGTCAATGAAAGATAATAAGCCATATAGGCAAAATAAAGTATTTGATAATATATCAGAAACAGAAGAGTTTAATGTCTATACTAAAATAGACGATTTACCGCTTAATGAAACTCCTGCGTATCTTGAAGAAGGGATAAACGGGATATGTACGGGAGGCAGTGCGCTTTTCAATGTTTTTGGTAATAAACGACGGATTGTTCCCAATGATCTGGTTGTTATTTTTCCTTTCCAGTTGGCTGCTGTCACAGAGATTAGCGATGACTTTTCAATGACTTTTCTCAAAGTATCCAAAAACTTGTTTATGGATACGATAAGCGGAGTATGTATACCTACTCTTGATTTTTTCTTTTATATGCGGAAAAATTTCAGCACTCCGCTATGCGATGAAGAATGTCAACGCTTCATTCACTTTTGTCATATACTGATTTATCGTATCAACTTGCCTCGGAACTTATTCAGACGGGAGTCTATTATGCAACTATTACGTGTTTTCTATTGGGATATCTATGTGGCTTATAAAAGAAATCCGAAAGCTGCCGAATTAGTAAAATATACCCGTAAGGAAAAACTTTTATTCGACTTCTTTTGTTTGGTGATCGAATTTCATACCGTAAGCCGGGATGTTGCGTTTTATGCGCAAAAGATGTGCGTGTCCGCTAAACACCTTACAATGGTAATTACGGATATGAGCGGCCGTTCGGCAAAAGACTGGATTATAGAATATTCCATTCTTGAGATAAAGGCTCTTCTACGGGATTCGGACCTTGAAATAAAAGAAGTGGCATCACGTACAAACTTCCAGTCGAATTCCGTTATGACAAGGTTCTTTCGCGAACATACCGGCATGACACCGTCTGATTATAGAGAAAGAATTTTTATTCAGATAGATGGATCATGATTTATAGTTAGTTAAGTAATATACGAAATACTGCCTGTGAAGGTCGTCTATTGTTTGTTTTGTTTGTGTGGTGCACCTTCTTCCGAGAGTAGGAAAGGAGGTGCACCTTTTTTTGATTAAAGTTGTTATATTCCTGATCTCATAAGCTAATAGTGAGTACAAAACAGAGTGATTTTCGTCTTTACTTTAGTAAAAATATAGACTGGAATGAAAAGCCGACTGAAACAACAAATATTTGCACTTTCTCTATTAGCATGGACAGCCGTATGCCCTGCCGATGCACAGCAAACACGCTCACTTAGGGAGCAATTTCAAAATCCGTCAGACGAAGCAAAACCCTGGACCTTTTGGTATTGGATGTATGGTGCCGTGTCTAAAGAAGGGATTACAGCCGACTTGGAGGCAATGAAACATGCCGGATTAGGAGGTACTTATCTGATGCCGATTAAAGGTATTCATGAAGGTGCCCAATACGATGGCAAGGCGCAGCAGCTAACTCCCGAATGGTGGGAGATGGTACGTTTCAGCATGGAAGAAGCAGATCGTTTGGGGCTGAAATTGGGGATGCACATTTGTGATGGTTTCGCATTGGCGGGAGGTCCCTGGATTACTCCCGAAGAATCTATGCAGAAAGTGGTTTGGAGCGATACGATTGTAAACGGAGGAAAGCTGATGGCTATTCGCCTGCCACAACCGGAAGCCTATGAAAGCTATTATGAAGATATTGCATTATTCGCTTTGCCGGTAGAAGACGCAGCGGACGAGATGCAGGCAAAGATTACTTGTGTCAATCTAGCCACGACAGGAAATGTAAAAGCTACTCAAACAGTGAATATGGATGCGGCAGGAGTGATCCGTTCATCCTATCCATGCTATATCCAGTATGAATACGAGCAACCTTTCACTTGCCGGAACATCGAAATCGTTTTAAATGGTAATAATTATCAGGCACACCGCTTGAAAGTAATGGCCAGTGATGACGGAGTGAATTATCGTTTGGTTAAGCAGTTGGTTCCTGCCCGTCAGGGATGGCAGAATACGGATGAGAATTCAACTCATAGTATTCCTCCGACTACCGCCCGTTTCTTCCGTTTCTACTGGACTCCTGAAGGAAGCGAACCGGGAAGTGAAGATATGGATGCTGCCAAATGGAAGCCCAATCTGAAAATAAAAGAATTACGCCTGCATCGGGAAGCCCGTCTGAACCAGTGGGAAGGAAAAGCCGGACTGGTATGGCGTGTTGCTCAAGCTACCAAAGAAGAGGAAGTTGGGAAACAGGACTGCTATTCACTTTCACAAGTCATCAATCTGACAGAGCAATATACTAGTCATTCGAATGGAAAAACATTGACCGCCACTCTCCCCAAAGGAAAATGGAAATTACTCCGCATGGGACATACAGCTACCGGACATACCAATGCCACAGCGGGAGGCGGAAAAGGATTGGAATGTGATAAGTTTAACCCGAAAACGGTACGGAAACAATTCGATAACTGGTTTGCGCAGGCATTTGCAAAGACCAATCCCGAAGTAGCTCGTCGCGTACTGAAATATATGCATGTCGACAGTTGGGAATGTGGCAACCAAAACTGGAATAAACGTTTCGCTATTGAATTTCAGAAACGTCGTGGCTACGATTTGATGCCTTATCTACCTCTATTGGCAGGTATTCCGATGGAAAGTGTCGAACAAAGTGAAAAGATTCTGCGAGACGTACGTACTACCATATCAGAACTCGTCGTAGATGTGTTTTATCAGGTATTGGCGGACTGTGCGAGAGAATATGATTGCCAGTTTTCGGCAGAATGTGTAGCTCCGACGATGGTAAGCGATGGTCTATTACATTATCAAAAAGTAGATCTTCCGATGGGTGAATTTTGGTTGAACAGTCCTACACATGACAAACCGAATGATATGCTCGACGCTATTAGCGGAGCACATATCTACGGAAAGAATATTATTCAGGCTGAAGGGTTCACGGAAGTGCGTGGCACGTGGGATGAATACCCCGGAATGTTGAAAGCCTTGTTGGATCGTAATTACGCATTAGGAATCAATCGTCTTTTCTACCATGTATATGTACATAATCCCTGGCTGGACCGCAAGCCCGGCATGACATTGGATGGCATCGGACTATTCTTCCAACGGGATCAGACCTGGTGGGATAAAGGCGCAAAAGCCTTTTCCGAATATGCTACCCGTTGCCAGTCGTTATTGCAATATGGGCATCCGGTAACAGACATCGCAGTCTTTACAGGCGAAGAAGTGCCGAGGCGTTCGATATTACCGGAACGATTGGTTCCCTCTCTACCGGGAATCTTCGGTGCAGAACGAGTGGAAAGTGAACGCATCCGTCTGGCTAATGAGGGACAGCCTTTACGTGTACGTCCGGTAGGTGTTACTCATTCAGCTAACATGGCTGATCCGGAGAAATGGGTGAATCCGCTTCGTGGATATGCATACGATAGTTTTAATAAAGATGCAATCCTTCGTTTGGCGAAAGCAGAAAACGGACGAATAACGTTGCCGGGTGGAGCAAGTTATAAAGTATTGGTACTGCCTCTTGCGCGTCCAATGAATCTCGAACCTGTATTGTCATCGGAAGTGCAGAAGAAAATCAATGAACTAAAAGAAGCCGGCATTTTGGTACCTTCTTTACCTTATACAGAAGAAGATTTTTCTGTGTATGGTCTGGAACGTGATATGATTGTGCCGGAAGATATTGCCTGGACGCATCGTCGTGGCGAACTTGGCGAACTCTATTTCGTAGCCAACCAAAAGAACGAAACACGCACGTTTACTGCAAGTATGCGTATTAACGGTAAGAAACCGGAATGTTGGAATCCGGTGACGGGTGAGATGAATATTCATCCTTCCTATCGTATCAACGGAAACCGGACAGAAGTTACTCTCACATTGGCTCCTAATGAGTCCGTATTCATCGTATATCCTGCGGAGGGAGTACATGAAGGCTATGGAGAGTCCTCTCTCCAACTGCAAAAGGAGAAAAAAGATATCGCCAGAGCCTCTTTAAACATAGCTTTGGAAGCAAAGGAATATGCTATAACTTTTGCAGCTAACCAAAAAACGCTCACACGAAAAGAACTTTTCGACTGGAGCCAAGAAACGGATGAACAGATACGTTACTATTCGGGGACAGCGACCTATAAGACCACTTTCCGCTGGAAAAATAAACCGAATAAAGACCAACAGATTTATCTGAATCTGGGAACAGTTTATAATTTGGCAACTGTTCGTGTGAATGGCGTAGATTGTGGCACAATCTGGACTGCTCCTTATCGTGCAAATATTACAGGTGCCCTGAAAAAAGGAACTAATGAGCTTGAAATAGAGGTTACAAATACTTGGGCGAATGCACTGACAGGAGCTGATGAAGGAAAAGCACCGTTTGATGGCATTTGGACTAATGCAAAATATCGCAGGGCAGAGAAAACGTTGCTTCCGGCAGGATTGCTCGGACCTTTGAGTTTTTCTATCACAGAATAAAATAGATTTTTAAGGCACGGATTACGCGGATTATACGGTTTATGAGAATCGTATTACATAAAGTAACAACGCAATCCATGTAATCCGTACCCAATTCATTATAATATAGCTAAAGTATGAAAAGTTCAATTATTAAAACAGGTACAATGTTGGCAGGTTTTCTGCTTGCTGCCTGCCTGTCAACACACGCAGAAGTAAAGCTACCGGCTATTTTTTCTGATGGCATGGTGATGCAGCAACAGACCAATGCAAACCTTTGGGGGATGGCGACTCCTCATAAAAAAGTAACAGTGACTACTAGTTGGAATGGAAAACAATATGCAGCAACAGCAGATAAAAATGGGGCATGGAAACTGACAGTAGCTACTCCCGAAGCGGGAGGTCCTTATACTGTGACTTTTGATGATGGAACCCAAAAGACACTGAATAATATTCTGATAGGCGAGCTTTGGCTTTGTTCCGGACAAAGTAATATGGAAATGCCGATGAAAGGCTTCAAAAACCAACCGGTAGAAAATGCCAATATGGACATTCTTCACAGCAAGAATCCGCAAATCCGTCTGTTTACGGTGAAACGTACTTCTACATTCACTCCGCAGAATGACGTTATCGGTTCGTGGAAAGAAGCAACCCCGGCCAGTGTCCGTGATTTCAGCGCAACAGCCTATTATTTCGGGAGACTGGTAAATGAAATATTAGATGTTCCGGTTGGGTTGGTTGTAGCAGCCTGGGGTGGTTCCGCCTGTGAAGCATGGATGACAGCGGACTGGCTGAAAGCCTTCCCGGAAGCGAAGATTCCTCAAACGGAAGCCGACATAAAATCTAAAAACCGTACTCCGACCGTGCTTTATAACGGTATGTTGCATCCGTTAATCGGTATGACAATGAAAGGAGTGATTTGGTATCAGGGCGAAGATAACTGGAATCGTGCCCATACATATGCTGATATGTTTACCCGATTGATTAACGGTTGGCGTGCCGAATGGAAACAGGGTGATTTTCCCTTTTATTATTGCCAGATAGCTCCGTATGATTACGGGATTATTACCGAAAAAGGAAAGGAAGTGATAAATTCGGCATATCTCCGGGAGGCACAGGCAAAAGTTGAACATCGTGTAGCTAACAGCGGTATGGCTGTATTACTGGATGCAGGAATGGAAAAAGGTATTCATCCTGCAAAGAAACAGATTGCAGGCGAACGTCTGGCTCTTCTGGCTTTAACTAAAACGTATGGAGTGGAAGGCGTGAATGGCGAAAGTCCTTATTATAAAAGCATTGAAATAAAGAACGACACCGTAGTTGTCAGCTTCGAACGTGCCAATATGTGGATTAGCGGCAAGAACTGTTTCGAATCGAAAAACTTTCAGGTAGCCGGCGAAGATAAAGTTTTTTACCCGGCCAAAGCATGGATAGAACGTAGTAAGATGCTAGTGAAAAGCGATAAAGTGCCGCACCCGGTAGCTGTTCGATATTGTTTTGAAAACTATGTGGAAGGAGATGTATATTGCGACGGATTGCCTTTAGGGTCTTTTCGTTCAGATGATTGGTAATCGCAAATAAACAAGGTAAAATATGAAAAATATATGAAGAGATTTTATCTGATTATAACCATACTGTTTGTTGGCGTGTCGGCTCTTTGGAGTCAGCATGCCAATGTCATTTGGAATACTCCCAGTCATAATTCTTCTGAATCTATGCCCTGTGGCGGTGGAGATATCGGGATGAATATATGGGTAGAAGACGGTGATGTTATGTTCTATGTGAGCCGTAGCGGCACATTCGACGAAAAAAACTGCCAGTTAAAACAAGGGCGTGTACGTCTCCGCCTGTCGCCCAATCCTTTCAAAGACGCTAAAGATTTTCGTCAGGAGTTGAAGCTGAAAGACGGATATGTAGAAATCGCGGCAGGAAACACACAGATACAATTTTGGGTAGATGTTTTTCATCCGATTATACATGTAGAGGTAACAAATGCACAACCGTTGCAGACTGAAGTCTTTTATGAAAATTGGCGCTATCAGGAACGACCTGTCAGAAAAGGAGAGGGGCAACAGTGTTCCTACAAATGGGCTCCCCCGAAAGGTACTGTGACGGAGGCCGACTTTATTTCTTTAGACAAAATTACTGATTCAACAGGAAAGGCTGAAATAAATAGGACTTCAATAAAGAGGAACCAACTTCTGTTTTATCATCGCAATCCCGAACAGACCGTTTTTGATGTAGTTGTAGCTCAACAAGGAATGAACGAAGTAAAATCTCAAATGATGAATCCTTTGAAAAACTTGACTTTTGGAGGAACTCTTTTGGGTGAAAACTTAGAATTTGCAGGCACTGCGGATGATGTATATGCCGGAACAGACTATCGTGCTTGGAAATTCCGTTCTTCCAAAGCAGCCCGGAAAGAACATATCTGTATTGTGTTACATACAGACCAGACAGAAACAATAGAAGAATGGGAGCAGGGACTACAAACTGCTTTACAAAGAATAGCCCCCAAAGGTAAAGTTTCATTGAAAACTATCATACAGGATAAAAAACAGACCCGTTCGTGGTGGAATTCCTTTTGGCAACGCAGTTTTATCGAAGCAGAAGGGGAAGCAAAAGAAATAACCAGAAACTACACCCTTTTCCGCTATATGCTGGGATGCAATGCTTATGGCAGCGTACCGACTAAATTTAATGGCGGACTATTTACCTTTGATCCTTGCCATGTCGATGAAAAACAATCTTTCACT
>SCPN01001513.1_pt1 | contig 78310 bp, 58 predicted proteins | sample 6106831 | NCBI WGS metagenome assembly SCPN01 (sample SAMN10720447, study PRJNA508395) | human gut metagenome | isolation source: Participant 1, 0 month
GTTGGTTCCCTTTGGCGGAATGTCGTTATTTTCTTTTGTGGAATATCATTATCTGTACATCCTGGAGTGTAATGTGATAAGAAACAGCCATATATTAATTCGAATCTGTTTTGCAATTCATAGTATAAACTTTAGTTTGGATAGATTTTGATTTTATATTTGAGATGGTCACTAACTCTATGCAAATATATGGGAGAAAGTAGTTTAGAAGTCACTAGTTTTATCGAATAGTATATCAAATTTGTGTAATGATACTGTTGGATATGTATAAAGGACCGTATTCACTTCCAAATTATGCGGAAGTATAATGATTTCATCTAATTGAATTGTATAAATCATACTATCCTTTTAATGTTTTCTCTAATAGAGTTGACTGGTTACAGTTGAGGCTCCTGCGAGTTACACTTTGTGTATCTACTCGGAAAGACAAGTGTAACTTGGCGATTGCACAACTGTAATTCACTAATGATAAAAACAGGAAGATTATAGGTAATGTGTTGACAGATAGTGGATTCAGAGAAAAATGCAGTTCTCAGTCTGAAAAAGCAAAATCATCGGTTCTTCGTCAAATTTGGTGGTAATCTCTTTTATTTCGATGGTTTTCTCTTCTTCTTCCTTAATCCTATAAAAAGTTGTAGATATGTTTGCTTTTTAGTAACTTTAAAGACACCACATCATTAAGAGTTACCATGCAAAGCTTATATCTACAACGTACAAATATACATCAAAAAAAGAAAATACTCCTACAAATAGGGGATTATTCCATGATTTCAGATTCAGTCTTGGCTACGATAATCTGCAACAAGATGGTATCTCTGAAGCAGTTGGCTCATTGAGGGTCTTTTACATACGGCTGGCAGGGGCTTGTCCTTATTGCGGACATTTCAGTCACCAGTTACAGTTACTACTCCCGTCATATTCAGGATCTTGAAGTTTACGGTCATAGTTTGGAGTTAGTCATAAAGGTTGGCAAATATTATTGTGACAATATTTCTTGTCCGCAAAAATATTCTGCGAACCGTTGTCTTTCTAGCTCGTCGGTATGGTAGATGGAGCTATCTTGTTGAGGAACGCATCAGATCGATAAGCTTGGAACTTACTTCTCGAAGGCCTCTTCTCTTTTAACTGTTCCATATAACGGCCAGTAGCTCTTCCTGCTTACGCATCCTACAACAGTACGGGCAACATAATCCTATGCATAATAAAAGTATTTATGTAGGTATTGATGATTTTGCCTATAAAAAAGGTAAGGATTATATGAGTGTGGTCGTAGACCAGATGACACACATGCCTATTGCTTTGTTAGAGGATAGAAGCGGAGAAGCGCTTGATAACTGGCTCACCGGAATCCTCAGATACAATATATAACGAGAGACCGTGGAAGATGTTTCACAGAGGCTATAAACAGAATAATCCCTGGTGTTACACAAATCTGCGACCGGTTCCATCTAACCAAGAATATGACGGACACGATGATACCGGAAATAGAGAAAATGATTCGTCAGACCAAGAAAAAGCTCAAGTACGAATATCCTGACAGAGACACGGCTTCTTCGTTAATTCTTCAGGACATATTTAACATGGGAGATGTCCGACACAGAGAAAAATTGAAGATATACAGGGAAAGCCTGAACTTAAAATGTAGGGGATGACCATTGAGCAGACAGCCACACATTTGGGCAAGAAAAGTCGCTACATTTATAAGCTCATTCATAACAGGAGAATAGGGGCATACTTGAATGAGCAACAGAAGACAGCTCTTAAATATGTATCCGAACTGGCTACAATCATTAGTGCGGGCTGTATTACCCGAAAAATATTGGCACAAAAAATGGGGAGTAAAATCAGTGGCGCACTTATTGGAAGGATAACATCCAGCTTGCGAAAATGTATCAACAAAAGAGGAAGCAAGTCAAAGAGCATAATGAGAGCATTGAAAACGGAAGTAAAACACAGAGAGTTTCACAGAATCAGATACGCAAATACATTCTAAAGGGAAAATCGGATAATCCTAAACTAGCGGAACTGTATAAATCCTCACCACAGATTAAAGAACTCTTAAGCGTGTGTCAGAATTTCAGAGATATGATTAATGGGAATACTTATGATAAGGATATTAGAAAGTGGATTGAAAAAGCGAAGGCAACACGGAATATGGCACTGACGAACTTTGCATATGGTATTGAAAAAGACTGGGAGGCAGTACAGGCAGCTATTGATATCCCCTTCAGTAACGGATTATTGGAGGGGACAGTGAATAAAATTAAAGCGGTAAAAAGACAGATGTACAATAGGGCAGGAAGTAAACTACTGAGAGCCAAGATTCTTTATTCACAATAGAAGAAGTACCACCAAATTTGACGAAGAACCAAATCATCCTATTGTTTTCTGTAAACTAATCTTGATTTCACCCTATTTTTGGGGGTAAATTGTTGATTATTAGTTCTGCCACATTTTTGTATTTTCCCCCTATAATACGTAGAATAAATACAAAAATGTGGCAGTTTATGGATTTATGATTTCTCCGAGATTATCCTTTGGCCTTCTTTATATACTCCGTAGGCAAGCATCCGAAATATTTCTTGAAACTTGTAGCAAAGTAAGACGGCGTATTGAATCCTACCATCGTACTGACTTCCGCTACCGTATAACGTCCGTCTTTCAGTAACTTGGCAGCTTCATTAAAGCGAATCTTGCGAATAAAATCAATAGTAGACTCACCGGTGATAGCCTTCAATTTCAGATGCAGGTTGGAACGGCTCATGTTCATTTCTCTGGCAAACTCGTCCGTAGAGAATTCGATGTTATCCATATTCTTTTCTACAATGGCAACGGCGCGTTTCAGCAAGGCTTCATCCATGGCATTGAACGTAATCTTCTCCGGTTCCACTTCCAAAGACTTGGAATAGCGTTCGATCATACGCCTGCGGGTACGCATCATGTTCTGTATCTTTGTAGTCAGTATGGCAAGAGAGAATGGTTTGGGGATATAATCATCCGCGCCCATTTGCAGGCCTTCCATCTGGTCTTTTATTTCGCTTTTGGCTGACAGGATAATAACCGGGATATGGCAGGTGCGGATATTCTGTTTCACATTCTTACATAATTTGATGCCATCCATTACGGGCATCATCACATCAGTAACAATGATATCGACTTCATTGTCTTTCAGTTTCTCCAGAGCTTCTTCACCGTTTCCGGCTTCCAACGTATTGAATAGCTCGGAAAGTCCGCTGCTGAGATAATGACGGATTTCATTATTGTCTTCTACAATAAGAATCGTTCCCCGCTTCTTGTCACCTGACTCTATGACTTCATTTTCAATCTTTTCCGTATCAATGAAATACATATCCTTGGAGTTGGTGGAATAGACTTGCTCTTCTTCGTTTTTGGTATCGTTGGAAGCTAGCTCGGATGGCTTGTAGATATTTATATCCTGCGGCAGATATACAGAGAATGTACTGCCTTTTCCCTCTTCACTATCCAATTCGATGCGCCCATGATGCAACTCTACCAGACGTTGTACCAATGAAAGACCGATACCGCTTCCCACGTGCTCGCTTTCAATCTGATAGAAGCGTTCGAATATCTTCCCCTGTTTGTTGATAGGAATACCGATACCGGTATCACTGACCTGCAATACCAGATAGTTATTTTCCTCTTTCAGGGTAACAGTGATACTTTGTCCGCTTTCCGTATATTTGAAAGCATTTGAAAGCAGGTTGTTGACTATCAGTTCCAGATAATTGGGATCGAACAACACTTCTTTGTCTTCCAACTCGGAATGGAGAGTATAGGTTATCTTTTTATGACGTGCCAACTTATCATAGAACAGGAAATTGTCATGTATCAATTGGTGGGCATTCTCTTTCTTTACTTTTAATTCGAATACTCCAAGTTCAGCGCGGCGATAATCCATCAACTGGTTGACAAGGTGTAGCAGGCGATTGGCATTCCGCTGGATATACTCCAGTTGGTTCCGTGTCCAACGGTCGCTTATTTTATTGATGATTTCCTGTAAAGGAGCTAAGATAAGAGTCAATGGGGTACGCAGTTCATGAGAAATATTGATGAAGAAACGCATCTTCATTTGGTTGATTTCTTCCTGGTGCTCTTTGTCCCTGCGTTCTATTTCCAGTTCCGCTTCCATGCTTTTACGCATCCAGAAGAAACGGAATACGAAAGTGATGAAGCCGATGAAAGTGGCGAGAAAGAGAAGTATTGCCCACCACGTCTTATACCATACAGGGAGAACGATAATTTCGAGTACGGTGGGGGTCATATTCCATTTTCCGTCACTATTGGCAGCCTTTACCAGAAAATGATAAGTACCTTGCGGCAGGTTGGAGTAGGAGACAGAGCGTTTGTCTGTCAGATAATACCATTCTTTGTCATAACCTTCCAGCTTGTAGGCAAATGTATTATGCTGTCCTGAAATATAGTTGGATACGACAAACTCGATAGTAAAGGCGGTTTGCCAGGATTTCAATGTGATACTTTCCGTTTCATTGATATTCTTGGTCAGGATACCTGTTTCATCATCCGGACGAACCGTTTTATTGAACAGTTGCAGTTTGGTTATGACTACCGGCGGAGTGTAAGGGTTGTCCAGCAGTAATTCCGGACGGAAAGTTGTGATACCGTTGATACCGCCGAAATACATTTGCCCGTTGGAAGTGCGGCAGTACGAGGAAGTATTAAACTGGTTACTTTGCAAACCGTCTGATTCGGTAAAGTTGCGGAACTTTTCAGTCTCCGGGTTAAAGCAGGAAATTCCCCGGTTCGTACTTAACCAAAGGCGTCCGAAAGTATCTTCCAGAATACCGTAGACTACATTATTGGGCAAACCGTCGGCTGTGGTATACCGTTTGATTGACTTTTCTTTTTCATTGAAGCAATAGAAACCTTCGCGCGTGCCTATCCAAATGATACCATTATTGGCCTCATAAATACAGTTGGTAAACATTTTCGTAACGGAAGATGTCGGGAGAATAGGCGCCTTCTGTATATCCGACCCTTGTTGCTGAAAGACCGATACTCCCTCTTCGCCGCCAATCCAAAGACGCTTGCGCGAATCTCTGAACAGGATTGTTATCCGTTGGGAAGTGAATGGAGTACCATCTTTTCCTTGTTTATCGTAGTAAAACTTCGTTTCTCCGGGTTGAAGCTGACCAGTGCACTTAGTGTCCCCAATAAAAGATTACCCTCTCCGTCGGGAAGAATGGCATATACATTTTCATTCACCAGTTGGCTGTTGCGCTGATTGAAACTTTCCATCTGCCCACCGTTACGATGGAGTACGGTCAATCCTCCCGCATGCGTACCTATATATACCAGTGATTTCTGCTCGTCTACATATACCGCTTTGATATTATTGGAACCGATTCCTTTTTCCCGCTCGTCTTCTTGCAACGCATAATGTGTAAACTGTTGCGTACCGGGCGTGAACAGATTCAGTCCGCCATCGTTCGTGCCTATCCATAAGTTCTTGTTCTTATCCTCTACGATACAACTTACGACATTGTCGCTCAACGAATTTTTATAAGGAATGCGTCGGATATTCTTAAAACGGTTTCGGATAGGATGGTAATAGTTCAATCCTCCGAAATACGTACCGAGCCACATCCCCCCTTGTGAGTCCATGTAGATGCTGCGTACGGAACGTTGCGACAGGCTGCCGTTTTCCACCGGGCTGCTGCTGTATGAAATGAACGAGTCGCTTGCCTAATGATAAATGTTTAAGTCATTAAATGTCCCTATCCATAAGCGGTTTTGCGAATCCAGTGCTAGTGAACGTATGTAATTGGAGCTAATGCTCTTGGGATTGGAAGAAGAGTGCTGATAGACCTTTACCTTTTGGGTTTTCGGATTGAGCAGAAGCAGGCCTGCTCCTTCGGTAGCCACCCAGATGCGGGTAGGTGATTGTTGTAAAATAGCTTGAATTTGCTTGCTGTCCTGTATGGGAATAACTTTCTCCAGTTTCTTTTCAGGAATGGAATAGCTATATAGCCCGTTTTCCATTGTGCCGATGTAGATAATATCGCCATATCTGTAGAGAGTGGAAGCTACAATTTTATGCATGGCCGTACTGAAAGAATCATCCACAAATCTGGATTCTTTTATGTCGAACATAATCAGGCCTTCCTGTGTACTTATAAGCAACTGTTCCGGTGATATTTCGGCAATACCGTTGATTTGCAGGCGTTTCCCTTTCCTTTCATAGAAGAAGTTGTTGAACTGGTCTTTTTCTTCGTTATACCATGACAGCCCGTCCCGCGTGCCTATCCAGACCCGTCCCCGGCTATCTGTCTTTACGATTCGTGCGATGTCATTGGCAATGCTGTTAGGGTCATCCTCATTATGCTGGTAAACCGTAAATGCATATCCGTCATATTTGTTCACTCCGTCATAAGTCGCAAACCACATATTACCCCGTTTGTCCTGGTCAATGGCAAATACGGTACTTTGCGACAATCCTTCATTGATAGAAATATAGGAAAAATTGATTTGTTCCGGAATTTCGGAAAAGGCTGAATTCGTTCCTATGCATAAAAAGAACAGGCAGATTACTATATTTTTTAGATAGCTCATTATTAGGTCATAAGATTAATAATGGCATCAAAGATAGTAAATTCTTTTATATGCTGTGTAAAATGACAGGGAATCTGTTCTATTTTTCCAGGGTTATGTTAAATATCTTGTAGGTGTGTAATTAGTGGAGATGCTTACTGAAAAACGAATAAGCCCGGTACATTGGCTGCCCGGGCTTGGTTTATATAGCTTGATTGTGAGATAAGTAGATTATTTGGCTAAATCACCTATCGCATCCAGATTCTTCTGAATATCTTCATCTGTCAATGAATAGTTGACCAAATCGCCGGCCAAATATTTATCATAAGAAGCCATATCGATCAACCCATGACCGGACAGGTTGAACAGGATTACTTTTTCTTCTCCTGTCTCCTTGCATTTATTGGCTTCGCGAACGGCAGCCGCGATAGCGTGGCAGGATTCCGGAGCCGGAATAATACCTTCCATCTGTGCAAACAGGCAACCTGTTTCGAACGATTCCAACTGTTGGATATCCATCGCTTCCATCAGACCGTCTTTGAGTAACTGGGAAACGATGACACCTGCGCCGTGATAGCGAAGACCGCCGGCATGGATATGAGCCGGAGCGAAATTGTGTCCTAATGTAAACATCGGGAGCAGCGGAGTATATCCTGCCTCGTCGCCGAAGTCATATTGGAATTTACCGCGTGTCAGTTTCGGGCAAGAAGCGGGTTCGGCAGCAACAAAACGGGTTTTCTTTCCTTCCAGGATGTTATGACGCATGAAAGGGAAGGAGATACCGCCGAAGTTGGAACCGCCACCGAAACAGCCGATGACCACATCCGGATATTCACCCGCCATTTCCATCTGCTTCTCAGCTTCCAGACCGATAATTGTCTGGTGAAGAGCTACGTGGCTAAGTACCGAACCTAGCGTGTATTTACAGTTAGGAGTCATTTGTGCCAACTCGATAGCTTCCGAAATGGCTGTACCCAGTGAACCCTGGTAATTAGGATGCGCGGTTAGGATATCTTTACCTGCACGGGTGGACATGGACGGAGAAGGCGTGACCTGTGCTCCGAAAGTCTGCATGATGCTGCGGCGGTAAGGCTTCTGTTCATAGCTGATTTTTACCTGATAAACGGCTGCTTCCAAACCGAATACTTTAGCTGCGTAAGAAAGAGCGGCTCCCCATTGTCCGGCACCGGTTTCGGTGGTGATATTGGTAACGCCTTCCTGCTTGCAATAATAAGCCTGAGCCAGAGCGGAGTTCAGTTTGTGAGAACCGATAGGGCTTACACTTTCATTCTTGAAATAAATATGTGCCGGAGTACCGAGGGCTTTTTCCAATCCGTAGGCGCGTACCAACGGAGTGCTGCGGTAATACTTGTACATTTCGCGTACTTCTTCCGGTATTTCAATCCATGCGTCAGTCTGATTCAGCTCCTGGCGGCATAGTTCTTCTGCAAAAATAGGATACAAGTCTTCAGCTTTCAGTGGTTGCTTGGTTCCCGGATGCAATGGTGGCATCGGTTTATTTACCATATCGGCTTGAATGTTGTACCAGTAGTGTGGAATTTCTTCTTCCGGTAGGATATACCGTTTTCTTTTGTCACTCATAATATTGTGGTTTTTAATTTTCTGCTGCCAAATGTAGACAAAATTTTTAATATTCGGGTAATTTTGTCAACAAAGAATCGGTTTCGATTGTTATTTTAGTTAAGTTTGCACGACGTTATAAAAAATATGATATGAAGATTTATCATAAATTCTTGTTATACCAAAACAAACTGCTAAAACCTTATATACGTATTATACTGGGCTTAGTAGAAGCATTAACCTACTTGGCGTCTCTTGCGCTGATTGTCGGGGTTATTTACGAACATGGTTTTCCGCTGTCGGTAGATGAAATAGCGAAAATACAAGTCCTTTACAAAGCTGTCTGGGTTATCTTCCTGATTGATGTTACCTTGCACATCTCTCTTGAATACCGAAGTACCAAAAAGCAATATCGAAGGTTGGCATGGATATTGAGCGGATTGCTGTATCTCACTTTGATACCGGTCATATTCCACCGTCCGGAAGAGGAAGGAGCTATTTTGCAACTTTGGGAGTTCCTGCATGGAAAGTTTTATCATTTGGTATTACTGCTGATTTTCTCCTTATTGAATCTGTCCAACGGACTGGTGCGCCTGTTGGGACGCCGCACCAATCCGTCTTTGATACTGGCTGTCAGTTTTCTCGCTATTATTCTAATAGGTACAGGGTTGCTGATGTTGCCACGATGTACGGTGAACGGCATCACATGGGTTGATTCGTTGTTCACGGCTACGAGTGCGGTATGTGTCACGGGGTTAGTTCCGGTGGATGTATCGACCACCTTTACTACCGGCGGTCTTGTCGTCATTATTTTACTGATTCAGATAGGCGGACTGGGAGTGATGACCTTGACCAGTTTCTTTGCGATGTTCTTTATGGGAAACACTTCTCTTTACAATCAGTTGGTTGTACGTGATATGGTCAGTTCCAATTCATTAAGCTCGTTGCTGTCCACCTTATTATATATATTGGGATTTACTTTGGTGATTGAAGGCATCGGCATGGTTTCTATCTGGTTCAGTATTCACAGCACACTGGGAATGAGTTTGGAGGGTGAGCTGGCTTTTTCCGCTTTCCATTCTATTTCCGCTTTTTGTAATGCCGGATTCTCCACACTTTCCGGGAATTTAGGAAATCCGATGGTGATGACTAATCATAATTGGTTGTTTATCTCAGTATCCTTGCTGCTTATCCTAGGTGGTATCGGTTTCCCTATTCTGGTAAATTTCAAGGATATAGTATTGTATCATTTGCGTCATTTCTGGAAGTTGGTACGTACCCGCAAACTGGAAAAGCACAGAATGCTCCATCTTTATAATCTGAATACCAAGATTGTGCTGATTATGACTTTCTTGCTGTTGGTTATCGGCACGTTGGCGATTGCTGCTTTCGAATGGAACGCCTCGTTTGCAGGAATGCCCGTTGCGGACAAATGGACGCAGGCTTTCTTCAATGCGACTTGTCCGCGAACAGCCGGTTTCAGTAGTGTAGATCTGGCTTCTTTGAGTGTACAGACTTTGTTGGTCTATCTGGTGTTGATGTGGATTGGCGGTGGCGCCCAGTCTACTGCGGGTGGTGTCAAGGTAAATGCTTTTGCGGTAGTTGTCATGAATCTTGTAGCTGTGCTGCGTGGGACAGAACGTGTGGAAGTATTCGGCAGGGAACTCTCCCACGACTCTATCCGGCGTTCCAATGCTACGGTAGTCATGTCACTGGGAGTACTGTTTCTCTTTATCTTTATATTGAGCATCCTTGAACCTCAGGCATCGTTGATGGCATTGACCTTCGAGTGTGTGTCGGCGCTTAGTACGGTAGGTTCCAGCTTGAATCTGACTCCGAAATTGTGTGACGCAAGTAAGTTATTGGTGGCATTATTGATGTTTATCGGGCGTGTGGGCTTGATTACGCTGATGCTTGGAATTGTGAAACAGAAAAAGAATACAAAATACCGTTATCCGAGTGATAACATAATCATAAACTAAAGATATGAAGTATATTATTATCGGCTTAGGAAATTACGGCTATGTGTTGGCCGAAGAATTATCTGCGTTGGGACACGAGATTATTGGCGCGGATATTAGTGAGAGCCGTGTGGATAGCATCAAAGATAAGATTGCCACTGCATTTGTGATTGACGCAACGGATGAACAATCCTTGTCGGTACTTCCGCTGAATAGTGTGGATGTGGTGATTGTCGCGATTGGCGAGAATTTCGGTGCGTCTGTGCGGGTAGTAGCCTTGTTGAAACAGAAGAAGGTAGCCCGTATTTATGCTCGTGCGATTGATGGGGTGCATAAAGCCGTACTGGAAGCTTTTAGCCTGGAGAAGATATTGACGCCGGAGGAGGATGCCGCCCGCAGCCTGGTGCAGTTACTTGATTTCGGGACAAACATGGAAGCTTTTCGCATTGATTCGGAATATTATGTCGTGAAGTTCACCGTACCGCATAAGTTTGTGGGATACTTTGTCAATGAACTGAACTTATATGAGGAATTCCACCTGAAACTCATCGGACTGAAGCGTGCGGATAAAATAGCCAATTGTCTGGGTGTTTCTCTGACAGAACTTCATGTGAAGAACGAACTGCCGGAGAATGAAAAGTAGAAGAAGGGGATGAATTGGTTTGTTACGGTAAATACCGGGACTTTCAATCTTTCTGGAAGGCTATTTGATGATTATTCATGTTGGCTTATAAAATATGATTAAAAGAGCCGGATAATCTGTTGTAATCTGAAAAGACTACAATGATTATCCGGCTTTCTTATAAAGTCTAATTGGGAACAGCGTAATTATTTTGCCTGAAGACGGACTGTTCCGGCTTTCACACCGCCTGCTTTGGCGGTCAGTACGATTTCTCCGGCTGTTTCATCAGTCTGCACAATAGCCGTCAGCATTCCATAGAAAGCATGCATCTTCGGGAGATGGAATTGTTCCAGATTGGTGGGGTCGCCATTGGCTACTGCCCGGAATTTGCCGGCTCCTTTTACGGAGAAGTTTATCGGCCGGTTGTCGGCAGGGCAGAGGTTACCGTCCTTATCTACCACTTTCACGGTGACATAGGCGAGGTCTTTCCCGTCGGCTGTCAGTTCGTTGCGGTTGCTGGTCAGTTCGATATGATGAGGCTTGCCCGCAGTGCGGACTGTTTTTTCTGCTACTGCTTTTCCGTCCTTGTTATAAGCTACTACTTTTACTTCGCCCGGTTCATATACGGCATCCATCCACATCAAGCGGTAACGGTTCTTCAAAGAACTGTTGTTCTTGCTTTGTTTGCCATAGCTTTTTCCGTTGATAAACAGTTCGGCTGTCGGGTAGTTGGTATATACGAATACCGGAGTTATCTCACCTTCGCGCCCCGGCCAAGTCCAATGAGGAAGGATATGCAGTGTCTCTGCATTCCTGTTCCATACGCTACGGTAGAGATAGTAGCGGTCTTTAGGAATACTGGCAAGGTCGATAATGCCAAACATGGAACTATGATTCGGCCATGAATCGGTATCATACGGTGAAGGCTCACCCAGATAATCGAATCCTGTCCATACGAACTGTCCGATAGTCCAGTGATTATCATCGGCTAACGCGAAATCTTCATCCGGAATATTCGACCAAGGGCATACTTCCACGTCATACGAAGAACATTGGTGGTCTTCATATTTAGCACCTTTCTTATCTTCTACCGGAAATTTGTAAACTCCGCGTGAACTGACGGTAGAAGCTGTCTCGCTACCTAGAATCAAGTTCTGTGGAAGCTGGTCGTAAGATTCTTTATAACGCTGCGTACGATAATTAAGTCCCGGAATGTCAATCATTGCTGCAAAACCGTTGGCAAGCACACAGCTCACTTGATCCATTCCGCAAGTCACAGGGCGGGTCGGGTCTTCACGGTGGCAGATGTCCTGCAGGAACTTAGCCACTTTATAACCGACTGGGCTACACTGAGTGGGAACTTCATTACCGATACTCCACATCACTACACAAGGATTATTACGGTAATTGTGAAGCATATTCACCATATCGCGTTCCGCCCATTCATCGAAATAACGGTGATAACCATTTGTACATTTGGCAATATCCCATTCGTCAAACGGTTCAATCATCATCATAAATCCCATTTCGTCACATAGTTCAACGAGTTCCGGAGCGGGCATATTGTGCGATGTACGGATAGCGTCACAACCCATATCTTTCAGAAGGGTAAGTTGGTGGCGGAGTGCCGCTACATTGATAGCCGCTCCCAACGGACCCAAGTCGTGATGATTACATACTCCCTGGAATTTCCGGTGTTCTCCGTTCAGGTAGAAACCTTTATCAGCGATATACTCGATGCTGCGGATACCGAAGCGGGTAGTATAGGTATCTACCAGCTTGTTGTCTGCATAGATTTTAGAAACCGCTTTGTAGAGAGACGGGCTTTCCGGCGACCAAAGTTCAGGTGCGTTTACAATGAAATTCTGTTCGAACGGCTGTCCGTGGTTGATGCGGCTTGTATTCTCTTTACGGGTAACGACCTTTCCGTCCGGAGACAGTATTTCCGTCTCTACACGGATTTGTGTTTTTTCACCGGCATTTTCTATTTTCGTTTGCAGGCGTACGGCTGCAAATTCCTTGCTCACATGAGGAGTTGTAATCTGTGTTCCCCATACAGGCACATGAACTTTGTCGGTAACAATCAAGTGTACATTGCGATACAAGCCGGCTCCCGGATACCAGCGCGAAGATTGCGGACGGTTTTCCAGACGTACGGCGAGTGTATTGCTCTTTCCGTCTTTATTCAGGAAAGGAGTCACATTGCAATGGAAAGAATTGTAGCCGAAAGGCCAGAAGCAAGCTTCTTTGCCGTTTACATAGACGCGGGCTTCACTCATGGCGCCGTCAAAGAGTAGGGTCACTTCCTTATCGGCAGGAGTATCAAAACTGGTACGATACCAACCGGAGCCTACATAAGGCAGTCCACCGGTGCGTCCTGTTTTCAAAGATGCTTTTTTCTCGAAATTCTGTGTGACGGCAACATTCTGAAGGTCGTTATTCATGTCGAAAGGGCCAAAGATTGCCCAGTCGTGCGGGATGACGACCGATTCCCATTTTGTGTCATTAAACTCAGGCTGACTAGCTTCTTTGAAGTCTCCTTTACTGAACTTCCAGTTCTTTTCGAGCAGCGTCTCACTGCGTTGCGCTTGCAGGCTGCAAGCGGCTCCCATCAAAAGTACAGTTACTAACTGTTTTGGTGTTTCATGTTCATTTTCACTTTTCAGGTATAAATAATTTTGGATTCGGGGTAAAGATATAAAAAAGCTTCCAATAATTTTATCTCTTGAAGGCATTAAATGAATCAGTGGGTCTGCCGCTGTCGTCAAACATTCCTTTGTGGTAGCCTTTCCAGCCACCATAGCACTGGGGTTCCCAAGTGAAAACGCCGAGGCATTGGTCTATTTCTTTGGCTTTGGTCATGAAGTCGGTAAAGAATGCTTCTGCTTTTTCATAATTCCAGTTGACGCCGATTTCACACATCATTACCGGAGTGTTGTATTTGGCTATTAGTGCTTTCATATTGGCGATACAGGCGTTATTCATAGCTTCCCAGTCATCGGGTTCTCCTTCATCGGGCATCATGTCCGGATAGAGTGACATACCGATGATATCCCATTTGCCTCCGTTTTGTTTTAGTCCGTCAAAAATACTGTTATACAGACTGGCCCTTTGTCCCTGGTCAAGGTGTACGATGACTTTGGCATCCGGATAGATTTCCTTTACCGCATCATAACCGGAGGTGATAAACCGGGCGAAGTTTCTACTTCCTTCATCTGTTGTAGTCTGGCCGGTGGGAAACAACATACCTTGATGTGTCTCGTTGCCCACTTGTACCCATTCCACATCAATGCCGTTTGTTTTCAGCATATTAAGCACCTCTTTGGTATGGTCGGCAATAGCTGTTTTCAGTTCTTCCACATTCATGTTTTCCCAAGCTGCCGGCTTGTATTGTTTTCCGGGGTCGGCCCAAGTGTCGCTATAGTGGAAATCTATCATCAGACGGAAGCCCAGTCTTTGCGCTCTCCATGCCTTGACTAAGACATCGTTCCTGTTACACCAACCGAATACGTCTTCACTGGGATTTACCCATACACGCAGGCGGATAGCGTTCATGCCGAGACTGCGCAATAGTTCCATGCATTCTCTGTCCTTTCCGTCAGCTTCATAAAACAGATAGCCGGAGTTCTCCATCTCCGTCAACCAACTGACATCAGCGCCTTTGGCAAAGCCGGACATATCGTAATATTCTTCTTGTTGTTCCGGAAATACAGGAGTGTTTTCATCGTCGTTGCAGGCGGTGAAGAAGGCTCCGCACATAAGTGCGGAAGCCAGAAGTATATGTTTGAATCGTTTCATAACTCGTTCATTTAATTTTGTTTATCCATTGTAAATGTCATAGTTCTTATGTCAAGAGTAATCAAGTATGTACCGGCTTCTGCGGGTATATAGCTGCCGTCGCCAGCAGATGGCGCGAGATACAGACCGTCGGTACTTCCTTTAAGAGACCAATCCCAATTTTGATTTAATAAGAAATAGAATCCGTTTTCTGTGTTGGAGATATTGCTGGTAGCACTCCACGTTTGTGTACCGGCGTTATATGTCATTACATCACTGGTTAATGACCAGTTGTTGAATCCACCACAGATGTTGATTTGACTGATTTTTGTCGGTGTCCATGTCATGTCGCGAAGGCTGGCTGTAATCATAAAACTTTCAAGGGCTTCTTGGTCAAACCAAAAACTCCAATCAGAACCGGCAACTAAACTTTGAGGAGAGCCGTCCACCGGACCATACCATATACTCCCTTCTGTGTCTGCAATCTTGAAATTCTCCCAACCGGTTTTCATTTGGAAAACACCTTGGAATGTACCTTCTTCTCCTTCTTTACTGGTAGGTGTCAGGGAGTCAAGAATTGGGGATGTTTCTGCACTGTATATGGCTAATGTTGCCGGATAGGTAGGCTCGCTACTTCCTCCTGCGGTTACTGCCGCAGTCCATTGTTGCGGATTACTTAAATCAATCGTTAACGTACATTCGCCTGCTTGCGGAACATTAACCGTGATATCACTGGAGGTTGTTCCGAAAGTAAGCCCGTTGGAATTTCCGTTGAAGGCGAACGGGGTATCTTTAGCTAGTTCATCACTGATTGCGTTGTCGCTTCCGGTAACGGTTGTATGGTCATATTGCTTGCCTGTACCACTAATCTGAATGGTGATATCTCCGACCTCTGTTGCCGTGAATGTTCCTTGCCATTGATTGGTAGAACGGTTGTAAGTCATAGTGATGCCTTCTATTCCGTTGACGGTGAGTGAAGGCAGTAGTAATGCAGTCCATTGTTTGGCCGGAATATCGAAATTTACATAATAACACCCTGCCGGATTCGGGAACCAGATGCCCCATGTGCCTTCGGAAGTAATGATGAAAGGCTTTCCGATATCACTGGAGTTAGCTGTTCTCCAGATTGTTCCGTCAGCTTCCTGGAAAAGGAAGTTCATCCAACTGGTCGCTCCGATAAATCCTGTATAGATTCTGTTGGAGTTGGTGGAGAACAAGTCCAGGTTCGTGTCCTGTGCGTTCTGGTCAAGGATATTTCCGAATCTCATATCCAATTCGTAAGAAGTAACATTAACCTTTTCCACATTACTGTAAACCGGCTCCATATTATTTCCTGTTGTACCTTTCAGGCGGAAATAGAAAGGGGTAGCTACGTTGGGGGTTGCTCCTAATGTATTGGCAACGATATTCAGGGTGGCACCCGTATAAGATTTGGAAAGTCCGCTTTCGGTAGACTCCACTATTGTCCCAGAGAAATCCTCATTCAATGATACTTCCAGTGCGGTTTTCAATACATCGGGGGCTTTCAGGACCGGGTCGCTGATTTGCAGGGTGCGTTCTGTCCAGGCAAATGATAAAGCGTAAAGTTTGGCGGTGGCTTCGGTCAGCACTACAGCGTCAGAGGAAGCAATCAGTTCGTTCTCTGTCGGGGTGGACAGAAAATATTTATCTCTGTCGTTCTCGCAGGCTCCAAGAAGCAGAAGTGCGGAGAATATTATTAATAGGTTATTAATTCTTTTCATATTGTAGTTCCGTATTAGCATGATTAATAATTCTCATTGAATAAATTCGGATTTGCGGTGAGTTCAGTGTTGGGTATCGGGTAGATATTGTACTTGCTGTTGACCGGCGCGCCATTCTTTTCCCCACCTTTCCATTGCCATAAATATTTGTTGGTTGTGAACATACCGAAGCGAATTAGGTCTGTACGGCGATGGCCTTCCCAATAAAGTTCGCGGGCACGTTCTTTCAGAATGAAATCTTCCGTCAGGTCTGCATCGGCTTTTTTATGGCTGTCATCACCGTAAGCACGTTCTTGCAATTCGTTTATATATCCCAGGATTGTACCCCTGTCGCTTCCGCTTCCGCCGCGTACTACGGCTTCTGCTATCATCAGATACACATCTGCCAGGCGAAACAAAGGATAGTCCGTATTGACGCCACCATCTGCTGTATTCGAGGCTGTTTCCCCTGCATCAGTCAGGTTAGTCCATTTAGTGACAAAGTAACCATTGCTTTGGTCGTCTATCTTATCCAGGTTCAGCGTTTGCCCGTCGGTGAAGAACATAGCACGTTTATCCTCTTCTCCCGTGAACAGGGAAGGAATCTCTCCACGTACACGGAACATGCCCCAACCGCTTTTCACTCCGTAATCTTCCGGTTTCTGCAAGTCCGAGGTATTGCTTACCGCACCGCAGACAATGTAAGTGGAAGAACCCCATGATACGGTATGCGTAGCGTCTACCGGTAAAGTAAAGATAATTTCGTTGGCAGTGCGTTTATCATTATCAGCATTGAACAGTTTGCTATAATCATCTTCCAGCGAATATCCCTGCTTGATAACTTCTTTGCAGGCACTGATACATTCGGTATATTTTGGTGTATTGATGTAAACTTCCGCATTCAGATACAGTTTGGCCAGCAATGTGTAGGCAGCTCCCTGGGAAGCCCGTCCGTAAGGACAGTTGGCTTTGTCGAGCATATCGCTCGTGATGCTTGTCAGTTCCGATTCAATATAGCTGAAAACCTGTGTAGCTGTATATCGCGGAGGCAGATAGCCGACGGTCGGGTCATTCTCTGTTACAAACGGGATATTGCGGAACAAATCCATTGCATGATAGTAGAACAAGGCACGCATGAAACGGGCTTCGGCACGGTAATGGCGGATTTCAGTCTGTTCCTGCTCCGTGAACCGGGCAATTGTTTCATCCGTAGCATTGCGGAGAAATTCGTTGCACAATGCAATGTTGTAATAAATACGGTAGTACATATCCGACACCCAAGGGTCGTTGGCATCCCAACTCAAGTAAGTCAGTCCGGTAACATTATCCCCTGACAGCCAGGTAGAAGCTACCTCGTCTGTTCCACATTCCTGTAGATTGAAGAAGCAACGCATATAATCCTGACCGCTGTTACTGCTCAAATCCTCGTCGCCGCTTTTTTCCTGACCTGTGGTCACCATGGCAGCATATATTTTGCCTAAAACGGCTTTATAATTATCGGCACTTGTGTAAATCGTAGAAGATGTTTCGTCTTCATGCGGATATTGGTCCAAGTCGCCTATACAGGAACCCAGCAGCAATGCGCTGCAAAAATAGAAGGCTGTATATAATATCTTTTTCATGATTCGCTTGTTTTTAAAGGATTTAGAAGTTGAAACCTACGTTAAGTGAGAATGTACGTGGACGCGGGTAGAAGGAGTTATCCACTCCGTCGGGCACTTCCGGGTCTACGCCACTGTACTTCGTGATGCAGAATACATTCTGAACCATTGCACTGACATTCAGGCTGCATCCCTTGCAAATTTTCCCGAAGTTGTAGTTCAGTGACAAGTTATCCATTTTCAGGAAAGAAGCATTCTCTACATAGTAATCGGACAAGTATTGGCGGGACTTGAATCCGGTTTCCAGATAACTGGTCGACAGGTTGTTCAACTGATAAGAGTTGTAGCTCACTGTTTCCCACGCTCCGGCATTCATTGCCATGGCATTATAGACGTAGTTACCGATATTGGCACGCAGACTGGTATTTAATGTCCATTTCTTCCAGCGTAGGGAAGTACTGAAACCGAGGATATAGTCGGGAGCGGGAGAGTGGTAACGGTATAAATCTTCCGTGTTGATTTCCCCGTCTCCGTTGAGGTCCACGTAAGCGCCTTCTACGGGCTTTCCGGTCTTTTCGTCATAGAGCTGGTGATACACGTAGAACATATAAGGAGCATATCCTTCGGTCAACGTCTGCACTTGATAGCTGTCGATGGTTGGGCCGACCGAAGTATTGGTTGCGGCGGCACCGGCAACGAGCGACAGGTTCTTGACTTTCATCTTCTGCCAGGTCATATTGAAGCTGACATCCCAGTTCCAGTCTTTAGTCTGAACGGGTGTTGCGTTAATGCTGAATTCGATACCCCGGCTGTCCACATTTCCTACGTTTGTAGTGATATTACGGTCGAAAGTCGTTCCGGCAGCAGCGGGAACTGTGGCAATCAAATCTTTTGTCTGACGGGTGTAGTAGTCGAAGCTACCTGTAATCCGGTCTTTCAGGAAGCCGAAGTCAAATCCGACGTTCCATGAAGTGGTCGTTTCCCATTTCAAGTCGGGCACGTACGAACTGGGACGATAGGTATGAATGTATCCGTTGCCCATGCTGGCTTCCGCTCCATTCTGGCTCTGAGTGTAGATAGGCAGATAATTATAGTTGCCGATACCGTCCTGCTGTCCGGTCACACCGTAGCTTGCACGGATTTTCAGGTTGCTCAATACTTTATTTTCTTTCAGGAAAGATTCTTCCGTCACTCTCCAGCCCAAAGCTACCGAAGGGAAAGTACCCCAACGTACATTCTTGGCAAAGCGTGAAGTGGCGTCCCGGCGGATAGTCGTAGTCAACATATATCGTGAATCGAATGAATAATTCAGACGGCCGTAGTAGGAGAGCAACAAGTGGCGTTCGTCCTTCGCCTTGGAAGTCTTTTGTATCTCTCCCAACGTATTCATTTCGCTATAAAGTGGAGTGGTCGATTTCCAGTACTGATAGTCGTAGCCGGCTGTTACGTCAAAGCTGCTCTTGATAGATTCGACGAGCTTGTTGTAATTGGCGTATAAGGTGAGCAGGCGGTTCTCTTTCTTTTCAGGTCCGTAGCTGTAATCCAGACCGGAGGTATTATAGTTTTGTGCCGCTTCTGCCGGGACATATACGCTGCCCTTGCCTTGTGCGTAGTCATAACCCAGTGTAGCGTGCAGTTTTAGGTCGGGGAAGAAATGAACACGGTAATCCGCATCTACATTTCCGATAAAACGTCTTACGTTACTTTGAGAATCATTCATTTTAACAAGTCCTACGGGATTCATTACAGCACCGTTGACGGGAGCGCCTGTGTTGTCCGTTGCTTCCGTGTATCCGCCGAAGGTATCCAATCCCGAATAGACGGGAACCGTCGGATTCATGGTGGCCGCTGCCCAGATGGCGTCTGTATTGCCGAATGTGTTGTTATTGATAGAACCTTTGGCGTTGATATTCAACTTCAAGTGGTCTTTGAAGAAAGAAGGAGTCAGCATGATGCTTCCCGTATAGCGTTCCGCATTGTCGGTGCGTAATAGACCGCTTTGGTTATAATAGCCTACCGACACACGGAACGGCCAGTTCCTGGCAAGCTTTCCGGAGATGCTCAGATTGTTGTCCGTGCCGAAAGCGTTCTGATAAATCTCATCGTTCCAGTCCGTACGGGCTGTTCCCAACAGAGCTTGCTGGGCGGTAGTCCCTTGCGTCCGGATTGTGTTGACGAACTGGTCGTAGCTCAACATATCCGCCAGTTTCGTACGCGTCTGAATGGAATTGGTAGTGCTGAATGTGATTTGCAATTTGTCCGAAGTCCCTTTCTTGGTAGTGATAAGGATTACCCCGTTGGAGGCACGCGAACCGTAGATGGCGGTGGAAGAAGCATCTTTCAGAATAGTCATGCTTTCAATGTCGTTCGGGTTGATGAGGCTCAGGAAGTTTCCGTCGTTGCCGCTGATACCGCCCTGTTCCAAAGGGACACCGTCCAATACAATCAACGGGTCATTGCTGGCATTCAGTGAGGCACCGCCACGTACGCGAATCGTACTTCCCGCCGTGGGCGAACCGCTGTTGGACATAATCTGCACACCGGAGATTTTGCCGTTAATCAGTTGCTCGGGAGAACTGACCAGTCCCATATTGAAGTCTTTGCTGCTGACGTTTGTCACCGAGCCGGTCAGGTCACTCTTACGTTGCGTACCATATCCGATAACGACTACGTCACTTAATACCTGAGAATCGCTTTTCATCTGTACGTTCAATACAGAACCGCTTGCAGGAAGGGCTACGACTTTTGTTTCGTATCCTACATAAGAGAATTGCAACTCTTTGCTGCCTTGCGGCACGTTCAATGTGTAGTTACCGTCAAAGTCGGTAACCGTACCGGTAGAAGTGCCCATGATGAGGATGCTTACTCCAATCATCGGTTCTTTGTTCTCATCAATCACTTGTCCGGTGATTTTTTTGCCAGCCTGTTGGGCGAGGGCAGGAATCGCGCCTCCTAAAAAGGCTGTACACAATATTAGCAGTACAGTCAGATGGCGTAGATTTAAGATGTTCCTATTCATAATTAATGTGTTATTGATAATAGATTTATTGTATTGATTCTTATTTATTTCTTCTCTTGCTTTTCACTAATATATTTCGTATCTTTAAGAATTTTCCGCCTTTTGGAAGCTGGTGGTCACATTGCATGGTGATAAATGTCATGTTATAGAGTGACATTTGTTTCTTTATAAGGTGACTATTGTCACCTTGCAACGGGACAACTACGCGAGTGCATAAAAGATTATAGTTTACTGCACTCAAAATCCTTATTCTCCGCACTGAAAACTCTTATTTTCTGCATTAAATAAAAACTCTTAGATACGTTTATTCGAGCCATACATCGCCGAGTTCAATCTCTACGGTTGGCTCGCCGGCTCCCGACATCGACAGTTCCAGTTTCTATCTCTTTCCGGTCGGAAAGGAATTCCCGTCTCCGGGTGGAAATATTGTTTCAGGAATGTCGGATAAGCTATGGGCAATAATGCCGTGTCCGTCTGGCGCAACTCTTTCAGAGGTATCCGTATAATACCATCTGCAGTCGGAGCAGGGCATAAGCTTTTGTAAGTATATCCGTCCGAAGTGACGAAACCTGCGCTGAATCCTTGTGGAAGGGGCTTGTCGCAGTTTACACGAATGCAGAGCATAGTACAGTTTTTCACTTTATCTTTTCTTTCTTCGATTCTATCTTTCACGAATGTACGGAGAAAGTGTTGTGGATTCTCTCCTTTCGGCGTGAATCTGAACCGGCGCAGCGGCTTTTCAACCGGAGAAGAATCAATCAAAGTACGTTGCAGGTCGTTCCATTCGGGAAGCGTATATGCTTCTATCCGGCTATCTGTATCTGTTATTTTCAGCAGTTGTATCGCACTGCCTGGGACGACAACACGAGTAGTCCAGTATGAATCGGAAGTGTAGTTCCAGTCTAATGGAGTTCCTTTGTTCCCGAGGAATTTCCGGTGGCGGAGTTTCCGGCAGGATAAGTACGGGTGCTGTCGCCCCGGCAGACGATGATGTTATACCTGAAACAATCTTCCTTTATTTTTTCGGCAGGAATAGTAGCCTGATATGTATATCCGTTTGTACGTTTCATCTTTATATACGGGTTATGCTCGTTCCAGAAAGAAACCTTATCTGTGTAGATGATGACGGAATCGGGTAAAACACTTCCTGCTACTTGTGCGTTAATAGTCAGCGTTTTGCCTGCTTCAACAGTTATTGCCGGAGTATGGGTGACTTTATAATTCATAGCGCGGGGAGCGGGAGCAACAAATTCTCCGATTCGAATCGAATTCCATTGGGAATCCCTTTTCCAGTTCTGCTTCGGGTTGCAACCGTTACGTTTCAACAGATAAACACCCGGACGAAGGTCACGGATAACTCCATCCGTTACTGTTTCTTCTTTCCGGCTATTCTCCTTATTTAGAGCAGTAAGAGTAAATACTTTACCCAAATCGGGGATTTGTAAGGCCATATTCCATGCACCGTAAATAATGCTGACCACTTCCTTCTCGGGTGACGGCTTGGCAAACGGGTCATTGACTACTATCGCATCCGGCATTATTTCGAGTCGCCATACTCCTGATTCGAGGCAATCAATGAAATAAGCTCCCGTACCCTCATAACCTACTATCGGCGAACTGCCGCATCCGGCAATTGAAACCAACTTTGATGCATCCCTGGGCTGTGTATTTGTCTGATTGGAGTAATAAAACTTCTCCCCATTATTCAACTCACTTAAATCTTCCGTATAACTGACGCGAAAGCCGTCACCGAATATAGTATCCTGCGGATAACTTCCATACGATTCTCCTCTTTTCAAACTTCGGGCAGCTTCGGCGGCGATTTTCATACTGATAGCTTTATTGGGAGTATAGGCAAGATTCAGAAAATGAGTCTGATACTCCGTATTGGCAGACGCAATGTCTATCGGGTCATAGGCAAACTGCGTAATCCACTGGAAACCGGCTGTGCGGAAAGTACGCGCCATAGCCGGATACATATAAGAATACATAATATCCGCCGGGTCGAATTCATATATCATCCGTGCTTTCTTGTTGAATCCTTTCACTTTATCGGCAAAGGGAATGTCATAACGGTCTACGTAAGGGAGAAAATTCCCTTGTTGCGTGTGTCCGGCCACCAGTCCGATAGGATACCATTGATAGGTAGTTCCCTGAATGGCTGTCTCATAGTAAGCATCTACCACATATCCATTATGGCTTACATTATAGAATACAGGCTTGCGGTTTCCTGTTTTATTGATTGCTTTCAGCATCCGGTTGATATAGTTTTTTACATCTTCTTTTGTGCCGGAATGGCAGGGTTCGTTATTAATCTCGAAACCTACGATAAAGGGTCGTCCTTATAAGCCAGTCCCGTATAAGGATTGGTATGTTTCACCAGGTCACGGAGATAAGTTTCCTGTGCGCTGATAGCTTGCGGGTTGGAGTGTATATCGCATTTATCATATTTATAAGAGAAACCACCCGTTTGTATGTTTCGTTCCGGGTAACCATTTCCGAAGTTAGTCTGTGCGGTGATGACAATATGGATATTGCGCTCTTTGAGCTTGGCAATCAGATAATCCATGAGGTCAAGATGCTCGTTTTCGAGTAGATTACCCTGTTCGTCGGTCAGTTCCACGTCCCATAGATGAATGCGGTAGGCGTTCAGTCCCAGGCGGGAGAGATGGTATACATCTTTATCTATAGCAGCTTTGCGGTCGAGTCCCAGATAGCCGAGTGCGCGGTAGGCGTGGGCGAAAGGCAAGGTATAATTCGTTCCGAAGAAAGAGGCCTCTTCGCGGGTGTCGCTCCAGCGCATCACTCCGTTTCCGTCTATATATATAATAGGTGGATTCGTTTTCCCCTGTATACCGGTGAAGAGGAACAACAAGCAAATAAAGGTAAGGATAAACTGTCTTTTCATGCTATCAAATTTAGCGGGTCATTTATGCCGACAAAGGTATACGAAGTGCTGATTTGATGAAAGCACAGATTGGACATATAAGGATAAAAATAGGACGAAAGGGGCTTAACTTCCTATGAAAGCGTTATTTATAAGTTCATATTTTAAAGTGACGGTGAAGAAGCGTTGAATTGTCTCATTGCATATATTGCTTCGGCGTTTCTCCGAACTCAGCCTGAAAACATTTGGAGAAATAAGAGTGATTGGAGAAACCTACCATATACATCACTTCGGCAACAGTGAATTTCTTCTGTTGCAATAACATTGCCGCCTTTTTCATCCGGATGGACTTGATATATTCTACCGGAGACATTCCCGTCAGTTGTTTAATCTTCCGGTAAATCTGCTTGTTACTGAAGCCGGAAAGTTCGCACAAAGCATTAACATTCAGGTCTGCGTCGGAAAGATGGTCTTCGATCAGGCGGATAATATTCGACAGGAATTTCTCATCCTGGGATTCGGCTTCAATCGGTTTGAGTACAGGCAGTGATTCCAACGACTTTTTCGTCTGATTAGCCGATACTTCTTCCTCTTCGATGGCGGCGACAGGAATGCTCAGCCCTACACTCGTTCCCTGGTTCTCTTCAGAAGTGACACCGTTGATATGTCCTCCATGCAGTTCCGTATAAGTTTTCACCAGATAAAGTCCGATACCTGTGCCATCCTTATGTCCCGAGCGGGGAGACTGGTAAAAGCGCTGGAAGATATATGGAATGTCCTGTTGTGAAATTCCGGTTCCGGTGTCTGAAACACAAATATCCAGTTGCCCGCTTTCCTGCGAATAGAAAAGGGAGAGACGTACGCTTCCGCCGTCCGGGGTAAACTTCACGGCATTTGAGAGCAGGCTGTCCAGTATCACTCCCAGTTTGATAGCATCCATATCCGCATAAATCTTGGCCTTGTTCGCTTCGAACTGGAAAGTGAGCCGCGGGTTTTCTTCATAAACGGAGAACAGGCTGCGACTGAAAGATACCAATTCAATACGCGACAGGATAAGCAACGAATCCGCATTGTCTTCAATCCGGTTGAAGTTGAGCACCTGATGAATCAATGAGTTTATCTTCATCGCATTACGTTGCACTTCTTCCAGAGTTTGCTTCTCGTGCGTCGCTTCCGCGGCAGGAAGCAATTGGCTGACAGGAGCGATAATCCGGCTGAGGGCGTTTTCAGTTCATTGGACAGGTTGGTGAAGAATGCCATTTTCTGACGTGACTGTTCCAGAATCTTCTCTTTCTCCAGACGTTCCATCTTCAACCGGTTTTTAACCCGGAAAAAGTTGATAGTCCAAGCGACCAGGCTCAGGAATAAAAGGCAGTAGAGTACTTTCGCCCAAAGCGTATAATACCAGGGTGGCAGAATCTTTATATCCAATATATAAGGGTGCTCGGAAGGAAATCCGTTCTTTTCTACTTTGCTGATAAGTAGCTGATAATCTCCATAGCTTAAATTGCTGTAAGTGATGCGGTTTGTGTTGGATTTCAGAGAATTCCATTCTTTATCCATCCCTTCAAGCCTGTAAACGAATTTGTTCTTTTCTTCGAGAGAATAGGGGAGGTCGGACAACTCAAAAGCCAGATTGTTCTGGTCATGCTTCAATTCAATGGCGTTTGTGTAGCGGATATTGGGGATATCTGCGGTAGCCGGATTCATCAATTGATTATTGATGTACAGAGCTGTCAGGAGAATGGGGCGTTCCTGATGATGCATTGCCTGTATATCGGGATGGGATACGGCGAAACCGTCGGCACCGCCCAGATAGATATTCCCGTCCTTCGAATCGAACAGCAAACTGGTAAAACGTTTGTCCGTCATATTCTGCTGACGTGCCTCCATTGTTTTCCGGTCGATAATCCATAGCCCGTTGGTGGTGGAAACCCAAATATGGTCTTTCACCGATGTCATGGACAGAATCTCGTTGTTATTGAAACTTCCGAATGATATGCTTTGCCGGCTGGAGTCTTTAGGATTGATACGCATCACTCCCCCGTGATATCCGACCCACAGCATACCGTCTGTATCGCAAAGCAGGTAGTTCGGACTCTTTTCTCCACTCAACTCGTCGGCAAATAGCTTGGTGATTTGCCGTGTACGCGGGTCGATTTTGTCCAGCCCTTTACTATTGTACAGCAATACCCATACGTTCCCTTCTTTATCGGGCATGATTTGATTGATAAACATACCCGACAGTCCGTTATGAACGGAGTAATTTTGTTCGGCTATGTATTGTCCGCCGGCAGATTGCATTAATTTATGCTTGTCTACTACAAAGATTCCACCCAGACAGGTGGCAATCCATAGATGGCCGGAATTGTCTTCAAAGAGGTAATAAGCCCAGTTTGTATTGTAAGTCCCCGTGCTGTCAATGATGTTATAATGTATAAACTGCTGAGTGGCATAATTATAACGGTTGATGCTGCCATCCGTAGCTATCCATAATTGCTGTTCCTTATCTTCGTAAATATGACGGATACGGTTGTGGGATAAAGGATATGTTTTATCTCCCATTTTATACCAGGCTGCCTCGTGGCGTGTTCCGGTGGGGTGGATGAAACGGAGTAGCCCGTTCGTGCCGCCAAACCAGTAAAAGCCTTTTGAATCGCGGAACAGTGAGTAGAACTGGTTTCCGTCTCCCGTGCCCGTGATTTGGGAGATTGGCACGAATTGCAGGGCACTGTTATAGCGTGACAAAGAGATTCCATAATCAGTCCCTAACCAAATATTCTGTTCCTGATCGGAAAAGATATTCCAGACGATGTTGTTGGTCAGCGACTGGATATTGCGTGAGTCATGAATGATATGTTGTAAAGGCTCTTCATCGTTCTTATATACATAAAGTCCGTTATCCGTACCAGCCAATAAGTTTCCGTCTCCATCCAAAGCCAGTGATTTGATGGAGTTATTATGAAAAACTTCTATCGCATTCATCTTTCCTGTTGCAGGAATGTATTGGAAGAGATAGCCTTCCATGCCAATCCAAATGCACTGCCGGGTGATATCTTCCAATAAGGAATTGACAAACAGATTGCTTATCGCCCGGTCGACAGGCAGAAAAATGCTTTTAAACTTTCCATGTTCCGGTATATAACGGCACAAACCATTATAAGTGCCCACATAAATCTGATTGTCTTTCGTGTGGATAATAGAATAGATTGTATTATGGGACAAGCCGCTACGATTGCTGTCGAAACGGGACAACTTGCGGTCTTTTAACCGGTAAGTGTAGAGCCCGTTCAACGAACCTATCCATAAGGTATCTCCCTGAAGTGCCATGGTGCGGACATCGGTGGGGAAATCCGTCTCCGGCTGTTCATATTTGTCTGTGTGGTAATTGTAAACAAGTATTCCGTTATCTGTTCCCAGATACAGATACGTATTGTCTGCGATAATACCGCAATAGATGCGTGTATTATTGCGTTCGCCATACGTGAAATGTTGTTGGGTGGAATAGCCGTCATAACTGAATAATCCTTTGTTGGAACCTATCCATATCAGCCCCTCGCTATCTTGCAGGAAACAACTGATAACCGAAGCTTCGGCACCGAGATAGATATTGTCGAACTGCTGATAATTCACTTTTTGCCCATATACATCACAAGGGATGCAGCAGATGCAAATGAGTAAAAGAATCCATCTAATTCGTCGGTACATGGTATCAGGTTTACAAGTTTTATTTCGCAAATGTAGGAAAAATGTCGGTTACACTTGTAAATATCCCGCTCTTTTTGTTCCTTTGTTACCTATTTATAAACAGAAAACTTTAGTATGAGAAAACTAATTTATTTGCTTTTGTTGCCATTGGCAGTGGCTGTGACTGCATGTGGCGGTAAAAAAGGAGCTTCAGATAATAAATCGACGTTGGCTACAATGGACAGTGTGGATGCCCGCGGACTGCAACGTATGCAAACTTCCAAAAGCGAAACGGACTTCAAGTTTAAAGGAAAAGATTATCATTCCATGGTTTCGCGTACGCCGGACGAAAGTCTGCCCCATGTCACCAACGAAATGGGAGATACCTATGTCGATAATAAAATCGTATTGCGCCTGACACGTGGCAGCGAGAAGGTGTTTGATAAAACTTTTACTAAGAATGACTTCTCGTCCGTAGTGGATGCTAAATTCCTGTCGCATTCTGTCCTTGAAGGAATCGTATATGACAAGACCACTCCGCAGGGAATAGTGTATGCGGCAAGTGTTTGTTATCCGCAGACGGATTTGTATATGCCGCTTTCTATCACCATTACTGCCGATGGAAAGATGTGCATACAAAGAGTGGATATGCTTGAGGAGGAATATAATGACGAACCGTCCAATTAAGCCTGTGAACGGGTACTGACAGTAGAATTATACAAATGTGAAAACATTTGAGACAAATGAAGGGCAGCCGAAGAGGTTGCCTTCGTATTTTGCACTGTCAACAAACTTAATACCGAATAGAATGAAGAAAAACATTTTAGCTGTCTGTGTGGTAGCAGCAGGATGCACGGCACTGACCGCCCAGACTAAAAATACACAAACGCTGGTTCCACTGACCGAACGTGTAAACGTGCAGTCAGATTCGGCACGTATCAATCAGATTATAGACGGTTGCTGGGTAGCAGTCGGTTCTAAAAAGCCGCATGCCATTCAACGCGACTTCACCTGTATGTTCGATGGAAAACCTTCTTATCGTTTCGAACTGAAAGAAGATGATAACACACTGTCGGGATACGCCAAAGGGGAAACAAAAGGGCGTGCGGAATTTTCTTATTGTTATGCAACTTCCGATGATTTCAAAGGGAAGCCTGCCGATACGTATAAAAAGGCACAAATAATGAAGACTGTATATCATCATGGTAAAGGAGCTTGTCCGCAAGGCTCTTCCCGCGACTATGAATTCTCGGTATATATTCCTTCTACATTGGGCAGTGATGTCTCGACAATTTTTGCCCAGTGGCACGGAATGCCGGACCGTACTTTGGTTCAGACTCCGCAGGGTGAAGTGAAGACACTGACTGTTGATGAATTTATCGAACTGGACAAGACCACTATCTTCAAGAAGAACATGGGACACGAGAAAAAAGCCAAACTGGACAAGCAGGGCAATCCGGTAAAAGACAAACAGGGCAATCCGGTGTACGTAGCCGGTAAAGCCAACGGCTGGCTGGTTGAACAGGGCGGGTATCCGCCTTTGGCATTCGGATTTTCCGGCGGCTGGTTTTATATCAAGGCAAACTCCGACCGTAAATGGCTGACGGATAAAGACGACCGTTGCAACGCAAATGTAGAAAAAGCGCAAATAATGAAGCCTGTGACCTCTGAATATAAAGCATCTACCATTGCTTACAAGATGCCTTTCGCTGATTTTCCGAAGGATTGCTGGATTACGTTCCGTATCCATATTGACTGGACGGTCTATGGGAAAGAAGCCGAAACAATCGTGAAGCCGGGTATGCTTGATGTGCAGATGGACTATCAGGACAAGGGAAAAAGGTTAGTAAACATATTGTGGATAATGAGAAAATCCTGATTGGACGTAACGACAAAGACGGCTATTATTTTAAATTCGGTATTTACCGTGTAGGTAATAGCACGAAGCCGGTATGTTACAATCTGGCAAACTATTCAGAGAGGTAAATTAGTCAAAAAGGTAAAGAGAGTGTGTTATCCGGATGTTCTTCAGTGGGCATCCGGATATTTTTTTATGTGAATCAGACTGATTCAGTATTGTATATTAGTTAATATATTAGTTTTAGGGGATCGATAGAATTCGATATTTTTTTGTAACTTTGTAACAAAGATGACTGATATGGAAGATTTGCAAAGATTATATCCCATCGGGATACAGACATTCTCAGAAATACGAGAAGAAAATAATCTTTATATTGATAAGACGGAGTATGTTTACCAGATGACACACTCCTCTTCCAAATATATGTTCTTGAGCCGTCTGCAACGTTTCGGTAAGTCATTACTTACTTCTACATTACATAGCTATTTTCCCGGTTGCAAAGAACTTTTTTACGGACTGGCTATGGAATGTGACAATATAAAATATGAAGGTCATTATCAGCAGATGTTTTATGTCATATTCAACTTATTGAATTTCTATGTAGACATGGAAGTCCGTACTCCCCGAGGACGGGTGGATATGGTGTTGCGTACAAAGACTACATTGTATGTGATGGAGCTGAAACTGGATAAGAATGCGGACATGACGATGGAACAGATTGATTTGAAGAATTATCCGGAACGTTTTGTTTTGTGTGGACTGCCTGTCATGAAGGTGGCTGTCAATTTTGATAGCGAACGATGTACAATAGGGGAGTGGAGGATAGAAAGAGAATAATATATGGACTCTTCTTCAATGAAAAACATCATTAGTAAAATCAGGCAAATTTATCCGGTTTCTGACGAAGCGCTTCAGGCATTACAGGAGAATATGCAGTTTCGTTATTACCCCAAAAATACTTATATCGTTCAATCGGGCGTAACAGACCGTTTGGTTTATTTTATAGAAGAAGGCGTTGCCCGTTCCGTATTTCATCATAATGGGCAGGACACTACTACCTGGTTCAGCCAGGAAGGTGACGTGACTTTCGGTATGGATTCGTTATACTACAAACAGCCGTCGATAGAGAGCATTGAAACTCTTACGGATTGCCAAATCTATGTTATCCATATAGATAAGCTGAACGCCCTTTATGAAACATATATTGATATAGCCAACTGGGGAAGAATCCTGCACCAGGATGTGAACAAGGAACTCAGTCATATGTTTGTGGAAAGGCTTCAGCTCTCGCCCAAGGAACGTTACGAACAGTTTAACCGACGCTATCCCGGGCTGATAAACCGGGTGAAGTTGAAGTATGTAGCCGCTTTCCTGGGTATTTCCATTTATACGCTCAGCCGGGTACGTGCTATAAAATAGCAGATTGCCGGTCTTTTTTGCTTTTGAGCAAAAGAACTTCGTTCGGTAAACTGTATCTTTGCCATCTGAAAATATTAATTAAATAATAAGAAACAGATGTCAAACATTTCTTCTTCAGCTTTGCAGACACTAAAGCACATTATGATCTTCTTGACGGACTTCGTGGCGTGGCAGCTCTCATGGTTATATGGTATCATATATTTGAGGGCTACGCTTTTGCAGAAGTCAGTAATTCCGCTGGTAGTGGTATGATTGAAACCTTCAATCATGGATACCTGGCCGTCGATTTTTCTTTATTCTCTCGGGCTTCGTTATCGGTTATGCGTATGACGACCGTTGGGGTAAGAGTATGACAATGAAAAATTTCTTCAAACGCCGTTTGATACGTCTTCATCCTATGGTAATCATGGGAGCTGTTCTAGGTGCTGTCACATTTTATCTTCAGGGGTGTGTGCAATGGGATGGAACACATGTTGCCATATCAATGGTTATGTTGTCTCTTCTCTGCACGATATTCTTTATTCCTGCAATGCCGGGTGTAGGTTATGAAGTTCGTGGCAATGGTGAGATGTTTCCTTTGAACGGACCTTGCTGGTCATTGTTCTTTGAATATATAGGCAATATTCTCTATGCCTTGTTTATCCGTCGTTTGTCGAATAAGGCGTTGACTGTGCTTGTAGTATTGTTGGGTATTGCGTTGGCATTATTCGCAGTTTTCGATGTCTCTGGATATGGAAACATTGGAGTGGGATGGACATTGGACGGTGTGAACTTTTTAGGCGGCTCATTGCGGATGCTTTTCCCTTTCTCTTTGGGTATGCTTTTGTCGCGTAACTTCAAGCCTGTTAAGCTGAAAGGTGCATTCTGGATATGCACAATTGTTTTAATAGTTTTGTTTTCAGTGCCTTACCTGGAAGGTGCAGAGCCGTTTTGTGTAAACGGTGTTTATGAAGCATTTTGTGTTATCATAGTTTTTCCCATTCTTGTTTGGCTGGGAGCATCGGGAACCACTACGGATAAGAAGTCGACCGCGATATGCAAGTTCTTGGGAGATATATCTTATCCGATTTATGTGATACATTATCCGCTTATGTATTTGTTCTATGCATGGTTGATTAAAAATAAGCTTTACACTTGGGGAGAAACTTGGGAAGTGGCTTTGTGCGTTTACGCATTGAGTATTGTGTTGGCTTATCTGTGCCTGAAGTTTTATGATGAACCTGTACGGAAATATCTGGCTAAACGTTTTCTGCATAAAAGCAGTAATTCATAGTCCGGCTTTTGATAAAGCGAAGAGTAGGATAGAGGGTTAAAGAATATAAAAAATGAGCAAACTGATAGTATTCCTAAATCTTTCCGGAATCTGTATCGTTATTTGCAGTATAAATAAAGTATAGTATTAATGCTAAAAATAATGATTATGAAGAAAATTCTATCTTTGCTTGTGTTGGCTATTGTAGCCGTGCAGTTCTCGTTCGCAACTGATGTGATAACAAAAGACATGAATCAATTGCCCCTTCCGGCTCGCAATTTTATCAATCGTCATTTTACGAAGCCTGAGGTGGCTCAGATTAAGATTGATAAGGATCTGATGGAGTCTACCAAGTATGAAGTGCTGTTGACGAACGGTACGGAGATTGACTTTGATAGCAAGGGAAACTGGGAAGAGGTAAGCGCAAAGAAAGGACAGTCTGTTCCTGCAAGTGTGATACCCGGATTTGCTGCCGATTATCTGAAAGCGCATAATTTTGTAAGTGAGGGCGTGACGAAAGTAGAACGTGACCGTAAAGGGTATGAGGTGGAGCTGACTACCGGAGTTTCTTTCAAGTTCGATAAAAAAGGAAAGTTCCTGAAAGCGGACGACTGATAATAGTAAAGAATAAACCTAAACAAGAAGATAACTATGTGGAGATTTAAGTTTGGCGCGTGGGCGGTAGTGCTGATGATGACCGTCCTTTTGTTCGGCGCGTGTAGTGACGATGACGACGACCCTGCTTTGGTGCCGCCCAGTAACATTACCGAGGCTTTGAAGCAATTGTATCCGGCTGCCCAGAATATAGAATGGGAAATGAAAGGTGATTATTATGTAGCCGACTGCTGGGTGACCGGTGATGAACTGGATGTCTGGTTTGACGCCAATGCGAATTGGGTGATGACGGAAAATGAACTGGATAATATTGACCAGTTAGTGCCGGCTGTTTATACAGCTTTTCAGAATTCGGAATATGCTACGTGGGTAGTGACGGATGTCTATGTATTGACGTTTCCATTGAATTCAACGGAATCTGTTATTCAGGTGAAACAAGGCAGTCAGCGTTATTCGCTTTATTTTCGCAGGAAGGCGGATTGCTGCATAAGAAAGATATCAGTAACGGAGATGATACGAATTGGCCGCCAACTGAATAGTTTTAACTAATTGAAATAAGGGCGGGTGTCAAAAGGAAGTAAACACGACCTTTTGACACCTGCTTGTTTTTTATAATTACATCTGTTGGTAATCTTTGGCCAGTCCGCCTTCGCTCGTTTCTTTGTAGAGTGACGGCAGGTCGTGTCCGGTCTGTTTCATTACTTGCACTACTTTGTCGAAAGAAACACGGTGCATGCCATCTGTAAAGGCCGAGTAAAGATTGGCGTCCAGTGCGCGGGCAGCGGCGTAGGCGTTGCGTTCGATACAGGGGATTTGTACCAATCCGCATACGGGGTCGCAGGTCATTCCCAAGTGATGTTCAAGGCCCATCTCGGCAGCATACTCGATTTGTGCCGGACTACCGCCGAATAGCTGGTTGGCGGCAGCCGAAGCCATGGCGCAGGCAACGCCTACTTCTCCCTGACAGCCTACTTCCGCGCCGGAGATAGAGGCATTGAACTTGACAATGTTTCCGATTAAGCCGGCAGTAGCCAATGCACGTAAAATACGCATATCGCTGAAGTCACGGCTTTTCTGTAAATGATAAAGCACAGCGGGCATCACACCGCACGAACCACAGGTAGGAGCAGTCACAATTTTTCCGCCGGAAGCGTTCTCCTCACTTACAGCCAAGGCATAAGAAAAGACAAGTCCCCTGGATTGGAGAGATTGCTTATAGCCGGTGGCACGTATATAATAGGTTGAGGCTTTCCGTCTGAGATTGAGCGGTCCGGGCAGTACGCCTTCTGCTTCCAGTCCGCGATGGATGGCATCTTTCATTGTGTCCCATACTTCCGCCAGATAATCCCATATGTCTTCATTCTCGCATTCCTTCACATATTCCCAATAGCTTTTTCCGGTACGCTCGCACCATTGCAAAATTTCGGTCATATTGTTCATGCCGTATACTTCCGGACTTTCGATAGTCGGGTTGTCGTTGTTTTCTGCTAACGCACCGCCTCCTATACTATAAACAGTCCAGTTCTCAATTACCTTATTATTGGCGTCAAAAGCAGCAAATGTCATTCCGTTCGGGTGGAAAGGCAGGAATACTTTGGGCTGCCATACGATTTCTACCGGAGCGGTAGGCTGCAGGGTGTCAATGATAGCTACATCTGTCATATGCCCTTTTCCCGTAGCGGCTAAACTACCATAAAGGGTGACTTTGAAAGAAGCGGCATCCGGGTGACGCTCCAGAAACATTTCAGCAGCTTTACGTGGTCCCATTGTGTGGCTACTGGAAGGACCTGTGCCTATCCTGTATAGCTCTTTGATTGATTTCATGACTGAAGGTGTGTTTTTATTAATACCAATTTTTCTTTTTGAAGAACAAATATACGATAATACCGATAATCCCCATCACAAACCAGGCAAATAAATAACCATAACGCCAATCTAATTCGGGCATCCATTTATAGTTCATTCCCCATACCCCGGCTAGAAAGGTCAGAGGAATGAAAATTGTGGAAACGATGGTCAGCCGTTTCATGATGTTGTTCATTCGTAAATCGTTGTTGGAGATATAAAGGTCTACCAATGAAGAAAGCGTTTCCCGGCATATTTCGATGGTTTGCAGGACGAATTGTAAGTGGTCGTTCACATCATTGAAAAAGGCACGGTTCACTTTATGGATAAGCAGGTTTTCAGCACGTAGCAGTTTCACGTACTGTTCTTTTAGCGGAAGAATAGATTTCTTCATCAGCATATACTGGCGCCGGAGTGCCTGAATCTGGACACCGATGTCGTATCCTTCTGTGATGGTGAGCAGTTTTTCTTCCAAGTCTTCGAGGGCATCATCGATAGAAGAAATGGTCGAGATGTAGTTTGCCATAACGCTGTTCAATAATACACTGAGTAGATAATCCGTCTGGCGGCTGCGTATTTTCAATACATCGTTGCGCAAGGCTGCGTTGACATCGTCGAAGAAATCGGTCTCTTTCTCAAGGAAAGTCAATACATAATTACTGCCGAGGATAATGCATACTTGTTGCTGGAGCAGTTCGTCCAATTCGTCCTCTTCCTTATGTACATTCGGGTAGAATAATTTTAGAATCAGGACAATATACTTGTCATGTTCTTCTATTTTGGTGGGGTGGTTGGCATTCAGAATATCCTGCAATACGAGGAAGTCTATTTCAAAATGACTGCAGATCTCCCGGATGGCTTCCGTGTCTTTCAGCCCGTGCACTTGCAACCAGTTGATTCGTGCGTTATCCAGTGTGTCTTTGACGGATTGGAAGCTATCGCCGGAATTTTCCTGCATCTCCGTTGCATTGTACGTACAAAGATGGATGTGGGTAGGGGTCAGACTGTCTCCCGTGTAAATGAGCTTTTCGCTTAACAGATTATTTTTCATGCTTTATTCTCGTTTTAGAAAACCACCGCAGCAAAGGTAGTGGTTTTCTAAATGAGAACAAGTTCTTCGGACGTTTTGTTTACAGGTTAGTCAAAATCGACTACCGTGATGCCGGCACCGCCGAACTGTACATGCTCGTCGGCATAATGTCTGACTCCCGGCACGGTGGACAGATATTGGCGGATAAGTGTACGAAGTATTCCGGTTCCTGTGCCGTGAAGGATACGTACACGATCCATGCCGACCAATATAGCGTCGTCGACGAAATAAGTGACTGCTTGCAGTGCTTCGTCACCTCGCATTCCACGGACGTCAATGTCTTGTTTGAAATTCAGTTTCTTTTCATACATCTGGTCGTGCGTCTGGCTGCTGACAAAGGTGCTTTTAGCGATTCCTTCTGTTTTTTGAGTGGCATTGCTGCGTTCGAGCCGCTCTAGTTTTACGGTTGTCTTGATGCTTCCGAAAGCGACAGTCGCGTTTTGCCGTTGATTTCCATCACCTGCCCGACACTGGTCTGCCCCTTGATTTTTACATTGTCGCCAACTGTGATAGGAGTGACCTTCGGAGTGCTTGTGGGAGAAACAGCAGCAGTTTTCGGTTCGTTTTTCTTATTCTTCTTCCGTTCCTGCTTTTCTTTCAGTTTTTCCATTTTTCGTGCCATCTTCTCTTCCTGCTCTTTGGAAGCCAGTGCGTCCAGAGAAGTGCGGAAGTCAGTCAGTTCCTGACGCGCCAGGCGTGTCTTCTCCTTTTCGGCCTGTGCTTCCTTGATGGTACGGATTGTGTTTTCAATGCGGGCATTCGATTCCTGTAACATTCGCTCTGCTTCTTCTTTCGCCTGCTTGATAATCTCTTTCCGTGATTTCTGCAATTCTTCCATTTCCGCCTGGTAGCGTGCGATAGTCTCTTCCATATGCTTCTCTCGCTGGCGGATCGTTTGGCGTTTGCCTTCCCAGTAACGCTTGTCGCGGACAATATCCTGAAGATATTTGTCGGCATTGATATACTCGCTGCCTACAATCTCCGAAGCATCGGCAATGACATCTTCCGGCAATCCGATTTTCCGGGCAATCTCTACAGCGAATGAACTTCCCGGATTTCCTATTTGCAGTTGGAAAAGTGCCTGCATCAGATGGCGGTCGTAAAGCATGGCTCCATTCACCACTCCTTCATGGTCTTCGGCAAAATGCTTCAGATTTTGGTAGTGGGTGGTGATTACTCCGAAGGTCCGCTTTTGATTGAAGCGTTTCAATACGGCTTCGGCAATGGCACCGCCAATCTGTGGTTCCGTACCGCCACCAAACTCGTCAATCAGGATGAGGCTGCGTTCATTACAGTTCTTCATCATAATCTTCATATTGGTCAGATGGGAAGAGTAGGTACTCAGGTCATCTTCGATAGACTGTTCGTCACCGATATCAATAAATATACTACTGAATATGCCTGCATGGCTACGTTCGTGCAAAGGAATCAACATACCGCATTGCAACATATATTGCAGTAACCCGACTGTTTTCAGGCAGACTGATTTACCACCGGCATTCGGGCCGGAGATAATAAGGATACGTTGTTTCTGGTTAAGTTCCATATCCAGCGGTACGACTTTCTTTCCGTGCTTGGCTAATGAAAGTTGCAACAAGGGATGTACTGCCATTGTCCAGTCCAATAGTTGTTCATTTTCTATGGCAGGCTTTAAACTGTTTGTCTGTATCGCAAAATAACTTTTCGCACGGATAAAGTCCACCTCTGCCAAGAACTCATACGATTGAAGAATCTCAGGGATAGACGGGCGAAGTATATTTGAAAATTCGGTGAGGATGCGGATAATTTCACGTCGTTCGTCTCCTTCGAGTTCACGGATGCGGTTATTGGCTTCTACCACTTCGGCAGGTTCTATAAATACAGTCTTTCCGCTGGCGGATTCATCGTGTACGATTCCTTTGATTTTTCGTTTCAGTCCCGGTGCGACGGGGATTACCAAACGACCGTCACGCATAGTGGGAGCTACGTCTTTATCCACATATCCTTCGGACTGCGCATTGCGCAGGATACTGTTCAAAGAGCGTGAAATACTTCCCATCGTACTGGCAAGCTCACGGCGTATACGAGCTAATTCGGTGGAAGCATTGTCCTTGATTTTTCCATATTTATTAAGGATACTGTCTATTTTCCCAATCAGTTGCGGGAATACGGCAATATCTCCCGCCAGTCTTTTCAGGCTGGGGTAGGGGGCATCGTTTTCCTCTTCATCCTCATTCCGGTGCAGGAAGCGAACGATGTCGCGGATGGTTTCTAATGACCGGCGCAGGTCGAACAGTTCTTGTTCGTCCAAATACATGCCTTCTATCCGCACCCGTTTCAGTGAAGGGCGGACATCAAAAAAGAATTGGTCGGGAAATCCGTCCTCTTCCTGAATGATGCGAACAAACTCAGTTACTTGGTTTAATTTCTCTTCCACTTCTTCATATTGTTCGGAAAAGGTCATATCCATGACCCGTTCTTCACCTAAAGTGCTGAGACATTTATCTTTTAGTAACTGTCTTATCTGATCGAATCCTATCTTTTGCTCAAAATTTTGAGGGTATATCATATCTTTGTTCTTACTAATGGACTGCAAAAATACGATTTATTCGTGAAAAAAATATCAGAATGTTTGCAGATTTAAAAATGATTCGTACCTTTGCACCGCTTTCAACGGAAAGCATTTCTGATAAAGAAGTTTTGGAGAGGTGGCAGAGTGGTCGATTGCGGCGGTCTTGAAAACCGTTGTACCGCGAGGTACCCGGGGTTCGAATCCCTGTCTCTCCGCAGACCCCCAAAGACAAAAAGGAGTCAAAGTATGACAAATCCCGTAAAATCAAGGTTTTACGGGATTTTTTATTTCTCTTCTCGGACATCCGAAAGACACAAAAAAGCTCCGTTTGGACAGAGTACTGTTACTAAATCGTTACTGAAAAAGGACGATTGATTTTAGTAACGATTTTTAGGATAAGTCGCTGATTTGTCGTTTATTGTCTTCAAAGCGTCTGCTCATAACTCAATTATTAATCATTTCTTTGCCGCTAAAAGTTTTTACCCTCGGCAAAGAGGCAAAAAAAAGGAGGTATTTTTCTTCATTGCATTTCTTTTTAATTACTCTCACAGTTTGTGATACTGCAAAGGTAAGGCGCTGAAATCCATTAAAAAAGAACGATATAACACATATAGTTTGCAATTGTTCCCGATATGGAAAAAAATTGCTTTTTGGACAAATCAGTGTGGAGTATCCGTGCAAAAAAAGAATATTTCTATTTGCATTTTATGGATTAATCTCTATCTTTGGATAGTAATTTATTGGTTTTAGAATGAAAAGTATTCGCTTGGTTATATGCATTTATGCATTTTTATTTTGTAATAACCAGCTCTTATTTGCCGACGGAACTATAAATAATGATTCTTTATATACGGAAGAGTATATAAAAAGTATCTACATTGCCGAGCCGAAGCGTGCTTTGGAATTGTTGGATGGAGCTGAGAATAGAAAAACAATATCTTTGCAGGTTATAAACGAGATGCGTAGTTTGTCATATCGTAATATGTTTATGAATAAGCTGGCATTTATGTATGCAAAAAAAGCCTATTTGCTTGATTCCATATCTCAGAAAGACCCGAAACACATGTTGAAAATGACGGTGTATCTGGCTGAACTTTCAGCTATAATGAGCAAGTATGACGAAAGTATGCATTATGCATTAAATGGAATCAGACAGGCGCAAGAGTTGGGGGATAGGGAGGCCAGAGCCCGATTATTCTTCTGTATGGGGGAGAATAACTGGAGATTATCTTTTAAAGATAAGGCGTACGATTATTTTGACCGGACTATTGAATTGCTGCGTGGCTCGAAAAATATGCGGGAAATGATGCTGCTTTCTTACTATTATGGGGCAAAAATGGGCTTTTTGATGAATGATTCCCGAATCGAAGAGGCTTTGGAAGTCGGTTTTGAGCGTGAGAAGCAGATTGAACGGCTGAAAGCGTTACCTCAGGTTCCTGCCGGGTATGTGGACGGTCAATATAGTTATTTATATTCCAAACTTGCCTACATTTACTATGTAGAGAAGAAATATGCGCAAGCGGAACAGTATTATCAGAAATACCTGTCAAAGAAAGAGTCCCATACTCCGGATGGGAAAATGTATTCGGTTCCTTATTTGATGCTTTCCGGGCAATATGAAAAAGTGATTGACAACTGCCGGGAGTTTAAGGAATTGATGAAAGCCCAGCAGGACACTTTGAATGAACAATATCTGACTATTCTTCGGCAAGAAGTGAAAGCTTATCAGGGAATGCATAACTACAAAGAAGTTGCGGAACTACAGGAAAACATTTTAGCCATAACGGACAGTATCAATACCAGGGACAGGAAAAATGCCGCATTGGAATTGAACGCCATGTACGGTGTTTCTGAGAAGGAAGAATATATTGCTGAGCAGGCTTCTCAGTTGAAAATAAGAAATATTACACTCTGTTTCCTGGCATGTATTGTTGTGCTGACTCTGTTTATACTGTGGCGCCTGTGGTGTTTCAACCGTACAGTCAAGTATAAGAACAGGATGCTTGCCCGGCTTATAAATGAAAAGTTTGCCAATAGGAAAGACGGAAACCAGTTGTCGGAAGTATACGGGCAGCAGGCTATCTCGTCGGAGATAGAACCGGAACTCATCTCGTCCGAAGAGCTGGAAGAACTTTCGAATGAGACAGATAAGATAAGCGGGGAAGAAGAGGAGAATAAGAAAATATTCCAGGAGTTGAATCAAATTGTCATTCAAGACCAACTGTACCTTTCCCCGGAATTGTCAAGAGAAGATTTGGCACGGATAGTACATCTGAACAATGCCCGTTTTGCCCGTATGATACGGGAATGTACCGGTACTAATTTCAATGGCTATATTAACGAACTTCGTATCAATTATGCCATCAAACTGCTAAAGATGCATCCTAATTATACGATACGTGCCATAGCCGATGAATCCGGCTTCAACAGCACTCCGATATTATACAATCTTTTTAAGAAAAAAACGGGCATGACGCCTTATGAATTTAAGAAAGCGCAAGAGACATTTAAGTAGCATTACTTAAATGTCTCTTCTATATTTTTCCCATTCCTCGGAACAATTTCCTGCTTTTTCGGTTTATTACTATAAGTAATAAATAAATATAGTAATGTTACAAATTAGGATAAAGCGAGTGTACGACGACTTTTCGGAGACAGACGGATACCGGGTATTGGTGGACAAACTATGGCCGCGCGGCATTAAAAAAGAATGGTTGAAATGTGATTATTGGGCAAAAGACATCACACCGTCCGCTGCCTTGCGCAAGTGGTTTCACGAAGATATACCGGGACATTGGGCCGATTTCTCCGTCCTGTATCAGAAAGAGCTGGACGCCTCACGGTCAGTGACGGATTTTCTGGCTTTAATCAAGCCGCATCCGGTGGTGACACTCCTTTATGCTTCTAAAGAACCCGTGTACAATCATGCCCGGATACTCCGTGATTATTTGGAAATGCGTCTGAAAGAGTGAAATTAAAGTAATTTTTATCTGTTTACGCTTTCTGTCGTTCACTCAATTTCCTACCTTTGTAATCTAAATCAAAATCGTGTAGCCATGAAGTATAAATTATTGGTCCTGGATGTAGACGGAACATTGCTTAATGATGCGAAAGAAATTAGTAAACGTACACTGGCCGCCTTGCTGAAAATTCAGCAGATGGGAGTACGTATCGTGCTGGCTTCCGGCAGACCGACTTATGGTTTGTTGCCGCTGGCCAAGTCTCTTGAACTTGGAAACTATGGTGGGTTTATCCTTTCTTATAACGGTTGTCAGATAATTAATGCACAGAACGGAGAAATCTTGTTCGAACGGCGTATCAATCCCGAAATGCTGCCTTATCTGGAAAAGAAAGCCCGTAAGAATGGCTTTGCGTTATTCACGTATCATGATGATACGATTATCACTAATTCTCCCGAAAATGAACATATTCAGAGTGAAGCCCGGCTGAATAACCTGAAAGTGATTCGGGAAGAAGAGTTCTCCGTAGCCATTGATTTCGCTCCTTGCAAATGTATGCTTGTCAGCGATGATGAAAAAGCGCTTGTCGGTCTGGAAGAACATTGGAAGAGACGATTGAACGGAGCATTGGATGTATTCCGTTCCGAACCGTATTTCCTCGAAGTGGTTCCCTGCGCCATTGATAAGGCGAATACCTTAGGGGCTCTATTGGAAGTGTTGGGTGTGACGCGCGAGGAAGTGATTGCCATTGGTGACGGCGTGTGTGACGTAACCATGATTCAACTGGCGGGACTGGGTGTGGCCATGGGGCATTCGCTGGATTCTGTGAAAGCTTGTGCCGACTATGTGACAGCTTCGAATGAGGAAGACGGCGTAGCCCTTGCAGTCGAAAAGGCGATTATTGCCGAAGTACGCGCAGCGGAAATCCCGCTTGACCAGTTGAATGCACAGGCGCGCCATGCATTAATGGGAAATTTGGGAATCCAATATACCTACGCTGATGAAGACCGCGTAGAGGCGACAATGCCCGTAGACCATCGTACGCGCCAGCCTTTCGGGATTCTGCACGGCGGGGCTACCCTTGCATTGGGTGAAACCGTTGCCGGACTGGGCTCGATGATTCTTTGCCAGCCGGACGAAATCGTTGTAGGAATGCAGGTCAGCGGAAATCATATCTCTTCTGCTCACGAAGGAGATACCGTGCGGGCGGTAGCGACTATTGTACATAAAGGACGTTCGTCCCATGTGTGGAATGTAGACGTCTTTACTTCAACCAACAAGCTGGTGTCTTCCATACGGGTAGTCAACAGTGTTATGAAAAAGATGATTGACGAAGAAATAAGTAATCTGACAGCTATTGATTCATTTATCCGGCAAAAGCAACCGTTTGCCGTTTACCGTATTCCCGGGGAGAAAACCCCTCGTCTGTTGACACAGGCCGGGGGGGCTGTCCGTTTGATCTATGACCTTAAAGACCTGAACGGGCAGAGAGGATTTGTCATCGCTCCGTTCCGGGTGAGTGAGACATGTCCGGTTGTGCTGATACAGCCAGAGCAATCGGGCCAGCCTTTACCGGTGGACGCGGATACGGACGAAGAACAGGAGAAAGCCGGGCAGATGCAAGGGCAGGAAACTTTTCTGAATACTTGCACGGAAAAGTATGCCGCATGTTTTCACACATTTATAAATGCCTTACGCGACGAGACTTTTGATAAATTAGTGCTTTCCCGTGAACTCGTTATCGGTCAGATGCCGGACTTCTCTCCTTCATCAGTATTCCGTGCGGCTTGCAAACGTTATATTCATTCTTATATATACTTATGCTATACCCCTCAGACGGGTATCTGGCTGGGTAGCACGCCCGAAATTATCTTATCGGGCGAGAAAGACGGATGGAACACTGTCGCACTGGCGGGAACGCAACCTTTGCAAGACGGCAAGTTACCGCAGGTATGGGATGAGAAGAACCGGAAAGAACAGGATTATGTAGCCTCTTATATCCGCCGGCAACTTCTTTCATTAGGTATTCAGTCTGCGGAGAACGGCCCTTATCCTGCCTATGCCGGGGCATTGTCGCATCTGAAAACGGATTTCCGTTTCTCTTTGAAAGATAACAGGGATTTGGGGAATCTTCTGAAAGTTCTGCACCCGACACCTGCTGTGTGCGGACTGCCCAAGGAAGAAGCCTATCAATTCATATTGGAAAACGAAGGTTACGATCGCCGTTACTATTCCGGTTTTATCGGTTGGCTCGACCCCGACGGAAGAACGGATTTATATGTGAACCTGCGCTGCATGCATATCGAGGACGAGCAACTGACCCTTTATGCCGGCGGCGGATTACTGGCTTCTTCGGAACTGGATGACGAATGGCTGGAAACGGAAAAGAAATTGCAAACCATGAAACGGCTTATAGCAGTGCCCCTTTATTCATAAACTACTAATTATTATCATCATGTACACAGATAAGAAGAATGTACTTCAACTGATTGCGCTGCTTCAGGCGCACGGGATTACTAAGGTTGTATTGTGTCCGGGCAGCCGTAACATACCTATCGTGCATACTTTGTCCAATCATCCTGATTTTACCTGTTATGCGATGACGGACGAACGGAGTGCGGGGTATTTTGCCATCGGCCTTACGTTGAATGGGGGGAAGCCTGCCGCAATCTGCTGCACTTCCGGTACGGCATTGTTGAATCTTCATCCGGCTGTGGCGGAAGCCTTTTATCAGAATGTTCCGCTGGTCGTCATCTCTGCCGACCGTCCTGCCGCCTGGATCGGGCAAATGGACGGACAGACGCTTCCGCAACCGGGTGTGTTCCAATCGCTGGTCAAGAAGTCGGTCAATCTTCCTGAGATTCACACGGATGAGGATGAATGGTACTGCAACCGTCTGATAAATGAAGCCCTGTTGGAGACGAATCATCATGGGAAAGGCCCGGTGCATATCAATGTTCCTATTTCCGAACCCTTGTTTCAGTTTACGGTGGATACCCTGCCCGAAGTACGTGTCATTACCCGTTATCAAGGCTTGAACGTATACGACCGCGATTATAACGACCTCATCGACCGGATGAATAAATATCAGAAGCGGATGATTATTGTCGGTCAGATGAATCTTATCTATCTGTTTGAAAAGAGATATACCAAATTATTATATAAACACTTTGCCTGGTTGACGGAGCATATCGGCAATCAGACTGTTCCCGGTATGCCGGTGAAGAACTTCGACGCGGCGCTTTATGCCACGCCCGAAGAGAAAATAGACCAGATGACTCCCGAATTGCTGATTACCTATGGCGGACACGTTGTCTCCAAACGGTTGAAGAAGTTCCTTCGCCAGCATCCGCCCAAAGAACACTGGCATGTATCACCGGATGGCGAAGTGGTCGACCTCTACGGTTCATTGACTACCGTGATTGAAATGGATCCGTTCGAATTTCTGGAAAAGATAGCGAGTCTGCTCGATAACCGCACTCCCGAATATCCCCGTGTGTGGGAGAATTATTGCAAAATCATCCCCGAACCGGAATTTGCCTATTCGGAAATGGCGGCTGTCGGTGCATTGATAAAATCCTTGCCGGAGTCATGTGCCTTGCATCTGGCGAATAGTTCGGTCATCCGCTATGCCCAGTTATATACCATTCCTTCTACGATTGAAGTTTGCTGTAACCGAGGGACAAGCGGCATTGAAGGTTCGCTTTCTACGGCTGTCGGTTATGCGGCTGCTTCCGATAAGTTGAATTTCATAGCTATCGGGGATTTGAGTTTCTTCTACGATATGAATGCATTGTGGAATGTCAATGTCCGTCCCAATCTGCGTGTTCTTTTGTTGAATAACGGTGGTGGGGAGATTTTCCATACCCTGCCGGGATTGGATATGTCGGGTACTTCGCATAAGTTTATCGCAGCCGTTCATAAAACGTCCGCCAAAGGTTGGGCGGAAGAACGCGGGTTCCTTTACCTGCAGGCGGAGAATGAAGAAGAGTTGGCAGAAACCATGCAGATTTTCACTCAACCGGAAGCGAAGGAGTGCCCTGTGCTGCTGGAAGTGTTTACCAACAAGAACAAAGACGCACGAATGCTGAAAAATTATTATCATCAATTAAAACAAAAATAGATTATGTCAACACAAAGAGAGTGGACAACCATCAGAGAATACGACGATATTCTTTTTGATTATTATAATGGGATTGCCCGTATCACTATCAACCGTGAACGTTATCGGAATGCATTCACCCCGACTACTACTGCCGAAATGAGTGACGCGTTGCGCATTTGCCGCGAAGAAGCGGACATTGATGTGATTGTTATCACCGGAGCCGGAGACAAGGCTTTCTGTTCGGGCGGCGACCAGAATGTGAAAGGGCGTGGCGGTTATATCGGCAAAGACGGTGTTCCTCGCCTGAGTGTACTGGACGTGCAAAAACAGATTCGTAGCATCCCGAAACCGGTGATTGCTGCCGTCAACGGATTTGCCATCGGTGGCGGACACGTGCTTCATGTGGTATGTGACTTGTCCATCGCTTCAGAGAATGCCATTTTCGGTCAGACAGGCCCTCGTGTAGGTAGCTTTGACGCCGGATTCGGCGCATCTTATCTGGCACGTGTGGTAGGTCAGAAAAAAGCACGTGAAATCTGGTTCCTTTGCCGGAAGTACAATGCACAGGAAGCGCTGGATATGGGACTGGTGAATAAAGTAGTTCCCTTGGAACAACTGGAAGACGAATATGTGCAATGGGCGGAAGAAATGATGCAACTCAGCCCGTTGGCTTTGCGCATGATTAAAGCCGGGCTGAATGCCGAACTGGACGGACAAGCCGGCATACAAGAACTGGCAGGCGATGCGACGTTGCTTTATTACCTGACGGATGAAGCTCAGGAAGGAAAGAATGCATTTCTGGAAAAGCGCAAACCGAACTTTAAGCAGTATCCCAAGTTCCCTTAATATTCATAATGGACTGTAAGATAGAAATTATTCCCCGGTTGCTTCATTTCAAGCAACCGGCGGGAACTTCCCGGGGGACTTATACGACACGGAAAGTTTGGTATCTTCATCTGACTTCTCCTGATTTTCCAGGTAGGGTGGGGATAGGAGAGTGCGCCCCCTTGCCTGCGTTAAGCTGTGATGACCTCCCCGATTATGAAGATATCCTGACTAAAGCCTGCCGCCGGTTGGAAGAACGGCAAGGGAGACTGGATGTCGATTCTTTGTGTGATTATCCCTCTATACTATTCGGCCTGGAAACGGCTATCCGCCATTTCTTTTCGGGAAGTTGGGCGTTATTTGATACTGCTTTCTCCCGTGGGGAAGCGGGGATTCCGATAAACGGCCTTATCTGGATGGGAGACTTTGACAAAATGCTTTCTCAAATAGAGAAAAAGATGGAAGCCGGATTCCGTTGTATCAAGCTGAAGATTGGTGCTATCAATTTTGAAGAGGAACTGGCATTGCTCCGCCATATCCGCGCCCGCTTTTCTTCTAAAGAAATAGAATTGCGTGTGGATGCCAACGGTGCTTTCTCTCCGGCAGATGTAATGGAAAAGCTGAAACGCCTGTCCGAACTTGACTTGCACTCTATCGAACAACCTATCCGTGCCGGACAATGGGAAGAAATGGCACGTCTTACTTCCGACTCCCCGTTGCCGATAGCCTTGGATGAGGAACTGATAGGATGTAACATTCTGGAAGAAAAACAAAAGCTGCTTTCAACCATACGTCCGCAATATATTATTATCAAGCCTTCTCTTCATGGTGGAGTATGTGGGGGCAACGAATGGATTACCGAAGCGGAAAAACGGCAGATCGGCTGGTGGATTACTTCTGCCCTGGAGTCGAATATCGGTCTGAATGCTATCGCCCAATGGTGCGCCACCTTTGATAATCCGTTACCTCAAGGACTGGGAACAGGACAACTCTTTATCGACAACGTAGAGATGCCACTTGAAATAAGAAAAGACAGCTTGTGGTTTTGTAATGATGCTATTTGAATGTTATTTGATGATATTCGACCAACAATATAAAGACATAAATAAAATATGGCAATATTAGATACTGATGAGGACAAAAAGATCAAAACTCTTTTTGTGAAATATATGGCATGGAATATACTTCCAATACTATATAACGACGCATTGAGCAGACTTTGTAAGATGGGGTTTTCCCCTGCCAAGGCTGTTCTGTTCCTGAAGTCAATGCAGGAGAATGGTGAGATGGAAATTACTTCAAGCCAGTATAATCACGGAAATAGAAAATGCCGGTTACTGCCCGGCATTCATCTTAAGTATTTATGGCTTATACGAAATGAATCGTGTGAGGAGTTTGAAAAAGAACAACCGAAACCCGGATATGTCGAACTCCAAATGGGAGCATTGCGAAATGCAATGTTGCATTGGGCTGCGACGGGAAATTTGGATGATGATATAATTATACATTGGCCGGTAGATGAATTAACACTGCCTTTATTTCGTGAAATGGCATATTCCACAGAATGGCGCGACTTATATTGCCGGCTTTCTGTCGCTGCCTTGTTCAGTATAATTGATAGGGATGCAGACTGTTGGAATTACCGGTTGAAAAAAGTAGACGAGTCCTTTGTAGAGAACCTTTATATAAAGAATGAATCTATGCCCTCTTTCGTTAAAGAGTATTTCCAGGAAGCCTATTCATTCTATGAATATGTATTGTCCGGTCGTATTAACGAAATCCCGGAGAATGTAAGTACCCGTTCTGCTGTTGGCTTATGTGCCCATGCGCTTCATGCCCAATATCATGGGAATTATTCAAAGGCACTCAAAATTTATGGGCAAGCTCTCAAATATCTGGAAAGCCGATATCTTTTTGATACACCTTTCTATTCGCTGATGTACGTCATAGCATTGATGCGCGAGGGAAGTGCGGCTTCAAAGAAGAAGATGGACGGATTAGTGACAAAGAAGCGGATTCGTGAAGAAAGACAATGGCTGCCGGCCTATTTAATGCTTCTGATTGCTTTGGGAAGAGATACGAAAGAACTCGTCTTATGGATAGAGCGGAACTACGAGCTGCAATCGAATATGGTAAAGGCATTATTATATTTGCTTTTGGAGCATTATAAACTGAATGAGAAAATTTGTATAGACAACCGCCCTATTGAGAAACTGCTGGAAGACGATTGCTTTAAAGCATTGCAGTTAGAGTATTCATGTGATTTTGTGGGATTTAGCCTTAAAAATGCACAGTTGAGGGAAGAGATGGGCGTTGAACCTCTGCTTCCTGTCTATGTGAAGCGGGAACCTTGGGAAATGGCATTGGACAGGTTGGCGGAGATGGCGCGAAGTCAGGAAGCAGGAGAGACGGCGAAAGGAGCCGTGGGCGGCATCGCACAAGTGCGTATCGTATATCATATTACGAGTCATGGTCAGATAATCCCCCGGCTTCAAAAGTCGAAAGATGGAATTACCTGGACGGGAGGACGTAATATTGCCTTGTCTACTTTCCAACAAAATGCAGTAGAAGGGATGAGCGCGCTGGACAAAAGCCTTTCGGCGTGTGTCGAGCATTATAATGCCGGATATTCTTTGGGAGATATCTATGAATTGGGCGGACCGAAAGCGTTGTCTCTACTGGTGGGTTATCCATTTGTATATATGGCAGAAAATCCGGACCTACCTGTCGTAATTACAAAAGAAGAACTGCAACTGGTGGTCACTCAACTGGAAGACGGGTATCAGGTAAACAGTAATGTGGGGCGGCCCGAAAGTTCAGATCTTATTTTAAAGAAGGAGAACGACCAACTGTTCCGGATTGTGGAACTGAACCGTGAACAGCGTTCTATTTTAGAAATTTTAAAACAATCTTCCCGTTTTCCGTTAAAGGCTAAAGACCGCTTGGCAGAAGTGTTGGGAAAACTGGGGAAAAACGTGACGATACATTCGGATCTGATACGTAATAAAGGAACCCTTAAGCAGATAAAAGGCGATTCGCTGATAACGGTGCAACTACTGCCGGTAGGAGATGGAATCAAGGTAGAACTGTTTGTAAAGCCCTTCACCGAACAGCCGCCATACTGCAAAGCCGGTAAAGGAGTGGGGAGTGTGATTGGAACAGTGAAGGGCGAACACGTGCAAGCTGTGCGCGATCTGGAGAAAGAAAGAGAAAACTATGTTGTCGTTAACCGGATTCTTCGGCGGGTCAGCGGAAACCCCACTGTTAGGGATACGGTATATTTCGAGGATTACTATCAATGTCTGGACCTGATAGAAGAGCTTCGCGGACTATCGGATGTTTCGCGTTCCGAGTGGCCGGAGGGTACTAAATTATCGATAAAGGCGTAGCGGATTTCCCACAGCTGAAATTATCCATGAAAGGGATGGAGCATTGGTTTGAGATAGGCGGCGAATTGGAGATTGAAGATGGAGGCCGGATAAAGATTGCGGAACTCCTGAAAAAGGTACGTGAGAGCAAAGGACGTTTTATAGCATTGAACGATTCGGACTTTCTGGCATTGAGCAGTCAGTTGCGCAGGAGATTGCAAGAACTCGACGCCATTCTGATGAATGATAAAAGTATGAAAGTTGCCGGTTTCAATGCCGCTCTGCTTGTTGATTTGGAGCAGCAGGAGTCGTTCTGAAAAAGACCGTAAGTTTAAGGAACTGCAACAAAAAATAGAAAAGGCGGAGACTGTTCAAGCTGTTGTTCCTGCCACTTTGCAGGCGGAATTGCGTGATTATCAAATGGAAGGTTTCCAATGGTTGTCCCGGTTGGCGCATTGGGGAGCCGGTGCTTGTCTGGCGGATGATATGGGATTGGGTAAAACGATACAGGCCATTGCCCTGATGCTCAGCAGAGGAAAGCAAGGGGCTTCTCTGGTTGTTGCTCCTGCGTCCGTATTGTTTAACTGGCAGAGTGAAATCAATCGTTTTGCTCCTTCGCTCACTTGTCGGGTGTTGCATGACAGTTGTGGTAATCGTGAGCAGATGATACAGGAAGTCGGCGCTTGTGATATTTTGCTTACCACCTATGGTTTGTTGAACGCGGAAGTCGTATTGTTGAGCAATAAACAATGGAATGTCATCCTGCTGGACGAAGCCCATGCAATCAAGAATAAAGACACTAAGATTTCCAAGGCAGCGATGCAACTGAACGGTGAATTTCGTTTGTTGTTGACCGGGACTCCCATACAGAATCACTTAAGTGAAATCTGGAACCTGTTTGAGTATGCCAATCCCGGTTTGCTGGGGACATTTCCGCATTTTTTTCAAAAGTTTATTCTTCCCATTGAGAAATCAGGGGATAAGCAGCGGCAGGAACAATTGAAAAAGATATTGCAACCCTTCCTGCTTCGGCGTACCAAAACAGAAGTGTTGGACGAACTGCCGCCGAAAACTGAAATAGTACAAAAGGTAGAGCTTTCTTCCGAAGAAATGGCTTTGTATGAGCATCTGCGTCAGCAAGCTATTGCGAATATTGAAGAAGGCTCGTCGAGCCCTGTGCGGACATTGGCGGAAATCACTCGTTTGCGTCAGGCAGCTTGTCATCCGGCTTTGGTCAATGAGGGGTTTAATAAACTAGCTTCGTCCAAGACAAAAGTCTTCATGGGGTTGGTAGACGACCTTATCGGTAACCAGCATCGCGCTTTGGTATTCAGCCAGTTCACGTCTCATCTTGCTTTGATTCGTAAGGAATTGGATTCAAAGGGAATCTCCTGTCTTTATCTGGATGGAACGATGTCCGTGAATGAACGGGAAAAACAGGTTAGCCGGTTTCAGCAGGGAGAAGGACACTTGTTCCTGATTAGTCTCAAAGCAGGAGGAACGGGACTGAACCTGACTGCTGCCGACTACGTGATTCATCTGGATCCGTGGTGGAATCCTGCTGCCGAGGATCAGGCTTCTGACCGTGCCTATCGTATCGGTCAGACTCGTCCGGTCACTATTTACCGGTTGATTTCTTCCAATACGATCGAAGAGAAGATTGTCTTACTGCATCAAAGTAAGAAATCACTGGCCGATTCTCTGCTGGACGGAAGCAACATGGCGCATAAGTTGACTAAAGAAGAAATGTTGGAACTGTTGAGAGGAGGAATTTAATAAAAATGAGATTCAATAAAAATGGAATTTGAGAGAAATGGAATTTGAGAGAAAAAAGCAATCACTTCTGCTTGAAGGGGTACGGTACACGGTCGATGATTTGCATTTGTTGAAGGCGAAGGCAGGAGAAGAACAAGACGCTTCTTCCATACAAATGCTATTTGATTTCTTGCAGGAGTGGTTTGCTGACTCTCCTTTTATGATTGTTCATACTTCGGGTTCTACCGGAGAACCGAAAAAGATAATGGTTGGCAAGGACAAAATGATGCAAAGTGCGCGCCTGACTTGCGAATTTCTGAATCTGCAAGCAGGAGACGCCGCTTTGTTATGTATGAATCTCCGTTATATCGGAGCCATGATGGTAGTAGTACGCTCTTTGGTGGCAGGACTGAATCTGATAGTGCGTCCTGCTTCCGGTCATCCTCTCTCCGATATAAACGAACCGCTGAAATTTGCGGCAATGGTTCCTTTGCAGGTTTATAATACTCTTCATACTCCTGAAGAAAAAGAACAGTTGCTGCAAACGGAGATTCTAATTATAGGTGGCGGGGCAGTAGATGAGGCTTTGGAAGCAGAGATAAAATCTCTCCCGATAGCTGTCTATTCCACTTATGGCATGACCGAAACATTATCCCATATTGCCCTGCGTCGCTTGAACGGAAATTCTGCATCTGACCATTATTATCCTTTTTCTTCCGTCCGTCTGTCATTATCCTCTGAGGGTACATTGGTGATCGATGCTCCTTTGGTCTGCGATAAGATTTTACAGACTAATGATATCGCTCGTATCTATCCCGATGGAAGTTTCATTATCTTGGGACGTAAGGATAATGTAATCAATAGCGGTGGTATTAAGATACAGGCAGAAGAGGTGGAGAAGTTACTTCGTCCTTTCATTCTTGTACCATTTGTCATCACTTCGGTTCCGGATCCTCGTTTGGGGCAAGCGGTGACTTTATTGCTCGAAGGTCGGTTGGATATGGAAGAACTAAAAAATAAAATGCAAGAGATACTGCCTCCTTATCATCGTCCTAAACATATCCGAACGGTGGATTTAATTCCTCAGACGGGGAATGGTAAAATCAACCGTGTCGAATGCCGCGCTTTAGCGGAAATGCTATTGTAGTCGTTATACTTCTTCTATTCGTGTCAATTCCCATCCGCAGAATTGCATAACGATGCAATGGAGTTGCGTGCGCTGGCATAATTGACGCACGTTTGAATCTGCCGTATAGTTATGAATCTGATTGATAGCCTCTTTCCATTGTTCTGCAGCTTGTGTCTCAAACTTATCTTTAGGCAGGTATTTTAATTCAAGAATGTAGCTATGATTCACTTGTTCTGTTTTATTATTTATTATGATAGAGCTAAATTTTGCCACAACTTCATCGTATGTTATTTGGTGGCGTACAGCTACCCGTGAAATGGGTTCACCGGAAGAGATAGTAAGGAATATAGTCATTGAGTACAACAATAAGCAGAATTATATGGAAATGTCGAAGTATAATCTCTCAACACTACTAGAAAATTAAAAAGTAAAAATCTGTTGTCACCTGTCACATATTTGTATTCAAATGTCTGATTGTGAATGAGTAGTACTGTGACAGCAGCATGTGATAGCACGGTGACAGTACTTTTGCTGTCACACCTTTTCTTGCTTCCTCTTTTAGAAGTAAGTTCCAAGTTAGTTCCCTTTGCTTGAAACTTTAGTTTCAACAAAGGGAAACTAGAGTTTCATCGGTAAGAAACCAATGGTTTCAAGCAATTGGAACTAAAGTTTCAAACGGGTGAAACTTTAGTTTCCTATGTGTGAAACTCTAGTTTCGAACCTTGAAACTAGTCGTATCTCTACATCCAGTGCTTTTGGTATAGATGAGAGTGAGGGTAACTTTTACTCTCAGGGGGACTATTATACTTGCTCTCATAGCTGAAATGCCGATAAACAGGGGGAGAGGGGCTGATAGTGAGGGTATGAGGGTAACTTGTGCATGAAAACTATTCCGGATAGGAAAATAGTAAGAGAAGTAGTGGCATATACTCTTTCAATTCATTCCGCAAAAGTTCCATGGTCTTTTGTTTGTATCGGTTGATGGATTTTACACTGAGATTCATCTCTTCTGCAATCTCCGCATGGGTTTTGCCTTCAAAGAAACTTTTCATAAAGACTGTGCGATGGTTTTCGGGAAGTTTGTTCAATGTCTCGTACAACATTCTGTATAATTCATCGAGTGTATATACACTATCTGGTTCCGTCTCATAGATGGGAGCTTTCTTTTGGATATTCTCAGCGTAGCTCCATTCACACTCTTGATGTTTCAGATAATTCAAACAACTGTTTTTCACGCACATCTTGATATATCCCAATGCAGTGTCCGACTGTAAGTCGAAAGAATCGGTGTCCAACTTGTCCCATAATGAAGTAAACACGTCCGAGACAATATCTTCGCGTGTCTCTTTATCATCTATGAATCTTTTGCATACAGGCAGAATGGGGCGTAGTATTCCTCATAAAGTTGTTTGAAAACTTGCTCTTTGCTGTATTGTGCGTGTGATAATTTCATTGTTTTTTAGATTCGATGTAGCTTGTTGATGGTGCAAATATATAATAAGAAAGTCATTCCAAGACTGTTTTGGACTTTTTTTTAATAAAGATGAAAAAAAGTTCTGTTTGCCTGTCCCTTTCCGATGACATCAATTGTATTATAGGTGTAATTGCAATTATAAATTAAGATTTTGAACGAGAATATGGAAAATGTAAATCCTGAATCATTGTTCCGGAAGGCACAAGCGCTGGGGAATGATATAAAAGAAATGGAAGCCATTGATGTGATGCAGGCTTACAGCCGGGCGCAAATGAAGATAAAGTCCGGTCGGCGTAAGTTAATGTATCATCAATTAATGAGGTATGCAGCCTTTTTGACTTTACCATTGTTACTGACGTCTCTGGTTTTAGGATATTTATATTTTCATGAACCGGAATCGGATGATAAATATGCTGAAGTCACTGCATCTGCAGGTTCTGTCATTCGTTTCGAGCTTCCCGACCATTCGGTTGTCTGGTTGAATGCAGGTAGTACTTTACGTTACCCCACTGTTTTTCGCAAGGACAATCGTAATGTGGACTTAAAAGGTGAAGCCTATTTTGATGTTCAGGCTAATCGTGAGCGTCCGTTTTATGTGAATACTCCGAATGGGTTGAGCGTGTATGTGTATGGTACAAAGTTTAATGTGTCTGCGTATGAAGATGATGACATAATAGAAACAGTTTTAGAAAAAGGTAAAGTAAATGTGATAGCCCCCACTTCTTCCGGTGAGAAAATGACAATTCAGTTGACTCCCGGTGAACAATTACTTTATGATAAGCACAGTCAAAAGGCGATTAAGAATAAGGTGGATGTTTGTGAAAAAGTGGCATGGAAGGATGGTAAGTTGATGTTCCGTAATACATCGTTGGAGGATATCTTTAAACGTCTTGAACGACACTTTAATGTTGAGATTCAGTTCACAAACAAGTCCGGCAAGGAGTATAAATACCGTGCTACCTTCCGGAATGAAACTCTGCCACAGATTTTGGATTATCTGGCCAAATCTGCTGCCTTGAAATGGAGAACGGAAGAACCGGAGCAGCAGACTGACGAGACATTCACAAAGAAAAAAATAATTGTAGATATGTATTAGTAACTTTTAAAATAAAAATAGCCTATGAGATAGCACAAGGAGATACGAAAAAAAGGAAGAAAGCTGCTACCAACAGCTGTCTTCCTCCGATTTTTAAGATTCACGGTACAAGGTCTTGCAAACATTAACCGGAATCGACCATAGTTCATTATAGTAATAAACTTTAGTTAACCGCAAATGTATGAAAAAAAATCATTCATTTATTGCATCATGTCCTAAATATGCTTTAAAATTAAAACTTCCTTTAGTTATGAGGATTAGTCTAATACTACTTTTTAGTGTAATATTGCAGCTTTCTGCTGAAAATGGGTATGCCCAGCGGACACGGATTCCCATTTCTATGAGTAATGCTTCTATAGAACAGGTACTGAATAAGATAGAAGAGTCATCAGATTTTGTATTCTTGTATAATGATAAGACTGTTCAGACAGACCGGATTGTTACGGTTCGGAATAAGAATGGAAAGATCATGGAGATTCTGGATGAAATATTTCAGGGTACTAATATTGCTTATACCGTAGTAGACAAGCAGATTATCCTGTCTACCAATAAACTGAACGTCGTTTCGCAGAATCCTGTTTATCAATTGAAAGGTATTGTGAAAGATGTCAAAGGTGAACCTCTAATTGGGGTAAATGTGAAAGTCAAAGGAGCCGGCAAGGGAACAATTACCGATTTTGACGGAAAGTTCACATTACAAGTTGCCAAAGGGGATATTCTTGAGATATCTTATGTAGGTTATACCACGCAGTCTATTAAAATATCTGATGATAAACCATTGGATATTGTGCTTAATGAAGATAATAAGGTACTGAATGAGGTAGTGGTGACGGCTTTGGGACTTAAAAGAGAAACAAAATCATTAACTTATAATGTGCAGCAGATCAGTTCAGATGAGATCACCAAAGTAAAAGATGTAAATGTGATGAGCAGTCTGGCAGGAAAGGTAGCCGGTGTAAGTATCAATTCCAGTTCGGCAGGTATTGGTGGTGGTGCCCGTGTGGTAATGCGTGGTACAAAATCTATCTCAGGGAATAATAATGCATTGTATGTAGTTGATGGAGTTCCTTTGCCAAGTTCTTATGGTTCTTCTCCTGCCGGTCGTTATGAAGGTGCCGGACAAACAGGTGATGGAATCTCTAACTTTAATTCGGATGATATTGAATCAATTTCCGTATTAAGCGGTTCGGCTGCTGCGGCCTTGTATGGTTCGGCTGCTGCCAATGGGGTAGTATTGATTACTACCAAAAAAGGTGCAGCAGGAAAGACTAATGTTAGTTATAGCAATAATTCAACTTTTTATTCTCCGTTTGTTATGCCAAAGTTCCAGAATACTTATGGCTCGGAACCCGGAGAATGGTATAGTTGGTCTTCTAAACTTGATACTCCTTCCAGTTATGATGTGAATGATTTTTTTCAGACAGGTTATAATGTTGCCAATACGGTAAGCTTGACTACTGGAAATGAAAAGAACCAGACTTATGTCTCTGTCGGATCTGTAAATTCACGTGGTATTATCTACAATAATGATCTCGACCGTTATAATTTCTCTGTGAGAAATACCTCATCTATGCTGAATGACAAGCTGCACATGGACTTAAGTTTTATGTATTCGAATACAAAAGAGCAGAATATGGTGGCGCAAGGTGAATATGGCAATCCATTGGTTCCTTTGTATCTATTTCCTCGGAGTGAGGATTTCGAAAAGATATCTTATTATGAACAATATAGTATAGAACGTAATATTGATGTACAATATTGGCCATTGAAGGATAATGGACTTTCCATGCAGAATCCTTATTGGATTGTGAACCGTAATATGTATATAAATAAGAAAGATCGCTTTTGGTCAGTGCTTCTTTGAAGTATGAAATAGCGGATTGGATTAATGTGTCTGCACGTGCAAAACTTGATCGGGACAATACGCACAATGAAACAAAAATGTATGCCACTACACTCACGGTATTAGCAGAGAACTCCGATAAGGGAGCGTATCTTGAGAAGGAGCAGAATACGACTCAATATTATGCAGATGCAATGGCAAATATAAATAAGTATTTTTTTAATGATAAGTGGAACCTGACTGCTTCTCTAGGAGTTAGTATGCTGGATTTGAATTATAGAGCATTGAATTTTGGCGGTGGTCTATTGACTATCCCCAACTTTTTCTCTCCAAATAATGTGAATGTTTCTGGAAAATTAAGCTATCGTCGTGGTAATTACCATGATCGTACCAATTCTTTGTTCGGCACTGCATCGTTAGGGTATAAAGGTATGGCATATCTCGAAGGTTCTTTACGAAATGACTGGCTTTCGGCTTTAGCAGGAACCAGACATAAATCTATTTTGTATCCTTCTATTGGGGCGTCTGCTATTTTGACTAATATGTTTAAAGTAAATCCGGATTATCTTTCATATGCAAAAGTACGTTTATCTTATAGTGAGGTGGGAAATGCACCGACCCGTTTTTCGGCAATAACTACTTATTCTGTGTATGGAGGATTAACTACTACATCCTATTTCCCGATAAAAGATCTTGAACCGGAACGTACCCATTCATGGGAGGCAGGTCTTAATTTGGCATTCTTTAATAACAAATTGACTTTGGATGCAACAGTGTATAAGTCTTATACGGAAAATCAGTTGTTTAACCCTTCTATTTCTACCACAACCGGATACTCCAGTATGTATATAAATGCAGGTAAAGTGACCAATAAAGGTATTGAATTGTCATTGGGATATAAGCAAAAACTAGGATCGGTTGACTGGAACAGTACTTTGTTATGGTCTTTGAATCGTAACAAGATAAACCAGTTATTACCGGAATATACTAATGAAGAACTTGGAGTAACAGTACGTTTGGATGAAATGGATGTATATTCATTAGGTGGTGCAAAACAACGTCTGACAGTAGGCGGTTCAATGGGAGACTTGTATGTAAATACTTTGCGTACTGACGATCTGGGATATATTTGGGTAAATTCCAAGACAGATGCGGTTGAGGGCAATAAGAATAACTATATATATGTAGGAAACACAAATTCTAAATATACTTTGAGCTGGAGGAATAATTTTCATTGGAATGGTATTAGTTTAGGTTTTATGATTAATGCCCGCGTTGGAGGAGTCGGTGTTTCTGGAACACAGGCTGTAATGGATTATTATGGCGTATCTAAAGCTTCTGCTAAGGCACGTGATGATGGTGGTGTGTTGGTTAATGGCAATAAACTGGATGCACAGACTTGGTATCAGACTGTAGGCGGAAATGGCGTGGATTTTATAGGTGCTTGTTATGTATATAGTATGACTAATGTACGTTTAGGAGAGTTAACCGTAGGCTATGATATACCAATCAATAAATGGTGTGGTTTTATAAAGGGATTAAATGTGTCTTTTGTCGGACGCAACTTGTTGATGCTCTATTGTAAAGCTCCGTTTGACCCAGAATCGACTTCCGGTACGGGTACCTACAATACTGGTATGGATTATTTTATGCAACCTAGTTTGCGCTCTATGGGATTTTCAGCGAAAGTAACTTTCTAAAAGATACATAAATAACAATGAATATGGAAATGTTTAAATATTAAAACTTGAAAAGTCTGTTTTGCTTGGGGGCTGTTGTTCTTTTGACAAGTTGTACCAATAATTTTGAAGAATTGAATACTAATCCGGACGAAGTGACGGATGAAATGGCAAATAGAGATAATGCTAAAAATGGTTCCTTTTTCTTACAAATGCAAGAGAATGTGATACCTATTTTTGAATCTTCCGATTATCAGGTAATAGAGGTTATGACAGGTGATGGATTTGTGGGTTATTATGGCTCTCCCGACCCTAATATCAATTCTGCAGGACGCTATAGTTGGAGTGGAAATTCGAATTGGCCTGGATTGATGTTTACTCGTGCTTATAAAGATGTAATGAACCCGTGGAGAGAACTGAAAAAGGCTATTAATAATGAGAATGATCCTCGCTATGCTGTAGTACAGATTTTAAAAGTTGCGACTATGCATCGTGTGACGGATTCTTATGGCCCAATCCCTTATTTAAAGTTTGGTATCGAAAAAGAGGTAATGTATGATGCACAAAAGGATGTATATTATCGTTTTTTTGAGGAACTGGATGCTGCTGTGAGGGTACTCGACAGTTATGCTACTAATGGAGATAAAGTCTTTCCAGATTGGGACTGCGTGTATAATGGTAACGTGAAATCGTGGGTGAAGTTTGCGAATACTTTACGTTTCCGTCTGGCTATGCATCTTTCCGATGTAGATGGGGATAAAGCAAAAACAGAGATTAAAGCTGCGATGGAAGCTCCTCATGGTTTTGTAGAAAGTAAAGGTGATATAGCAGAATTGCAGCACGTTCATCCGATAGCAACTTATCAATCTCCTTGGTATGTCATCATGGGATGGGGAGATATTGCTATGGGAGCTACTTTAGATTCATATATGAATGGTTATGAGGATCCTCGGAGAGAAGTATATTTTCAAGCGGCATCTGATGGTAAGTTTCGTGGCATTAGAGCGGGACTGCCTAAAGAGGTATCAAAAGATTCTTATACTAAGGGTGGGGTGTTTTCTCAGCCTAATGTGACAGCGACGTCAAATGTTGTATGGATGCGTGCGGCAGAGATCTTTTTGAAAGCAGAAGCTGCGTTACGTTGGCCAGAAATGGAAGCAGAGTTGGGAGGTAATGCGCAGACATTTTATGAAGATGGAATCAGAAAGTCTTTTGAGGAACACGGTGTTTCCGGAGCTGAAGGCTATTTGTCTAATGATATTCTGAAACCAGCAAGCTATAAAGATCCGATTACATCCAGTTATTCTGCTGCGCCTCTGGGAAGTCTGACTATTAAATGGGTGGAAGGTGACAGTAACACAAAGAAACTGGAACGTATTATTACCCAGAAGTATATTGCTTTGTATCCGGTTGGACAGGAAGCATGGACGGATTTTCGGCGGACTGGTTATCCGAGGGTTTTTCCGGTAATATCCAATGAAAGTGCAGGAGGATGTGTGTCTACGGGGACGCAGATTCGCAGATTACCTTATCCCAGATCAGAATATGATACAAATCTAAAAGCGGTGCTGGAAGGTGTCAAATTATTACAGGGACCAGACAATGCAGGCACACGTGTATGGTGGGATTAAAATAATAGGTGTAGAATAATTAAAGTAAAATATTTATGAAGAATTTATTTTATATATTTATAGCTGTTCTTGGTTCTTTTCTCCTGTTACATGGTTGTGAAATGAATGAAGAGAACATCACAACTCAGAAACCGCTGACGGCGGATGAAACATATTATGAGAATCTGAGATATTATAAGCAGACAAAACATCCGGTTTGTTTTGGATGGTATGCTGGATATGCTAATGTCAGTTCTCCTTCTATGGCTGACCATTTTACAGGATTGCCGGATAGTATGGATATTGTAAGCCTATGGATGGGAATCCCTTCTGGAAAAGCTTGGGATGAAATGCAATATATCCGTAAAGTGAAAGGAACCAAGGTGGTATTGTGTAGCTTTACCAATATGAATGATGGAGAATATCCACTTACTGATGAAGGAATGAAGGAATTTGCAATGCACTTGGTAAATAGAGTGATGGATAATGATTTGGATGGACTGGATTTGGACTATGAACCAGGAAGTGATTGGTTGATAGATGACCAGTTTACAAAGTTTATACAATTTATCGGTCAGTATTTAGGCCCAAAATCTAATACAGGGAAATTATTGATTATAGATTTTACCAGCAATACACGTCCTTTGGCTGGTTGCGAACCTTACGTGGATTATTTTGTGCATCAGATGTATGGAACTTCTTCTGCTTATGATATTCAACAAAAATATGATGAGATTAGTACTTGGTGTCCTTCTGAGAAATATGTACCGGCAGAATGGTTGGGTAACTATCCTGATACGGGTGGTGTGCCTTTCACAGAAGCTGACGGAAATAAAGTAGATTCGTGGGGAAACCCTCTTTATTCCGTAATCGGTATGGCACGTTGGAACCCGACCCAAGGTAGGAAAGGTGGTTTTGCTACATACTATTTTGAATATGAGTACAATACTACACGTCCGGCTAATCAATCAATTGGAGATAAAGAATCAAGACCTATACCATATTATAGTTTGAGACGTGGTATTCAGGAACAGTCTCCTGCAATAAGATAATTTTAAAGATAACCATGGGAATATTTTTATATAAAACAGGAAGTATGATGAAAGTAGAATATATTGGCATAATCTGCAGTTTATTATTTATTTTTTGTGGATGTAAGGAACTGGAGATGGGACGTGACGGTCTGTTAATGACAGGTACGTCTTCTGGAGAAATGGTGAAGTTTGCTATTGATAATCAAGATAGTTATACAGTATCGGTAACTTCAACTATGTGTGTCACGGATGATGTGAAAATCTATCTTGATGTAGATGAGAATGCGGTGGAGACATATAATCTAAAATATGGTACACAATATGAGATGACTCCGAAAGAAGCATATGAATTAGATAGTAAAGAAGTTGTAATTCCTGCTGGGCAGTCAGTTTCTTCTTCTGTTTTGGTTTCAATTATTGATAAGAGCGCATTAGTAGAAGGTGTTTCTTATATGATTCCCATCAGTATAAAGTCAGTAGATTCGGATATGGAAGTGATAGAGTCTAGTCGTACTATTTATTTAAAATTGGCAAGAACCATTAAATTCTCAGCACCTTATGTAGGAACTACTACTGCTTCACGTAGCTTTTCTTTAGATGAAGATGATATTGTGACAGGAATAAAGAAATACACTTGGGAAGTAAAATTCAGAGCTGAAAATTTTAGAATCAATGCATCAGGAGAGCCAATAAAAATAGGTGGAGTTTATAACAATATGCTTCGTTTTGCTGAGTCTGGAAATCCGGCAAATGTCTTGGAAGTATATGCTGGTACAGAAAATAAGATGATTGCTAATACTCAATTTGCAGTTAATACATGGTATCTACTTTCTATTGTGAATGATGGAAAGACCTTAACTCTTTATGTTAACGGGGTTAAGGATAACTCGATGGCTGTCACCCCTTATGACTATCAGTTTGATGGGGTAACGATAGGGCAACCTATGGATGGATATCAAAGTAAACAGCTATTTCGCGGTTGGTTAGGAGGTATGCGTTATTGGAGTCGTGCATTGTCAGCACGCGAAATTAAAGCTAATCAGTGCGGGGTAAATCCAAATGCGGAAGGATTGGTTGCTTGTTACCGGATGGATGAAGGTGCTGGCAATATCTTTTATGATAGTACTCCCAATCAACGTCATCTGAAGTATCCGGATAATATTACTATTAGTTGGACGGATACGACTAATGAGTGTGTAGAATAAATGTAGTTCTTTAATCAATATTTTTTTTATGAAACAGAGAATAATTTTAAAGAATATACTAGTTGGATTAATCTCGCTGGTATGTTTGTATTCTTGCAAAGAAGATGAGCATTATGATATTTATGGAGATCAGGGTGTAATATACATTAATGAAGTCAAAGGACATGAGAATTTTTTAGCTATGGGGTATGTCTTGAATACTCCTAAAAGCTCCAAAGGGGATGTTACTATTAAATTCCCGGCTCGTTCGACTATGCCAGTGAAAGATGATGTTAAAGTGTCTTTTGAAATCAGTAATGAGTTGGTTGGTGTGTATAATGAGAAACATAATACCAACTACAAGGAATTGGATTTGGATTATTTGGTAGTATCTAATTTGGAAACTTGTATAAAACGGGGAGAACTAGAATCAAGAGACTCTGTTTTTATTTATATGCCTCAAGAAAAATATCCTGAGATCTCTGTGGGGGATTATATGATACCTGTTAGAATAATAAGTGTAGAGGGCGATATACCTTTGACTTCTTCTGTAGATAAAACTGTTTATTATTTGATTTTTAATGTTCTATATAATGCGAATAACATACGTCCTGCGGGAAGTGAAGGAAATGAGGGAGAACGTCTGACTGATCGTTCAGAGTGGTCATTGTCTTATAATGGCGATTATTCATATGGACCATTAGATAAACTTCTGGATGGTAGTGTGTTTTCTTATTCAGGAGGAAGCTGGACAGAGAATGATTATTTGATGGTTGATTTAGGTAAAGTGCATAATCGGATATTAGGAATATACTTGCATTATTATTCTTCGACTTATGAATGGGCAAGTATTAAAATCTCTACAAGTGTAAACAATGAGGAATGGATAGAGCAAGGAAATACAACAATGAAAGTCCCTTATGAAGGTGAATTAAAGGACGAAGGAATAGCGAAATTTGTAAGATCCTGTTGAGGCACGGTATATTAAGCTGGAAGCGAAGGGAGGACTTCTTTATGCTACTATGTGGTTCTTGACCGAAGTTAATATTTATGAGTGATTTCGATTTGGCGATAGGTACACAATTGTTTGATTAATCAAAAGTAGTTTTCCTTGTTGGGTTTATGGAAGTTTATTTTTTGTTGAGCAACTTGGTTGCTCAACAAAAATATCAATCTTTCTTACGTTTTGATAATACTACATGGAATGTCGGGCGAATTTCGGAAAATACCAATAAACAAATATATGTTTTTGTTTTATAAATGTTCATACAGAAGCAGTAGTGATAGAGCAAGTAAAAACTACTTGTGGTTGTACTGTGGCCGCATATACGAAAAGACCGATAAGACCTCAAGAACGTGGAACTATTCAGGTTACATTTAATCCTCAAGGACTTGTGAATCATTTTTCAAAGACCTTGCGAGTTATATGTGGAGAAGGAAAAAGTGTGAATTATCTACGGATTACGGGATTTGTAGAAACTACATTTGATCCGGAAACAGATTTCCCTTATTCGTTAGCAGAAGGAGTTTCCGTTAGCCAGCTTGTACTATCGCTTCGAAATATTCAACAGAATGCAATGTCTAAGATGATAGAAACACAGCTTTATAATCAGTCCAATAAAAGGGTGTCTCTTTCTTTTTTAGTCGAGAATGCAAGTGGATGTATTCACGTAGAGATGCCAAAAGAAATAAAGGCTAAAGGGATGGAAGTAGTACGAATTTCAGCTGTTGCTCCCAAAGGCTTTTATGGCTCTTTCAATGACCGTATCGTACTCTATGTGAACGGACAACGAACCCAAGCATTGGAAGTCTATGGTACCGCAGTTGACGATATGAGAGGAGTGAGTATATTGAATGGACCTAAATTGAGACTTTCTGCTCATACATTTGAATTAGGAAAACTCAAACCGGATATTCAAATAAGTCGCACGGTACGGATAACAAATCAAGGTAAATCTCCTTTGGCTGTCCGTAAATTGGAATGTGAGGAAAATATCTCAACAGATATTTCTAAGGAAATTATATTAAAACCGGGAGAAACTCAAGATTTAAAATTTGTAATTACACCTCGAAAAGGCAGTCGGTTGAAAGCGGATGTGAAATTAGTGAGCAATGATCCTAAATCTCCGGTGCGAATGATTCGTTTTGCAGGAGTAATGGAATAATAAAACGAAAGAATAGGTTATTTATGAGAAAGATATATTTATATTGGGTAGTATTTGTTGGGATGCTTATATTGGCGGTAGTGCCTATAGAAGCAAAAAACAAGCGAGTTGTCATGCTCGCCCTTGATGGAGTGTCTGTAGGATTCAAAGGGCACATACACCGAACTTGGATAAATTATTGGCGGAAGGTGCTTTGTCTTTGACAACAAGAGTAGTGATGCCCTCAATGACACAGGCCAATTGGACGAGCCAATTGACAGGCAGTGGTCCCGAACAGCACGGGGTGTATACGAACGATTGGCAATTGGATAAGGCCGTTTTGCCACCGGTAGATAAGGATGAGAAAGGATATTATCCTTCCCTCTTTAAAGTGTTGAAAGATAACGTGAAAGGGATGAAAACCGCTTTTTGTTATAATTGGGGAAATTTGATAAATCCATATAATAAAGACTATTTGGATGCTGTGATTTATGATGAAGACGAAGCCCGGATGCCTTATTGTGACAAGGCTTTTGATTTTATTGTAGCTAATAGGGAGAAACCTATGGTTGTGTTCTTATATACAGGACATACTGACGGTGCCGGTCATACTCATAAATGGATGTCGCCCGAATACTTGAAAGCGATAGAAGAAGCCGACCAGCAAATCGGTGCATTTCTTGATAAATTGAGCCAGGAGGGTTTACTGGAAGATACTTATTTCATGCTTTTGTCCGATCATGGTGGTTTGGGGTATGAACATGGGGGAATGACGGTGGATGAGATGATTGTACCTTGGGGAATAGTAGGTCCACGAATTAAGAAAGGTTTTGAAATAAAGAGCCGAATAATACGGTGAATACCGCATCTGTAATTCTAAAACTATTTAATGTAAAACAGCCTTTGTGTTGGACGGGAGAAGTGCCGATGTCCATTTTCAAATAGGCTATATAAGACAAGGATAATGAGGAGGATTTTCTTATATGTAATTTTAGGATTGTTTTCTGTGTGCTTGAATGCTGCCTATACAGGAAAAGTTTATGTAGACTCTAATAGGAACGGGAAATATGACAAAGGAGAGAAGCTGCTTGAAGGTGTAATGGTATCAGATGGTCTGAATGTAGTAAGAACGACTGGAACAGGAACATATTCTCTTGTAGGACATACAGGGGAAAGGTTTCTTTTTATAACGACTCCGTCGGGTTATTATACAAATCATAAGCATTATTATCGTATAGTAAACGGCAGGGAACAGTATGATTTTGGCGTTTTGCCTTTGCACTCTGTGGATATAGCTTCTAATGGTGCTCATTCATTTGTTCATGTGTCCGATACGGAAATATCATCTAAAGAAGGGCAGGAGAGCTGGCTCGCTAATATACGCGACTATGCGATAAATGAAAAGGCTGCTTTTATCATTCATACGGGGGACATCTGTTATGAACCGGGGTTGAAGGTACATTTATCTATGATGAACTCTGAGAATATGGGAGTTCCGGTCTTTTATTGTATTGGCAATCATGATCTGGTAAAAGGAAAATCCGGAGAAGAATTATATGAGGACATTTACGGGCCGGTCTATTATTCTTTTGATGTGGGTAATGTCCATTATATTGTAACTCCGATGCTTGGAGGAGATTATCGTCCGGGATATACGAAAGAAAACGTTTACTGGTGGTTGAAAAATGACCTGGCACAGATTCCTTCGGGAAAACCGATTATTGTGTTTAACCATGATTTGCTGACAACGGATGATAAGTTTGTTTATGGCATTAATGACAGTGAGTTTATCGACCTGGATAATCATAATTTGAAAGCGTGGATTTACGGACATTTGCATATCAATCATATTAGGAAGCATCAGAATGCTGTGAGTATATGTACTTCGACACCGATTCGAGGCGGAATTGACCACGCTACGGCAGCATTCCGTGCCATAAAGGTAAACGGTAGGGGAGAGGTGGCTTCTGAACTACGATATACTTATATAAATAAGCAAGTCCGGATAGCTTCTGTTCAGAATGGAGAGGCTTCTTTTATGGAAAATGGGAAAATTCCTTTATCAGTGAATGCCTATCATACAGTCTCACCTGTTCGTGAGGTCGTGTGTACTTGTCTGCTGGACGGACAGAAAGTTGTTAATAGCCAACCTTTGTATCAACGGACTGATTTTAACTGGTACGGGGAAATTACTTTGCCAGACAGGTATGAGGGGAGGCAGATAACAGTTTACGTGGTAGTTCGATTTGCGAATGGAGAGGTGGCGGAAACACGGGAGACTTTTGCTTATCCGGTAACAAAAAGGACGGGAAAAGTGAAAGGGGATTGGAACAATTTACTGGGGAATCCGGAACATATAGGTATTAGTAAAGATACATTGTCCGCTCCTTTCTCTTTATTGTGGACGCAGAATGTGGGTTCAAATATCTATATGACTTCTCCTGTTGTATATCGCGGCATGATATATGTTGCTTCTGTAGATGAAAATGCTTTGGGAAAGGCAACTGTCGTAGCAATGGATGCTGTTACCGGTGCGGTTCGCTGGAAGTATGCTGTGCGTTCGTCCGTAAAGAATAGTATTGCTGCTACTCAAGGACTTGTTTTTGCACAGGATGTGGATGGACATTTATATGCCTTGGATGCATCTACCGGGCGGTTAGTCTGGGAAAAAAAATTGGATGTAGGGGGAGTGCCGGCTCTGAATGACGGGTTGGTGGCTTCCGGTGATACGGTTTTTGCAGGTTCCGGTAAAGGACTTTGTGCAGTGGAAGCTGCTTCCGGCCGTGAATATTGGAAAAATACAGCATGGAAACAGCGTGAAGGGACAACGGCTACTTTATCTTTAGGTGCGGGAGTGTTGGTCGGTAGCGTTCAATGGGATGCTTTATATGGCAATGATGCCCGTACGGGAAAGCTGCTTTGGAGAGTAGAGAAAGACGGTGTCCGTAATCGTGCATCTTCACCGGCTATACATGGTGAAGTGATGTATTTTGTATCTAACAGTTCTTTGTTTGTCGTGTCCGCTCGTACAGGGCAGATTTTGGTGAGAAAGAAATTACCTTATTCGGTAGATGTGACCTCGACTCCATTAGTGACTGAGCAGGCTATTATTTTTGGAACGGCACGGAATGGTATGGTTGCACTGGATCGGGAAACACTGGAAGAAAAATGGAATTATATGACCGGAGATGCACTTATCTACACTTCTCCCTATGTTTGCACTCCGGCTTCCCAAATAGAAAGCAGTCCGGTACTGGCGGGAAAATATGTATTGTTCGGAGCTTCGGATGGCGCTTTTTATACCCTTGATTGTGAGACGGGCACATTGTGATGGAAACATTCGGTGGGTGCGCCTGTGATGAGCACAGTTGCTGTATCAGGCAATATGATGTTTGGGATTGATTATGCCGGCAATGTATATGGATTTGTATCAAAAGAATGAAAAATAGAATGCTTATCTAAATCAAATAATGATGTTTGGAAGAATTATAATACTTTTTATAGTAGGGTGCATGGTTGCATGTACAACTCCGGAGAAACCGGTTAAATTTGCTATTGTTTCTGATTTGCATGCGGTGGACGTTCCGGATGGAAAAGAGCGGTTGGATTCGTTTATTGCAGCTGCCTCTTGTGCAGAAGTGGATTTTATTATTGAATTGGGAGATTTCTGTCGTTTGATAGTGCCAGCCAGCCATGTTTGAAGATTTGGGATAAGTTTCCGGAGATAAATATCATGTAATAGGCAATCATGATATGGATATATACACTCCTGAAGAATATGTGGAAGGCATGGGGATGCAGGGGCGTTACTATTCTTTTGATAACGGAGATTTCCATTTTATTGTGTTGGATGGAAACAACCTGTTTGACGGAAAGGAGTATCGTCACTATTCAAAAGCCAACTATTATGTAGATGTCAAAATGCGTGCATTTATGGATCCGGAACAGATGGAGTGGCTTAAACGTGATTTAGAGAGTACGGAGAAACGTTGTATCATCTTCTCGCATCAGAGTATCGACACATTTATGAGGAACGGGGATGAAGTACGGCAAATCTTGGAAGATGAGAACCGGCGTGCAGGATTTAAAAGTGGTATTAGCTTTCAGCGGACATAATCACAGCAATTATACAAAAGAAATAAATGGCATTACATATATGCAGATTAACAGTGCCTCATATGTGTGGATTGAACAGCCTTCAATGACGGAAAAACGTTATCCGGAAGAGATTAACCGGAAATTTCCTCTTGCAATATTCAATTACTTATGACCGGCCTCTATATGCTATCGTAACATTGACAAGTAAGGGGATCGAGGTTAAAGGAAGAAGGCTGCCTTTATGCCGCCATCTCCTGAAGCGCTGAACTTGAAAGATTCATTGGATGGCTTTCCATTAGTTTCTATTATAGAGGATGTAAAAATAAACTTTAAAGATTTGTATGTTTCACTTTATGTTTTATTGATTGAATATGAAAAGAATAATTGGTATTTTGGCTATGCTGTTATTGGTATGTCATGTATATGCTCAAATCGTCTATCATGATGCGGCAAACTTTCCACTATTAGGTAAAGCCACAAATTATGCAGGAGCACGATATGAGAGATTTCCGGACTCATTAAAGAATATTTCTCGTGCGCCTCTTTGGAATTTGAGTCGTAATTCGGCAGGAATGGCAATACGCTTTCGAAGCAACTCGACTAGAATTGCAGTGAAATGGAAAACTCTTTTTGATAATCACATGAATCACATGACCGATGTCGGAGTAAAAGGACTTGATCTTTATTGCCTGCAAAAGAATGGAAGTTGGCGTTTTGTTAACAGTGCCCGTCCTGCACAGAAAATGACTCAAACGACAATCATAGAAAATATGAAACCGGAAGAAAGGGAATTTATGCTTTATCTGCCGCTTTATGATGGAGTTTCTTCTCTTTCAATCGGAATAGATTCATTATCTGTTATCGGGCAGCCGATGGTTGATTGTCCGGTTCGTGAGAAACCGGTTGTTTTTTATGGGACTAGTATTTTGCAGGGAGGCTGTGCTTCACGACCGGGAATGGCGCATACTAATATCATATCAAGAAGGCTAAACCGTGAATGTATTAATCTCGGATTCAGTGGTAATGCTTTGCTTGATTTGGAAGTGGCAGAAATGATGGCTGAAATTGATGCAAGTGTTTTTGTTTTGGATTTTGCACCGAATGCTTCTGTGGAACAAATAAAGGAAAGAATGGCTGTCTTTTATCAGACTATCCGTGATAAACATCCGAAGGTGCCGATTCTTTTATCGAGGATCCGGTCTTTACACATGCATTATTTGACGAGATGATTGCTCATGAAGTGGAAGATAGGAACCGGGCTGTGAATGAAGTCTTTAATACATTGAAGAAAAAAGGAGAAAAAAATATGTATTTGGTACGTTCTTCAGAGATGCTGGGAGAGGATGGTGAGGCTACGGTTGATGGTGTTCATTTTACGGATTTGGGAATGATGAGATATGCGGATTTGGTGTGTCCTGTCATACGGCGTTTTTGTAAATTATAGTGTATTATGATGCAGCGATTAAGTCTCCTGATACTGGCATTAGTAGCAACTACTCTGCCCTTTGCCCAATCTCTCTCTTCTTTACCTTATAAGAATCCGGCTTTGTCTACGGAGACGAGGGTTGCGGATTTACTTTCCCGTATGACATTAGAAGAAAAGGTCGGTCAGTTACTTTGTCCTCTGGGCTGGGAAATGTACGAGATACAGGGAAATGAAGTTTATCCTTCCGGGAAGTTCAAGCAACTTGTCAAAGAAAGAAATGCAGGAATGCTTTGGGCGACTTATCGTGCAGACCCGTGGACGAGGAAGACATTTGAGAACGGACTCAATCCGGAACTTGCTGCTAAAGCGGGAAATGCATTGCAGAAATATGTGATGGAGAATACCCGTCTGGGGATTCCGATATTTCTGGCGGAAGAAGCCCCTCATGGGCATATGGCTATTGGAACTACTGTTTTTCCTACCGGTATAGGAATGGCGGCATCGTGGTCTCCGGAACTTATCAAAGAAGTAGGAAACGCTGTTGCTAAAGAAATTCGTACTCAGGGAGGGCATATCAGTTATGGACCTGTGCTTGATTTAAGTCGGGATCCTCGTTGGTCGCGTGTAGAAGAAACATTTGGAGAAGACCCTGTGCTGAGTAGCGCTTTGGGAGCTGCCATGGTTGCTGGGTTAGGTGGTGGTGACTTGTCACAGGAGTATGCTACCATAGCTACTTTGAAGCATTTCTTGGCGTATGCTGTACCGGAAAGCGGTCAGAACGGTAATTATGCGTCAGTCGGTCTTCGGGATTTACATCAAAATTTTCTTCCGCCTTTTCGTAAGGCAATAGATGCAGGAGCGTTGTCTATAATGACTTCGTATAATTCAATAGATGGTATCCCTTGCACGTCGAACTATTATCTGTTGACTCAATTATTGCGTAATGAATGGAAATTCCGTGGTTTTGTGGTTTCCGATTTATATAGTATTGAAGGGATTCACGAAAGTCATTTTGTGGCTCCGACAAAAGAAAATGCCGCAATACAAGCTATTTCGGCAGGTAGATGTTGATTTGGGTGGAGAGGCTTATACTCATCTTTGTCATGCTGTTCAAACCGGACAAATTGATAGGATGGTGATTGATACAGCGGTATGCCGTGTATTACGAATGAAGTTTGAAATGGGGTTGTTTGAGCATCCTTATGTGGAACCGAAGATTGCTGCAAGGACAGTACGCAGTAAAGAGCACATCGGTTTGGCGCGTAGAATAGCACAGGCTTCCATTACACTTCTCAAAAATAAAGACTCTGTTCTACCTTTAAGTAAGAAAATAAATAAGGTAGCGGTTATTGGCCCTAATGCTGATAATCGGTACAATATGTTAGGGGACTATACCGCTCCTCAGGAAGATAGTAATGTGAAAACTGTGCTTGACGGGGTGATGGCCAAGCTATCTCCTTCGCGTGTAGAATATGTGAAAGGTTGCGCTATCCGTGATACCGCTGTGAATGAAATAGAGCAAGCTGTTGAGGCTGCCCGCCGTTCTGAGGTTGTCATTGCAGTAGTGGGCGGGTCCAGTGCCCGTGATTTCAAGACAAGTTATAAAGAGACAGGGGCGGCAGTCACCGTAAAGGGCAGTATCAGCGATATGGAATGTGGGGAAGGATTCGACCGTGCTACTTTATCATTACTTGGCGGGCAACAAGAATTATTGCAAGCTTTGAAACAGACGGGAAAACCTTTGATTGTGATTTATATCGAAGGTCGCCCATTAGAAAGAATTGGGCTTCAGAATATGCCGATGCGCTTTTAACGGCTTACTATCCCGGACAGGAAGGTGGAAATGCTATAGCCGATGTCTTGTTTGGAGATTATAATCCGGCAGGTCGCTTGCCCATCACCGTACCTCGTTCGGTTGGACAAATACCTATATATTATAATAAGAAAGCTCCTCAAAATCATGATTATGTAGAGATGTCAGCTACTCCGTTATATTCTTTCGGTTATGGATTGAGTTATACCACTTTTGAATATTCCGATTTACAGATAACACAGAAAGCACCATATTCTTTTGAAGTCTCATTTAAAGTGAAGAATACGGGAAAGTATGATGGCGAAGAAGTTGCGCAACTTTATATAAGAGATGAATATGCATCAGTTGTCCAACCGATGAAGCAGTTGAAACACTTTGAACGTTTCCATTTAAAGAAAGGAGAGGGGAAAACAATTACTTTCATCTTGACAAAAGATGAACTATCCATTGTCAATCAGAATCTGGAGACAGTTGTTGAGCCTGGAATGTTCCGGATAATGATTGGTTGTTCTTCGGATGATATCAGATTGAAAGATTCTATTTCTGTGAAATAGTACTTTTCTCGTGTCAGCCAGTTGATGGATATCAAAAGTAACTTTTATTATTGCTATTATTTGTTTTTTTGTGCAAAAGCTTCTATTTTGGGCTTCGTTAAAAACGATAATAACCGAAAATCTCTGATGACACATATTGGTGAACAAGAAAAGAAGAAGAAATTCGAGCAATTTTTCATTCTTACTTTTCCGAAGGTAAAAGCTTTGCATGGAAGATTTTGCGTTCGGAAGAAGATGCTGAAGATATTGCTCAGGATATATTTGTCAAACTGTGGGATAATCCGGAAATCTGGGAAAACAAAGAAACATGGGATAATTATATCTATACGATGGCTCGTAATCAGATTTATAACTTTTTAAAGCATCAGTCCGTAGAACTTAGTTATCAGGAGAAGCTGTTACAGGAAGATTCTCCTTCTTTTGAGTTCGACATATACGACAAGCTTTATGCAAAGGAACTACAGCTTCTGATAAAACTTTCTTTAGATAATATGCCGGAGCAACGTAGAAAGGTTTTCTCTATGAGCCGGCAAGACGGAATGAGTAACCAGGAAATTGCTGATAGGCTGCAACTTTCTATTCGTACAGTGGAGCGCCACATCTACCTTGCACTACAAGAATTAAAAAAAGTCATCTTAATTGCATTTTTTTTCTATTTCAGTTGAGTAGTCCGTTTTAGCAAGTTGTCTATATTATATAAGGCAAATCTAAAATGAAGAATTATATTCAAAAAATTATCAATGTATTCACTGCTTCCGAGCATAGTAAGAATGTAACCAAAGAAGTACATCAATGGTTATTGGATGAAGAACATGCTGACGAAAAAGATGCTGCATTGAATACATTATGGAACGAAACAGAAGGAAAAGTTGATGCAGGCACATGGACTTCTTTAGAGAATGTATATCATAAAGTCGGAGTATCCGCCGGTACTAAAAAACAATATCGGTTGTTTCCTTGGAAATATGCGGCAGCAGTCGCTGTGTTTGTTGTATCAGTGTCCGGTACATTTTGGTTAACAAAGAATACATTTAAAGAGAAAGCGGTTGCAATGATCGAACAATATATTCCTGATGGAAAAACACATGAGTTCGAATTACCGGATGGTAGCCGGGTACATGTGAACTCTGGTACATTGTTGCTCTATCCGGATGCTTTTAAAGGAGATACCCGTACTGTTTACCTAATAGGGGAAGCTGATTTTAAGGTTAAGAAGAATCCGGATAAGCCTTTTATTGTACGATCTGCAAATATGTCTGTTACGGCTTTGGGGACTGAATTTAATGTGGCTGCTTATCCTGAAGATCCGGAGATTGTTGCTACTTTGATTCAGGGTAAGGTAAAAGTCGGCTATGAACAGTCGGATAATTCTTATATTTTGAGGCCGGGTCAGCAGGTCGTTTATAATCGAAAGACAGCCCAAAGTAAAATAGCAGACGCTAATTTGGAAGATGTTACAGCTTGGCAGAGAGGACAGATTATATTTCGTGGAAGTACAATGGAAGAGATTCTGTTGACTTTGGAAAGGCGCTTTGACATTACTTTCCAATATAATACGAGTTTGTTTACTGACGATGAATATAATTTTAGCTTTAACAAGAATACGGATATTGGAGAAGTGATGGAGGTGATGAAAGAAGTAACAGGAAAGTTCACTTACAAAATTGATAAGAATATTTGCTATATGAAAACTGTAGAATAGAATAAGAAACGTGATTGTTTAACCTTAAAATATATCATTATGTAAAAAAGTATCCGGAACGAGGATGCCGCCAGGTTCCGATATGAAATAAGTTTTTTAGTATTAAAAAATAGAATACTAAGTTTTTGATGGAATTAATATTATGAGTTTAACACTAAAAACGCTACGAAGATATGAATTTATATCTAAAAACAGCTAAAAGTACACTAATTATTTGCTGTTTGTTTATATTGCAAACTGCAGTATTTGCCCAAAGTAATATCCGTATTACTATAAAGAATGCAGAAATCACATTACAGAATGCATTAATCGAAGTTGAAAAACAATCTAAATTATCTGTTGCTTATAATCAGTCTCAACTTTCAGATAAACGACAATTATCTTTGAATATAGTAAACCAACCGTTAGAGGCTGCCTTAAAAACAATCTTGAAAGGAACAGGCTTTTCTTATAAATTGACCGATAAATACATTATGATTGTTCCTGAGAAAAAGGAAACGAATTCTCAGACTACAAAGACTGTAAAAGGAAAAATTGTTGATGAGAAGGGAGAACCTTTGATTGGCGTGAATGTAGCAGTGGATGGTACTAATACTGGTACCATCACCGATTTGATGGAAATTTTTCTATGTCAGCTTTGGCTAATTCTACTTTGAAAGTATCTTATATTGGATATGCCACTCAGTTAATAGCCGTTTCCGGAAAGGATTTTTATAGTATAACCATGCGTCCGGATAATGAAGTGTTGGATGAGGTGGTCGTTACTGCTTTGGGTATCAAACGCGAAGTAAAATCATTGACCTATAATGTACAAGAAATGAAAGCTGCCGATCTTACTACTGTAAAGGATGCTAGCTTCATGAATAGCCTGGCAGGTAAGATTGCCGGTGTGACTATTAATCAAAGTGCGTCCGGTATTGGTGGTTCCACCCGTGTTGTGATGCGTGGTTTGAAATCTATAACGAATGACAACAATGCCTTATATGTAATCGACGGTATTCCGATGGCTTCTATGCGTTCTAATCAGGAAAAAAGCTTTTATGAGAATGCCGATGGAGGAGATAGTGATGGGATTTCCAGTATAAATCCGGATGATATCGAGTCAATGTCCGTATTGACGGGTGCGGCGGCTGCAGCTCTTTATGGTTCGCAGGGTGCCAATGGTGTTGTGCTGATTACAACAAAAAAAGGAGAAGAAGGGAAATTGAGAATTAATTACTCCAACGATACTCAGTTTATGAGTCCGTTGGTAATGCCTGAATTTCAAACAACTTATGGATCGGTGGAAGGTGAATTTGCCAGTTGGGGAGTTAAAAGGATGCCACATGGGAACCTAAAGATTTCTTTCAAACAGGGTTCACAGAAACGAACTCGTTAGGCTTGTCCGCAGGTAATGACCGTAATCAGACTTATTTTTCAGCAGCATCGACTAATGCGCGCGGTATTATACCTAATAATACTTATAACCGGTATAATTTTACCTTGCGTAATACCACTGAATTAATAAAAGATAAATTGACATTGGACATGAGTGCTTCTTATGTGATCACCAATGACAATAATATGATGTCTCAGGGGCAGTACCATAATCCTCTTGTGGCGTTATACCTTATGCCCAGAGGGGATGATTTGAATAAGTATAAAGTATATGAACGTTATAATAGTGAGAAATATTATGATGTGCAATACTGGCCTTATGGTAATCAGGGAATGGCAATCGAAAATCCGTATTGGATTGTAAATCGTGAGAATATGAGTAATCATAAATCACGTTATATGTTCTCGGCAAATTTGAATTATAAGGTGTTTGACTGGATGAATGTTGTTGGCCGTATGCGTATAGATAATAGCAATGACACCTATGAACGTAAAATTGCGGCCTCTTCCGACCAATTGTTTGCATCAGAGTATGGTAATTATATGAACATGAAGTCGGGATATAAAAATACCTACGGTGATGTTATGGCCCAAGTTAACAAGCGTTGGGAGAATTGGGGAATTACAGCAAACCTAGGTGCCAGTTTCAATCATCAAACCTATGAAATGACGAATTATGAAGGGCATCTGGCGAGTGTTCCTAACTTTTTCTCTTTTAACAATATAAGTAAGAATGGTGCAAATACTAAGGCCGAACAGGGCGGATATATAGATAATAATCAGGCCGTGTTTGCAACTTTCCAACTAGGATATAAGAGTTGGGCATATCTGGATTTGACTGCCCGTAATGACTGGTTCTCTACTCTCGCTAATACTGATAATGAGAGAAGCGGGTTCTTTTATCCGTCGGTAGGGGTATCGGCAGTTGTTAGTGAGATTGTTGATTTGTCAAAAGCATATATCTCCTTTTTAAAAGTCAGAGCTTCATATAGTGAAGTTGGTAATCCTCCGATGCGACAGATTACGATGCCTACATATACTATAAAAGATGGTGTTATCAATACCTCTTCAAGATTATTGAATCCTGACCTGAAACCTGAACGTACAAAATCGGTAGAGGTAGGTATGAACCTGAAAATGTTTCAGAATTTGCTGAATATTGATCTTACCTATTATAATAGTAATACCTACAACCAGTTTATTAATTATACTATGCCGCCAAGTACAGGTTACGGTGATTATATGCTGAATGGCGGTAAGGTAAACAACTGGGGAATTGAGGCTCGTTTGGGTATCAATACCGATCTTGGGCCTGTGAAATGGAATTCAAATCTGACTTTCACAATGAATCGTAATAAGGTTGTCTATCTGTTGCCTGGTGGTGCTACCAACCCAATTACAGGAGAACCTATTGCCATTACAGAAATAGAGCCTTTCAATCCACAAGGAAGCTATAAGATGATAGTGAAAGAGGGTGGTACTTTGAGTGATATTTATGTGACAGGGTTGAAGATGGACTATTTGGGCAATATCAAAGTTGATGCGAATACCGGTGCTATTGAAGCTGATCCGAACACTTGGATAAAAGCCGGTAGTGCGGCACCCCGATTCAATTGGGGATGGAACAACAGTTTTAGTTGGAAAGGAATTAATCTTAGTTTCCTGATTGATGCTCGTATCGGTGGAGTAGGTGTTTCGGCTACACAAGCTAAGATGGATTATTATGGAACTTCTAAAACATCGGCTATGGCACGTGATAATGGTGGAGTAAACCTTAATAGCGGTCGGGTGACTGCAAAAGATTATTATAATGTACTCGGTAATGGCTCGACCGGAGTCCTGTCAAACTACGTCTATAGTATGACGAATGTACGGCTTAGAGAAGCGACTTTAGGATATACTTTCCCGACAAAATGGTTTGGTAACCAGATACAAAATCTGACAGTGTCGCTCATTGGCAAAAATCTATTCATGTTCCACAATAAGGCACCTTTTGATCCGGAGTTATCTGCTTCTACGGGTACATATTATCAAGGGTTTGATTATTTTATGCAACCAAGTGTACGTAGCATTGGGTTTAGTGTGAAGTTCCAATATTAATTAACCAGAAAGGAATAATACAATGAAAAGATTAGGAAAAATAAGACGTATAGTATGTACATTGGGAGTAGCTATGATGATTGCTTCATGTACTGATAATTATAAAGAATGGAATACCAACCCTACTGAAGTTCCTGAAGACATGTTAGTCGGATTGATGAAAATCGGTAACTTCTTTCCTGCTATGCAGATGGACGTAATACCTACCAGTGATGTCGATGCTAATCAGTTTCAACGTGCTCAAAATTTGTGTGGGGATATGCATTCCGGCTATATGACTCCGATCGGTACATGGGGTACGAGCTCTGCAGTTCATTATAATTTGCGATATGACAAATGGAATGATGTTGCTTTTGAAGTGGCGTTTACTAATGTGATGCCGGCCTGGAAACAAATCCGGGATAATGGCAAGGAGGAATTTCCGGAGGCTTATGCGGTTGCGCAGATATTGAAGGTGGCAACTATGCATCGTGTAACAGATATATACGGACCTTTGCCTTATTTACAATTTGGTCACGGAGGATTAGAAACTCCTTATGATTCGCAGGAAGATATCTATAAATCTTTTTTTATAGACTTGGATGAAGCAATAGCAGAGTTGCAGAATTATGTTGCTATCCATCCGGGAAGTAAACCTTTAAATAAATATGACCTGGTATATGGTGGTGATTTTACTAAATGGTTGAAGTTCGCAAATTCCTTAAAACTACGTTTGGCTATGCGCACATATTATGTGAATGGATTTGAGGTGAATGGAAAAACTTCACGGAAATTAGCCGAAGAAGCAGTAAAAGACGGAGTTATTACAGAAAATGCTGAAAATGCTTTGTTGCAATCCGGAATCTCAGTATTCCATCCGTTGAAAATTTGTTGGGACAATTATTCGGATGTACGTATGGGAGCTGATATTGAGTCTATAATGAAGGGATATAACGATCCCCGTCTTTCTAAATATTTTCAGGAATCAGAATATGG